>Ga0207993_1000089_pt1 | contig 36449 bp, 33 predicted proteins | sample ETN01SmetaG_2_FD_185791 | JGI IMG/M metagenome (GOLD analysis project Ga0207993, IMG submission 185791) | Marine microbial and viral communities from oxygen minimum zone, Eastern Pacific Ocean - ETNP2014F12-01SV265 (SPAdes) (version 2) | ecosystem: Environmental > Aquatic > Marine > Oceanic ...
TGGCGTTGTCTCCGCCTGTTTGTGAAGTTGAGCGATTAACTTCTTGTGATTTTAACTTCGCTCTTATTTCAGCCAATGATGCCATAATGTAAGCCTCCTATATTGCCTATGTTTGTTTGTGCCTAAATGTATATTAAGCATTTCTACATAATATACAATGATATTTATCAGAAATCAAGTACTATTATTGGTAATATGACTATTTTTTTGTGCTACAAAGAAAGGCCAGCCAAATTTAAAGGTGTATATGCCATTGTATGAGAGATAACCATAGGTTTTTAAAGATTCGTTTTTGCTAGTCTTGTATTCTCCTATATCGTCTAGTAAACCAGCATTGTCTTGTGTGATATTACATTTGATATCTTTGACAACGACATACACGTCTTCAAGAATTTGGTTGCCTTTCAAAACTGTATCTCTGTCTGACTTGTTCTCTAAACTTACTTCTAGAATGTTTTGGCCAATGTGAGGTGTAATATCTATTTTTTCATTGGTATAGATTCCGTCATGCACAATCTCTCCGTTCATTATTATTTTTCCTGCAGGAGATTTGTTGTTTGTTTTTCCTATTTCTAATTGTAGTTGAATCATTTTTTATTTTTTTTCCAGTGCCATATTAGTCTTTTTGCTATACTCATTTTAGAACTAAATCTATAATCTGTCATGTAGCCATACTGATATGCTTTTTCTAATAATTCGATCCACCATTTAACTCTATTTTCAAAAGTGTTTTCAGGATTTTGTTTTGACTTCCAATAATCGTATTGGTTACCTGTTAAATTTTCTTTGACATCTTCCCATTCGATTTCTAACCTTCTTGCGTGGGTGTCAGCAAGTGGACTTCCTGGGAGTAAGTGCAATATTCCTACAGGATTGACAATCATATCAGGAAATTTGATATCTTTATAAGTTTCTACTAGACTCATTGTGTCATCAAAATCTTTTCTAGTCTCAGTTGGATATCCAACCATTAAATTCCATTCTTGGGTTATGCCTACTTTATGTAAACTTTGTATCATAAGATGTAAATCTTCATTATTAAATTTTTTACCCATATGATTTCTTACGGCTTCACTACCCGATTCAACCCCTACAATTACGTGTTTACATCCTGCTTCTTTCATTAAATCATAATCTTCCGGTGTGGTTTGTCCTTTGGGCCTTGCTATGTATTCACCATAATAAGAAATTGTGTTTGGCAAACGTTTTGATAGTGCTTGGTTCATTTGTCTAAACGCTTTCATTGATCCATTTATTAGACTGTCAGACATCATGAAATGTTTTATACCTTGTTTTTCGTATATTTCGATCATTTCATCTGCAATTTTATTTCCATCCTTAAAAACAAATTTAGGCTCAAATGTAAACACATCACAAAAAGTGCATTTACGTACACAACCTTTTGATCCTGTAATAGTTGCCGCGGCCGCTTGATCTGTGAGGTGAAATATTTTAGAATGTTTTTCATACAAGTCTGTTTTATAATCTATATAAGATGGTGTAGGTACCTGGTTTAGTTCTTCGTGTGTCAGTTGTCTATGAGTTTGGACTTTTCCTCTCGTTCCGTTAACAAGCATATCAACCAATGTGCTTTCACTTTCATTAATGAACACAGTATCGGCTAATCCTGTTTCCAACATTATATCCGACATCATTTTATTATTTTTGTATTTTTTCTTTACATTATCATCTTGGCTTATTCCAGGACCACCAAGAAGAATTTTTTGTTTTGGATTTATGCTTTTAATTTGATAACAAATATCATGGGTAAAACATAAACTTTGATAACTTAGAAGTGAGAAGCCTATCCATTCTGCATCATAATCTAACAATCTTTGTGCTATTTTTTTAATATATTTTTTATACCATTCCCTCGCCTCATCGGTCATCTCATTAAAAAATTGCAAGTATTTTTCAATTTCTGTGGCAAAGTTTGTTTTGTTATAATCAATTTGTATTTCTATATTAAGGTCTAGGGTGGTTGTCTTTAACCCATGTGAATCACAAATACCTTTTAGTAGTGCAGGTGCCATAGGCATGGCATCAATTTTTGAGAACGGATTAAAAACAAATAGGGCGTGGTATTTTGACATACAACTAGTATATACTATGTATGGGAAAATGTAAATGGTATTATGAAAGATTAGCCAGTGACTTAATTCTGTCTAATTCTGTATTAATCTGCTCTGCTTCTTCCTGTGCTTCTTCTGGTATTTTTGAATTGAATTGTTCTATCGCTGTTTCAAGTGCAGTTGCTTTGTCGCCGCCATCTTTTAAATGTTGTTCAATGTAAGGTTTAAGATCTTCAAATGCAACACCTTCTTGTTTTGCTCTTTGTAATTCCATTCTTCTTTTAATTACTGCGGCCTTCATTTTAGGATCGCTCATTAAGTCTGGATTTTTTTGAATATCGTTTAGTGTTTTTAATTTTTCTCTTCTGTCTTCTTCGTCTTTTGGTGCAGTAGCATATTCATTTGCTGTTTGTTCTGCCCATGATTCAAAAGCAACTTCTTCTTTAGCGCCATATTCTTTAGACTTGTCACCGTATTCTTTACCTTTGATGTTTTTAAATTTGTTTATGTCTTGTGGATCTTTTCTAACTTCGTCTTTGTATTCTGGATCTGATTGCATTTTTTTGTAATCATCGATGTATCTTTTTGCTAGTTGTATTGCAATTTTTTTATTACTGTTATAGTCTGGTCCAGGTTTGAAAGATGTTTGTCCTTCTTGCTCTAATCCGTCTGCTACTCTTGAAGCAAAGTTAGCCACTCTGTCTTCTTCACCTTTTGGTGTTGAAATTAGTCTTGATGCTATATCTGAAAGTATTGAGCCTAACATAGTGTTCTTGTCTTTAAATTTTGTTACTGATAACATTTTGTCTGCGGCATCGTCTTTTCTCAAAACTAATTTGTTGTCAGGATCAGTTAAGAAACCTTGTACAACTGCACCGTGATCAACTGGTGCTTGTATTGGTGCATCAATTGGTTCATCACCTGGATCTAATTCTGTTACTGGCTCTTCTTTAGGTGCATTTTCTAGTTCAGCCATTACCTTGTTGATAAGTGGGAAAGCATCTTCTACTCTTTTATCTAAATTAGTCATTGTAAATTTTTCTCTTAATTTAGCCACTGTTTCGTCGTCTAGTATTTGTTCTTCTGATGTTTTGAAATCTTTACTTGCATTTTCGTAATGTGTTTGATTAGAAAGGCTTCTCATATAACCTCTTAAATTTTCTAATTTTAATTTTGTTTTTTCAATTATATCACCTGCGTTGTCATTTAATTGATCTTTGTTTGAAACATATCTTGAAAATGAATTTAATTTTGCAATATCTTCTGAAGTCGAAACAATGTGTTGTCCAAATTCGTCATGTGGTCTTCCGCCATTTGCAACGTGTCTCATCATTGCTCTCGCACCTGCTAGGTGTGTCATTGGATACTTGAATCTTTCACCATCTTCGTTTTCGATGTATAGTGATTGTATCTGTCTTGATCTAGCACCAGGCACAGTTTCGTCAACTTTGCCTTTGTGTCTAATTATTAATTTTGTTTTGTCTAAATTTTCGTATGAACGTTTTGCAGTACCCGTAAGTCCTTCTGCAACTGGTGCCTTTTCAACACCTGCTAATTTTGTAATTCTTTCTAGTTCTTCCGACATCTCATCGTTATTTACCGTTTGATTGGTGTCTGCTAGATTCTTGTAATCCTGCTTTGTAAGATTGCTTTTAGTAATATCACGCACATCAAAGGATAATTGATGCTCTACTGCAAAGTCTTTTAGTTCTTTAAGGAACGCATACCATTCGTCTTTGCTGTCCTCATCAATTTTGTCCACTAAATTACGGTTGTAAAACACTTTCATAGTACCGTCTTCTGCTATGGATACACTGACTGAACCAAATGTGTCAGCATCTTCTTTAAACTCAAATTCAAAAAATACAGCACTGCTTGGGTCTGCTGTTGCGGCACCGTTTTCGTCACCTAATCTAATATTAGTGAACTGTGATCTAATTTTGTTGAATAAATCTTGTGAGTTTTTTGGGTTCATATAGTGTTATTTATACGCCTTTTTGCTGAATAGCATATTGGGTCTAAGTCCTTTTTACCACCAATATAAAGCGGTCTGTGTTGTTTGTAGACACCATTTATCCTGTGAAAGAGCCAAATATAGGCATTGGTGTTAGTTCTGATGTTCTGTCTGTCCACTTCTCAAATATTTTGGGATCAAAATCAGCAAGTACTTTCATCATACGTGTCATAAGCAAACAAGCACTTACTAAATCGTCATGCTGGCCAGGTTTTGCTTTAAAACTTAAACCACTTGCTACGAAATCTTTAAGTTCAGATATTAGTAATTGTGAATTAATTTTCATTTTTCCGCCCTCAATTAACTCTTTAAATTTTGTACAAGCATCAATTTTAAATTTAGCAGTGGTGTTAAATCCTCTTCTAAATTTTCTTCTATGTCCTTTTCTTATCGGTTCTGACAAAAACATTCCTTGTATATTTTCTTCACCTATATCCATTACTCTTAATAGTGCCGCTTCACCGATAGTATTGTTTTCCATGCTGTAAAATATTTGTGGTGATGCACTTGCATCTTGTTCCATAATTGTATCGTATATGTGTTTGTTGATACCTTGCAAAATTCTTATCTGTTGATTCATTGGTGTAGTGTTATGATGCCATTCACCGACCTGTTCAAATGTTGGCAATTCAAAAACCTGTATGGCCGCAAAGTCTCCGCCTGTACCCATGGCAGGATCAAGTGATACCATATAAGTCATGCCTGGAGTAGGCTTTTTAAACCAACGCACTTGTCCTGTTGTTTCTACAGGTGCGTTGCCTTCCATGTCTGCTAGTGTGATACTTGATATTAGTGTTTCGTCAAAGATTAAGAATTCACATTCATGTTCCCTTCTAAACCTTTCTTCACCTATTCTGGCTCTTTCTGCATCTGCCCATGTTTCATCTCTGTCAGGATGTTCTGACCAATGTGCTTTCATGGCATAGAAACCGTTAGTTCCAGTTATTTTATCATTGCCGTATTCGTCAAATCTTTTGTTTGCTTCTTTCCAAATTAATGCAAATTGATCTTCATCTGAGTTAGGTGTTGATGTGATCATACACTTACCACCTGTTGACAGTGTTGGAGATAGTGAAGTCCAAAATTCTTTGGCTTTTTCTGGTGGTTGCACGAATGCAAACTCATCACAATATATTAATGTAAGTGACATACCCCGTCCTGTGTTTTCAGTTGTAGTAGTTGCCATAATCTTCGAACCGTTGTCAAATTCTATACTGTTCCTATTGTATTGTGTTACACCTGCTTTAATCCAACTAGGCAACATCTCATAAGCATAACGCACCCTTGACATAATGTCGGAAGCACCTGCGTATTTGTGTGCCGCAATTAGTATCTGCGAGTCTGGTCTAAACATAGCATACCATATTAAGAAACCTGATGCACAGGTTGTTTTTCCTGTTTGCCTAGGTAACATGGCAATTGAAAATCTATGATCGTTATAACTGTTAATTAATCTTTCTTGATATGGGTAAGGTTCAAATGGTAAAGATCCTTTTACTGGATGTTGTATTTTCATGAACGTTTTCATAAAGAATAATGGGCCAGTTTTTGGGTCCATACACTGTTCAAGTTGTAAAACTTGTTCTTTGGTGTATTTGTGTTTCTTATTGGCTTTCTTAACTTGTTCGCCGTCTAGTGATACATACGCCATAGTAAAGTATTTAATGCTTTAAAGATGTTAGGAAAAGTATTACTTTGCTTCTTTATCTTTGATGGCTTTTTTCATTGGTTCTTTTTTGTCGCCATCTTTGTCCATATCTAAAAAGTCAGGTTTTGCTTTTGCTTCTGCAACTTTTGCCGCTTCTTGATATTCTTTTTTGAAACCTTCGTATTGTGCTCTTAGACTGTTTGCTAAATCTTCTTCAGTAATTGTGTCTTCGAAAGCCTTAAGTTCATTATCACCTGGGTGACCTTTTTGTATTTGAACTTTCTTTCTGTTTAAACCACCTGAATTGGTATTAACTAATGAATCAGTGTCTTGTACTTTTACATCTGGTTCGTTATCAAATGTTTCTTCTGCTTTCTCATCATCTGGTGCAGTAACAACATCTCTCATTCTAGCCATGTCCATAGAACCCGTTGCGTCATCTTGATCCATTTCTGGTTCTGCTTTTGGTTCATCAGCACCTATCATTTTTGCATCTACTGGTTGCACACCTGCTAGTTTTAGAATTTGCATCATCATTGATGCTTCTTCTGGAGAATCAGTTGAAATTTGTATTGCTTCGTTTACTTGTTTTTTGTCTTCTGTTTTCATTGTATCTGTATTTACCTCGAAATCGCTATCTCTTAATGTATGCTCTTCGTCTCCAACTTTAAATTTATCACCTTTTTTAAGACCAGCCGCCTTCGCTTTTTGTACTGCCTGTGCAAAAGCATTTCCCTCGTCTGTAGGTTGCTCTGAATCCATAGCAGGTTCCATATCTCCTACTTTTTCACCCTCATCGTCATACTCATCTGCAACCATTCTTGCCGCAGTTTCATATTCATAACTTTGTGGGAAAGGTAATTCTTTTGATTTTTTAACAAGTGCCGCTACAACATCTCTTTTTGGCATTTTTAAATTTCCGTCTTCGTCTTGGAATTCACCTATTGCCTCTTGAGCGCCAATGTGTATGTCTGACATACCACCTTCGTCTGTTTTTATTGTTGGTTCACTTTGAACAGCATTTTGCACAACAGCCTGTGGGTTTGTTGCTTGAACGTTTGCTACTGCATCTTTAACTAATTCTGGTTTAGTTTCTGCAATCTCAGTTAACTTCTTTAGTACGTCAATCATTTCCATAACTTATTTTCCTTTTGCTGGATTTGGGTTGCCTTTAATTGGACCATCATGTCCTTTAACTGGAGATGGAGATCCTGCTTCTTCTTTGCTTTGTGCATCTTGGGTTTTATTATCTGTACCTTTTTCAACTTCGTATTTGCTTTCTCTGTCTTTTAATAATTCTTTTAACAAACTCATGTTTGCTTTAGTTGAGTGAAAGTCTTCTGCGTTTACTTTTGGTGAATCTGTCATTTCAATATCTAATAATTTGTTTTTGTATTCTGAATTTTTTGCAACTTGCATTTGATCTTGATATTCTTCTGTTGGTTCACCAGGTTTTCTTACAACAATTTTTGAAGCATTAACACCTAAATAATCTGATAGGTATTCTTTCATTACATTTGAACTTGCTGGATAGTTTGTTGTAACGTCAAAAATTGTTACTTCTTCATTTGATAAATGTGGGAAATCTAAAGGCATAGTCATTATAGGTGTTTTCTTACCCGCTGACATTTTTGCAACTTCAAATTTTGCTAGTGCTGTTTCCATTTTAGAAGCAAAATCGTCTGGTAACTGTCCCGCTACCTTTATTTTAAAGTCATATGACTTGCTAGATTCTGCTAGATACTGTGTAAACGTGCTCATATGCAATATTTAGTCTTTTTTAAGTAGTTTCTTCATTAATTCATTACGATCTGAGATAACAAAACCGTCGGATTCCTCTATAGGACCACCGTCTTTATTGCTTTGATCTAACTTCTGCTTTTTAAGTTGTAATTCAATCATTTTTAGTTTTTTGTCAATCTTGCCGCTTTTTGCATCTATGGCATTTCTCAAGAAATTACTGGCAACCTCGAAGATACGCCCTGAATAACGTGAGTCAACGTTCATGCCCAAGTCCATTAAATTCTTGTAACTCTCTTCTGATTCGATAGCCAGTTTGTCTAATTCTAAATCTGACAGTTCTCCAAGTCCTTTTACTTGTGGTAAAGCGGCCGCAACTTTGTCAAATTCTGCATATGATTTTTTCAATGCCGCGGCAGTTTTAGGATCGACATTTTTCATTACTTCGCCTGTCTTTTCTTTGTTTGCTTTGGCTTGTTCTTTCTTATCTACCTCTTTGAATGCCTCTTTGACATTTGGTAAATTAAGAATATCTTCTAGTTTCTTTGTCATGTTTTTATTTACTTACGTTTTCCATTATGAAAAAGGTCATCTTCTGATACTACTCTAAATCTTATTTTTCTCTGTTTTGCATATGCTGTTGCGGCTTCCCATTTAGCCATGTTCAAAACTACTTGTTTTTTCTTTGCTTGACTTTTTCCTGCACGTTCCATAGTCATTTGATCCGAAGGTTTTACTTCTATCATTTCTGCATGTTTTCTACCATTCTTGTCCATGTACACAATAAAAAAATCTGGCACATATACTGTATATTTTCCTGTGAAAGGATTTCGATATGGGATTTTAATTGACTCACTCGCCCATTGATACACGTTAGGATGTTCATCGCACAATCTCATGAAAGCGTGTTCCCAACTTGAACGGTAAGTTGGAGTTTTCAATCCAACATACTTCCCCCCATTCTTTGGTGAAAATTTTCCTCTTGCAAATCTTGGTAGCATTAATCTAGAATGTTTCTAGATACAAGTTCTTTAGTAGTCAGTGTTTGTCTAACACCTAGCCTACTAGACTTATACCTGTTAGCATTTAATATTAGTGTTATTAGTTCTGATAGTTGTACTTCCGTAGCACCGGACAATTTGTCTAATATTTCTTGTGGACTGATATTATCTATTTTTGCTTGTGCCATGATTACATAAGCAGTGGATTCTGCAGATGCTCTTTTGAATCCTCTCTTAACAAAAAATGCAATACAGGCATCATAATCGCCCGGAGCCATTTCATATTCTGTTTGATAATTTGTCGTTGTTAATTTCTGGATTGTCTCGTCCAAACCGTCGCTTGTTTTTGGTGGTAAGTTTGTATAAAATTCAGCCATTATAAGTTCGCCTTCTCAATGTTAACTGTTATGTCTTGTGTTGATCTATCTATTTTAATAAAACCATTTGTTACTAATTTTCTTATATCCGTGATTGCTTTATTCCTGTAAACTCTTTTTGTAGTATCTTGTGAATTCTTATAAGCAACATCACTTTGTGCAACCGTCTGTCCTGTACGTGATCCTATATCTTTGTAATATATGTGACCTGCAATGATATCTTTTATCTTATCATTTGTTGTGACTAAATTATAAGCCTCATTGGCTGTTAAAAAATTTACACTGTCAAAGGTAGAAGTAGAACCTATAACTGTTGTATCTGCTTTATCGGAATTGTCAGTTATTCCTTTTGCCACTGCTAATGTTCCTACTGCCGCAATAGCACCTACTCCAAAATTTGCAACTGGACTTGAAACTGTTCCTGCCTGTTTTCCTACTTCTAGTATTCCTTTTTTGGCAAGTCCTTTTAATTCTTCTTTCGCTCCTGCTTTTTTAATTTTTTTAGCATTGTTATATGTTTTCGATGCCGCCAAAATCGCACCTAAATAGTTTTTACCTTGTACTGCTTTCATTACAGATCCTATACCGTCTACTACACCACCAGGACCAAATATTGAATTTGTCCCTTTTCCAAATACTGTTAATGGCGACGGTTCGTGATCATAGTTTAATGTTGCAAAACCTGGCACATCATTTTTATTAATTGTTCCAGAATCATATAATACTGTTTCATAATAAACTTGCATCACATTTGAAAGTGTGCCTGCTCCATCGGCATTATCTACTGAGTCGTGTGCAAAAGAACCAATAACTGGATTTACTAATTGCATTGAAGTAAATCTCTTTTTGTGTAGCAAAAAGATTATTATACTTTTTAAATATGGTTTCTTTTTTTTGGCTGGAGTGTCTAATCCAAACTTGTTAAATCTTCTTCTTTCTGTAATATCGTCGTATGCGTTATCTTTTGTATCCGATATTGTAAGTCCACTTTGTCCAAGGTTCACTGAATCTGCTATATGATACTCATAATATTTTTTCCAAAAAGCATTAACGGTATCAGCATGGTCATCATGGAACGTAATGTTTACTGGTTCATATTGAATACGTGTTGCCACATATGCTTTTTTGTTGTACTGCACCAGTTCTTCTAGGTTCATACCGTATCTTGGTAAGTCACAACTTTTGACCAACATATCTAATTGCACATCTTCTTGTGGATTATATGGACTTACGAACATTGATTCATCAGTCTGAATCATAACATGAAACATGAACTTCTGTTTCGGCATAAGTCTGTAATTGTCGTCTATGTACAGTCTTGATGCGTGACGGAAGTCCTTCATGCCTGGTTGGCCATTTTGGATCCCTTGTAAAAAGTCGTTTATCTTTGGCATATACTTGTATTTATAGCCACAAAAAAAGCACCATAAAAAGGTGCTTTCCTTGTATTATAAATGCTAATTCTAATTTTTACGAACCAGTACTTAATGTACCAACTGTTCTTGCAACTGCTGTACCAATACCTGTTCCTTGTGGTGTTTGTATACAGTTGTCATATCTAACCGACATTGTAATTGTAGCCGGGTCTGATGTTGCGTATGCTAGTGTGTTGTAGTTAACGTTTTCAACATAAGCACCATATAACTCAAATGTTTCTAATACATTTGGTGTGCTTGAACCGTTACCACCGTCTAACATTTCAATTCTAGTTGTAAATTTGTAATCAATACCCGATGCCGCCGAACTTTGTTCAAAGAAATCGAATTGTTTCTGAATTTGTTCTCCAACAAGTTTAGTAACTGAGTTGTTTACATCATCTCTTAATGTGATTGTAATTGGTTCCCAAGTGTGTTTACCAGCAACATAAACTTTTGAGTTGTAAACATCTAATGTTACGTTATCAAATGTTAAGTTTGGTCTAGTAATGTCTACTACTTGTTTCGTTAATTCTGAACGCGGTGTTGATACTCCAAAACCTTCCAGGATCGCTCTAAAACGATATTGTAGTTTTGGCATCAATAAGCCTTGTGATGCTGAACTCTGATCGTTCGCTAGTGGTACTGTAAATTTTGATAAAGTTGATATTGCCATGTTTCTCTCTCCTATTTATTCAAAAATTAGTTCCCTAATTTTGCAATTTCTCCTGTGTTTTTAATTCTCAACGGTATGTAAATGAATTCAACTGATTTGATTGGCTCAATTGCTATATCTACATACAGTTCGTTTCTGTCTATTCTAGTAGGTGTGTTGTTTGTGTCATCACAAACTACTAGGAAGTCATACAATGCTCTTTGACCAACAAGTTCTAGTAAGAATGATTCAATTGCTTGTTTGATTTCATTTCTTGTAAGTTCATCGTTTGGTTCAAATATAAATGGTTTTCCAATTGCATCTAATTGACTTCTTAGGTACACTGCTAATCTAGAAACATTTATTCTATCTAGTGCTGAACTTGAAGAAGTTTTAGTTAAGTTACCAAAGTTAACAATTCCTGCTCCTGAGAAGAACGTGATTGGGTTAACTTTTACTTCATGCATTGAATCTCTCACTGCCTCTGTTACAGATATTGTTTCAAATTCACCTGATGATGCGTTAATGTAACCAACTGATGTTGCATTGTCAACAATACCTCTTCTTGTTCCTGATGGTGCAAACCATGGGAAAGCAATATTGTCGTTGTTTGCTAAAGTTCTCATCATCATGTGTGACGCTGGAACTACAATTGATTTTCCGCTGTTGTCAGTTGTTAAACCTGATGGATAAAACACACCCAAGTAATCACTTGCACTTACTAATCCATCTTCGCCGTTATCTAATGCTGACGCTGAGTTGTTTGCCCAGTTTTGGATAGCAGTTGATGTTCCTTCTAATCTCATTGGAGTATCTCCAACTACAAATGCTGTGTTGTTTCTGTCAGTGTTTAAGTTAATCATGTTTGAAATCAACTCTGGATAACCAGGTGTTGCAATAACGTTGAAGCCTCTTTGGTCTTCTCTGATTGCTTGGTTAGTGTCGATCTCTGATTTTAATTGTTCAACAATTACTTTTCTCTGTGCTTTTCTACCAAAAGATCCAGAACCGTTTGCGTTGTTGCTTGATTTAGTTACCCATCTGTCTGGGTAGTAAGATGCTACTGACTCGTTGCTTTGTCTTACGTTTCCTAAACCACTTGATCCGCTTCCTGGATATTTTGCAGTTGTGATGTAACTGTTTTTGTATTCTTTAACATTGTAACCACTTCTTCTTGTGTTCCAAAGTAATATACCTTGTGGGTATGCCGCTGGATCTGGAGCATCTGGATCTAAGAAACCATCACTTAACAATGCTTTGATTGTTGAAGGAGTTCCTGCCGCTTTGCTAGTTCCTGCCGCTTTATCAGTTGAAGTATGCCATCTTGCATCTGCAAAAACAATACCGTCTTCTGTTGTTTGGTCTGTTTTGTCAACTAGTTCCCAAGCCGCACCTGATGTAGTTACTGCAACTTGGTTCGCTGTGTTTGAAGAACTTAAAGTTGCTGATGTGTTGTATTTGTAAAGTTTTGGATAGTTTTCTAAGTCTGAAGTATCAATCCATAAGTCGTTAGTTACAAGTGCAGTACCATCTGATTGTGTAGTTGGTGCTGTTGCACTAAACTGTGGACCATTTGGATCTGTACTTGCGTATGCTGTTGCATATCCAACCCAAGTAGTACCATTGTGTGCCATAATGTCAGCAACATCAATGTTTGTGTCATACCATAATGTACCGTCTGCTGGTTCATTGTTTGGTGTGCTTGTACTTGCTGTGTATGATAATCTTTTCCAGTTAGTTGCGATCACTTCTGATCCTGTTGAAGAATCTTCTGTGTCACCTGCAGGTGCAACATATAAGTTGTCCACTAAAGTTGAACTGTTTGCAGTGTAACCACCGTAAGCGTGTGCTTGTGATGTTCCAAAACCAGCATCACCTAACACGTCACCTGTTCCTGTGTTGTTCATTCTAATGTCACCACCTAGTGTGTGTTCTATAACAATTTCACCAGTTGATAATTTAGATGCTTTGATGTTTATAAGTCTTGTTGTTGAATTAGCCGCCGCACTTGCGTCAACTTTTCCGTTTACATCTGCAATAAATGTGTCAGCAGTTGTACCACTCATAGTAATTTCTATTGGAGTACTCATTGCCGATTGATTTTTTCTAGATTCACTTATTGTAAATGTTTCTGAACCTGTAAATGTGTGTGAAGTTAATCTACTTGTGATAGTTGTTTTTCCACCTTCGTATCTGAATAACTGGAAATCACCAACATTGTTTGTTGTGTCATCTTGTGAACCATCTGTTGTGTTAATCTTTTGCTCAGTTACATTGTATTGTGCATACAAAGTTCCAACTGTCAAAGCAGTTCCACCGTTAGCCGCATCTAAGTTGTAAATCGCAGAATTATTTGATTCATATAATGGTGCCGCTACTGTTGAGAAACTTGCACTTGCTGAACTGTATAATTTAGCAACAATGTTTGCTCCTGAGTTCGCTGAAGTTGTTTTAAACCAAACCGAACCAGTTGGTCTGTTCTCATCTGCTGTTTTCCAAGTTGGTCTGTTTGTGTGTTTGTCTTGTAAAAATTTAGGTGCTCTGTAGTTTCCTGCTGTGATTCCTAAACCTGCTAATAGTCCTGTACCTTCTTCAAAGTCAACTATTTCTCTGTTTGTTGAATCACCGAACTCACCACCATCATGGAAAATGTCTAAGTTTCCTGTTGTAGTGTTGATGCTTGAACTTACACCTGGAATGTTTGCCGCGTTCAAAGCCGTGTTAACATTTGATAAAGCAGTACCACCTGTCTGTACAGTGATACCATTAATTTTCATGTTATGGCTGTTTGTAACTGTTGTTCCAGAAGCAACTGAAATAATAGGTAGTGATAAGTGCCATGCACTTGACCCAACTTGTACCCAAGCATTTGCTTCTGTTTTCTTGTAAATCTTGTTAGTTACGTGTGTTGTATTGATTGCGTAATCACCTGTGATACCAATTGAAGTTTTTGGTACACCAGTTGAAACACCACCTACTAAATCAGTAACTGATGTAATAAGTGTTGGTGCAATCGTTGTGAATTTTTGATCTGTTTTTGACCACTCAAATAATCCATAACTGCTTGATGCAAGGTCAAACCAGTATGTGCCATCTGTTGGTGCCGCTGTAGGAGCCGATGCACTTCCTAGTAATTCACTAGTGTTAACATTTGCTCTTAAAACGTATGCTCTGTTGGCAACTCCTAAGAAAGAATATGCCGCTTGTAGACCCCATTCATTTAATTCATAACCATGTAATGAATTGCCTGATGCGTCTTGATAAAATTTTGGATCACCAAAAGTTTCTGTTAATTCTCTTTGTGAAGAAATCAAATAAGCAGTGTTGGCGTTTGCTGTTTGTGTTCCAGCCGCTGTGCTGTCACCTGCTCCGTTCTTCTTATCCTGTGATGATGCTACTATGAATAGTGGTGTAGTACCCGCATCTGATGGTACATAAAAACTTTCGTTTATTACACTTACCTCTACTCCTGGTGCTGTTAATGCCATTTTACGTGTTCTCCTTGCAAGTTTGTACGTATATACTGAAGTATTTATAAGAATATTCGTAATTTAACACTTAATTTACTAAATCAGTGGTGCCTATATAGGCAACGTAAATACTTGCATATGAATAATGCAGTTAGACCCTTATGTGTAGAGTGCAAAACCAAACCAAGAGCATATGCTTATAGGAAGAATGACAAGATCTATTGGCGTAGGCTGTGTGATACCTGCAATAGGAAAAAGCATAACAAGAAAGTAGGCGGAATAACAGCACTACAAAGGTCGGGGTATAAAAAGAAACGTAAGTGCGAATTGTGTGGATTCAAAGCACAAAATCCTGTACAACTAGATGTGTTTTTTGTTGACGGAAATTTGAGGAATACTGCTATTACTAATTTAAAAACTGTGTGTGCTAATTGCCAAAGATTAGGTGGTACTAAACGTCTTGGTTGGCGTATCGGCGACCTCGAAGCGGATGATTAAATCATCGACTTTTTTGTACAAGTCTTCTAATGTACCGTTGTTATCAATAACGTAATCAAAACTGCTATCAAGCCAATCCCATTCTGATTTATGGGCACCTCGTTCTTGCATCTCTTTTTGTGTGGGCAATTCTCCTCTTTTGACACATATAATTTTGCCACCTTTTGCCTTAATTTTTTTAATTTCATTAACAAATCTTGTGTCTGAAATTACAGTGTTGTCACCTTTGTATCTTCCCAAACAACTATCTACCCATATGCCATCATACATATTGCCACGCATGACTTCAGTACCAAAGTATTGTAATACCCATCTAGGTGTGACTGGCTTGCCAAATCTTTCACTCCAAAATTCATCAGGCTGTTCACGCCATTCTCTGCTGGCATCTGTTTTGCCTTCTAACAGTTCTCTGTCCCAATTGAACATGGAACTTACTGCATCTTTCAAACTTTTTGCAAATGAATCTCTTCTATAACTGTGCTGTGCAACCAGTCTTTCTGCAACTGTGTCCTTACCAGATCCGATTAATCCTACGATTCCTAATAGCATTCTTTATTATACTATTTTTTAAGACGTTTTTCAATGACTAATTTTGCTTCTTTTACCGCACCTAATATAGATTTTCTTATGTCTAACTTTTTACTTTTTAAGGCACTGATGGACATATTTTCTAGATCATTTACAATTTGTTCTAGTTCATCTATATCGCAATCTTCATATTTCTTGTATCTGGAGTCCGTCATGACACAATTATTTAAAAGGATTTAGATTGTTATTAACCAATAACAAAACTGTGTGGTGTTCCACCTTCTGCAAAATTACCTAGATCTTGTTCGAGTCTATCAATTTCTGCTTGGCCTTCTTGTTTCAATGCATCACCGTTAAGTGTTGTTCCGCCTTGTGGACCTGCTATTGTATTAAACTTGCCTCTCGCTTCGCCTAACATAAGTTTTGCAACAGCAAGTGTGTAATCTCTAATCCATGGTTTTGCATATATGTCTTTGAACAATGTAATGTCTGGTCTATAATTGTCAGTGTGCATGAGCACTGTTTCGTTGTCTGCTCTAGGTTTTTGAGTTATTGTTAATTTTTTAGTTGCCACATCAAAATGAAACTGTATAAAACTTCCAAACATTTTTCCTATCATTTCTTGATAAGATGCAAAAGCATAGTAAGTTGCCAAACCACCTGTTGCACCTGCTCTCAACAAGTAGGTATTTGTGTATGCCAAGTTGAATGGTTCAAACAATGTTCCACCTTCTCCACCTTCAGTTCGTGATCCAACAGTCCTTCTGTTAAGGTTTCTCACGTTGATTATTTCATCTGGTAAAATGTATGAATTTTGATTTTTCTTAAGTTCAAGAAAAGCATAAGATTCTTCAACTGCATTTGAAGATCTCTGTCTAAATTTATTCAATGCTCTAGTAAGAGCAGTTTCATAGTGTTTTGGGTCTAATTCAACGTCAATCATACCATCACCGAGGCTGTTTTTAACGTAATCGTATATCTCTTGTTGACCTGTTTGTAGTTCTGACATACACATATTTATTGCCTTTGCCTACGCAATAAATATGTATGATATGCCAAGATTATCCATTTTCAAGCCTGAAAAGGGCAATGACTACAAGTTCTTCGATCGTAACATCAAAGAGATGTTTACTGTGGGAGGAACTGATCTCCATTTTCACAAATATTTAGGTCCATATGATCAGGGAGATACAAACAAGGATGGTCCAGCATCTCCCAGCCAACCTAGAGTTACTGGACAAGATTTAAATGAAACTACCATACAAGATTTGCTATTTTTAGAAAATAGAGATAGAAAATATGCAGACGATGTGTATGTTGTCAGAGGCATATACAATGTGCAAGATCAGGATTTTAACCTATCACAATTTGGTATGTTTCTATCAAACGATACATTATTTTTGACAGTACATCTAAATGACATAGTTGAAAGAATAGGAAGAAAACCTATGTCAGGCGATGTAATAGAATTGCCACATATGAAAGAAGATTATTCATTGGACGAAAGCATACCAATAGCATTGAAAAGATATTATGTTGTAGAAGATGTAAACAGAGCCGCAGAAGGATTTTCACAAACTTGGTGGCCACATCTACTTAGACTTAAGATGAAATCACTTGTTGATTCTCAAGAATACAAAGATATATTAGGTGATGCTCAAGCAACAGGATCACTGGCAAGTTATATGTCAACTTACAATAGAGAGAAAACAATAAATGATCAAATTGTTAAACAAGCAGAAGAAGATTCACCAAAAGCAGGATTTAATTACAAACAATACTATGTTGCACCTATTGATGAACGAGGAAACATTAGAACAGACAACGTAAACACTACATCACAGAGAGCAAGTCAGTCAAGAAATGTAAATGCAGTCATAGACACACCTGCAAGTTCGCACTATGGATTTTATTTGGACGGAGATGGTGTTGCACCAAACGGAAATCCTGCAGGTTTTGGTATTAATTTTCCTACTTCAAATGTGGATAAAGGTGATTATTTCCTTAGAACAGATTACTTGCCAAACAGATTGTTCCGTTATGATGGAAACAGATGGGTAAAAATAGAAGATTCAGTAAGAATAACTACAACGAACACAGATACCAGAGGAAACTTTAAAACAAATTTTGTCAATAATACTACCGAATCTACAATAAACGGATTAACTACAAAACAAAGACAGTCATTGACAAATGCACTGAAACCAAAGGCTGACAATTAATGCTACACTTTTACGAAGGACAGGTTAGAAAATTTTTAACTCAATTTATAAGGATATTGAGTAATTTTTCTGTGGAAACAGGTAAAGATTCAAAAAGAGAAGTGCAACTAAGACCGGTGCCTGTGGTGTATGGAGATCCAACAAGGCAAGTGGCAAACATAATAAGAAATAATTCTGAGAATGCTTTACAATACGCACCAAGAATCGCTTGTTATGTGAGAGAATTAAACTATGATAGAGATAGAATGCAGAATCCGTATCATATTGAAAAACAACATTTGAAAGAAAGAGATGTTGACACTGACGGCAACTACACAAATCAGTTAGGTGCTGGTTATACTGTTGAAAAAGTTATGCCATCACCGTTTAGATTAGAAGTATCCGCAGATATTTGGAGCACAAACACAGATCAAAAATTACAAATTATGGAACAAATTTTATATTTGTTCAATCCTGATTTTGAAATACAAAAATCAGACAACTATATTGATTGGACAAGTTTAAGTTATGTCGAATTGACAGGTGTAACTTTTAGTTCAAGAACTATTCCTGTTGGTGCAGACTCGGAAATAGATGTTGCTACATTAACATTTTCTATGCCTATCTGGTTATCACCACCAGTTAAAGTTAAAAAGTTAGGTGTAGTACAAAAAATTATCATGAGCATTTACGATGATGATGGTGGAATAGCAAAAGGTTTAATAGATGGAGAACTTATTTCGAGAAGTTATATCACACCAAACAATTTTGGCTTATTGGTATCAGGAAATCAATTAAGATTATTGGGCACAACAGGAGTAAATGTTAAATCAGGTGGTGATGGATATTACACAGGAGCAAACGCACCAACTAATTTTGATCCGTTCGAAGCATTTGGACCAGCAGTCAATTGGAAAGTGTTGTTAGATCAATACGGAAAAGTAGTAAATGGCACGTCACAAATCAGGCTTACACAACAGAACGGAAATGAAATCATTGGTACTATTGCAACCACAACATTAGATGATACAATATTATTGTACAACATCGACTCAGACACAATTCCTTCTAATACACTTACAGCAGTTAAAAAAATTATTAATCCTGCAACATTTGATCCAGGCACACCGGCCAACGGTGACAGATATTTGGTCATAAACGACGTAGGAGATTCTACAGCAAGTTTCCAAAGTTCAACTTGGGGTACACTTGTGGCAAGTGTTGGAGATATTATAGAATATAACAGTACAACAAGCAAATGGAATGTGGCTTTTGATGCATCAGATCCAGACTCAACACAACATTATGTGACAAACCTTAATACAGGTATCCAATATAGATGGGACGGAATTGAATGGAAAAAATCCTATGAAGGAATATATGCCGCTGGTAAATGGAGCATTGTGCTGGACGGTGGAGCAGATCCTGGATACAATTCAAGCCTTGACGCAACTACTCCTTAATTGTTATAATAACACATGGAAAAAAATATAGTATGTTCTGGTGCATTATTTTATTCGACCAGTACTAAACGTTTCTTGTTTTTGCAAAGAACTGACAAAAAAACGCAAGGTATGTGGGGTTTGGTTGGTGGACAGGCAAAATATACCGAGTCAGCATTTGAAGGATTAAAGAGAGAAATTGAAGAAGAAGTAGGCAGTTTGCCTAAATTTAAAAAAGTAATTCCCCTAGAAATGTTTACATCAAACGATCAGAAGTTTTTCTTTCACACATATTTGATTGCTATTGAATCAGAATTTATTCCAAAATTAAACGGAGAACACTCAGGATATTGTTGGACTGCGTTTGAATGTTGGCCCAAGAACCTGCACATGGGTCTTAAAAATACTTTGAACAACAAAAGTATAAAAGGAAAATTACAGACTATATTGGATTTGATTGTTTAACAATCTTGGATGTATTTTTTACCTGTAAGTTTTTCTATGTCTTTTATCATCTCTTCCATGTTAACCCTTACAGTTTTGCCGGTTTTTGTGTTTCTTGAGAAGTATTCCCACTCACCTTTTTCGTTGTGTGGAGATATTTTTGTAACGTTTCCTGCTTCGTCACGAACATAAACTTCTGCACTTGCTGAATCGTCCTTGGCGTATATGTGTGCGATGTTAGAAGTTCCGGATGGATCACCCGACAACACTCCTAGTTCAACGTGACCTGTTACCCTTAAACTAGTATCGTTTAATAACTGTAAACTGTCAGATCTGAATCTACCTGAAATGTTTTGCGATCCGTTTTTCATGAAAGCAAATTCTAATATTCCGTCTTCAGATGAGTCACTTGCATCTAGAATCTTACCTGAGATTTTTGCATAGTTTACTTCTTGATCGTTGTCATTTTCACCCTTAAATTTTATCTGTCCTAAGTAGTCAGCATCTGCTACACTAGAACTATTTCTTTTCAATGATATTACTGGGCCTGCTGAATTTGAATCTTCTGTTGTAGTAATCGTTAATGAATCATCTGTTGTTGTATTTGTAATTGTTTGGCTTCCTAATACCGCTACCGCACCTGTTCCTTGTGGATCTAATGTGATGTTTGCATTAGAACCTGGTGATTGTATAGTGTCAGTCAATACACCTGCTGTGAATGTTTTTTGTCCTGCTATTGTTTGGTTGTTACTTGTTAAAACTTGTAATGATGTTGATGCACCACCTTGATTACGTAAAAGTTGTACCCTATAACCGTTGACTGTTGTCGAAGCACCACTTGTACTTGCCGCTGATAATGTAACTGTTGTACCAGACAGGGCGGCTGTAAATGCAAGTTGATCTGATCCTTTACTTGATACTTGAGGTGCTGTCGTCACGTAAGCATCTGTACCGTCGGTGACAACAAAAACTTCACTTATGGATGCCGCTGATTCTGAACTGCTATTACCCACTATCACGTAGTGAGCACCATTGGCGTTGTCAGTTGTGAAAGTGTCTATCGCAGTAGCAGAACTCGATACTGATACCTGTCCTACTGTTTTCGTATTGTCACTTGATGCACTCGATTCTGAATCACTTAATAATACTCTGTACATTTTGACAGCAGTGTTAGGCTCATTTCCTGATGCTCTTAGTCTTACACTACCGCTGTCTATGTCTGCAGTCAAAGTTAACAGCGAATTATTGCCTGTGAAATGATCATTGTACATTGTGATAAACGCATCTGTGCCGTTATGCACAACCAAACATTCAATATTTGTTAGTTCTGTTTTTCCTGAGTTGTTTGCACTTATGTAATATTTTGCACCTCTGTATGATGAAGCAGACCATGTGTCTAAATTTTCTACTGCACTATCTACGTCTGAGTTGACAATCGTTGCTGTGTTTCCTGAACTTGATGCGGATGTATTATCTCCCAGTCCAATCCTAAAGAATTTAACTGAGTTTACATCTGCTGTACCTGTACCTCTCAATCTAACCGTTGATCCTGATATGTCAGCGTCAAAAGCCACTTGTGTGTTTGATCCTGATCTTACTATACCACCTGTAGAAGTAAATGCCGCTGTATCATTGTGAACTAAACTTACAGTTTGTGTCGCGATTTCGTCATTTATTTCATCTCTGGTTACCATTAGGTAGAATGCACTATCAAAAGAAGATGTATCAAATGTATCCACGTTAATAGCACTTGTTGAAATACTAGTTTTCTCACCAGTGCTTGTACCACTCGCTTCACTTACTGAAGCCTGTGTTGCTATGTCAGTCCAACCTGAGGAGTCGTATCTTTCATATGATTCGGTGGATGTGTTGTATCTTATCATACCAACCTTACTTGCGGTTGGTCTATTTGCTGTTGTACCAGTGGGCAGTGTCAATGCACCTGGTTCTAATTTTAAGTTATTGTGTGTGATGTATAAATCGTCTGAGGTCTGTCCATTTGCTCTATAAATGTTAATTGCTTCCATTCCTAATCTTGCAAAAAATATTTTTGTGTTAGGATTACAACTTGCTCTTAATCTTGCTTTTCCGTTTGACACATCTGCTGTAAAAGTTGCCAGTGTGTTGTTTGCAGTAATAACAAAACTTTCAGATACTGTTGCATCTGTGCCAGCATCATTAATGGTCATTGTGATCTCTGAATTTTGATATTCTGATCCAGATTCCATTGTTACAAAATATCTTGCTGATTTATATTTGAACACATCGAAACTGTCTACAGTTTCTACAGCACTGTCTATATCTTTTTTAATGCCGTAATGGAAGTTGTCAAATTCTCCCAACTTTGTTTTTGTTCCTAAATCTTGTCTGTATAATATTGCTGTTCCAGTAGTGTTTCCACCTGATGCCGAACTTAATGTAACAGTTGCTCCAGATATTGCCGCACTAAAACTGTGTAATGGTGTGCCCCTGCTTGATACTAGGGCATATTGATCATGGAATACTGTTGTACCATCGTGTGTTAAACTTAATTCTGAAATTTGATAATCACCAGCAGTGTCATCTTTTATTAATATAACATATTTTGCACCTCTGATATCTGTTTTTGTAAATTGGTCTAATGTTGTTGCACTAGAACTAATACTTGTGGATGTTGCAATTATTTTTGAGTTTGTGTTTGCAACAGTTTCATGATGATCTCCTAGTGCTATCCTATAAACTCTAAGATTTGTGTGTGACGATGTGTTTGTTTCTGCTGACAGTTGAACAGAGTCACCAGATATAGCCGCAGTGAAGTCTACTATTCTTGTTGAATCCTCATTAACATTATAAACAGAAATATAAGGAGTGCTGTCGTCATGCACAATTGATACTTTGTAGTGTCCGGTAAAATTATTATCTTTGTCTTCAACTCCAACATCATAAATCGCTCCACGATATTCTTTGATGTCGAACTCGTCTATTACTGCCGATGTTTGATTTAATTTGTAGTAGTTAAATTGTTTGACTGCGGTGTTGTTACCACCGCCACCTCCTGATGATTCTGCAAATGTTAACGCACCAGATCCGTCTGTCTGTAGCACCTGTCCATTGCTTCCATCTGCTGTTGGAAGTGTATAAGCACCGTTGACATTAATTGTTCCTGTTGTTTGTACCCCGGAAGTGATTGTTTTTAATTTTTCTGAGCCGTAATAATATAATTTTAGTTCACCTGTAGAACCGTCCGCTTTAAGATAATTTGCTAATCCTCCACTACCATCATCTGATCCTATTATAACATCACTGTTGTCAGCATAAGTTCTGATGTTTATGTCACCGGTTGTTTCGTTAATGTTTAAATTAGTTCCAGTGTGTTTGATATTTGCATCTGCATCGGTACCTAATCTTAATTCGATACTGTCATTAAATTTTATGTTATCAGTGGCTGTGCCTCCAGCAATAGAAGTTGCTGTGAGTGTGGTTGTTGTAAGATTTCCGCTGACTGTTAATGTTGATGAAGGTTCTGAAGTACCAATTCCTACTCGTGAGTTTGTTACATCTAGGTATAACAAGTTAGTTTCAAATGCAAGGTCAGTGCCATTTCTAGTCAGATTGGACTTTAGTACCGACCCTGATATACGACCTATGGCCATATTAGGTACCTCTCTATAATAATGTTAGTGTAGCATATGCCACACACAGCCTCGTTTCATTGCCGGCTGACAGCAGTACTAGTATTTATACCGCCACAAAAAAAGGGCGACCAAAGCCGCCCTTTAATTCTATTAAAAAGTAATTCTATTTATTAGTGACTTGTTCTTACTGCCGCTAATACTGAACCTGTACCTGTTGTAGTTTTGTTTGTAAGAGCTCTACCAATTACGTTGAATGCTGTACATTCTGATTTTTGAGCCGCTTTTGCATAACCTGGTACTGATGCAGAAATAAGTCTGTCACCTTTGTTTACTGTACCAATAACTTTAACGTCTACTCTTCCTGTCATTGCTACGTATGGGTGTGTGTTGTCATCACCAGCCGCACCGTTCATTTTGAACGCCGCTTGTCCTTCATGAGAAACTACACCAAACACATCGTCTGATGCTTCTTCGTTTACTGCACAAATTTCTTCTGCTCCGCCTAATGCTACAACTGTTCCTGGTGCTAATACTTCGTTAGCCGCAAATCTTTCTGCAACGTCCGAATATTGCGCCGCTGTTGCTGTACCTTCTAGGTTTGCTACCAATGTACCTGCTGATACTGTGATACCACCTGATTTGTCAGCCGCTGTCGCAGTTGTTGTACCCATTGTGAATTTGTCTGCTGACTCATCCCAAATGATTGCCGCGTTGTTACCTGTTGAACCCCTCTCAATAATAAAACCAGCGTCGTTTGATGATGCTGATATACCTGTGTTAAGTTCAATTAAGTTATCTGCGATTGTTGTGTTTGTTGAGTTAACAGTAGTTGTTGTACCGTTTACTGTCAATTGACCTGTTACAACCACGTTACCTGAGAACGTTGCTGAAGTGTCATTGATCACAACTTCGTTATTACCGTCTGCCGCAATCGTGATCGTTCCGTTTGATCCCGAGTCAGTTACTGTAATGCTCGTGTTTAATTGAGAAATACTGTTTTGCGATAGACCCGCTAATGAGTCATCAACGTATTTCTTGTTTGCGAATTGACCGTCGGCATTTGGTGCCGCAGTTGATCCACCTGTAATAGTATTTGCACTTGCTGATATTACTATATCACCAACTGATATACCATTATGTACTCTAAAGTTTCTTGTTGTCATAGTTCCATATATCCCGTATGTTTGTTGCTTTAATTGTTAAAGGAATTTTTGTCGTAAAAAAAACGCTCTAACAGTAGTATTTACCGTTAGAGCGTCTAAAATTATCGTTAAGGTTATATTCTATTAAACTGCCGCTAATGAATATTGTACTTTCGCCGCTGTTACGCCACCTGTACTCAATGCTTTAACTTCTACTGTACCACTGTTGTAGTTTGCAGTAATTGTTGCTAAATCACTTGAACCAGTATTTGTAATACCGTGTACAGTTATGAATGCAGTTGTACCGTTGTGTACAACAACACCTTTCATAGCCGCGTATTCTGTGTTTGCAGTATCTGTTAACTGTATGAACAATTCAGCACTTCTGTATGAAGCACCGTTAAATGTCATAATGTTAGTTGCAGTTGATGTAAAGTTAACTGAACTTGTCTCAGATCTTGCAACACCACCTGTCGCTAACGCAGTATTGTCAGCACCTGTAATTGCAAATATTCTTGCCGCACTGTGTGGAGCAGAAGTAAATGTAATGTTAGTACCTGATACTGTGTAGTTTTCAGTTGGTTCTTGGTATACGTTGTCGATGTAAACAAAAACGTTGTTCACTGATTCTGGAGCCGATCCAAAGAAACCAGTGAAAGTTGTAGTTGATCCATCACCTGTTGTTGAAACTTTTGAGAAAGTAGGTGTGTCACCTGCTGTCGCCAAGTTAACAAATGTTGATCCATCTTGACAACCTTCGTATTGACCTGTTTGTGAGTTAAATCTAATGATACCTGTTGCCGCGGTTGGTCTACCTGCTGTGTTACCAACTGGTAATCTAAACGCTCCGCCGTCACCTGATCCGTCTAATGCGTATGCTGGTGAACTTGTTCTTAAACCAATTGCGTCTGCTGAACCGTCTAAGAAAAATGCGTGTGTTTGTGCCGCTGATTCCATTCTAAAGTCAAGGTCGTTTGCTGAAGCATCGTTAAATGTAACTGCTCTTGTGAAACTTGCACCACCTGTGATGTTTGCGTTCAAGTCTGCATATGAGTCAATTGTTACGTTACCTGCAGTCGTTCCATCTTCTCCTGATGTGATAGCCGCCGCAAACTCGTCTGCTGATTCGTCCCAAATGAATGAAACGTTAGCCGCCGAACCTCTGTTCATGAATAACCCTTGGTCAAACGTGTTAGCCGCTCCACCTGAGTTATTTTTTGCTAATGTAATCATCGGATCTTCAATAGTTAATGTTGCACTATCAACTGTTGTTGTAGTACCGTTAACTGTTAAGTTTCCTGTTACTGTTAAGTTTGATGTGATACCTTTTCCTGTATCAAATGCCAAACCACCTGATGTGATTGACATGATCTGGTTTCCTGCGATATCAAATCTAATTATATCTTCATCTGAACTTTCCTCAACTTGGATTTTTGTATCTTCGTCAGTATCTTGAATCGCTGAACCTGATGCCAAGTTTTTCCAAGCACCGCCGGCATAACCTTCAATTGTTGAAAGTGTGCTGTTGTATCTTATGTCACCGTTTGCCGATGATCCTGGTCTTTGTCCAGTTGTTCCAGACGGTAATCTTACTGCGTCTGTAGCCGAGACGTGTAAAGTAGTTGCCGGTGAAGCCGTTCCTACACCAACTCTACTATTTGTTACATCTAAGGCTAATAAATTTGTTTCAAATGCTAAATCAGTGCCTGATCTTGCCAGGTTGGCTGATAACATCTGTCCTGTTATTCGTCCTATTGCCATTGTGTTTTCCCCTTATCGATAATTGTTTTTTATTGCAAAACTAATGATATTTATTTGATTCTCCGTATTTGACGGTGTTAAATACCCGTAACAATATGAAAAGTGCGTATATAACAGTAGTTGGAAACCTGCCCATAAGGTTTGATTTAGAGCAGGCCCAGAAGATTGGCCCAGTAATAGCGTCATCTAACTCCAATAAAAGCATTAATTTCGAGTATGCTACCGTAAACAGTGAAGTAAATCTACAGGATATGCTTAATTCTCCAAATTTTAATGAAACAAAATTATTGGTTCCTGAGCCACTTTTTAAGAAATATGTGTTTTTTGACACGGTCACTTGCCTACCAGAATTTCCTGGATTGGTCAGTTACGATATCGACCCTACAAAATGTTCACCACAAACATTGAGTATAATGTTGGCAGTATACAATAAACCAAAAATTGTATTTTTGCTAGGATATGATATTTCAAATCCTACAGAACTTACAAGACTTAAAAGTGTTGCACTGGCAAATCCAGACACAAAATTTATGTACATATGTAATCCGCCGAGAACCTTTCAATTGGATGATTTGTCCAACGGGTTTTGCGACACATTTATAAAATTTCAAGAGTTAATAGACAAATGGCAAAATCAATAGTATACAAATACAGTTTGAAACTTATGTGGCCGGCAATTTGCCGCAATCGTAGTGTAGAAATTCTTAAGGAGAGACCAGACCTCGTGGATCAGATGAATAAGTTTCGACAAAAAACAGATACTGTGTTAAGGCTTATATGCCGTAAACATCATCAAGTGGATGCCAATCATATGATGTCAGGCATTAGGTTATGGTTTGAATCTGGACAAGACTGTTATGAATTTATAATCAAGCAACCTGAATTCAGTTGGGAAATACTTCCTGAACTATCTGTGATGAATGAAATTACAAGCCAATTACAAACATTTGATATAGTGTATACACCTACTGGCGTAACAATAGATTAATCTGCAAAACCATGCATCACTACAATTCTTGCACCAGCGTGGGCGCCTTCACCAAAGTTGATTGTAGTACCTGATATGGTATAGTTTTGATCTGGTTCTTGCATCACACCGTCCACATAGACGACGATATTATTTTCATCTGTAGGAGTTATGCTCATTGTAAATGTAGATGTTGATCCATCACCTGCAAATATATCTTTTGTAACGTTAGCGGCATTGGCATCTGTACGTAAGTTTGTGTACGTGGATCCATCTTGTGATACTTCATACTGTCCAGTTGTTGTGTTAAATCTAATTACACCTTCTTGTGCTGATGGTCGTTGTGCTGTCGTACCTGTTGGTAGGACAATGGCAGTATCCGCTTGGAACAAATATTTTCCTGTACCCGCTGTGTCAAATTCCATGTCGGCATTGGAAGAACCTGTTTGAAGTTTATTTCCTGAGAAACTAAAGTCACCTGTGTCTGCTTGATTGTTCTGTAATCCTAATGTTCCTGTATATCTTGCCCCTGAAATGTAAACTGCTTTTCCTGAAAAATTTATTCCGTTGGGTAAGTTTGATCCTATAAAGTGTAACACACCAGATTGATAATCAAAGAACCATTCATCGTTGTTACCTGAACCTGTGGCAAACACTTGGTCTCCGGAACTTGCGGCACTTCCAGCATTTCCTGATGTGTGTATGTAGACTTTGACTTGATATGTGGATCCAAATTCAGGTGGAATCCAATCAGTTATCCCTGTCTTCCATGTTCTGTTTGCTGTTGATGTACCGTCCATTGTCGTTTCATCTGGTGCAGAAGTTGGATACACTGTTACCACACCTGAACTTGATCCCGGCATTGTGCCTGGAATGCTAGATGCTTGGTTCCAAGTCTTGTCACCTCTTAATAATAAAGGAGATGCTATGGCTTCGTTGGGTGCTTTCTTGGACGCATTGGTGTCCGTTTTGGTTGCACCATATCCAATTTTCTTCCAAAGATAGTCTACTTTTTTTGCGTCAGTTATTGCCATTAATCTATGCTCAGTGCTGTAACACTGTCTCCTGATTCTAATTTAATTCTTACTAATATCACGTTACCTGTGGCATTAGTTCCGTTCTCTGTACCTAAAGTAAATGTAAATTCTTGTGACGAATATGTAGTGCCGTCAACTACCCTGTCTCCAGAGTTGAATGCACAACCATTTGATCCGTTTCCGCCTGATCCTGTGTTTGCTCCTGGGACACCTGAACCACCATATGTAGTTGAACAATCTAACCAACCATTCAATGAACTTGCACTATCAATTGCTGTGCCTGGTGCCGCAATAAACATTCCTGAAACTTTTCCTGACATTGTCAAATCAAAACTAGCCATTGTAGATCTTCTAAATGCGAAAGTATAGTACTGTGCCTGGCCACCGTCTCTGCCTGTGTTCAAATCAGGGCCAACAGGAAGGTATCCTGAACTTAAATCAGTTGTGAAATGTTTTATTGTTCCAAATCTTGATATGGCTTCGGTTGTCCCCGCCACAGTAACAGCACCTGACCATGCGTTGCTGGTGTAGTAGTTTGTGGCAGAATTGAATGAAGGTGTGTCTGACGAGGACCCGAACCCTGTTATTCTTAGAGCATCGTCATCATGACCTGCTCCTAAAGAATCTGATACTGTGATACCACCTGCTTCATTGTCTAATGTCAACAATGACGCTGTGTACACTTGAATTTTTGTTGCACTTGAATTATATGATCCTGTGCCATTTGCATTTTTACTTCTTGCTCTAATTGTTTTTATTGACCTCACACCTGAACTTGTTATCGGAACAGTCAATGCTCCTAATGTGTATGGACTACCTACACCTGTATTCTTGATAGGTATAGTACTGCTCAACATTGTACTTGCTCCGTCTATTTGTGCATATGTAAATGCTGAATCTGTTATTGCATCACCAGATGTTGATTCTTGGTTTGTGTCGTTATGAACTTGGTGAGGTGAGTTTGTATCTTGGTATGCTTGTCCTGTAAAGTTAGCAACTGTTGTTCCTGTTACTGTCACTGTTGGTGATCCTGTGTTGTAGTATGGAACACCAGAAATATAACGTTTAGATCCTGCTGTGCCTTCTGCTACTGTACCAATTGTTGTAGTTGGAGTTCCTGTAAGAAGGTCTCTAACTACATAAACTAAATTTGTGTTACCTCCACCTGTACTTTCAATCCTTTGGGCATTCAATCCAGCAACGTAATCTGTAAGTGCCTGTGTAATTTTTGCAGTGGCTACCAAATAAAGTCTTTGTGCATAAGAACCATCAACTTCGTCGTAGTCTCTGTGGTTAGTAATAACTAGGTCAGTGAACGTGCCGTTGTTAGAACCACCTTCGGATGTTGTGAAAGTCCTTGAACCGCTGGCGCTGGCGTTGATTGATGCTAGTACAGTTTGGTTTACTGTTGAACCTGTGCCGTTTGAACTGTTTGTTAAGAAATTTGTACAGGTATTTGTGTCTATAGTACCTGATGTGTATCGTCTTGCAGTGGTTGTGTTTAGTGAGGCTCCTGGTGATAAACTTGCAAATGAACTTGTACCATCGTCAAATCCATGACACAATTTTGGTGATGTGCCTTGTGCTGAATCACTCAATGTCAAACTTTTGCTTGATAAACCTGCAGGTGCACTTGGCGTTGATTTCATTGTGAAAGTTACTGTTTCGTTGTCATTTTGATGTATTGTGTCTGGTGTTCCTGTTGCTCGGAAATCCATAACTATACTTCCTGCCGACTGTCCTGAGTAGTTGTGATCTAGTGTGTTGCCCACTGTACCTGCATCTGATCCATTCTCTGGCACACTGTTCACTGCTGAAGAGTCATTAAGGAAATCATACTCATAATGGTCTGCATTTTGTGATGTGTTTGTGAATCTAACCAATGCCCTGTTGGCACCATCTAGATCAGTAACATCAAAAAGTGAAAGACTGTTGTTGCCTGAACCTGTGCTTACTGTTACTGCCGTACCGGCAATGTTTGCTCTCACATCAGGTTCAACAATAATGTTTAAGTTTGCTGTTGATGGTGATCCTGTGTGTCCGTTTGCCAGTGATAATGAAGTATTATAGGTAACTGTTGTACCTGCACTCTGTTGGCCGCCGCTTAGGTTAAAAGTATTTGTGATAGTTTGTCCTGTGTCACCTGACGATCCGGAACCAACTGCAACCACAGTGTTTGAATCACCTTCTCCAAAGTTCCAAGTGTACTGTTGTGTCGCTGAAAAACTTGAATTTGCTCCTGGATTTGTTGCTGTGTTGTTTGTGAACGTTACAGGAAATCCAGATGTTCCTTCTTCATTAACTCCTCTGACAACTCCACCTGCCGCAGAATATGCCGCCGTGTGTGTTGAATAAACTTCAAAATTATTTGTAGCCGTTTGTGGATAAGTTGATGAGTCTGCTGTTGGGTGTGTAAGCAATCTTAACTTGATTGCGTACTTGGTATCACCAGTTCCTGTTCCTGCAACTGTGCTTCCATCATCCGCCGCTGAGTTGTTATAAGTGTGTGCCAATCTTGCACCACCTTGCCCACCAGCCGCTGTGTTATTTGCAATGGAATCTTCTGTTCCATCTCCCCAATCAACATCAAAAGTATTCGTTGCGGCAGTGTTTGTAGTATTATTTTGTAGATATACTGTCGCTCCTGTGTTGGCTGTTGTAATTGGAGAGCCACCTGATGAAGCCGCATACATGGCGAACGCTACCACTGGTGCCGCTGTGGCAATGGCAATGTAATTTGTTCTTGTTAAACTTGCTTCAGAACCTGCTGATCCTGAAACTGCCGCTGTATTATTGTATGCTCTCACTGTAATTGATTGTAATCCTGTATTAGTGTATGTGTGTGTTGGACTTGTTGTTGAAACAGTATCACTGTTGCCGTCGCCCCAAGTTATGTCATATCTGTTTGCATTACCCACTGCTGTTATTGATAATGTAATTGTTTCTCCTGATGATATATTAACTTTATTTGATGTAAATGTAACACTTTTTACGTATGTGTTGTTACGTATGTTTTCCATTGTTTCGTTCAAGGCATCAATTGCATCTGTAACTTTTGTTGTTGGAGTTAAAGATGTGTATGAGCCATCACCGAATGTTGAGTCAGTTGGTGTTGATAATTCTTGTGTCATTCCATTTATGGCAGATCCTGAACCTGACAGTGCCGCTACCGAATCATCGATGTATTTTTTGTGTGCCGCATCATCGTCTGCTGTTGGTGTTGCTACCTGCAACCTTGCTAAATTTACAGATGATAGATCAGTTCTAGTTGATCCATCACTTGTTGTTGTTCCAACTCTAAATTTGTTTCTGACTTCGTCCCAATAGAAGACTGCATTGTTTTCACCAGTTCTGTTTATCATTAGACCTGCATCTGTGGCACTTGATGCATTTTCATTAAGTGTAATAATATTATCTTCTACTACTAAATTTTGTGAATCTATTGTTGTTGTAGTACCTTCTACAACAAGATCTCCTGTAATAGTATGACTTCCTTGTGTTCTTGTATTTCCATTTACATCTAATGCAAAATTTCCAGGAGAATCAGTCTTTACACCAATCCTACCGTTTGTTACATCAACATGGAGTAAATGTTGTAGTGCTGGATTTCCGCCACTAAAACTTAGATCCTGAACACGAATCAGGTTAGATTCTAATAATTCACCTGCTATCTTTGTTATTGCCATAATACTACTTCAATATTTACCAATTAATCTCCTTGATTAAATCTAACACTAAATATTCATTATATGACGCTATTACCCATCAACAAACCCGAGAAAATATCAACTTCTAGGATATCTGTACAGCAAATTGATCTGCACAAAAACGCATTGTCGGGAGATTTTATCGACGGTGGTACAATTACAAACTTTAATTCTTCAGGAATAGTAGACAAATCAGATAACACACAATTGACTGTGAATAATGATCATGTCGAGGTTGCAACTGATTTAAATGTAAAAGGAACAATTAGAGTAGAAAATTTAGAATATGTATCAGCACAAGTTCCAAAATTAAATGTACAAAAAGCAGTTATGGTTGACCATAATGAGGTGCTTTGGAAAGACAAATTAGGCAAAGCAGTCAAAATCAGTAGCCTCGAACAACTTGGAGTACTAAGAAATTTACAAGTGCGAAATACTTTGTATGTCGCTGACGGAAGAGTTGGAGTGAACACAACGGCACCAAGTGCAGACTTTTCAGTAAACACAGGGGGATATGAAGTAATAACACGTATGCACGAGTCAAATGCTTTTGTCGGAACGCACACCCACGTTGCTTTTGCTATTGGTACAGATGATACAGCAAGGTTAACTTGTAGAGCAAATGGCGATGTCGTTGTTGGTTCTGAAACAGGCAAGCCTGTAAATCTAAATGTGTATGGCAATGTTGGTATAGGAGTAAAATATCCACAAGAATCTTTGCACGTTGACGGCAATATTAAATTTGCTGAAAGAACTTTTGCCTCTGGAGAACAAGCACCTACTGACGGAAGATGGGACACTGGCTCTGTGGTATGGAATGAAAAGCCTGATAAGAATTTACCTGTTGGTTGGATATGCACAAAAGGTGGAAAGCCAGGTAGTTGGCGACCATTTGGAATGATATACTAACCTAGTTCAACACAACAACTAAATCTAATTTGAAAAAAATAATGATATATCAATAGTCCTATGACTATTCCTTCTAGCCATGCTATGTAGGCAGACATGATTGGATACTTTCTTATAAAAGAAAGTTTGTAATTCCAAAGTTTTTTGAAAATATTACTCGCCCAACTTGTGAACGTTATGAATAACCGTAACAATGTGTCCATTACTTATTCCATCATTTACCGGAATCGGAGAACCAAAAGTTATTTCGCCGCCTGAGTAAGTGTAGTTGGTAGTTGGAATTTGATATACACCTCCAACAAAGACAAGCATATCTGTTGCATCTGTTGGCACAACACTTAAGGTTGCCGCAGTCGAACCATCAAGTGTGTTTCCTTTACCTCCACCAAACACAGTTGTAGATCCATCTCCTTGAAACTTGTCAATTACTAAAGTTTTTTCTCTTGATGCTTCTGATACGTTGTACCATTGTGAACCATTGTAAACTTGATATGTTGAAGTTGTTAAATTAAAAATTATTTGCCCGTTTTGTCCTGCGGGTCTATTCGCTGTTGTGACACTTGGAATCTCTAGAGTTTGCCCTTGTGTTGCTTGTGGGTTTTTTACGTATCTACCCATGGCTATTATAATCCTATTGTTGAGATAGTCGCTACCACTGAAGCCGATGAATCTGGTGTTTCAACATAAATTTTATCACCACTTGATAAAATCATTTTCTCAGTATCTATAATGTAAGTGTCAGTACCTTGGATGGTTAAAGCATTGTAAATTTTGTTATTTTCTGTTGGCACAGTCGTAGATCCATCACTTGGTAAAAGATATATGTTCACAACTGCATCACTGCTTGTTACGTTGCACAAATGTATTGATGTAACAGCCGTATCCGCTGATGCTTGAAACACAAAATCAAGTGCTGTTGTTGTAGTAGTTGCTAATCTTTGTCTTATTGCCATTGTTTATCCTAATGCAATGGCTAATGCCGTTGCTTTCTTTTTACTTATCAGTTCTCCTTCAGTACCAGAACTGATGTTTGAGTTAATAAAGAACAATCCAGTACCGCCTCCACCTGCTGTTTTGTTGTAAATTTTGGTTACAGCACTTGCAGTTGGTGTACTAGCCGCCGCTGAAAATGTTAAAGTGTCGTTAATAACCACATCACCTGTTCCGTTTGATGCAAGTGTTAGGTTAGCATTTGATGTTGCTGATGATATTGATTCGATATTTGTTAAATTTTGTCCTAGATCAATTGTAATTGTGTCTGGTTCTGAACCTGCTGTGCTGATGTTTGCTCCACCAACGAATTGTAAAATTTGTCCTGAGTCAACAGTAATTGCAGTTGAATCGTCACCTGCAACTTTAAGCGAAAATGAACCTGCCGCACCATCGACATAAGTTTTTGTTGCCGCATCTGATCCAGAAGTAGGTTCGCCAACTTGTATTTTTGCCAAAGCCGTATCGGCAATTGAAGTTCCTGTTCCGTCTGAAGTTGTTGTGACTGCTTTGAAAACGTCATCGCCTTCGTTCCAATACAGTGCCGCGTTGTTTGCCGCTCCTCTGTTTACTAAAATACCTGCGTCAACATCACTAGGAGTTGAATTGTTTCTGCTTAAAATTATGATTGGATCTTCTATCGTTAATGACGCTGTGTCAATAACTGTATTAGTACCATCAACTACTAAATCACCTTTTACTCTTGTTGTTTTTGAATCGAAAATTACTGAATTCGAGCCACCTGCTCCCGTGCCCGTTTTAATTGTATAATCACCTGATGTTCTTAAATGCTTTGCCATTTGCTATTATTTATGTAGAAAAGGGGGAGCGTGTATCTCCCCCCTTAAAGCACGTATTGTTCTATTATCTAACGTCGATGTTCGCTTTACCAGAATCTTGACCTTCGTCAGTTCCTTCTGCTTTTAGCGTGTATGGTTTGCTACCTGTAGCACCACCTGCCGTTACATAGTGTACTGTGTTGTTGTAGAATTTCTCAACGTATGCAACTGTTGAGTCGTCTAATATAACTTGTACACAAAACTGGTTAGACGTGTTTTGTAATGAACCTGGAGCAACTGCTTTCAATTCATATACTGCTTCAGATGAGTCTTCCAAGTGTATTTTGAATAACTTAGATCCTCTTTGTGAAACAATGTAAGCAGTAGTTGAATCAACTTTAGCACCACCTGATGGTCTGTAAGCCGTTACTGCGATTTTTCCTGAAAGGTTGCCACCGAAGTCATTTGCTCCGCTAACAAGTTTGTCTTTTCTTATTGGTCTTCCCATTTTTTTTCTCCTTTAAAGGAGTCCAATCCTAGTTCTCCTAGGTACGCGGTTGGTATATCCGCATAAGTCTTCTACATTGGTAGAAGCACGTTTGAACTATCAGTATTTATTATTTTTTGCGATGTTTAATGTGTGTATAAAAAGAAAGAGTGGTGTAAAAGAAAAGCAGTCACACCACTCCTGAGGTTATCGTATTTCTAGATTGTTATATTATTTTCTGTTGTAGATATGATATAAAATCCAAACTGCTACCAACCCAATCAGACCTTGATCTGAAAAGCCTTGCAGTACGCCCTGGACGTTTCCTATTACAGAAACATTTGGCCAGAACGGAATACCTTGACCGTTGAAAAGGATTTCTAAAACGATTCCTAACGCAATCAATGATACTCCTACGTCAGCAATTCCTTTTGCCCATCCTTTTATCTTGTTAAGATAATCCATGTTGGACCTCCCTTGTGATTGTAAAGTTTCTTTCGAAACTCTGATTTATTTAGAAGTCTAAAATAAAAATAAAACTACCTTATTTGGTCTAAGGTCACTATGGACACGAAAAAAAATTTTAATAAGAGTTGTTAATTGAAATAAAGTCGAAAAAAAAGGGCGACATAAAGCCGCCCTTTTTGAAAATAAAATAAACCTGTGGCTTATTTGAATTTTAAGTTTCCTGATGTTACAGCAACTTTTCCAACGTAGTCAGCCGCGTTACCAAGTGATGATGCAGTGTTTGTTAACTCTACATAACCGTATCTTGTTAAGAAGCCTACTACTGGTTCGAAAGTAGCCGGATCAAGAACAACACCTGAAGACATTAAAGGTATGTATGGGCAGTAGAATGCCGGAGCATCTGCCTCACTTGCACCTTTGTAACCTACAAGTACGTCTGTGTCGTCTGCCGCGTAAGCGTCAACGTATACTCTCATAGCACCGTTTAAAGTTCCAACGAATTTAGTGTTAGTTGGAGACTCAAAAGTACCTTCTGTTGATCTTGCAAACGCAGAAGTTGTTGCTGATTGAAGAATAGTTAAAGCAGTTGGAGAAACTACCGCGTAGTTTCCAGCGCCTCTTCTTGTTCTTGTAGCAATCTGGTTAGCAACTCTGTTGATTAACACAGCCAAAGCCGCGTGTTCATCACCAACGAATGTTGCAGTACCTGATACAGCCGCTTGGTCAAAAGTTTCAGAAGCAGTTCCTGCCAATGTTCTTAATGATCCAATGATCTCTTGGTCGATCTCAGCAGTAATCTCTTGTGCTAATGCCGCCATGATTTCTGCTTCAACGTCTATACCTTGTTGTGCTTGAGCATCTTGAGCCGCTTCAAAAGTCCATCTAGCACTTAATTTTCTAGATTTCGCTTCAACCGGTTGTTTCAAGATCTGGATTGATAATCTTTTTCCAGGTTCACCTTCTAAAGCCGCTGTTGAAGACGCCTTTGGAGTAGTGTTGTTCTGGTTACCAGAATATGCTTTCGCAATTTTGAATGGAGATAATGCTTCTTCACCTGCAGTCGTGTTTGACGCAACTGTGTCT
>Ga0207993_1000090_pt1 | contig 36139 bp, 36 predicted proteins | sample ETN01SmetaG_2_FD_185791 | JGI IMG/M metagenome (GOLD analysis project Ga0207993, IMG submission 185791) | Marine microbial and viral communities from oxygen minimum zone, Eastern Pacific Ocean - ETNP2014F12-01SV265 (SPAdes) (version 2) | ecosystem: Environmental > Aquatic > Marine > Oceanic ...
AATCATTTATTTAGTAAACCAGCGTTCGTAGTAATTCACCCTCTAGGGTCTATACATGCTTGTTGTCACGCTATTTGGACTTACCTCATTAATTATTGGCCTTGTAATTGGCTGGCCAATCCTTGTAGCTCTTTCAATCATTTTCGTATTCGTTCAGGTAATCATGACGATTGCGAAATATGCCGTTAAATATAACGATGACCGCTTAATAGAACGAACAAAAGACGCCTGACTAAATCTTTATTTCGATTACAAATCTTTTCGATAGACGTTTGTTGATCGTTCTACAAAACCAATTCTTTTATAGAGGCGGTTTGCGGCTTCACGAGAGGGCCGGGACGTCAGATCCACTGTTTTAGCCCCTGCTGATTGTGCATGATTTATGGCTGCTTGGTTAAGCGCTTCGCCAACGCCTTGACCACGAGCGCTTTCGTCTACCACCACATCTTCTATCCATGCACGTAAACCCGTAGGTATATAAAAAAGGGCCAAAGTCAAACTTCCAACAATCTTTCCTTCTGATTTAGCTATAAACACTGTTGACGCTTCGCTTTGTACAATTTTCGACAACGCTTCAAAATTAGGCGGCGGATTTGAACTTGACAGTTGTGGGATAAGGCGTTCCATAGCCTCTATAAGTTCAGGAGTTACTTCTACTGCTTCAGTGATTTCTAACACAGCATTAATTGTACGTCACGTCTTACTTATCTGTATACCAGCGCGTATTTTTGAAGTTCGACGGTAGCATCGCTTTTAATGTCATCACTTACCCCGCATCTACGTTGGACCGATGAAGTCGAGTTGCAATCCCCTGTTTTGTTAGCCGCGTTTGAAGGTTGGAATGATGCTGGCGAAGCTTCAACCACTGCTGCTCGTTACTTACGTGATCATTTCAAAGCCAACCCTGTAGCAACTATTGATGCCGAAGATTTCTTTGATTTCACTGTTGCTCGGCCTTTCGTGCGATTACAGAGCAACGCTCAAAGAACTATTCAATGGCCGTCAACAAAACTATCTGCGGCTTCTATTCCAAACTCTGAATATGATCTGGTCACCCTGATAGGACATGAACCACAACTTCGGTGGAGAACCTTCGCTGAACAAATCGCTGCAGTAGCCGAAGCCATCGGAGCCTGCCAAGTAATCACACTTGGAGCACTCCTAGTAGACATGCCACACACTCGCCCGGTGCAAGTCTATGGAAGCAGCGATGATGCCGATTTAGCTGAACGACTCGCTATCTCCCCATCAACATATGAAGGCCCAACAGGAATAGTTGGAGTGCTCTCATCACATTTACGTAAATTAGGAATGCCGACCGCCTCTTTTTGGGCTGGTGTACCTGCTTACGTCTCTAACGCCCCATCACCTAAAGCCGCACTTGCTCTTGTTAATCGGGTATGTGGCGTTTTTGATGTATCTATTACCTGTACTGATTTAGAAATAGCTGCTGCTGATTACGAACGTCAAGTCAGCGACATAGTCGCGGAAGATGACTCAACTGCTGAATACGTAGAACAACTTGAGAGTGACTTTGATAGAGAAGCTTCGGAGTCAGATTTTTCGGATGATCCTGATCGGCTTGTCTCCGAAGTTGAAGATTTTCTTCGCAACCATCCTGGCCGGAACTAGTTCTCTACATCCTCTACTAAAGAACTTAGATTTTCTGAACCGATAGTCTCCGTTAAAGCGCTATCTTCGTCCCCAATCCAAATAGGGTCACGCGGGCGATCAAACCGAACTGCAAGTTCTTCTCCACGAATAGCAGCAAAAGCTTCCTCGGCCCATTGTTCAGGAACGGCAGTCTTTTCTGGAAGTTCTCCCTCTGCGAAGAATCCCACATCAGCACACTCAAGAGGATGCGGTTTTAATTCTCCTCCAGTCATTTGACAATGAAATACCAACGAATAAAGCGGTATGCCTGTGAAACCAAGCCTCATTCCATCCAATATTGCTATTGGGCGAATGACTTCACAGTCAATTCCTGTCTCTTCTTTGACTTCTTTCACGACAACTTCTGAAGCAGAATAACCAACGTCAGCCCATCCTGTGGGATAAAGCCATACAAGAGAATCTGCACGTTGCACTAATAGCAATTCATTTTTGTCATTTCCAACAACAGCGCCGACCGTAATTTTTGGAGTTACATACCCAGGGACTCCCTTCCCCACAGATTTCAGCCATTCGTCCGCTAACACTTCTGCGTCTATATTTTTTCCTCCGAGGGCATCTGCTTGGCTTCTGATCTCTGCTGCCACTTTCAATATTTCTTCGTAGCGTTCTTGTTCGTAAAGGTTTTCAGTGAATCCCAAGCCGGTTCGAGCCGATCCTGCTAACGCTTCTGCCCATCGAAGCAGATCCAGTTGATTTGGGAGATCACTCATAACTTCAACCGTAGTATGTTCACCCGCTCACATCACTATTAAAACAACAACGAAAGACCTTTTATCCCTTGATCAGAAGGTTTTCAGTTAGGGAATGGGTCAGGCTCTGACGGGTTTGTAGCAAGCCATACTGATTTAGTTTGCATAAAGCAGCGCATACCCTCAACCCCGTTTTCTCTTCCATACCCGGATTGTTTAAACCCGCCCACTGGGGATTGAGTTGTAGCGTTGAAATAATTGTTGATATAGATAGTTCCTGCTTCAAGTCGTTCTCCAACACGAATTGCTCGGTTCATATCTTCTGTCCATATCCCTGCGGCAAGACCATAAATTGAATCGTTAGCTATCTGAATTGCTTCTTCTTCATCATCAAATGGGATGATTCCAACAACTGGTCCAAAAATCTCATGTTGAGCTAAATTCATGTCATTACTTACTTCACTAAAAATTGTTGGTCCAATGTAATACCCCGTATCGGGTCCCGCATTTCTTCCATCCAAAAGCAGAGTGGCGTCTGATGCTTCTGCAGCCTCAATGTCTGCGAGTATTTTCTCGTAATGGGGTCGATTAGCTATTGGGCCTACCTGTGTTGAAGGATCAAGCGGGTCACCAATTCTTGCCTTACCTGCAACAGCAACTAATCGTTTCGTAAACTCGTCAACGAGGCTGCTGTGAACCACAGCACGAGAGCCAGATACACAACTTTGGCCAGAAACAGGGAAAATGCCAGAGGCAACTCCGTTAACGGCTAATTCAAGATCGGCGTCTTCAAAAACAAGTTGTGGTGACTTCCCGCCTAGTTCCATTACTAGTGGTTTGATTTGTTGGGCTGCTGTTGACGCCACCGCTCTTCCACCAGGGATTCCTCCAGTCATACTGACCATTCGTACATCTGGGTGCGCCACTAGTGCCTCACCTGTTGGCTGCCCGTAGCCGGTAACAACATTCACCACACCTTTGGGTAAATCTGTTTGTTGGAGCACGTCCATGAATTCAAGCGTGGATGCTGAAGCGTGTTCTGAAGGTTTAATAACCACGGTGTTACCTGCGGCAAGAGCTGGGGCTAATTTACAGATAAGAACTCCGAGTGGCGAATTCCACGCAGTGATTAGGCCACACACTCCAAATGGTTCCCATTGAAGGTAATTCATCATGTCTGGTACATCCAGAGGGATGAAAGAACCTTCAAATTTATCTGTTAGCCCTGCGTAGTAATAAAAACTATCTGTTTGCCATGCACGCAACCCTGGGGTGATGTGTTGTGGGAGTTTGCCGTTGTCGCGAGTCTCAACTTCTCCGAGTCGTTCAGCGTTTGCTATTACTGCGTCGCCAATACCCCGAAGAATCTTGCCTCGCTCAGTTCCATTCATTTGAGGCCACGGGCCATCATAAAACGCTGATTTAGCTGCTTGTACTGCCCGATCTACGTCAACCTCGTTGCAATCCGGGATACGTGCCCAAACTTCACAAGTCGCCGGATTTTCGCTTTCAATCCATTTTCCTGAAGCGGGCTCGTGCCACTCTCCGTCAGCAAAATACTGATAGGTAGTTAACGATTCCATAATGCTGTCCTTTCTCTTTAAAAGAGATCAGTCAAAAGTGACGACTATTCGTCCTTCTTTGCCGGTCAACATCCAATTAAGAGCATCTTGAATTTCGTTAATTCGAACACGTCTCGAAATTAACCGATCTATCGGTAAGAGGCCTTTAAGGTAAGCCTCACATAAGTCCCTAATCGCTTTCCCGGTATCTGTCGTAGAGAAATAACTCCCGGTTATTGTCTTTTGCATTCGAATCAAATTCGCTGACCCGAATGTTGAATCGTCTTCTACACTCGGCACTCCAACAAGCACTAGTTTGCCTCCTGGTCGAACACCGTCCAGCCAGATCTGTTGAAGCCGAGGAATCCCAATCGCTTCAATCACCACATCGGCGCCTCGGCTTTCAGTCATTTCTAGAACCTGTTCCACGTCGTTATCGCTAGAAAGAATAAAGTCAGTCGCCCCAAGTTCTCGCGCAATTAACTCTTTTTCTGGGGACTGATCAACTGCAATGATCTGTTTAGCGCCTGCCATAGAAGCACCCATGATCGCACTAAGGCCAACACCTCCGGCTCCGACAACTACAACTCTATGATCAGGACTAACTTGACCTCGGTATATTGCTGCTCCTACACCTGTTGCCACAGCACACCCAATAATGGCGGCCACCTCGTAAGGCACTTCATCGGGGATCACTTCACAACAAGCCTGATCAACCACCATATGGTCAGCCCACGTTGACACACCGGAATAATGGAGAAGCGGTTTACCATCGCGTGAGATACGACTTGTCCCATCTGCCATATACCCACTCCACACCGTCTTAGTTACTTCCCTACACAGTGCGTGCTCTGAACGGTCACAATAAAAACAGTTACCGCAATTTGGTTGCCAATTGAGCGCTACATGATCGCCCACTTTTACACGGCTGACACCCGATCCAACAGCTACAACCTCTCCAGCTCCTTCATGACCTACTACACAAGGAAGGTCAGCAGGATGTTGTCCCGTGATGGAATGCTGATCACTGTGGCAAACCCCAGAGGCACCCATCTTTACGAGTACCTCACCTTCATGCGGCTGTTCAAGATCAACTTCTTCTACTTGGACAGGGCCACCAACTGCATCTAATGTCACTGCGTTAATTTTCACTGTTTCTCCATTCAGAAGTTGACTGGTTTTTAAAAAAATTAGATATCGGCGAAGAGTAGCAAATGCTTTTTCTCTCAGCAAAACCTATGCTTTTTGACTTTTATAAGTCCATACCAATCCAGCGCAAAACCGCCAGTTCGATCTCTGCTAGGTGTTCCGGGTCTTCAACTTTATTTCCATATTGGTCACGAATATAGAAAGCATCTATTACTTCAGATCCGAGAGTCTGCACTCTTGCGCTGACAATGTCTAGGTCCAACTCTGTGAACGCTCGTGTGATTCGGTAAAGAATGCCTGGTTCATCAAGACAACTGATTTCTAGAACTGTCGCAACTTCTGAGGTTTCGTTATCTACCGTTAATCGTGGTTGCACTGGACGAGCAGTAGCTTTTGTCTTCCTTTCAAAGCGTGAACGCTCACCTAGGCGTGCCGCGACTGCTAGTCGCCCTGCTAAAGCTTTCTCTGCTTGCTCTTCAATCAATTCCCACTTAATTTCTTGATCTTTTTTACTTTCTACTCGGAATACAGTTAGAAGTCGATTGTTTTCTGTATGTGCAGCAGCTCCAAAAACCCCAAGGCCGTTTAGTGCTAAAACACCAGCAACTTTGGAAATGATTCCGGATCGATTATTTGTTACAACAGTAAATGTTGAGTTCTCACCTTTAATGATTTGGTCAGCAGAGAACAGCATTTCTTTTTGTTCTTGATTTGGGAAGGAGCCTCCAATTACATCAAGAACATCGCCGCCTTCAAGGACGTGGGTTACTCGCGCCACTAATTCAGTCACAAGTCCATCTTTCCAATGGCTCCAAGCTGATGGTCCAGTAGCAATAGAGTCCGCTTCAGTTAAAGCACCTAGTAACTGTAGTAAGCGAATGTTTCCAACTGTTGCAGCTACGGACCTAATTGTTCCGTCATCGTCTAAGTCTCGCCTTGTTGCGATGTCTGGCAGAAGAAGATGTTGTTCCACCATTGCAGATAAAAGGCCGACATCTTCAACGGAATACCCCATTCGACCGGCAATAGTTACTACTAGATCAACTCCGACCTCTGAGTGGTCACCTGGGTAACCTTTTCCAATGTCATGTAGAAGAGCCCCAACTACTAGTAAGTCCGGCCGATCTACCCGATTTTTCAGAAGAGATGCTTGAGCTGCGGTTTCTAACAAATGTCGATCAACCGTGAAACGGTGATAAGCATTTCTTTGTGGAAGGGACTGGCAAGGGCCCCATTCTGGTATCAGAGTCACAAAAAGCCCACTTTGATCCAGATCCTCGATGACTTGGATTGCTGGCCAACCAGTAAGTAGAAGTCTTTCAAAAAGTTTACGAGCTTCTTTAGGCCACGGGTCTGGAAGAACGGTTGCTCCTTCTGAAAGAGTTTCTAACGAAACACGGTCAAGATATGCATCATTTTCTGCTGCTGCGACTGCACTGCGAAGAACTACCAAAGGGTCATTTAAAGCTTCTTTATTAACTTGGATTCGTCCGTCATCAAGCACTAACCCTGATGAAATTTCCCGTCTCAATACTTTCTGGATCATTCTTCTGGGCCCACGTTGCCCTAATACACGACCAATCCGGCGATGAGCTCCATCTCCTGTCCAAGCGACAACCCGAGCAGCGGAGGCGACAATAGACATCATTTGGTCTGCGTCTTCATAATTAAGTCGCGCTGCTATGTCGTCTTGGAGCTCCAACAAGAGCCGATCTGACCGACGGCCAGTCTCGCGATGAAGTTCAACTCGAACTTCAAGGAGAGTTTCAAATGCTTCCTCTAAGACTTTATTCTCTTGTCCTCTTAATACTTTTTCTGATTCTTCAACCCACTTCAAAACATGAACATCTCGTAGACCACCTCGCGCTTCTTTTAAATCTGGTTCTAGTAGAAATGCGACTTCGCCAAACTTTTGATGTCGGGTAATAACTGATTTATTTAGTTCAGATAAGTAATGAAAGGATTTGTTCACCCATTGATCTCGTGCTTTTAGCGAAAGTTCTTCAATCAGTTCACCATTTCCAGCGACTAAGCGAGCGGCCAGCAAACTGGTGGCCATATCTAAGTTCTCGTAAGCAACTTCGGCTATTTGGTCAATAGTTCCTACCTGATGACCGAGTTTTAATCCTGCATCCCATAACGGGTACCAAATTTTTTCTGCTAGTTCGCTTACTTCTAGTTCTGGGTCATGGATTAGGAGTACGTCAATATCGCTCCCGGGGCATAATTCTCTTCTTCCATACCCGCCAATAGCTACAAGAGCTGTGCCCTGAGGCGCCATTGCATCTTCGTAAAGTGCTTTAAGAAATGCGTCTGTTCGTTTAGTGAGCGCATCACAAAATGCTGAACCAGTTAAAGAGCGATCTTTTAAAACATCTTCAGCATGTGTGATCATTTGTTAATCGTACGCTCCAAGTTCTTGATTCAAATTTCCAGATCGCAGACCTTCAAGATCTAAAGTCACATAAAGATATCCAGCAGACTGAACAGCAGCTACGATTTCTTCTCGCTTTAAAAGAACTTTGTTGATTTCTGAAATTGGGACTTCCAGACGCGCTGTTTTGTCGTAATGGCGAACGCGAAGATCGCTAAGCCCTAATTGCTTTAATGTTTTTTCAGCCTTTTCAACTGCAGAAAGTCTCGCTAACGTCACTGGGGTTCCATAGGGAAGACGGGAAGAAAGACATGGAGCTGCTGGTTTATTCCAGGTTCGTAGCCCAAGTTCTTGAGAAGTCTTTCTGACCGCATTCTTTGTAAAGCCAGCATCTACTAAGGGGAACCGAGCACCATGAGAAGATGCAACCGCCTGTCCGGGTCGGTGATCTCCAAGGTCATCTAAGTTCACTCCGAGTAAAACAGTGGCTGATTCTTGTTCCGCTATCGGAATTAAAGAATCCATCAATGCCTCTTTGCAATAGCCACAACGGTCTGCATCATTGCTCAGGTATTTCTCAGATTCCATCTCACTTGTCTCTACGGTGCTCCATCGGAAGCCCCATTCTGAGGCCAAATCTGCTGCATCTTGATATTCAGATTTAGGTAACGAAGGAGAAACTGCTGTTACTACATGACAGTGACTAGACCCAAGTGTGTTGTGTGCGACATGGGCGAGAAAAGAAGAATCTGCTCCTCCCGAAAAAGCCACAACAACATTTTCCATCTTCTCTAGATTGGTTTGAAGATTCTCTAACTGCTGAGAGTGACTCATATGAAATATGCCTAATTAATACTGAGGTGCTCTAAAACTACTTCTAGTTCGTTAACCACACCAGCATAGAAAGGGCCGAAATCAGCATAAATAGCGGATGCTTTGTCATAACGCATTGTGTAAACGACTTCTTTCAAATCATCGGGGTGTTCAGCGAACAAAGTTACTCCCCATTCAAAATCATCTACCCCAGTTGATCCAGTAATAACTTGTAAAACACGTCCAGCGAATGCTCTTCCTGATGCTCCATGTTCATGCATAAGCTCAAGTCTCTCTTCAAAAGGGAGGGTGAACCAATTCACTTGTTCGTCTCGACGCTTAGACATCGGATAAAAGCAAAATGCAGGTTTGTCAGGTGGCGGCAACTCGGGGTAGAGACGGGAGTTACGCATCTGTTCAGGGAGCCCGGCTGCATATTCTGAAATCTCAGTCAATGAAACATAACTATCTACTATCTCCAGACCACTTTGAGCAAGAGATGTTTGAGCATCTCGTAGGCGCCACCAGTCGTTACCTAAAAGCATGAAGGCTACGTCTGCTTTGTGCCCCAATATTGCGGCAGTAACGACTTGGTCGCCCTGTTCTTCAATTTTTTTTACCGCTTGAATTACAGCTTGCCTGTCAGTACCACGAGCGGACTGCTCATCGTTTTCTTGTTTGGTCTTACAAAAGAGATGTAGGACCGCCAGACCTGTAGTTGGGGAAATTAATTCACTCATGACTTAGAAGTCTACGGACCTCTTTACCTTTCGTGGACAGATAACTAAGTTCAATCTTCATTGTAAATATTAAGACGTGAACCTCGAGCAAATCCTGCCAGTTGTAAACCTGCCCTATTTGCTGTTTCTACTGCTAAAGCAGAAGGTCCACTAACTGCTACTAATGCTGTGAATCCTGCCGCCCAAGCTTTCTGAACCATTTCAAATGATGCTCTGCTGCTCACCCATAGGCCTAAATCTTCTGAAGGAAGTTTTTTGTCGAGAAGCAAATTACCCACAACTTTGTCTACCGCATTATGTCTTCCAATATCTTCACGTAAAAGTATTAGATCGCCTGTTCTATTAAATACCGCAGCTGCATGGACTGTGCCAGTAGCAGTAAATAAGGTTTGTTCTTCGGTAATTTCAGTTGCGGCTGTAGATATAACACTCAGATCAAAAGGGGTGGTTTCTAATTTGCTAAGTCGCTCGCAAAGTTGATCTATTGCTTCTGTCCCACATATCCCACATGAGGAGGAGGAAGGTCCCAGTCGAGGCGTAGGTGGCTCGGCATTGCCGTCTGTGTCAACGGTGACGTCGTTATATTCAGATTCGCTAGCATTTCCCTGCCCGCAGTACCGCACTGACTTGATTTCAGCTTCACCGAGAAGGCCTTCAGTGAAACAGAAACCGGCGGCTAGTTCAAAATCATCTCCAGGAGTTCGCATAGTGGTAGCTACGAGTTCTCCGTCAAGCCGAATTGACATTGGCTCTTCCACAATGAGTTCATCTGGAACTCGACGCGATCCATCTGGATCTATGCGCTGAGTGAAAACGCGCTTTGTTCGACCTCGTGCCATTGAAACAATCCTTAGTTTCTAACTCATTTCACTTGAACCTAGAGGCAAATTTTACCAAAGAGTAATTTCAGCATCAGAAGATGCCTAGTTAGTTTTCTTTAGAATCCCATGTCAGGCATGCCAGGTTCACCATTTTCTTCTGGTGCGTCAGCGATGACTGCTTCTGTAGTAAGGAATAATGCAGCGATTGACCCAGCATTTTGCAAAGCAGAGCGTGTTACTTTCGCGGCATCTATCACTCCTGCTTTTACTAGGTCTTCGTATTCTCCGGTAGAAGCATTTAAACCATTAGCGCCTTTAAGGTTTCTTACCTTCTCAACCACTACTCCGCCTTCTAAACCGGCATTGACTGCTATTTGATGTAATGGACCTTCTAGCGCCTTTGCTACGATGCGTGCTCCTGTAGCCTCATCGTGACTAAGTTCGCTTTCAGCTTGTTGTGCGGCGCTCTGGGCACGGACAAGGGTTACTCCTCCACCTGCAACTACACCTTCTTCAATTGCTGCCTTTGTAGTGCTTACCGCATCTTCAATGCGATGCTTTTTTTCTTTGAGTTCTACTTCAGTTGCGGCTCCGACTTTAAGAACCGCTACTCCTCCAGAAAGTTTTGCAAGTCGTTCTTGAAGTTTTTCACGATCATAATCAGAGTCAGTATTTTCTACTTCTGCTTTGATTTGATTTATTCGACCGACAATATCTTCATCGTTTCCAGAGCCTTCAACGATTAATGTTTCGTCTTTGGTGATGAGTATCTTTCGCGCTTCCCCCAACATCTCTAAGGAAACCCCATCAACTTTTAAGCCGACCTCTTCAGAAATTACTTGACCACCGGTAAGAATGGCCATATCTTGCAGCATCGCTTTGCGACGATCACCAAATCCAGGGGCTTTCACTGCTGTTGAAGTAAAAGTTCCTCGGATTTTGTTCACAACTAATGTTGAAAGAGCTTCACCTTCAACATCTTCAGCGATGATTACGAGCGGCCTAGATGTTTGCATTACTTTTTCGAGCACAGGGACTAGGTCACGAATTGCCGAAATCTTTGACCCAACAAGCAGTATGTATGGATTGTCTAAAACAGCTTCCATTCTTTCTGGGTCAGTAACAAAATATGGAGAAATGTAGCCTTTATCAAAACGCATACCTTCTACTAGATCCATTTCCATCCCGAAGGTTTGACCCTCTTCAACGGTTATCACACCATCTTTACCAACTTTTTCAATAGCTTCAGAAATCATTTCTCCGATTTCTGTGTCTGCTGAAGATATTGCAGCAACGTTGGCAATTTGTTCTTTGTTGCTTGAAACGTCCATCGCTTCGCTTCTGATTGACTCAACGCATGCTTCTATAGCTGCTTCTATTCCCTTTTTAAGAGACATCGGGTTTGCCCCAGCCGCTACATTCCTTAAGCCTTCGCTAACCATCGACCAAGCTAAAACGGTTGCTGTCGTTGTTCCATCTCCTGCAACATCATCTGTTTTTTTAGCAACTTCTTTAACTAGTTCGGCTCCGATTCGTTCGTATGGATCTTCAAGTTCTATTTCTTTAGCAATAGAAACACCGTCATTTGTGATTGTAGGAGCACCCCATTTTTTATCGAGGACAACGTTACGTCCCTTTGGTCCTAAGGTGACTCGTACCGCATCTGCTAGTTGATTCATTCCACGTTCAAGTGATCTACGTGCTTCTTCATCAAAACTTATGATTTTAGCCATTGAAATAACTGCCTTTCTTGGGACAGGTAGTAGTAATTAACATTTTCGACTTTTGGCACTCTTTTAGAGCGAGTGCTAATCCAACCAGCATTCTACTGAAATTACAACCCAAAACAGGCGTAACTTTTTCTATATAACTTTGTTATCGGACTTAAAACCTTCTAGGAATCTAGCGACAGACTGCTGCACACAGTTTGCGGTCTCTGTGCGGGATAGATGCTCACCGAACTCTTCAGTAAGTGAAATGTTTTGGATCCTGTCTTTAACTTCTATTTCAACTTGACCAGCGACAGCCAAGAGAGGTTTTCTCATCGCGGATGCATACGCAGAAACCCCACCAACAACTTTTCCATCAAAAGTAGATCGATCTATACGGCCTTCTCCGGTAATCACAAGATCTGCTTTTTCGATAAATTCATCAAGTCTCAATTCATCTGCTACAAGATCAAATCCGTTGACTAATCGTGCTCCTAAAGCCGCCAGCCCTCCAGCTAGCCCTCCTGCGGCTCCTGCATGGTTTAAAGACGAGACGTCTATTCCAAATTTTTCTTCATAGATCTGAACAAGTCGTTTAAGTCGACGCTCTAGCATTTCTACCTCGGCCCTTGTTGCTCCTTTTTGTGGAGAAAACATTTTTGCTGAATCAACAAACCGTGTATTTACATCACAAGCAACCAATATCTCTATCCCGCGGTATCTAGCTGGAGAACCCATAGCTTCAATCGCTCCTAGCCCTCCATCTGTGCTAGCTGATCCTCCCAACCCAACGATGATTCTCGTAGCACCATGTTCAACAGCGCTTAAAATAAGTTCCCCAGTGCCTGCCGATGTTGCATCTAGAACTTCATTGAATTCTGGGCCGCCTATTGTTATTAGTCCTGAAGCTTTAGCCATCTCTATAATCGCTGTAGTTCCAGTTAGCTGCCAAGGGGCTTCAACCAACCCGCCTAAAGGCCCGGTTACTAGGGATGTTTGATTTGACCCACCGAGCGCCTCAAGAGTGCCTTCACCCCCGTCAGCCATAGGGAGAACTGCTGTAGTGCCTCCGTGCTCTGCGACTGCTCTCTCAACAGCAGTCGCTACTTCTAGAGCGGATGCTGTTCCGCGGAATTTATCTGGTGCGGCTACTACGTGCAAAACAATTTACTCAGCGAGAATGACTCCATCACTGCCGAGAATAATCACAACGTCTGCCTGTTCTACACGGTCAGCTGTTGAATCAGGAACTTCTAATCCCCCATCAGGTATTTGCATAAGCACGTTGGGGTAATCCGGAGCTAAGTACTCTTGGATGACTCGGGCTTCCTGAGACATTCCTGTTCGGAAATATATCCCGGAGACACCAGTCAATATTGCATTAGCTGCTGGCAGAGTCGTATAACCCTTAGGGATAAGCATGTCGGTTACCGTTCCGGCGCCACCTGAAATACCAGAACCATTTGCCACTAAGACCTGAACTTCAGCCGGTGGTGTTGGTGGAAAGAGTGTTGTTGTCGTGGTTGTTGTCGGGTCTCCAGTTATATCCAAAAGGTCAGATTCTCCACCTTCTCCTTCAACGCCCTCTTCCGCTCCGGATTCAGTTTCAGTTACTGTCGTTGTTGGCGAACTACTTGAGGAACTAGCAACATCTGAAGTTGGCCCATCAATACCTTTCCATAAGAGCAAAACGCCGAGAACAGAAGCAACAACAATAAGTATTATTCCTCTTGGTGCTGCCGAGCCATTGCTAGGCCCAAGCCCCATTCCAGATTTTTTACCCCTTCTACCGTTACTCATATCTCATCTCCCGTGGATCCAGTTGAAGATGGTCGTTCTTCTGAAACTGCATCCAATCTTGCTTGTCTGCGTCGATCTCGCTGCCGTTGAAGACGACGAATCACAAGAGGATCATAAATGGCCGCAGCCGGCATATCCAATAGCTCTACTAAAATTTGATGATACCGAGTTGTGGATAATTGAAACTTTTCTTGAATCTGTTGATCTTTCGGGACATCAACTGTCCACCATGATCTTTCGAACTCTAATATTTCGCGGTCTCTTTCGGTAAGTTCCATCTCTTGATCTTCATCTTTTTAGAAGCAATACGCAAGTACCCCCTCTGTTTATGTTTGAAAAGGCCTACGCTTATTATCTCAAGCCCGAGTAGCTCAGTTGGCCAGAGCAGTCGCCTTGTAAGCGTCAGGTCGTCGGTTCGAATCCGACCTCGGGCTCATTTAATATTTTTTGTCTTCGTCCCGCCACATTAAATAGCGCTACTGCCGCGGCTGCAGAGACATTCATTGAGGATAAAACGCCTTGCATTGGTATGAATGCCAAGCTATCGCAGCGTTCAGAAACCAGTCTTGAAAGCCCAGAACCCTCTGCTCCCAGAACTAAAGCAACTCCACCATCTTCAACTCGGACTTTCTCAATTGGGGAATCACCAGAAGCATCGAACCCGATTGACCATACCCCTGCTTTTGCTAACCGAGTTAATGCCTTAGGAAGTCCTGAAACCGAACATAGTCTTAAATGCTCGATTGCTCCAGCTGCTGATTTGGCTGCAGTAGCGGTAACTCGAGCAGCTCGATGTTGCGGCAAAATAACTCCTGTAACGCCAGCGCATTCAGCTGAACGCAAGATCGCTCCAAGGTTTCCTGGATCAGTAACACCATCTAAAACCAGCAAAAAAGGAAGCTGCCCTTGCGGGCCAAGAAGGAGAAGGTCTTCAAGGTCATAATCGCGAAGAGGAGCCGCATTTGCAATCACTCCTTGAGAGGATTCTGTTTTTGCCATTGACTCAAACTTTCCCCTTGTTAATTCTCTAATCGTGACTTTCGCTTCGTCTGCTAGGTCAATAATGTCGTCAAGAATTGGTGAAGGGTCTAAATCTCCTGCTAAAACCACTTCCATAACTCTGCGATTTCCCGCAAGTAAGAGTTCCCGTACAGCCTGTCTTCCTTCTACTCTGTCTCCTCCTAGGCCTTTCTTAGAATCGTTATGGCGGCGACGAACTGGAGTGGAGCCTCTTTGGCCCCGCTGCATATTTTTTGAATTTTTAGTACCTTTTTTCTTCTGGTTGCGCCCTGGGCCACCATTACGAGAATTCTGATTCATTTACCGACTCACTAACGCTATTGCAAAGCAGACTATGCCTTCTTCACGACCAAGAGCTCCAAGCCCTTCTGGGCGACGACCTTTAACGGTCACGGGAGCGCCCACAGCCTTACTTAAAAGATTTTCCATTTCTTCACGATGAGGAGATAGTTTCGGATTCTCTAAAACTACTGTGCAATCTACATTCGCTATTTTCCATGAAGCTTCAGTTACCGCCTTTGCAGTGTCTGCGAGTAGCGCAAGGCTGTCTGCTCCCAAAAATTCCTCATCTGTGTCAGGGTAACGCTCACCAATATCACCTAATCCCGTTGCTCCGAGAAGAGCATCAATACAAGCATGAGATACTGCATCTGCGTCACTATGCCCCTCTAAACCTGGGCCGTCAAAAACTACTCCTCCTAGAACCATGGAACGATCAAGATCCTCGCTAAAAGGGTGGATATCAAATCCATGACCCACTCGTATCTCAGTCATTCTCTTCTACCTCTTTATGTATTTGTCTAGCTACTAATAAATCCACGGGATGTGTAATTTTTAAGTTATTTGGTTCGCCTTCAATTATCTCTACTTTTACACCCGTCGCCTCTACCTTTGAGGCATCGTCTGTGAATTCATCCTTATTCAAGTAGGCAGTCCGCACTGCTGAAGATTTAAAGCCTTGCGGAGTTTGCACCGCAACAACTTCTGACCGATTGACTTCATGGCCTCTCACACTACGAAGAGAGTCACTGATTTCTATTCCAGGAACTACAGCGTCAACTCCTCCATTAACTACATCTATTACTTGATTAAATAAAACTTGTGATGCTAAAGGTCGGGCTCCATCATGAATAAGTATTATCTCCGCTGTGTTCGGAACTGCTAATAATCCTGCTGAAACAGAAGCTGTCCGTGTTGAACCCCCTGCAACAACCGCCTTAACACTCTGATTTGAAGAAAATGTTTTTTCGATTTCTTCTATAAATTCTGCTTTTCCAACAACAACGACTGAACCAACAGTTCCTGCCGTAGAGACAGCACACTCAAGAACAGTTTTGTGACCAATTGTTACTTTCTGTTTATCTGAACCAAAACGGCTAGATCCTCCTGCGGCTACGACGACCGTCCACACATTCGGAATTCTATATTCAGCCGATGAGTCATTTAAGTGTGTCATGTAACTAGCATGGTCTATTGAAATGCCAGACGCTACTTTCTTTCGTGAAACATTACTTTTCGGGGAGTTACCTGAAGACGCCCTTGAAGGGATTGTGAATAAAACGCATGATCGGGATCTTCAGCGCGGCGACATTATTTTTCGTGAAGACGACTCACCTGATGAGTTATACATTGTGCTATCGGGAAGAATCGCAATTGTGAATAAATCTATAGATGGCCGAGAATCAATGGTTGCTTTGATGGAACCAGGTGATTTATTTGGGGAGATGGGTCTTTTCGATGGAAAAGGGCGTTCTGCTCAAGCAAGAGCTTTAGAAGATTCTGTTGTCACTTGTATTCCCTACCAGCCGGTTCGTTCTCTCTACGAAGAAACTCCTATTTACTTATGGCAAGTTATTCAAATGCTGGCTGGGCGATTAAGAAACATGGACGAAGCTCTTGCTGATTCCGTTTTCCTTGACGTCACTGGGCGTACCGCAAAGAAGTTGCTTGAACTTGCTGGGGAAAGCGAAGAGTTCTCGCTTCCTATCACTCAGGAAGAGCTAGCGGGAATGGTTGGCGCTTCTCGTGAGCGAGTCAATAAAGCTATTGCCGCCTTTGTTCGGCTCGGATGGATTGAACAGATGGATCGTTCTTACCGGATTACTAATCGAGAACAACTAACGATTCGTTCGAAATAAATCTGAACAGAAGTTAGCAATCCTTCTGGAACCATTGTGTTGCCTGCCGCCAAGCATCAGCTGCTTCAACGGGGCGATGAGCAGGACGTGATGCGTCATGAACGAAACCATGGTTTGCTTCTTCGTAGCAAACTACCTTCACTCCGGCCTTAGTAAGAAGCTCAACATGATCTGGAGGAGTCCAGTCATCTTGGCTGCCAATAATGGCTAAAACTGACGATGGATCCCCTAATTTCAACGAATCTAAAGGCTCTCCTTGGCCAGATCCTTGCCATTGGTCAGGAACTTGAATCATTCCGTAAAAGGAACAATGGCGGTCGAACCGCTGAGTAGCCGCTGCTTTCAACGTATACATGCCTCCCATGCAAAACCCTAAAATACCGACTGGGTCACAATTGGTTGCTTCGGCTGCAGCGATCGCATCGCCTAAGACATCTTCGTCCTTTAATAACCCCGCTGTCGCTAGTCTCTCGCCTACTTCTAAATCTTCTTGACCTGGATAAAGGTCAAATACGCACACCGACCACTGGTTTTTTTCCGCTAGTTCCTTTGCCAAGTCAACAAATAAGGGCCTTAAACCCATAACATCGGGAATTATTACCATGCCTCTTTCCGGATCGCCATTGAGTGGATTCGCAACTTCAGCTTTGGTTCCAGAGGGAAGATTTATTTTCATACTCAATTATTGCTTATGCAAGTTTGATTCGCTAACAGACGGCAGTTAAAAAATTTATTCGTTCTCAGAATCCAATATTTCTGATTCATTTTTTGGATCAGGTTGAGAGTCGCTTGGTCTAAAAAGTTCAGCGAAACTATTTATTACTGGATGTGGAAATCCCTCAGGAATCAAGGCGGATCCTTTAAGAAGCACTGTAGAAATACCTAAACCTTTAGCGGCTTCAAGAGTTGACACTTCTGAATCAATCAAGAGCATATTTGTGAAAGAAACTCCGGATGTTCGACGTAGTGCTTCAAACATGGCTTGGCTAGGTTTACGTGCCCCTACTTCTCCACTTATCACCCAGTGAGATATAAATTCATCAAGACCGAAGCGCTGCCTAAGTTGTAGCGCCCAAGGCAATACAGCGTTAGTCAGGCAAGCTACTTCAAATTCGCGTTCTTTCATGCGGTCCAAGAAAGGGATCACATCTGTTCGAACAATTACACGATCTAAGTATTCCTCTTCAATTTCTGAAACAAGTCCATTAACTCCAAGAGAAGACCAAAAGTCTTCTTGTGATACGTGACCTAAACTGGCAGAGCGGTAACGATCTGCGATTTCTTGCGTATCAGCAATACCACCTTTGTCTTGAACGTAAGAAACCAATAGCCCTTCAGGATTATTGCCTCCTTCCCAAATAACTCCCACTCCGCCTAAAACAAGTAGTTCAAGACTGCGTGAAGTTTCTTCTTGGGTTTCGCTTGGAGATTCTTGAATAATTTCTCTAGCCCGACGAACTGGTTTTTTAGGCTTAGGGAAAGACGGGCCAGCTTGAGGGCCTTGGCGACGGCGCACAATTTGGAGTCCGACAACCAAGATAAATAAAACAGCTGCGATTACCGAACCTATTCTCCACAGTCTTGGAGCTTGGTCCTCAACCGTCCAACGCAAATCAAATGACTCATTTTGAGTTTCTCCTAAAAGGAAACTCCAAGAAGCGACGCTGCTGTCGATAATTCCATTTCCTTTACCGCCATCACGTAACGGAACTTCAAGATTGAAAAGAAACATTTCAGTAGGTTCACATTCTGGTGTGGTGCAGCCAGCAAATTCTCTAATTTCTTCTTCGGTTCGTCCGAGCACTAACCCAGATAAAGCAGCCTCTAAATCTGGATCACTAAAAAGAGCTAACCCAGGTGACAGGTCTATTTGCCCGGTTAAATCCCATGACGTCCTCGCAAAAGATCTTTGCCTAACCAGTGAAACATTTGTGAAGACTTCTGGCCCTGCTATGTCATTTAAGACCCCGGGAAGACGTTCTGGCACTGAGAAAGGTTTTGTGGCTGTAATTCGAGTTAACCCATCGCTTGCGGATAGCTCTGGTTCACTTGCTTCCCACCCAGCATCTACCAAATCGGCAATACGTAGCTGTTCTGAAAGTGAGTCAGTGTTTTCAACCGCCGCAACTGCTTCTTCATCCAAAGCTACAATTACTGCTACTTCTCCTGATCCATCAGGTGCAACATCAATAACGACTGTGGTTTCTACTCGGCAAGCAGACAATAAACCAAAGAGAAGTATTAGTGATAGAGATGCCGGCACCAAACGTTTCATAATTACTTACGCTAGGCGACAAAAGAGTTCTTGTGTTGACACGATTTAATACTGGCCCGCAAGAAGGATCAGTGCGTTATTCTGCGCCTTCTGTCACCATTTCCGCTGTTGGAGGCTCAAATCCTTCGATTGCTCGGAAAGCAATTCTTTGTTCACCTGAGGCCTCTTCATCTTCTTCAACGTCAACTATTACTATCTCCCCAGCACGGAATTCTTTATGTAACAGACGCTCAGATAGTGGGTCTTCAACCATGCGCTGAATGGCTCGTCGTAATGGTCTAGCCCCAAGAGTCGGATCGTATCCTTGTGTCGCTAAGTAAGTTTTAGCGGCATCAGTTAATTCAAGCCCTAATCCTTGTCCAGATAGTTGCTTAGCGACTCTGCGGATCATTAGATCAACGATTCGAGTGACTTCTTCAACGCTAAGTTCATGGAAAACTATTGTGTCATCTATACGATTTAGGAATTCTGGCCGGAAGTGGTCCTTCAACGCATCTTGGACCTTAGCTTTCATACGTTCGTAACTTACTGCTTCATCATTTTTAGTGAAGCCAAGATTTGCTTTTCTGAGATCTGCCGTACCTAAGTTTGAAGTCATAATAAGTACTGTGTTTCGGAAATCTACTGAACGTCCTTGAGCATCCGTTAGTCGTCCTTCTTCAAGAATTTGAAGCAAGGTATTGAAAACATCTGGGTGAGCTTTTTCAACTTCATCGAATAGCACGACTGAGAATGGGCGTCGACGAACAGCTTCAGTTAACTGGCCACCTTCGTCATAACCGACGTATCCAGGAGGAGACCCTACAAGCCGACTGACTGTATGTTTTTCCATGTACTCAGACATATCTAAAGCGATGAGCGCTTCTTCGTCGCCAAATAAGAACTCAGCCAATGTTTTTGATAGCTCTGTTTTACCGACACCGGACGGTCCAAGAAAAATGAAAGATCCTGATGGTCGTTTAGGGTCTTTTAGCCCAGCTCTAGTTCGTCGGATTGCTTGACTAACTGCTTTGATGGCGTCTTCTTGCCCAATTACTCTCTTATGGAGTTCGTCTTCCATTCTTAAGAGTTTTTGAGTTTCTTCTTCTGTGAGTTTGTAGACCGGGATGCCTGTCCAGATTGAGAGAACTTCGGCTATTCCTTCTTCATCTACTTCATCAAATAGGTCTACGCCGCTTCCTTTGATCTCTCCTTCACGTGTTTCTTTTTCAGTCAAGAGTTCTTTTTCTCTGTCGCGAAGGCGGCCTGCTTCTTCAAAGTCTTGGGCTTCAACCGCGGCTTTTTTCTGTTGAGTAACTTCAATAAGTGAAGTTTCTAACTCGCGAAGGTCTTCTGGTGTAGCCATGCGTTTGATCCGCATTCGAGATCCAGCCTCATCAATTAGGTCAATGGCTTTGTCAGGCAAATGGCGGTCAGAGATGTATCGGTCTGCAAGATTTGCTGCCGCTACTAACGCTTGGTCGGTAATTGTCACACGGTGGTGTTCTTCGTAACGTTCTCTTAGCCCCTTCAATATTTCTATTGTGTGTGCAACGGAAGGTTCCTCAACTCTCACGGGTTGGAATCTGCGCTCCAAAGCTGCATCTTTTTCGAAATGCTTACGATATTCTTCAATCGTTGTAGCCCCGATCGTTTGCAATTCGCCACGTGCAAGCATTGGTTTTAAAATTGAAGCAGCATCAATTGCTCCTTCAGCCGCTCCAGCTCCTACGAGAGTGTGGATCTCGTCTATGAATAAAATAATGTCTCCGCGAGTGTTTATTTCTTTAAGAACTTTCTTTAGCCGTTCTTCAAAGTCTCCCCGATATCGACTTCCAGCTACCAACGCTCCAAGGTCCAGTGTGTACAACTGTTTGTTATGAATAGTTTCAGGAACTTCATCATTTGCGATCATCTGTGCAAGGCCTTCCACGATCGCTGTTTTTCCTACTCCAGGTTCTCCAATTAAGACTGGGTTGTTTTTTGTCCGTCTTGACAGCACCTGCATTACTCGTTCAGATTCTCTTGACCGTCCTATCACAGGATCAAGTTGCTTGTCCCGCGCAAGTTGAGTCAAATTCCGTCCGAATTGATCAAGAACTAATGAACCGGCAGAAGCATCACTCCCTCTGCCGCCTGAAGTGGCTCCAGCTTTATCTCGTGAACTAGAAGAAGATCCAGAGCCGGTACCGCCACCTGGGTACCCGGATAATAATTGAATCACTTGCTGACGAACACGTGAAAGTTCTGCTCCTAATTTCACTAGTACTTGAGCAGCTACACCTTCGCCTTCTCTGATAAGACCTAACAAAATATGCTCTGTGCCAATGTAGTTATGGCCTAATTGGAGTGCTTCTCGTAAAGAAAGTTCAAGTACTTTTTTCGCTCTTGGAGTAAAAGGAATATGGCCATTTGGTGACTGGTTGCCTTGTCCGATTATTTCTTCTACTTGATCTCGAACAGCTTCAAGAGAGATTCCAAGGGACTCTAAAGCTTGTGAAGCTATACCTTCACCTTCGTGGATAAGTCCTAAAAGAATATGTTCTGTACCGATGTAATTATGGTTGAGTAGACGCGCTTCTTCTTGAGCTAGCACCACTACTCTTCGTGCCCTATCGGTGAACCTTTCAAACAACTCAGTTACCTCCTGAAACCTATCTATGTAAGTGTACCGTCCGTCTACACTTCCCACAGACGTATAAATATCAATGGTTTCAACAAGAGCACTGATTGCCGTATCCTCTCCTAGTGACCTCGTCAATATCAATCTCGGGAAAAGAGCCAATTATTACTACTTCGTCTTCTTCGCCTCTACTTACTTTGCCTGCTATGGCAAATGATATAGAGCGGGTGAATCAAGAGTTGAGAAATTCTGTTCAGTCAGACGACTCTTTTCTTACTGAAGTAGCCATTCACTTAATAAATGCTGGTGGGAAAAGAGTCCGACCAGCTTTATCTATTACCACTTCTTTAATTTCTGAAAATGAACCGGAAACAGTTGATCACGACGTAATCCGAGGTGGCGTTGCAGTAGAACTAGTTCATCAGGGATCTCTTTACCATGATGACGTGATGGACGGAGCTAAAACGCGAAGAAACGTTGAAAGCGTAAATTCCAAATGGGGAAACCGCGAAGCAATCCTCGCAGGAGATTTCCTCCTCGCTCGTGCATCCGGAATCGCAGCAGATTTAGGAACTGAAGTCGCTGGGCTATTAGCAAGCACGATTGCCTCATTATGCGAAGGGCAAGTGCTTGAACTTCAAAACACCTTCAACATTGATCGGACAGAGGATTCCTACTTTCAATCAATTTCTGGAAAAACCGCTGTATTACTTGCCACGGCTGCCCGAGTTGGAGCTTTAGTGGCAGAACATCCACGAGACCTTATTGAAGCAATGACTGATTTTGGCCATAACTATGGGATGGCTTTTCAAATCATTGACGACGTTCTTGACTTAATTGCAACTGACGAACAGCTCGGTAAGCCTGCTGGGAACGATCTCATGGAAGGGGTTTATACTCTTCCAGTTATACGTGCGCTCGCCGGATCCAATGGAGAGAAACTCCGTAATCTTTTAAGTAATCAATTGGATAAAGAATCTCGGGATCAAGCCATAAGTATTATGCGTGGCGACGACGCTCTTTTTTCTGCTGTAGAGACAGCTATTTCTTATACCAATAGGGCCCGAAATGCTTTAAGTGGCTTAGCCCCTACTCCTGCAGCAAGAACTCTTGAGATGACTTGCGATCTGCTTTTAGAACAAACAAATCTTGCTTCTAAATAATTACTCAGAAAGACCTTGTTCGGGTCGAAGAGTTGGGAAAAGGATCACATCTCGGATTGCAGTGTCCCCTGTAAGCAACATGACGAGTCGGTCAATGCCGATCCCTATTCCCGCTGTTGGCGGTAATCCATATTCAAGGGAGCGGAGATAATCTTCATCAACGACCATTGCTTCATCATCCCCTGCAGCTTTTTCTTCTTCTTGGCCAAGGAATCTTAATCTTTGTTCATCTGGGTCTATTAATTCAGTAAACGCATTACATAATTCTCTACCTGCAACGATGGCTTCGAAACGTTCAACCCATCCCGGGTTTTCTCGATGGTCGCGAGATAGAGGTGAAACTTCTTTAGGGTAATCAACTACAAAAATGGGGTCCCATAATTCATGCTCAACGGTTTTTTCGTAGAGTTCAAGAATTAATTTCCCTGGCCCATAATGATCTTTTACCGGAACTGAATGTTTGTTGCATAAATCAACAAGGTCAGATCGTGGTGTATCTAAAGTCACTTTGATGTCGGCGTGTTCTTCGAGAAGTTCCAACATAGTTGCCCTCCTCCAAGGTGCTTTCAGATCCAAAGAACGTTCACCATAAGTTAGGACAGTAGTTCCTAGGACTTCTGATGCAAGGTGTTCCATCAAGTTCTCTACCATTTCCATTATGTCGGTGTAGTCCGCATATGCCTGATAAAGCTCGAGCATTGTAAATTCAGGATTATGTCTTGTAGATAATCCTTCATTTCGGAAAACTCGAGCAATTTCGTATACCTTTTCAAAACCTCCGACGACTAAACGCTTTAAATAAAGTTCAGGAGCGATGCGAAGATAGAGATCTATGTCTAATGCATTGTGATGGGTGGTGAAAGGACGCGCTAACGCTCCACCTGGTATTGGGTGAAAAACAGGTGTTTCAACTTCAACAAAACCTGTTTTTTCAAGCCACCGGCGTATCAACGAGATGACTTGGCTTCGCACTAAAAATGTTTGGCGAGTCTCTTCAGTAACCCAAAGATCTACATACCTTTGGCGATACCTCATATCTGTGTCAGATATTCCATGCCACTTATCTGGGAACGGTCTTCGTGCTTCTGCTAAACGAACCCACTCTGAGATTTTTACCGAAAGTTCACCTCTTCGAGTTTTTATAACTTCACCAGTGACTCCTAGCCAGTCCCCTAAATGTAAGTCTGTAAATTCGTTAAAATTTGGGGTGGTCTTCTCGGGTGCAAAAAGTTGAACACGACCTGAAGAATCTTGAAGCGTCCCGAAAACAATTTTTCCTTGGTCGCGTTTGAGCATCAGTCGTCCAGCAACTGTTACTTGTGCGCCGGTTTCTGATCCGTCTTCTATTTCAGAATACGTATCTTGAATTTGTTGAAGCGTATGAGATGGTTCGAATCGATAAGGAATGGGCATCCCGGTCATAAAGTTGTCTCCTGATTTCTGTGATACACGATACGGAGACCATGCAAGGTAAGGAATGGTTCAACGTATTGAATCGTTTCAGATACCGGAGATATAAGATGCGCTAATCCGCCTGTTGCTACCACGGTGCATGAACCAAGTTCTTTGCGGAATCTTTCAACCATGCCATCAACTTGGGCTGTAAACCCATACACCGCTCCTGACTGTAAGGACTCAACAGTGCTTTTCCCAATAACGTTACGAGGCTCTAGTAGTTCAATGGCCCCAAGAGCAGCGGCTTTGCCGAAAAGTGCCTCAAGGCTAATTTCAATACCAGGAGCAATTGCTCCACCTAAAAACTCTCCCTTTTCGGAAATGACGTCAAAATTATTTCCAGTTCCAAAATCAACTACGACCGTTGGTCCTCCATATAGGTCGAAAGCTGCCACTGCGTTCGCGATTCGGTCTGCGCCTACTTCTTTTGGATTGTCATAAAGAATTGGCATCCCAGTACGTACCCCAGGTTCGATCACAACAGGCTCTCTATCGCTATGGCGTTGAATCATTTGACGAAGGCTGGCTAAAACTTTCGGAACTCCTGCACATACCGCAACCCGGTCAACACTAAAAGCGAATCCGGCAGACTCAAGAAGGTCACGAACAATTACAGCGTGCTCATCTGCTGTGCGATCTGTGTCAGTAGCTATACGCCAATGATCTAGAAGGCCTTCCCCTGCTCCATTACCTGATTCAGATTCATCCTCATATAAACCAATTACTGTCTGAGTGTTTCCTACATCGATGGTCAACAACATTGACGTTCCTTACTGTTGTTCAAAATGCTGCTCTTCTTGATCTCTCATAAGCGTACATCACTTACTGTGACTCCTAATCAAGATTTACTAAATCAAGCCCTATGTCTAATGCAGGTGCGGAGTTCGTAAGAGACCCGCTTGAAATATAATCAACTCCGGTATGAGAGTAACTTGAAACCATATCGAGTGTTATTCCTCCAGAAGCTTCAAGTAACGGCCTTTTAGCGCCGCTCTGTACATGTTTGTCAACTACTGAAACGCAGTGGGTCACTTCTTCTGGCGTCATGTTGTCCAAAAGTAAAATGTCAGCTCCTACTTCTAAAGCTTCTTGAACTTGGTCAAATGAGTCGCATTCCACGTGCACGGTCTTTCCAGGCCATTTCTGTCTTGACGACATCACGGCTTCTGTGATTGTTGTCCCTGTTAAGTGGTTATCTTTTAGCATCACCCAGTCGCTGAGGTTATGGCGATGGTTTGCTCCGCCACCTGCAAGTACCGCTGCTTTTTCGACAGATCTTAATCCTGGAATGGTTTTCCTTGTATCCCAGATGGTTGCTCCACCATCGGTTTGTTTAACCCATTGCGCAACTGACGTTGCAATTCCAGAAAGATGGCTTAAAAAATTGAGGGCTGTTCTTTCCGCTGTGAGAACTTTTGCCAGTGGACCTTCAAGGGTTGCTAAAGCTTCACCAGCGTTAAATTGATCTCCATCGCTGCAGTGCCAAGATATTTTTATAGTGGGATCTACTTGTCGGAAGGTTTCAGTTACACAGGCAGCACCTGCTAATACACCATCTTGCCGTGCTGTGAATGTTCCTGAAGTAAAAAGTTCTGGTGACACGAGTGCGGCAGTCAAGTCGCCGTCTGGAACTAAATCTTCTTCTAAGGCGCGTTGAACAGAACTTTGAATTGCTGACTCTAAAAATTCAGGAGATTGCGACATTATTAGTAGCCTGCCTAATTCATTGGTTACTAACAACTTCTCTTTTTGCTGAGAAATTATCTATTAGTCGAGTTTCCCCAAAATGACATGCCACTAAAAGGCGAACCTCATTCTTTATATTGTCTGGAGTTTCAAATGTTAGAGGATCGACGATTCCTACATAATCAATATTTGCAAGAGGAGAAGTTCCAATGACTTCTCTTATCAATAGTTCAATGTTTTGTATTGAAGTCTCTCCGTTAGAGATTGCTTCAGAGCCAGCCTTTAAAGATTGATAGATAACCACACATTGTTCTCGTTCGTTTTGGTTCAAATATACGTTTCGACTTGATTGAGCTAAGCCATCATGTTCTCTAACAGTTGGACAACCGATCACTTTTGTTGATAGTGAATGGTCTTCGACAAGCTGCTTAACGATCATTAGTTGTTGGAAGTCTTTTTCTCCAAAGAATGCGTAGTCGCCTTTTACTATCTCAAATAGTGCTTTAACTACTGTTGCGACCCCTTGGAAATGAGTGGGGCGACTCTCGCCTTCATAGATTTTTACTATCTTTCCCAGGTTGATCGGTTTTTCAGAAAGAAATGGTCTCATTTCGTCTTCTGAAGGCATGAAAACTATGTTTACTCCGTGTTCTTTACATAGGGCTAGGTCTGAAGAGATGTCCCTCGGGTATACATCGAAGTCCTCATTGAGGTTAAATTGCAACGGGTTTACGTAAATTGAAACCACAGTTACGTCACTCTGCTGAGTTGAAGCATTAATTAGTGATGCGTGTCCATCGTGTAAGAAACCCATTGTTGGAACAAATCCAATAGTTAAGTTATCGGCACGAACTTTCCCCAGGTATGCCTGGAGTTCGTCAACAGTTTTCGCTATTTGAACCGAAGTCATTTTTCTCTTTCACTAATCTGCGAATTTCATTGGAAAGCGTCTTATAAAGATGATGTTCTTCTTCAGATAAAGCATCGAGGTGTTGCATAACTGTCTGATCATCACCTCGGGCTGCTGGTCCAGTAAGTGCGGCGATCGGACCAATGCTTTCAATATTTTTTATGGTTCCTGATGCAAGATTTAAAAAGGCTTCTAGTGGGATGTCTAAGGAAAGGGCTATTCTTGCGACTTGCCCCAATACCGCCGTGAGATGATTAGACGCAACTGCTGCTGCTGCGTGATAAAGCGGTCGTTCCGTATCGGAAACCACGAAGTAATTTCCACCTAATTCTGCTGCTATTTCTTTTGCCAGCTCATGATCGCTGATTCCAAACCAAATCCCTGATTCCAATAAATCTGCACCGAGATGAGAGTTAGGAAGAGAGGCAAGTGGATGGAAACTCATACAAGATTCGTGAGGGCTTAATACATCCAAACCTAAAGCTCCCGAGAGATGTGTAATCACCGTTTCTGGATTTGGTAATACTTTTTTGGCCGTCTCGGAAATTATTTCATCAGGGGTGGCGATGACCAGCAAATCAACTAGTTGTGCTGCGTTTTGAAGGTCATCGCCTCTTCCTAAATAGTCTTCAAGTATCCAGCCTTTTCGTTCTAAAGCTGTTCCAAAGGAACGGCCTGCTTTACCTGGTCCGATAATTCGAACCGTTCTTCTCTTATTTCCCATCAAATTTCTCATCCGAAAGAAGCCCTACTTTGACCACTGAATTGATTGAAGAGGTTATAACTTCTTCAGAGTCTTCAAATGAATCAACAAGCGGTGAATTTAAGTCTCTTAAAGGTATTAGAACGAAGCCTCGTTCTTTCATACGAGGATGGGGAACGATTAGATCTGGATCTCCGATTGTCTCTCCCTCGATCCACAGTAAATCAACGTCGAGAGTGCGTGGACCCCATCGTTCTTCTCTTACTCGATCAGCGAATCGTTCTTGTTCTTGGCACTCTTCTAATAAACGACGAGCTGTGAGGTCGGTGTTCAATCGGATCACACAGTTTAGATAAGCGTCTTGATTGGGGCCTCCTACTGGTGCTGTCTCATAGACAGGTGAGACTTCTTGAACGTCTGGGAGATTACAGACTGCCTGTTTCAAGTAAGACCATCTATTTCCCAAGTTTGAACCAAGACCGAGATATACGGTTCGTTTCATCGGGTTCGATAGATACGCACCCCACAGGAAGTTACATCCTGTGGCACCGGTGGTCTTAATTTCTTAACGGAAACCATCACTTTGTTTACACGATCAAATCCGAGAATATTTTCAGCTACTTTTTCTGCACATTTTTCGAGGAGATCAAACTGTTCTTCTTCAATAATGGCCGCGACCATTTCACATATCAGTCCATAATGAACTGTGTCCTGAATATTGTCGGTGGTTGCTGCTGCCGTTAAATCAGCTTCTATATCAAGATCGAAAGAAAGAGGTTGACGTCGATCTCGTTCTTCTGGAAGTAAGCCACAAAGCGCCATGAGGCGAAGTTCTCGAATCTCTATGAGGTCGCTACTCACGAATCTTCCTCTTGTTCTTCTTCCTCCGCTATTTCTTCTTTAACTTGGATCATTTGATCTACAATCTGACGGCCGGGGGAACCTAAGGGTCGGCTAACTAGTTGTTCAAGTATCGAAATAGCTTGCGGGCCTGTTCCTACTAATCCATTGAAGAGTAAATATGCTGCCATCAAACCACACACAACATCATTTAATTCTTCTCGGTGAACGATTATGCGACCTCCATCAGCTGTAAGAGTTGTGAGTTTTTCTACAACTTGCAACAACCTTCTAGGCCCTTCTCCTGCTCCACCGTATGGTTCATGCACCCAAGGGACCACAAGTTCTTCATAGTTGTGCAGATTGTGCTCACTCGCTAAAAGAGACACCACGACATCAAAATCGTTTTGGCGAATCCATATTATTTCTTCTTGTCGACGTACTCTCCGATGATTCGACCCATACCCCCCAGGGCGTTCACAGATGGCCATTTGGTCTTTAATGATCCAAAAAAAGCTTCGCGGTACGATGCCTTGCGCCCATTTACCTCTCATTGACTCCACCTATGCATTTGTCAGGATTTTCGCTTTATTTAAGTTCTTAACTTTGGTTATTACTTATCATGCACTGTTGGTGCCTTTTCAGCAAACCTTAGTAACTTTTATGGCCTGAACAGTGGCAGCCACATCATGAACTCGAACCATTGCAGCGCCTTTGTGACAAGCCATAGTCGCCATTGCGATAGATCCTTCAAGACGGCTATCCGTATTGTCGCTATCTTCGTCCACGCCATTTCTTTTCAAAATCTCACCTAGAAAACGTTTACGGCTGGCACCTATTAAAACTGGATACCCGGTTTCAACAAGTTTGTCTGTGTTGGCTAGCAATTGGAGATTGTGATCGGTGGTCTTACCGAATCCAATACCTGGATCTATCCAAATCTCTGGAACTCCTTCTTTTTCTGCTTCTGCGGCTTTGTAAGTCAAGTAGGAGCAGACCTCGTTTACAACATCTTCATATTCTGGTTTATCTTGCATAGTTTGAGGACTACCTTGCATGTGCATCGCTACCCAGCCGACTTTAAGTTCTGCGGCTACTTTGCTTAACGAGGCACTTACATCATTGATAATTGTGGCTCCTGCATGAACTGCCGCTCGAGCTACTTCCTCGTGTCGTGTGTCTATTGAGATCCGAACCTCATCTGCGAGAGCGACGACTACTGGAATAACTCTTGAAATTTCCTCCTCAATAGTTATTGGGGTCGCTCCTGGGCGTGTTGATTCTCCACCAATATCAATAACATCTGCACCTTCTTCTACAAGTTGCCGGGCATGACAAATTGCATCATCTTTCTCTAGATAAAGACCACCATCAGAAAAAGAGTCTGGTGTGACGTTTACTATTCCCATTACTAAAGACATAGGCAAGACTCAAAAATGGTAAGACTGCTTCAAGTGATCTCTCGCTTTACTTACGCGATGCTTCTAGGAACCTCATGGCTTCAAGGCGAGTTGAAACATCCTCTCTGAAAATTCCTTGAACAGAAGATGTAATTGTCGTAGTTCCTCGTTTCTGTACGCCACGCATAGACATGCAGAAGTGTTCTGCTTCTACCACAACTAATGTTCCTTGTGGGTTCAAAGTTTCTTGAATTGCGGTCGCTATTTGGGATGTGAGTCTTTCTTGGACTTGTAACCGTCGGGAATAACCGTCAACTAGACGAGCAAGTTTTGATAAACCCGTAATCATCCCACCTTTATGCGGGATATATGCCACATGAGCAGACCCTACGAAAGGCAACATGTGATGTTCACATAATGAGTAGAGAGGAATGTCACGAACCATAACCATTTCATCATGGCTCACATCAAAGGTTTTAATGAGATGATCGTCTGGATTTTCAGCCATTCCGCTACAGATTTCTTTATACATTCTCGCAACTCGTGCGGGAGTTTCTTGGAGTCCATCTCGCTCTGGATCTTCGCCTATGGCTTCTAATATTTCTCGAACTGCTGATTCGATACGACCTGAATCAAATACTTCATTCATGTTGGACCTCTAATTCTCTACTACACGTATGTCTGAAAGGTTTCTGTACTTTTGGGCAACATCTAATCCGTAGCCAACTACAAATTTTGGCGGGATACGGAATCCTTCATATTTGAGGATTTTTTCATCGAGTTTGTGGTCTTCGTGGACTAATAAGGCGCAAACTTCGAGGCTGGCTGGGTTGCGTCCAAGTAAATTTTTTCTCAAATAATTTAGTGTCAATCCACTATCGACGATGTCTTCGACAACGATTACGTCTCGATCGGCTAGATCTAGATCCAGATCTTTTACTATTCGAACTACTCCAGAGGATCGAGTTGAGTGACCGTATGACGACACTGCCATAAAATCAAGTTCAACAGGTAAGTCAATTGCTCTAGCTAGGTCACTCATAAACATGAACGCCCCTTTGAGTACTCCAACTAGAAGTGGCGACTTGCCTTCATAATCTTCTGTGATTCTCGCCCCAAGTTCTGCTACACGATTGGCAAGGTCTTCTGCGCTAACTAGGACGGGGCCAGGAATTGGAATCCCAGGTTCTGTTGAATGATCGGCGCCCATCAGCCCGACTTTATCGGATTAGAGGCAGAAGAAAACCGTAGTTGTCCGTTTGTGCGTTCAACACGGTCTCCTTCACCAACGTCTGTTGCTCGGGCCTCATGGTTAACTACTTCTAAAACACGTTCAACAGCGGCATATTCTGGGGCTATTCCGTTTCGTTGATCAGTCAACCATCGGTGAATAACGAGGCGAACTATTGGTTCAGGAAATTTTGACAGAGATCTTGTATCTGTTGGATCTATGTCTTTAATTTGATCATTTAAAAGCTCTACAGCTTCTCGAGCTCGATCGCTATGGCGTGCAAGGAGAGGAACTGGGTCTCTTTCAAAAACTTCAGAGAGCAATGGTATGACTTCATTTCGCACACGGACTCTAGTGAATCTTGGGTCTTCATTCATTGGGTCTTTGATGGGGTTTAAATCTAAGTGGTTGCAGACCCAAAGCGTTTCTTCTTTTCGGATGCGGAGTAGGGGTCGTCGATGTGGGTCGCCGATTCCGGCAGTTCCAGGTAGTCCTGCTCCACGTAAGAGGTTTAGTAAGACTGTTTCAGCTTGATCGTCTGCGGTGTGTCCAGTCAGGACTTCTGACGGTAAAGCGTCGCGTCGAGCGTCTCGAGCTCTTGCTTCCAAATTTGATCCAGGAGAAATTGATACGGTCACTAGCTGTGATTTCGCTCCTAGTAGGGCAGCCGCTTCAGCGACTCGGTGGCCTTCCGCAGCTGACTCTTCTCTTAACCCGTGATCTACATGCCAAGCGGTGACATCAAGTCCGTGATGTACCGCCAATGCAAGAAGAGCAAGGGAATCTGGTCCTCCTGAGACTGCGCAGTCCACAGCTGTATTTTTTGGTGGGAAGGTACATCGTTCAAGGAGTGAAGCAATACTTAGGTCACCCACTGGTTTTTACCTGCATTCGGTTAATCCATAGGGAGGGTTGTTTGATTTCTTCAGAGTTAGGTAGATGTGAGGGTTCTATCCATACTTGGTTAAATAGTTCCTCTCCTCCTGCTTTTTCAACTGCGGCAATAAATTCTTCACCTTGGGCGTATTGCGCGAGTTTTGCTTCAAGGCCAATGATTTTTTGAACCATTCGGGTTAGTCCTGTAGCGGATTGTCTTCTCTCTCTCATTACTTTTGCGTAACGGTTTGCGTATTGAACGACTCCGATACCTGCTCTGTCCATGGTGACGTCTCCATGGCCTTCTAAGAGGCTCATGAGGCCGGCTATGTTGTCGAGAGCGGCTTTTTGTTGTGGAGTAGCAACCGCAGGAATAAGTCCTTCTGCGTTAGGGGTTTCGTTCTGACTTTTCATCGTCCGTAAGCGTTCAATTATTTGATTTGATTCGGGTTCTGCTTCATCAAGTAGTGCTTCAACTAGTCCTAGGTAGTGTTTTCTTAGCCATGGGACTCCAGTGAATTGAGCGCGGTGTGTTACTTCATGGAGGGCTAGCCATTGACGAAAATCTGAAGATGGGAAAGCGTAGCGTTGCTCTAAAGCAACAACATTTGGTCCTACGTAGTAAACCAGATCTTGTTCATCGGCTTCTTCGTCTTCTATAACGAGTAGGTCGTATTGTCCTAATACTCTGGTTGACATCCAGCCGAGAACTGCTCCCATCTCTACCGCTGTGATTCGAGCCGTTACCGGAGATTCTGACCCTTTCGAGTTTTCACTTTCCAACAGTGGTCTAAGGAGACGTTGTAAAGATTTTAGATTAGTTTTAATCCAGCCTGGGCGGTCCACTACTCTGGCTCGCGCTACACCTTGTGTGGAAGTTAGTCCGGTTGTGGCAGCAACTAAGCCTTCAGCTTTTTCTGTGTGTGCAGTGAATTCTTCTAAGAGGCCTTGCTGGTGACGTTCTCCTGAGAAAGGTGCACGCTCGGAAACTCGGACTGCGACTTTTTCAGCCAACTCCCAGTCAACACTTATTGATTGCCCCATTGGGCTGCGATCAGCGCTTACGGTAGCGGGTAGAAGAAACCTTCTGGAAATAACCCACCAACGTGGCTATGCAAAGAGCAACACCGCCGCCGACAAGAGGTACAGCTAACCAGTAATGCCATATAACGCCTGAGAACAAGTTCATAGTAAGAATCTTAGAGGGTTAACTGTGAACTTCTACGCTTTAGGCACTGTTCTTGAAGTAAGTTCCATTTATTTATATTGAGCCCGCGCGGGGAGTCGAACCCCGGACCTGCTCATTACGAGTGAGCCGCTCTTCCTACTGAGCTACACGGGCATAGATCGTTAGCGTAGCGTCCTGATCGTCTTTAGGCTTACGGCCGCTCTATAGGAGCCCATGCTAGGAGTAGTCGTTTCTCGCCTACGCGTTCGAACTCAACGACTGCTTCAGTTCTGTCTCCTTCTCCGCTTACTTTTATTACTTCGCCTTCACCCCATGCTTTATGCAGAACTTCTTCACCGGGTTGAAGATTCAACAAATGCGCTCCAGTGGTTTTAGATGAGCCGGATTTTTTTGTCCCTTGCCCGATAACGGGTCCTGATGGTTCGTCATCTGTGACATGATCTGTGTGTAGCCAGCTTTCGTCGTCGTAACTGTTCCCACTGCTGCTACCCCAGCCGGAATCTTGTCGAGATAAATGTTTTCGGCTTTCTTTTGCTTCAACAATGAGTTTGTCTGGAATTTCTTTCAAGAACCGGCTTGGTGGGTTGTATTGGGTGACGCCATGAAGCATGCGACTCCATGCATGGCTCGTATAAAGATGCTTTCGGGCTCGAGTGATCCCTACGTAAGCGAGGCGCCGCTCCTCTTCTTCTTGCCTTTCGTCTCCTATAGAGCGGATATGTGGAAATACTCCATCTTCCATGCCGGGAAGAAAAACCACTGGGTATTCCAAGCCTTTGGCTGAGTGCAAAGTCATTAAGGTAACTTCGCCAGATTGGTCTTTGTTTGTGTCCGGCAAGTTGTCTGTATCTGAGACTAAAGCTACTTGTTCGAGAAATTCATCTACATTGTTGAATTCAGATGCGACTCCGACTAGTTCGGCGAGATTTTCTATTCTTCCTTCTGCTTCGATTGATCCTTCTGCTCGAAGTTCTTCTAAATAGCCTGAAGTATCTAATGCTGTTTCCAATACTGGGCTTGGCCCATTGTCGATTTCTTTAACGAGGGTTTCATGTAATTCGATGAAACTCTTGATCCCGGTTAAAGCTCGACCTGTGACTCCAGCTTCTTCAGCATGCGTTAATGCATTTAAGAATCCGGTTCCGTTGAAATTCGCCCATTGATCTATGCGATCTACTGAAGTGTTTCCAATCCCTCTTTTTGGGACGTTTAGGATACGTTTCGCTGCTATTTCATCTGTTGGGTTTGCCGCTAAACGTAAGTAGGCCATTGCGTCTTTTACTTCTCTTCTGTCGTAAAAGCGAGTGCCGCCTATGACTCTGTAAGGGACTCCATGGCGAACGAGTTGTTCTTCAATTGCTCTGCTTTGGACATTGGTTCGATACAGAACTGCAAGGTCAGACCATGGGTGATCATGATCTCTGTTTAAATTTTGTATTTGTCTGGTAATCCATTTGGCTTCTTCTGTTTCGTCGTTTGCTGTGTATTTAGTGATTGGAGTTCCGCTGCCTTCTTCTGTCCAAAGTTCTTTGGGTTCTCTTCCAATATTTTGGGAAATGACGGCGTTTGCAGCGTCAAGGATGTTCTGTGTTGATCGATAGTTTTGGTCTAGGACCACGACGGTGGTATTTGGGAATGCTTTTTCGAAGTCAAGGATATTTCGTACATCAGCTCCGCGGAATTGGTAAATCGATTGATCGCTATCTCCTACTACGCAGATGTTGCTGTGGCTTTCGGCGAGAAGAATTGTGAGTGCGTTTTGTGTCAAATTTGTGTCTTGGTATTCGTCTACCAGAACATGTTTGAATCGTTCTTGGTAGGAATGAAGTACTTCGGGGTGTTGGCGTAGTAATTGAACGGTGTTGCCTAATAAGTCGTCAAAGTCCATAGCTCCGGCATCCATTAACCGTTTTTGATATTCGGTAAAGACGTTTCCGATGCGTTCTTCGAAAGGTCCGGTGGCTGCTTCTACGTAATGGCTTGCGGTTCTGCCTTCATTTTTTGCTGCAGAGATTGAAGCGTAAATACCGCGTGGTGGGAAACGTTTCGTGTCAAGGTTGAGGTCTTTAAGTACATAGCTGACTAGTCGAACTGCATCGTCTTGGTCATAGATGCTGAAGCGAGTTGGGTACCCGATTTTTTCAGCGTCTCGGCGGAGTATGCGAACGCATGCGGAATGGAATGTTGATACCCACATTTTTTCTGCAACTGGTCCTACTAAATCTGCTACCCGGGTTTTCATTTCTCCGGCTGCTTTGTTTGTGAAAGTGATTGCAAGTATTTCAAAGGGGGAAATGCCTTTATTTTCAATCAGATAGGCGATGCGGTGAGTAAGTACTCTGGTTTTACCCGAGCCGGCACCTGCGACGACAAGTAAGGGTCCTTCTGAGTGAGTTACAGCCTCTCTCTGCGCTGGATTGAGTTCATTTAGATCTAGCGAAGTTTCATTGTTGGGCATCAAAGTCACCTTACAGGGGTCCTGTGACTGATTAAGTGAAAGAGTTTCATTTTGCTTTCTTATTGTCTTGAATCAATAAGAATTGTTGCTAATCCTCGCCCTACTCTTCCATCACGGTCATAGAGAACTGCGTCAGAAAGTCCGATCCCGTCTTTTGAGTTTTTGTGCACGCCGCGTAAACCGATCCATTCTCCGGTGGGGTCTTTGAAGGAGGAGATTGTTAAATCAACGTTCGGTGTCATCCATTCTTTTGGGTCGAGGTATTGAGCCACCATGCTTAACATGTCGCTGACGGTCGCCATGCTTGCGAAAGGAGATGTTTGAACTCCTTCGACTAATGGTTTTGTGAGGCGTATCCACATGAGTCCTGGTGTTCCTGCCCAAGATGCTTCACGGGGTAAACGGATTTCTACTGCTCGAAGGAATGCCGGAATTCCAACTCCAGGAGTGGTTAGTTGAGTGGCAGTGTCAGGAAACGGGGGTAATTCATCTTCTTCGTGGGACATTCTTTCTTCATCTACAGGGTTCGTTTCTTCGGCGACTCTTAGTCTGACGGAGGTGGAGCGAGCTATTTCTTTACCCTGATCATGAAGCGAAGTTTGGATTACTTGTAGTCGTCGTCCTTCTCGTATGGTTTCAGTTGTCCAATGGAGAGGCTTTATGGGCACGCCACGCATGAGTTCCACTGTGTGTCGGCATGTTCGCATCGGGGAAGGTGTTTCTACTGTTTCTACGAGATGCGCAAGGATCCCTGAAATTGGGCCTCCGTGTTGTATCTCTGGATTCCATGGCCCACCGGTCAGTGAAGTAGGAATTACTAAATCATCTTCTACTTGATATAAGAAATCCGGTGATTCAGTCA
>Ga0207993_1000092_pt1 | contig 35816 bp, 36 predicted proteins | sample ETN01SmetaG_2_FD_185791 | JGI IMG/M metagenome (GOLD analysis project Ga0207993, IMG submission 185791) | Marine microbial and viral communities from oxygen minimum zone, Eastern Pacific Ocean - ETNP2014F12-01SV265 (SPAdes) (version 2) | ecosystem: Environmental > Aquatic > Marine > Oceanic ...
GTGGCGCCACGACACAATATCAAGGTGGAGAGGTTGTAGTTGGATTTTTCTTTGATGGTGATGATGCACAACAACCTGTAATTTTTGGAACTCTATTCAAACAATCTTTCATTGGAGATCAATTATCAAGTAAAGATTTTGATGGTAAAAAACAGACTTGTTTCGTTCCATACACACCACCAAAAGTTAGACAGAGGGCTGGTAAACATAGATTCTATTCAGAGTCACCTTGGCCTGGTGGATTTTCACCTGGCGAGGCTTTAAAAACTATTGCAGCAAAACAGAAAGAGGCTGCTACAAATATTACTATTGACAATTTCACTGCATGTGAAGATAATGAGATATCAAAAATAAGTAATGCAGTAAAGGATTTCACTCGCAAGATGGAAACCCTTCAACAATTGAATGAACAGAGTTCATATGTTGATCCGATTTATGGTGGTGTTATTAATATTCAAGATGAAATAAAACTAACAACATCAAGAATTCAAAATTCGACAACAAAATTAGTTCGTCGTGCTAGATCATGGTTGATTCAAGATACTCTTGATAAATTAAACGCAACTTTGAAAGATCAAACGCCGAAGACTTTACAAGCACCTGTAGGACAAGCTACTAAATCACTTACTGATGTTATTTTTTGTAATATTGAAAAGATACAGGGAGCTCTTGAAGATTATCTTTCAAAAAGTTTAGAAAACATGATAGGTCAAGTCTTAGATGTACCTATTTGTGGTGTTGAAAACTTTTTGGCTGATATGTTTGGTCAGATCAATAATATTCTAGATTCTCAGTTGGGGGACATATTTTCACAATTAAACAATATTCAAGGTGGTGGTATTGCACTTCCCAGTAAAACATTTTCAAAAGCGATTAAGTTTGCAAACATTATCACAAATGTTCTTGATTGTGATTCTTTAAATTGTCCAGAAAATACTACATATTCTTCAAAAAATGGTGTTTCAAAATCAATAGGGGATAGTTTTGATAGTATAATTGATAAAGTTGGATTATCATCTTTAGTTAATCCTCTTGTAGATAACCTTAATGATGCGATTCCAGCTACACCATCTAAACCAGATTGTCAAACTGATGTTCTTAAGTGTGGGCCTCCAAGAGTGGACTTTATAGGTGGCACTGGTCAAGGTGCAACTGGAAGTGCGATTGTAAATGCTCTTGGAAATATCATAGGAGTCGCAATAAATGGTACAGGATTTGGATTTAAAGAACCACCTTTACTTTCTTTCTTTGATGGTTGTGATAAAGGTTACGGTGCTGGAGGTTATCCTATCATGGGGTCTGTTTCACCTTTAATATATACTGAATCTGATAGACAGAGAGATTTGATATCATCAACTCAGTTAACTAATATAACTGATGAAACTGGTATTGATGATGAAACTGGTCTAGGTCAAATTACTAAAATTATTCCTGATGGAAAAAAAGTTGGAGATGCTGTAATTGATAATGATGAAAACTCTATTAAAATAAAGGATGTTGGACTAGAAGTAAATAATACTAATCTACCAGTTTATGTTCCTGATCCAAATGGAAACGAACTTGGTGTGATTGGTGTTGTGATTACCAACCCTGGCCAAGAATATCTTTCAAATACAACTGAAACTGATATTGATGGAAACATTAAAGAGTTAATCCCAGATCCAAATGCAAACTATGATGGAGAACAATCATATGTGACATCTTTAGATGATGTTATTGTTGAAAATACAGGTTTTGGATATGGTGATGATGATACAGCATCAGTGAGTGGAGGATCTGTTGGTGATGCTGGTGCTGGTGATGTTGGTGATGCTGGTTCAGTGAGTGAAACACCTGTTGATGCCGCTGGTAATATTTTGCCAGGCGATGCAACAGGTGATATAATACAGAAGCCTGGTCAGGCACAGGTTGAATTAAATATTAGAGATGGATTGATCGTGGGTGTAAATGTTGTGAACGGTGGATTTGGATTTACTGGACTTCCAGAGATCACGATAAATAGTGACACTGGAGCTGGTGCAAAATTATTACCAGTACTCAAATTCACTAAGGTTGATGACGCATTCAAACTTGCTGACACAAATAGTCCTTTCAATAGAAATCTACCTGTTGTGACTGTAATTAGTTGTATCGAGAAGTAAGATGACAAATAGCAAAGCTCCAAATGACGGTCAAAATTTAGAATGTGATAAACACCTGAGATATGTTGTTCAGAGTGGACAGAGTAGCATACATGGAGACACTCTGTATGAACTACAAACACAGGAGGCTCAGTCTTTTGCGTTTCACTCTGGAACTGGCCAAGGAGGTTCTGGTGGTGGGCCTGGAACTGGTAAGGCAGTTTTATATACGCCAGGATCATCAACTGAAGTTCTTGGTGAAGGTTTAAAAGTTAGAACTAACAATGATCTTAGTCAACTACCAGCGAAAATTATAAAGTGTAAAAAAGGTGATGTAGTTATTGATTGTGAGAATGGAGACATCACACTTAGAGGAAGAAATATAAATTTTGAAGCAATCGGTGGTGATCAAGGTGGTCAATTCAATATAAAAGCCACTAGGGTTGCAACCATTGATTCACCAGATATTCGACTTCAAGGTGAAAAGATATTAATAAAATCCGATAACACATGTAATATAATAAGTAAGGGTTTCTTGGAACTTAAATCTGGGTTTACATTATCGGCATCTTTTGCTGATGAGTCTTTTGGAACCATGTCTCAAGTTCTAAAATCAGCAACAACAATTAATCCACCAACAATTTAATGAACATATCTAGACAACAACTTGATAAATTGGTCGTGGGAACAAATGATGTCTCCTATGTTCCACCTGACACTTCTCCAACTGGAACTGCGGTCTTAAATGGCCCTGTTTATATTGGAAAACCATCAGCTGCGCCAGGATATGAGGGTGCTTTGAACGTTGCATCAAACGGTGCTGTTCAAAATCCACTTGACACTCAACCAGCATATCAATCAACTTTAGCAATTAAATCAGATGGTAATCTAACTGTCGTTGGTGATGGTAAGACTCCAAATGCTTTACTCATATCTGGTGGGTCATCTGTTGATACCGTTCATGTCATAGGTGATATGCATGTTACAGGTAGTGTAGATTGTGGAAATAAAGGCAGACTCGCTGCTAGATTCGGAGTTGCTGACTCGATTCCAAAACCATTTGATTTAAAACACCCAACAAAGGGTGATGGTCATCGACTTCGTTATGCTTGTATTGAGGGCCCAGAGGCAGGGGTTTACTATCGTGGTAGATTAAAGGAATCAAATGTAATTGAATTACCATACTATTGGAAAGATTTGGTTCACTCTGATAGTATCACCGTTCAATTACAACCAATTGGATCAAATCAAAATCTTGTGATTCAAGAGTTTGATAATGAATTTATTGTCATTGCAGAGGATTCAACTAATACTGATTTGGTTACTGGTTTATCAACTATTGATTGTTTTTACCATGTGTATGGGGAAAGAATAGATGTTAATCCTTTGATAGTTGAATATGAGGGTAATAGTTGGGAAGATTATCCAGATCCAAATTTTAATCCAAATAAGGTTGACACTGATAAGAGAAATACAAAAGATCCTCGATTCTCTGGCCCACCAAATACATTTACAAGATGAGTTTTCCTTACATAGAAGAAAATTTTATTTCTTTAAGTGAGTGTCAAAGACTCATAGATTATGCTAAATTAAATAAAAGTGAAAATGTAAGTCGTAACGATGTTTATTCTACAGATGTTGAATGGACTGATCATGGCGCTACATATTATGGTAATAATGTTGATTCTGTAATGCCTGAAGATGATGATGAAGTTGTCACAAAGGTTACTGAAAAGTGTAAAAGTTTAGTTGATTGTCAATTGGGTTATGTTGGTATTGTCAGATGGCCAATTGGAACATTCATGAAACCTCACTTTGATAATAACAATATTCATGCACCAAATAAACTTGCAGCGATGTTGTTTCTAAATAATGATTTTGAGGGTGGTAACTTAATTTTTGAGGATAGAGTAGTAAAACCAGAGCCAGGGAAAATAATTATCTTTGAAAATACAAAAAATCTTCATTATGTGGATAAAGTGGAGAACTCAGAGAGATATGCTTTCTCCTTTTGGTATTATTCCGTTGAATAAATAAACTTAGACAGAATCTGTAATTAGAGAAGAGTAGGATGCCCCTTTCAAGACTGGAGAATTTTCTAAAGAATATACAAGGTAACGTCATCTACGTTGATCCCAATGAATTAGATGCGACTGATAGTATTGAAAACCAAGGAAACTCCCAAACCCGACCATTTAAAACCATACAGAGGGCTCTAATCGAAGCTGCTAGGTTCTCTTATGTTGTAGGACAAAGAAACGATAAATTTGATTTAACAACTATAATTCTTGCTGCTGGTACGCACACAGTTGATAACAGGCCAGGATTCATACCTGTTAATGTGAGTTCAGAGGCAAGATACACATCAAGATTTGGACAAACAAACCAGATATTAAGTCCATTTGGACTTGGTAGTAACTTTGATTTAACGTCACCTGATAACGAACTATTCAAATTAAATAGTGTTCGTGGTGGTGTAATCATTCCAAGAGGTACATCTATTGTAGGTAAAGATCTTCGTAAGACGAAAATAAGACCAAAATATGTTCCAGATCCAGAAAATAATAATATAGATCCATCTGCAATATTCAGATTAACAGGTGCTTGTTATATTTCACAGTTCACTATATTTGATGGAGATCCATCAGGTAACGTATATAAGGACTACACTTCAAACTTATTCACACCAAGTTTCTCTCATCATAAACTAACTTGTTTTGAATATGCTGATGGTGCAAACCCAGTTCGTATTAAAGATAGTTTTATTGATGTAACTTCAACATCAACTGATCTTGATATGTATTATCAGAAAGTTGGTGATGTGTATGATGCTGGTACAGGAAGACCAATCGAACCAGACTTCCCATCAGGTGATCTTGATTTCCAAACAAGAGTTGAAGAATATCGTATTGTAGGTTCAAAAGGACAACAGGTTGGTATCTCATCAATCAAGGCTGGTGATGGTGCAACTGCATCTACAACAGTGACTGTTGATCTAGATGCATCTCTTACAGATCTTTCAATTGACACTCCAGTTCGTATTTCTGGTATTAGTACATCAGGATATAACGGAATCTTCGTTGTATCTGAGGTTGTTTCAAATACACAGTTCAAGTATGTGGTTGGTGCTGCACCAAACAATCCATTACCAACACTAACAAGTGCAAACGTGAACATTGAAGTTGATACAATCAACTCTGCTTCACCATACTTGTTTAACTTATCGAAGAGATCCGTCTTTGGTATGAATGGTATTCACTTGGATGGATCAAAGGTTACAGGATTCAAGAGTGGATTACTTGCACAGTTTACAGGTAACGCACTTCAGAAAGATGATAAGGCATTTGTTCGTTATAACTCAACATCTGGACAGTATGAGGATTACACAAGTGTAGATAATTTACATTTAGATCCATCTGCGGTTTACCGTCCAGAGTATGAATCAACTCACGTTCGTGCATCAAATGATTCAATTGTTCAAGCTGTGTCTGTCTTTGCGATTGGTCATAAGAGTCAATATGTAGCAGATACAGGTGGTGAACTATCACTTGCAAACTGTAATGCAAACTTTGGTGAAAACGCCTTGATGTCTGAGGGATTCAAGAAAACTGCATTTACTCCAGACAGTGCTGCTTACATTACACATTTGATTCCACCAAAAGAAATTACAGATGGAAATGCAAATGTTGATTATCTATCACTAGATGTTGATAAGACAATCGGTGTGGGTGCATCAACAAGACTATACTTTGAAGGATTTACAAACCAAGACGCACCACCCCCACACATTGTAGATGGATTTAGATTTGGTGCTGCTTTAGATGATAAAATAAGATTACAATTAAATGTAAATGGAAATGAAGGTAATTTCATTTCTAAAGTGGTGATGCCAACTCAGACTGGTATTACATCTAATACAGGTGAAAAGAGATATGTTGTTGGTAATGCTGTTGGTGTAAGTAGTATTAGTTCAAACATCATATCACTAAAGACTGATCATGAGTTGATCACTGGTGAATCAATTCGTGTAATTGCAAACAACGGTTTCTTACCTGATGGATTAGAGGAGGATCAAGTTTACTTTACTATTAAAGGTAGTAATGCATACGATCTTAAGATTGCAAGAACATTAAACGATGCGTTAGATGGAACAGCACTTACAATTAACAACACTGGTGGTGAACTTACAGTTGTAAGTCGTGTATCCGATAAGAAATCTGGTGATATCGGACATCCAATTCAATTTGATAATATCAACAAACATTGGTTTGTGAATGTTTCAATCGAAGGAGCAGATAATGAAATCTATCCCACATTTGTTGGAGTTGGAACAACTGCTCTTGGTGCAAATACACCGAAGTCATTCTTTGTTAGAAAAGAAAACTCAAGAAGTATCGAAGATTCAATTTATAAGTTTAGATATGTAATCCCAGCTGGTATCACAACTGCAAGACCACCAATTGAGGGTTATGTTTTACAAGAGACAAGTGACACAACTGCTTCAACTGATGCAGAAATTACAACCACATCATTAACTAACATTGACGATCAAAGAAATTTCCACTTTATTAATGAGGCGAATTGGGAGTCATCAAACAACGTTGCAACATTGATGTCAGAAGAACCACATAACTTAACTGTTGGTTCTGTAGTTAATATTAATAAAGTTACATCTGACAATAACGCAACTGGTATCGGTAGCTCTGGATTTAATGGAAGATTCTCAGTCATAGGTATTACAAGTGATAGAGGATTCCAATATTCACTTGAATCAGATCCAGGCACATCAACTCTTGATTCTCAAACAAGAACTGTAGATAATTTACCAAACTTCTCAAAGAATGAATATGCACAAAGTTTCTACATTTTTAAATCTGAAGAGGTCAAGGAACACATCACAGGAGAACAAGATGGTGTTTATCATTTAACTTGTCTACATTATGATGTCAGACCAACGGTATCACCGTTTACAAACTATAAATTTAGTCAGCCAGTTAAAGATCTATATCCACAGGTTGACCGAGATAATCCAACATCTGATCCTAATGCAGCAATCAGTCATGCCGTATCGAAGACAATCGGTAAAGTTGCATCAAGTGATTTAAAAGATAGTATCACAAAAGATACTCAAAATAAATTCTTACTCCAAAATGGTATCAGTGTTGGAATTACAAGTGTTGTATCTGACAATGGTGCTGGACTTGCTCACACTGCATTCTTATCTGTTGAACATAATTTAAATTCAATACTTTCTGTTGGTATTCAATCTGCTGGTGCTGGATATGGTGAAGGATCTGCTACAACTCTATTTGGTGCAAAACTTGTTGGTGTTGGGGTAGGTAGTACAGCGAGTGGTGGTGCGACTGCGAATGTAACTGTTTCTGCTGCTGGTACGATTACAGGAGTCACAATTGTAAATGGTGGTGGTGCGTATGGTATTGGTAACTCTGTTCAGGTTATCGGTGTTACAACCTCTTCTGGACATGTAGTTGGTATTTTAACAGTCACAGATGTTTATAGTGCTGTTGATCAAGTTGTACAAATCACTGGTATTCGATCTGATACAAACTTAAAACTTAATAATACATTTAGAGTTACAGATACACCAAGTCCAAAATCTGTATCGTTTGCATCTACAGAGGTCATTGACTTTGGTAGACAACTTGGAGAGAGTAGTAATAATATCACAGTTGGTGCTGCGGTATCAGACGCAACAATGTCATTTATAGGCCCTGCGATCAATGTTGAAAGTATTTCCTATGATATTACCACAGGTATTGCAACAGTTGGATCTGGTAATACTGCACATGGATTACTTGCTGGATCAAAGGTCAAACTTGCTGGTGCTGGTCAAACAGTATATAATGGTGTTTTTGTTGTACAGGAAAACGTAGGACTCACTACATTTACAGTTAATCTTGGTGTATCAACTGTATCCGCACCAACGTTGTCTGGAACAGTGTTTGGATTCCCTGGCGGATATTCCTCAAGTGATGGTGCAATTAGCGCTGATGATGAGAAGATTGGAAGTAGAATGTCTAACTTCTTTGTTGGAATCACTACAACACTTTCTGCTGGTATTACATCTACATCATCTTCGATCAGTATTTCAGATGCAACCGCAAGTGGATTGAACATTGGTGACTATATCATGGTTAATGATGAGATGATGAGAATTAAGAACTCATCCATTAACTCTGTATTCAGAGGTGTGTTTGGAACTAAATCAACAAACCATGTATCAGGAACACAGATTAAGAAAGTTCGTGTAGTTCCTGTTGAATCTAGAAGAAACTCACTGATTCGCGCTGCAAACCAAACATTTGAATATGTTGGATTTGGACAGGGTAACTACTCGGTTGCCTTACCAGAGAAACAAACGAAAGTTCTATCTACGGAAGATCGTAAGTTAGGTCAGACACAGAAGAGAGGTGGAGGACAAAACTTCTACACTGGATTGAATGATGTTGGTGAATACTTCATTGGTAACAAGGTTATCAAAGGAACAACAGGTGAAGAGGAGATCTTTGATGCTCCAATTACAACTGTTACAGGTGAGGGTCATGATGTTGATAAGACAGAAACTGATGCTCTTAAAATTACTGGTGGTGCGAACAAAGATGTATTATCTGAATTCAATGGCCCATCAATCTTTACTAATAAAGTAACATCTACATCTGTTGATGGTATTGAAGCTGTATCATTACAATTGCAAGGTGATGGTAAAGTTGCTAGAAAGATTACAGTTGGAATTGCGACACCATCAGTCGGTGGTGCAGCTGGAGATGTGGTTCTCACTACTAAACCATCTGAGTCTGGATATGCTGGTTGGGTTTACACTACACAAAATACTTGGAGAAAGTTTGGTCTTGTATCAAGAGATGAAGATTCAGTTGTTGTAAGTGCAGATAAGATTGGTATTGGCACTACAAATCCAAATGGTGGCCTTGATGTAGTCGGTGATGTTAACATCTCTGGTGTATTGAATGCAACATCATATGGTAATGTTACTGCAACTGAATTTGTTGGTGATGGTTCTGGATTAACTGGTGTAATTGGAATTGGATCTGGTATTTCAATCTTTGATAGTGACAGTCCAGTTGGAACTGCTGCGACTGTTAATTTTGGTGATAATCTCACAGTCCAGTTCTCTGCTGGTATTTCAACAATTGTTGGTGCTGCTGGAACTGAAAATGTAAGAACAAATAGTTTAGATGTAATTGGAGTTTCAACATTTAGAGACCATGTTCTAATTGGGCCTAATCTTTCTCTTAGTCGAGAAGGAAATGTATATACAACTGGTGTTGCAACGATTACTCAGGTAACTAGTGAAAACTTAAATGTATCGGGAATTGCAACAGTTGGATTTACGACTTCATCTAATGCTTTTTATACAGGTGTTGTAACTGCAACTACATTTAGTGGTGAATTAAGTGGAAATTCCACAACAGCCACTACTGCTTCAACTTCAACAAATATTACTGTTAGTGATGAATCAACGGATACAGCGTGTAATGTAGTATTTGTAAACGATCCTACAGGTGCTCAACTACCTAAGACAGGAACAAATCTCACATTCAACTCAAATACAGGTGAACTTGCACATACAAGTGCAGTTATTAGTAATCATGCAACTGTTGGTTCCGCTGTTACAATGAGTGAATCTGGAATTAATGTCAGTGGTATTGTAACTGCAACTCAATTTAAGGGAGATGGTTCAACATTAACAGGTGTCGTTGGTTCTGGTTCTGGTGTTGTCGTTGAACACGATGGATCAACAATTGGAACTGCTGGAACAATTAACTTCTCAGCAAACTTAGACGTATCTCCAATATCTTCAGGTATTGTAACTGTGACTGCTCCTGATGCAATCAATGTAGGTATCACAACTAATCTATCAGGAACATTCACTGCAACTGCTGGTTCTCCATCCACATTAAATACTTATGCTTATGATTCAGTAGAACTTGTGTTTGAATATACCGTATTCGTCAAGAATGGATCTAACTATCAATCTCAAAAACTATTAGTGATGAGAGATGGAACAACAGTGACTTCAACTCAATATGCTATCATGTATAGTAACGATTTATTAGTTCAATTAGATGCTACAATAAATGGTAGTAATCTTCTGTTAAGAGCTACACCAGAAACAGGTGTCAGTGGATCAACGACATACAGAGTTAAGAGAGAGGTGGCTTAATGATTACAACATCTACAGACTCAAATGGTAGAGTCATAGTGTTTGATGATGGTATCAATGATGATAATGTTCAAGAGTTTACTGTATGTGTCAAAAATGACTCAGATTGGACTGAGATTCATAATTACATTATTAATGAAACTAATTTAGATAACATTCCAAATCGAAGGATAAGTTGTACAAGTGATATGAAATTTTCTCCAAGGAGAGCGGTTTATTCAATGTCTGTAAATGAGGCAAATATATTGAAGAATCATTCTAAAGTTGAGTGGGTAGAACAATCATCAATGTATAATTATGTTGTGTTATTACAGAGAAAATATGATGAAGAATTTGACAAAATTGCTGACATAAATCGATTTAAAATAGATTGTCGAAATATTAGAGCCAATAAGGCCACTGCCATTGATCCTGGCTCAACCTTAGATTTTACTCAATGGGGAATACATCGACATCAATCCACCGCAAATAATTTTGGATCTGATTTAATTATTAGTGATGATTCTCAATATTCATTGACAGGAAAAAATGTTGATATTGTAATTATGGATACTGGTGTTCGGTGGGATCATCCAGATTTTTTAAAATCAGACGTATCTTCATTTAGTACAAAAGCAGATACAAGAGTTCGGGATATTTTAATACATGGTGCAGAGGAATATGGTATTGACTGGGCAGCACAAGGACTAACACCACCAGGCAGCGGTTTTCTGTTAAATTATACAGAGTCAAATGTATTGTCGTCTAGCACTTTTAATGGTTCTTGGCATGGAACTCATGTTGCTGGAACGGCTGCTGGAAATCAATTTGGTGCTGCCTTTGAAGCAAACATTTGGTCTATCGCGTGTGTTGATCGTTCTGATGTTGGATGGTCAGAACCGAGTGATGGATTTGATTATATCAAAGTTTGGCATAAAAATAAACCAGTTAATCCTGAAACTGGACTCAGAAATCCTACGATTGTAAATTGTAGTTGGGGTCATCGTCAATTTGTAAGAAAAAGTCTTTCTTATGATGTCACATTCAGAGGAACATCATATACTAAGACTCAAGTTGATGTCGGTGCAGGGGCTGTTCCTGCTGTTCATTACTTAGAACCCATTACAGCGGGTAATGTTGTTTACTATTCATTTACAACTAAAAAAACAACAGGTCAATCATCAGCTGATGAGTTGGTAAATGATGTTGACTGTCAGAATGTTATTTTAATTTGCTCTGCTGGCAACTCAAATGGAAAACAAGAGATAAAGAATGGCATAGATTATGATAATGAATTTACTTCGGGAACTTTTTATTATAGTTCTGGATATGATAATTATTACAATCGATCAGGAACACCATCAATCACAAGAGAGGGTGAGGAGGATGCTGTAATTAGAGTTGGAGCTCTTGATAGTGATAGAGAATCTGGATCTCAAGAAAGAGCCGCAGATTACAGCGATAAAGGGCCAGATATTGATGTTTGGGCAGCGGGAACAAGAGTTTTAAGTCCGTGGAGTGGTGGGTATTCCGATCCGAGAGATAATTCTTACTATATTCAATATTTAAATGGAACAAGTATGGCAGCACCAAATGTATCTGGTGTTGTCGCACAACATCTAGAATCTAATCCAACTGCGACAAGAATAAATGTGAGAAAGTGGTTATTATCAGAGGGATCAAGATTGGTATCTAGTAGTGATTATTATGACCCATATGATAGTAATGGTGCAACTGACATTAATTATTGGGGAAATGATCATAGTTTAAAATCTTCTCCTCGTAGAATATTACATAATCCTTATGCAAATAATACTGTGCCAAAAATAGATGGGGTGGTATTGTCTGGTGTATCAATCAAACAAACATAAATAAATAAAAACGTTTAAAGATGGCAGATAACAGTTTCGGTGTTAAGGAATTAAATTTAATTAATTCTGGAACACCTAAAATAGAAAGTCCAAATAATCTGAATATAAATGCAGTTAACGTTGCCATCAGCACAAATGCAACTGTAGGTGGTACTTTAGATGTTGATGGTCATACTGAACTTGATGACGTAAATGTATCTGGTGTATCTACATTTGTTGGGAATATCATTGCTGGATCTGGCGTAACTATTAGTCCAGATGGCCATGGATTCTTTACAGGTGTTGTTACTTCTACGAGTTTCTCTGGTGATGGTTCCGCACTTACTGGTATCGCTGTTACTGCAAATGTAAGAACAGGTATATTAGACGTTGCTGGTATTGCAACATTTAGATCAAACACTCTTGTTGGATCAGGAATCACTTTAAGTCCTGATGGCCACGCATTTGTTTCTGGTATCACAACAGTTGGAAGACAGATAGTTGGTATTTCAACTAACAACCTTGTTCCATTCTTATTCAATAATTATTCAGACTTACCAAGTGCATCTGATTATCATGGACAGTTTGCTCATGTTCATATTGCTGGTAAAGCTTTTTACGCACATGCTGGTGCTTGGTATGAGTTAGTTAATGTAGGATCTGATCTTACAGTTGGTCTTGGAACTGAGAAATACAATGTTGGTATTCTAACTGCAACTTCAATCAATGTTGGAACTGGTGTTACGATTAGTTCTGATGGAGATTCATTCGTAACTGGTGTTTCAACTGCAACTAAATTTGTTGGTGACTTATCAGATTCAGCGATATCAAGATGGTCGGTTGGTAATAATGGATTTTCGCATTACACGTTTACAGGGCCTGGTGGATTAAGTTCAGCAGAAGACCCTACAATCTATCTTGCAAGAGGACAGACCTATGAGTTTAACTTAAACGCAAGTGGTCATCCATTCCAAATACAAACAACTTCTGGTGGTTACAATGCAGGCAATGTCTATACCACAGGAATTACAAATGCTGGAGCAGCAGTCGGAGTGATAAAATTTGAAGTTCCATTCTCTGCACCAAACACATTGTATTATGTTTGTCAGAATCATTCAAACATGGCTGGAACGATAGTCATCTATCCAAGCATATAATCACATAAATAAAAATAAAAGGGTGGAGAGTGAAACCCAATGGCAGTAAATAAAAATTTTGTAGTTAAGAATGGCCTAGAGGTTGATACTAATACCCTCTTTGTCGATTCTGCTAATAATCGAGTCGCGATTGGTACAACAGTGCCAACTGCGACTCTTGACGTTCGTGGTAAAATACTATCGGATAGTCAAATAGAGGGTTTCGTAGGTGAATTTGTCGGCATCGTTACTGCTGGTGCGGTTGGTGTGACCACAATGACCGCAACTGACGCAGTTGTAAGTGGATTCTCAACACTTGGAAAGGCAAACGCCACATCATTAAACGTTACAACAGGTTTTTCAACAGTTCAGTCATTGACTGCAACTGACTTGACAGTATCAATCGGTGCAACGATCACAAAAGACTTAAATGTTGGTGCAGCTTTAACTGTTGGCACTGCATTAACAGTCACTGGTACATCTAAATTTCAGGATGTACAGGTTGGATCAGCCCTTACTGTCGTAGGTGTAACAACTCTTAATACGTTAAATGTAAGTGGTGATGCTACTTTCGATAGTGATGTTAATGTTAATGGTAATTTAGTTTTTAGTGATTTAAGTGTTAACAATGCACTTATTTCAGGAATTGCAACGATTGGATTTACCAGTACATCAGATGCTTTTGTCTCTGGTATGACAACCACTAGTTTATTGAACGTTGGTCTTGGTGCAACAATGATGAAAGTAGTTGGAGTACCTTCAACTATGATTGGTGTCAATCAAGTTAACCCTGCATATACATTAGATGTGGATGGTGACATAAATACCACAGGTAGTATTCGTATCAACGGAACTGCAATTGTATCATCGGCTGGTGCAACAGAAGAAGATGTAACCGCTCTCGCAATCGCTTTAGGATAATCAAACAATGGCAAACACCTTTAAATTAAAAACAAAAGCTAATGTGGGAGTCACCACAGTTGGAATATATACTGCTCCCTCTGCAACAACAACTGTTGTGATTGGTATCACCCTTGCAAATACATCTGGAACTGGTGTCAATGTGGGTGTTGCAGTCTCAAGAACATCAACATCGAAAGAAGATGTTAATTTATTAAAAAATGCTCCAATTCCACATGGTTCATCTCTTGAATTCATGGGAGGAAATAAAGTTGTTCTTGAAACGAATGATCAAATAAATGTAAATAGCGACACAAATGATAGTGTTGATGCTGCTTTAACAATTATGGAGATCACATAAGATGTCATTTACAAAAATCAATGCTGCTGGTATTGGTTCAACAGAAACGATTACAGTAAATGGTTTAACTGTTGTCGGTGAAGGATCTTTTGGTGGTAATGTTTCGGTTGCTGGTACATTAACTTATGAGGATGTAACTAATATAGATTCAGTTGGACTCATTACTGCGAGAGATGGTATAAGTGTTACAGGTGGTGGGATTGCAGTTGGAAGTAATATCACGTTAAGTGCTGGTGGAAATATATTTGCCGCTGGTATTTCTACGATAGGAAATGTAGAAGACGGAAAAGGTAATTTAAGAAGTATTCCTCAAAACTCTCAAAGTTCAGCTTATACACTTACCATTGCTGATGCAGGCAAACACGTTTCTATTACAACTGGTGGTGTAACGATTCCATCTGGTGTTTTTTCAACTGGTGATGCTATCACAATTGTTAATGATAGTGGATCTGATCAAACAATCACTTGTAGTGCAGTGACCACATACCTAGCTAATGATACAAGCACTAAATCATCACTAACTTTAAAAGCAAGAGGATTAGCAACCTTCTTATTCGTTTCTGCGACTGTCGTTTATGGTGCTGGAGCTGGATTAGAATAATGCCAATTCAACAAATGCTTTTGGCCACTGGTAGTAGTTCTGTTAATCTCAGTGATAATTACTGGATGTTAAATTATACTGAGGGACATACGACTTACAGTATGCAAGAGGGAAATGGAGTAGCAGTTGATAATACAGATGGTAGTGTTTATGTTTGTGGTTATCATATAGCAAATCCAAATAGCACTAACACTGAAGATACTATCATTGCTAAGTTTGACATAACAGGAGTTCTTCAATGGCAACGTAAGTTAGACGCTGGCACCAATTCTTATAATAATTCTAGGGGCAAATCTTTAGCAGTTGATAGTTCAGGTAATGTTTATATTTGTGGTACTGCTCAACTATATGGCTCAGGTGGTATTGGTAATTATGATGCATTTTTGGTGAAATTTAACTCTTCAGGAGTTCTTCAATGGGAGAGACTTCTAGGTAGTAGTGGAGAAGCTGAAGATTTTACTGATATAAAAATTGATAGTTCTGATAATATTTACGTTGTCGGTCATCATTATATAGATCCTGCTTCAGGTGATCAACCCATGATGGTTGCTAAGTATAATACTTCGGGAACTCTTCAATGGTATAAATTGTTTGGTACAAATTATTACGGCGGTAGTACATCTCAAAGACAATTTGAGGGTCTCGGAATAGATACCGATAGTTCAGGTAATGTTTATATTTGTGGTTATCTGAAGAATGTTTATGGTGCTAATCTTGAAGCATATTTGGTGAAATATGACTCTTCAGGAAATGAACAGTTCTTCCGAATGGTGACTGGTGGTGGTACTGCTGAATACTTTAGAGGAGTAGCGGTTGATAGTTCGGATAATGTTTATGCTGTTGGAACAACTAACTCAAATGCTCAAGGTGGTGGTGTTATGGGTTTAGTTGTTAAATGGAATTCTTCAGGAACTCTTCAATGGCAACGTCAGATAGGTGAAAACACTGGAGCTACATGGGCAAGAAGTCAACATTTCTATAGAGTAAAAGTTGACAGTTCGGATAATATTATCGTTGCAGGTACTCATTATACTTATAATACGACTAATCAAGGAAATGAAGCATTTGTTATGAAATTTAATTCTTCAGGAACTATTCAATGGCAACGTTCACTAGGTCATACCTACAATGGTGCTGACTATGTTTTTCCCAATACTTATGCTTATGGATTGGCACTTGACATTGAGGATAATTTTTATCTTTGTGGTATAGAGTCAGATTCAGCACATACATCTGGATTTTACTCAAGATTAAATCTCGTTAAATTACCTAGCGATGGTTCATACCTCGGTAGATATGGAACCTTTAACTATCGAGCTACCGCATTAGTTGATTTTACAGCAAATTCAATATTGTCCTTTCATCCACCATCGCAACCACCCACAATTTATTCAACATTTACACGAACACTTACTGAAGGCACATCATCATATTTTACAGATTCTGCGAACAATTTTGTTTCTGAAACTAGTGCTGTTTATGATGGCACTTCTACAACTTCTATTGTTACGGACAATCTTGAATTTCATATCGATGCTGGTGTTACCACATCGTATTCTGGTTCGGGAACCTCACTTAATTCTTTAGTCAATGGTTACAGTGCAGAGGGTGGATCTTCTGAAGTAACATATTCAACACATAACGGTGGTCATTTCCAGATTCCTTACAGTATGAGCTATTATGGTGGTTGGTATTATGGAATTGCATTTATGTTTAGAGGTCTTGGATGGGACTTTGGAAGTGGAGACTTTACTGTTGAAATGTGGATAAGACCCACTGGATCTAATATGGGTTTACCAATTGAAGCGATTTATGCACAGGGTAATGCCAATTCATCATCAACAGGAAGAATCGATCTTTGGTATTATATGGTATATAATTCTGGAGGCCCTCAATACGTCTTCAGATCATATGATAGTAATGGTGCAAATAATACTATGTACAATTCAAATGGTTTTGAAGAGTTACAAACGAGTTATAATAACATTCATGGAAATATAGCCTGGAACTACAATAGAGATTGGTTCCATGTCGTTATTACATCTGATGTAAGCACCACCACAAGGAAACATTATATAAATGGTTCTTTAAAATATACATACAATGATGCTATGAATGATGAAATAAGATCTTATGGTATTGCAAATAATACTCTATTGTCTTTAGGTGGTGCTATAGGTTCAAATAATCCATATGAAGGAGACATGGCTATTGTTAGACTTTATAAAGGTAAAGCTTTATCGGCTTCAGAAGTATCTCAAAATTACGATGTGGATAAGAATCGTTTTGGGACAAATACTTATTAAATAACTAGAAAAATAAACAATCTAATTAAACTAAATAATTAAAATAATAGGGTGGAGAGTGAAACCCAATGGCGTATATAGGAAGACAAACAACACAAGGCGGTTTTATTAAACTGGATGATATTCAATCACAGTTTAATGGTGTTACAAAAACTTTTAATTTAACATCAGGCGGTCAAGCATTCTCGCCAGGATCTGCAAATTCTCTTTTAGTATCAATCGCTGGTATCATACAGGAATCTGGAAGTTCATATACAATTGATAATAGCACAATTACTTTTGCAACTGCACCAACTTCAGACGCAGAGGTATTCATGCATGCGATGGGTTCTCGTGTCAACGTTGGATCACCTTCAGCTGGAACAGTTGATGCATCAACATTTAAATCCAATTTTGGTACATATCAAGGAACCATAAGTGCAACCTCATTTACTGGTGATGGTTCACAATTAACACTTAATGCTGTACCAACAATAACTGTAACTGGGGATAGTACATTCAATGGAAACGTATCAATTGGCGGAACATTGAGTTATGAAGATGTAACAAATGTTGATGCAGTTGGATTGATTACTGCAAGATCTGGTATTAAAGTTGGTAGTGGAATAACTTTTAGTCCTGATGGAAATGCATTTCATACAGGTATTGTAACTGCTACATCAGTAACTACGAGTCAAGGAGTAGACCTTACTGGTTTGTTGAGAGAAAATGTAAATATAGTCACTGGTAAGTTGAGTGATAATCAGAATATTGATTTAGCAAGTGGAATGATTCATTACTTTACAACTACAGAAACAACCACCTCTACTCCTAATTTAAGATTTGATAGTTCCACCACTCTCGACAGTAAGATGTCTGTTGGAGAAACTATAGCAGTAACGATTATTACTACTGCAGCAGGAGCTGCTTACTCTGATCAATTAACAATTGATGGTACTTCGATTACTGAAAATTGGATAGCTGGAGAGGTTCCGACCTCTGGCGGTAATAGTGGTGTCGATATATACAGTTATACGATTGTTAAAGTAGGAAACGCAAGTTTTCTCGTGATTGCAAATTTAACAAAAACATCATAGTGACTTAAAATGATATTGAAACTTTGGCCTTATAATAAACCCTTATCATTGAATGGTTTTGGCGGCGGTGGTTATAGTCCACTTCATCGTCCTGATAGTATTCCACCTAAGAATTATTTTCCATTCGATCTAGAAAGAATGAAAGTTCATGGCAAAACGCCTGTTTATAGTTTTGCTGGTATTTCATCTTCACCAACCACAGGTTTTTATATGAAACCAGATGGCACCGCCATATATACGATGCAAACTGATAATTATATAAGAAAACATTCCTTAGGCACTGCATGGGATGTATCGACTGGATCTTATGTTCATTCAAGTTTACAACTTTTATCGACCAATGCTTCACCTCACGGCACTTTTAATAGTAGAGGTGCTTTTGACTATGATACACTTAGAGGTATTTATTTTAAAAATGACGGAACAAAGGCATATTATGCTGACACTCAATACATTTATGAAACAAATTTAAGCGTGGCTTGGGATATATCTTCATTATCCTCAACTTATACTCAGCGTTACGATTTTTCATCAAAATTAGTAGATACAGGAACTGGCACCTACACAATAGTTAGTTTTTACTTCAAACCAGATGGTTCACAACTTTATGTTGTGACTCATTTGAATAGATCTGGTTACTCAGGTCTGTTTCCTATTAGTTGTAACGATAGTGAAGCCCTTACTTACAGATATGGTTACGCAACTGGTGGAAATGATTCTCCTATTCATGTATATAATTTATCTACGAATTACGACATATCTACTGCAACTCATGATTATACATATATTGTTGATCTTCCATACGGCGGTAATCGATGCGTCAGAGGGATAGGATTTAGTAGTGATGGAACAAAAGTTTTCATGTTAGGTATGACTGAAGGTGTTATGGAGACAATTTATGGAGAATTAAGCACTGCTTGGGATCTTTCTACTGTAAGCACCAATCAAAGCAATTATTACTACACAGAACATAGGCAATTTCAACAGGCAAATACTGGCCTTGGCATGAATATATTTTGGAGAACTGATAGTGGTTACGATGGAACAAGGTATTATCTTCCACAGAAACATTTTAAAATTTATCAAGATGAACCAAAAACGGGCACATATAATATCAATAACTCTGCAAGTAATTATATAGGATGGTGGCTGACTTTAAGTGATTCAGATCATACTAATTTTGTTTCTACAAGACAAAATCCTGAAGCTGCAAATAATTATATAGGGGGAGCATATTCGGGTTATGACGAACCTATATTTCAGAGTTTTATTCCTGACGGAACAAAACTGATTAATATTTATAACCAGTATATTAATGTATTTGATGTAACCACTCCGTATGATGTAAGAACTATCAATTCTGGGTACGGCGGTGGCGGTGCTGGTGGTAGAGTTCAAATAAATGCACAAGCACTTTATCACAACTCAGGCTCATATAATTATATCTTACCAATGAATATGAGATTTAATTCAGATGGATCAAAGGTTATTTTAGGGCCTAGTCGTAGTTTCTCCACTAGAGACGGTGTTTTTATATCACTTGATATGAACACTCCGTATGATTTTAGTTCAGTAACTAATATTTCTAATTCATATAATCCATCTGGCAAAAAAACATTTATTTTCTATGACGTAAGTGCCAGTGCTGCCAGTCAAGAATTCAATAATCAAGGTTTAAGTGAAGAATCTTTTGCTGGAGTTTGTTCTTTCGATGGATATCATCTCTATGTTGTTGGTCAACCTTCATCAGCATATAATAATAATGCTACCCTCTACCAATATACAATGACTACTGCTTTTGATCTGAACACTGCATCATATGCTCGCAGACTAGTTTTGTCAAATCAACGAGTGAGATGTATGCAGATAAGTCCAGATGGCAAGCAAATAATAATAGGAAATGATAAACATATCAGATATTTTGGATACAATGGAACACAACCTGAAGTGGTGCCATATGAGTTGATCTCCTATACTTTAAGCACTGCTCATGACATTAGCACCATGACTGCTGATAAGAAGTTTGTCGCTGGTAATTTAGGCATGGCACAGAACCATTATGAAAGTAATCCATATGGTGACGGTGCTTTCTTTATTGTTGATAATGGTGTGGATGCTGCTAAAAATGAAAATGGATTCTATTTTTATAGTTATTATGGTATGTCTTTCTTTAAACTGAGAGTCGTTTAATAATTATGATTCTAATTAAACTAAATAACTAAAAATACAAAATGGGTTACTATCTTAAAAAACAAGGATTATCTGGAAGAGATGTCTATTATACAGGTGATCAAGTTTGGTCTGATGACATATCTAAAAAGATCATTTTTAACACTAAAGTAATGGCTGAAGGCATAATTAAAAATGAAAACGGAAAGAATGGTGGATTTTCAGGAACTCAGATAGTTTCTGAATAAATAACTAAAAAAAGATAATGTCAATTACTAAAGTCACAGGTAAGGTTATAGACGAAACCACAAACCTCACAGTTGGAATTATCACCGCAACTAATATTATTAAAACAGATGGCAGTGGTTTTGGTAATACTGTGGTTACGATTGGAGTGAGAGTCGGTACAGCCGTCACTTTTCGTGCAAGTGGCGTAAGTTTTGATGTATTGACTAGGGACAGTGGAAATGTTCCCATTAGTCTTTAATAAATACAGAGGAGTATGAATTAACATGGCAGACAGATTTCCACTAGTAGTAAATTCGAGTGCGAATCGAATCGAAGAATTACTACAGGCTGATAATTTAAATTTGGCTAACAATAGTATTGTTGGTGTCGTAGATATTACTGCTTCTGGTAATGTTTCAATTGGTGGCACATTAACTTATGAGGATGTAACCAATGTAGACTCGGTTGGACTCATCACTGCGAGAAATGGAATCACTGTCACTGGTGGAAATACAACAATCAAAGGTGCAGTAGAAACTACAAATACTGGATCATATTCTGGTACAGAATTGACGTGTGATACCACATCAGGAACTGTATTTACTCACGATCTTCAATCAGGTCTTGTTAAGTCAATCAAGATTAGTAATTTTCCAGCAACCGCAAATTCATTTCACACCGTTACGATTATTTTAACTCAAAATGATGCTGGTACAGCACATACGACAGCGGCTTTGGGGATTGGAACAAATGTCACTCTCGATCCTGATGGTGTCACTGGATTTTCAACTGTTGCAATGGTTGGTTCAGGAACAACAGTCACTCTTGGAACAACCGCAGACGATATTAATATTATATCTTTTGGTATTCACTATAATGGTGGAACTAATACTGACGTAAGTAATTATAAAACATTTGTTACTAAAACTGGTGATTTCCGTTTAGGATAATTTGAGGTGAGTTAATGTTTGATCAACATTATAAAAAAGAAAGTCCAACTTTTACTGGCATCACGAGAGGTGTTGGTGGATTTGGTTTCGGTGCTTCCAGCGCTGCTGGTGGTGGTGGTGGCCCTAAAAATATTAACTTGTTAATTAATGGTAAATTTGGTTCTGCTGGTAACTATACAGGTGCGGATGTAGCTACTTATTGGGCTAATGCTGTTGAAAATAATTATAGTGGACAAAAAACTAATGAGTTTGTACAAACTGATTTTACTAGAGTTGGGGATGGTATTCTTAAATTTACTCTTTCAGCTGGTACTTACAAAATTTATGCAAAAAGTGCTGAGGGATCAGGAAGTAATCATTGGACAGGACACTCAGTAGAGTGTAATTTAACTCTCACCTCTGATCATGGTATGTTGTTGTTAGTTCCGAATCACGGTATGGGGAGTTACTCCGCAGGCGGTGGTCTGTTTCTTATTGCTGGAACTGATTATACTAATTCTACTACTAATAGAGCTATTTTAATTTTAGGTGGCGGCGGTGGCGGTTATATTTATTACAATACTTTCGGACAATCTGGCTATTTGTATAACGGTTTGTCATCTCGCAGAGGGCCATCGAGTGGAACTGCTGGAAATTATGACGGAGGTGCTGGTTGGTTGAATAGTTATAACGTAAAACCTTATGGTGGTATTGGTGGTTCATATTATGCCCAGCGAGCCAGGCATTTTGTAGAAGGTGGTAGTGGTGGATACGGTAATGCATGCAGTACTCCTGGCGGATTTGGTGGAGGTGGTGGATCTTGTCCTGCTGGTGCAGGCGGTCATGTAGGAGGTTATCCTGGCACAGATAGTCATAACGGTGGGCAAGGTTATGGTGGTAGTGGAAGTGGTGCTCACCATGGCGGAGGTGGAGGCACATCATATTACAACACCAGTTACGCGCCCGCAGTCATCTCAAACATCAGTAATGTTAATCAAGGATCAAGCAATAGTACTAATTATAGCAGTGAAACTGCATCAGCGCAAGGCTACTTTGGTATTTACACAGTGTAAATATGAACTGTCCATATAAATAACTAAAAAGATAAATGGCATATCTCGGTAATCAACCTATAGTCGGTGACTCAACAAACAAATTTAAAATTCTAGATGATATCTCGACATTTACTTTAACGTTTGATGGGTCTAGTGCTAGTACTGTGTCTGTTGCAGATAACACGATTTCAGCTGGAAATCATCGATTTATAACAGGACAGAAAGTAACATATTCAGACGGTGGTGGAACGGTTATCACAGGATTAACAGACGCAACTTCATATTTTATAATTAAAGTAGATCAGAATACAATCAAACTAGCAACAAGTGCATCAAACGCATCATCTTCAACTGCAATTGATTTAACAGGTCTCGGTGCTGGTGCATCCCATACATTAAATGTTAAGTTCGATGGAACGAATACGAAGTTTAAGATAACTCATGATAATGGAGTAAAGTCAACGATAACTCGACCTGAACAATTGAGTTTATCAATTAACGGTGTCATACAAAATCCAGATGCTGATTATAGTATTGAATCAGATTCTACACTTGCGTTAAATGCAGCACCTGTGGCCACAGATAAGGCCTTTGGTTCTTTTGTTGAAGCATTAGCATTATTTACTAATGTTGAAGATAATACAATTGATGAATTTACTGGTGATGGAAGTACAACAACATTTACTCTATCAAAAGAACCACCTTCGAGTCGTGATATTATGGTCGCTATCGATGGTGTAGTTCAATATCCACACACATCAGGAGGAACGAGATCCTATAGTGCCTCTGGAACATCTTTGGTATTTGCAGTTGCTCCTGCTCTTGGTGTTGTGATACAAGCGAGACATATTGGATTTGCTGCTGCAACATCATCAAGTGTGACTGCTTTTTATGGAAGAACTGGTAATGTCACATTAACGTCAACAGATAATATATCGGTCAATGAGTTTACCGCTGCTGGTAATGTTTCAATTGGTGGCACACTAACTTATGAAGATGTAACCAATGTAGATTCAGTCGGACTCATTACTGCAAGAGACGGTATAAGTATCACAGGTGGAAATGTTACTCTGACTGGTGGTGGAAGTTTTACTGGTGATGGTTCTGGATTAACTGGTATTGCTGCCACAGATAATGTAAGAACAGGTATATTAGACGTTGCTGGTATTGCAACATTTAGATCAAATACTCTTGTTGGATCTGGAATCACTTTAAGTCCTGATGGTGATGGATTCTTTACAGGTATCACAACTATAAGGTCAGCGAGTTTTGGTAGTGGTGTTTTACAAGAACCATTTCATAATGATTTAAGTACCGTTTCAGGCACTCATAATCACGATGCTCTTACATATGGAATGGTTTGGTTAAACCAAGCAAACGCTGGTGGTTCTTTTGTGATTAATCTTAGAGGAGATGCAAGCACCACATTTGATAGTTTGATAGATATTGGAAAGGTTACGGTAATGACAATATATTCTGGAAATAATAGTGCGTCAAACTATATGACTGCTTTTCAAATTGATGGTTCCGCTCAAACTGTTAAATATTCTGGAGGTTCAGCACCATCTGCTGCCACTGGATCTGGAGTAGATGTATATTCAATGACAATTTTTAAGATCGGTGCAAGTTCTTATGAAGTATATGGTAATTTTACTAACTTTGCATAATGAAGGATAATTATACAAAACAAAGTCCTATCCCAAGCTTGTTAAGTCTTGGGGGTAGTTTTAATTCATTTGGTAGTGGGGGTGGAAACCACTGGTTTTTCAGTTTTTATAATACTGATAACTCTTTTAATTATCCTACTGTTATGGATACTACGATTGACAGTTCAGGTAATCTTTATATGTGTGGGGGTCTAATGACTTTAGGCCATTCTTTTGTCGCAAAATTTGACAGTAAGGGAGTTTTTCAATGGGGAAGGAAATATGAAGCTCATATAATAAGATTCACTGGAGTAAAAGTAGATACATCAGGGAATGTTTATGTCGCTGGATACACAGGAAATTCACCCCAAGGTTCTTCTTATGGAAGCAGATTTATACTTTTTAAGTATAATTCTTCGGGAGTCATACAATGGGAACGTGAGTTAGGTGATACTAATAGTTCTAATGATTGTGAATGTTTCTGTTTAGAGATAGATAATTTTAATAGTCTTTATCTTGGTGGTTGGGTTGAATCAAGTAGCATAGGTTGGAGCAAGAGTTATATGATCGCTAAATACAATTCTTCAGGAACTCTTCAAAATCAACAGGTGATACGATTCAGTAATTATATTGACAGTGTACATGCCATTGCATATTCATCCAGCATATATGGTTTCTGGGCTGTTGGTATATCATATCAAGTATCAAATCTAGGATATAATACAGGATATATGAACATTTCCAAATATAATAATAGTGGAAATTATGTTGGCACAAGAAAATTTTTAGGACACTACAACGGCATGGGGAATGCAACTTATAGAGCTTTTGATGCAACTATGAATGGAAGTGACCTTTATACTTGTTGTGACACAGGTGGTGACGCTATCATTTCCAAATATAACAGTAGTGGAACTGAACAATGGTGTCGAGTTATATATGACGGATCAACCAGTCTATACCCTAGAGGAATAACTACAGATAGTTCAGGTAATGTTTATGTGGCAGGTTATAATGAGGGAGGTGGTAACTACGATGTTTTCATTCTTAAATTTAACTCTTCGGGAGTCCTTCAGTGGCAACGTAAATTTTCTGATCAAGGAGGATCGTACCAAGATATAGTTAATGGCCCATGTATTCAGTGCGATAACTCAGGTAATTTTTATGTAGTGTTAGGCACGCTGACGCCAAACTCAGATAGCACACCAAGGCATGTAATGGTTCTTAAACTTCCTGATGATGGATCTTTAACTGGCACATATAGTTTGACGCATTCTGGATCATCAGCTGGAAGTTATACTTATTCTGCAACTTCTTTTTCCGACCAACCAAGATCTTATTTTCCAAATATTGTGGAAACATCATCTTCCCACTATGTTTCTACGTCAAATGCTAGCCAGACTGCTAGTACTTTTACTGTTAACCCCAACTATGGTGGGGACACTGCTTATACCCCTGGCGGTGGTTTTAGTGATTTTACCTACCTTGCGTAATATGAAATTTTATATTTATGATAAATAACTAAAAAGATAAATGTCGTTCACTAAACTTTCGGGGGTGGGTGTACAAACCACCACAAATGTCACAGTTGGACTTATCACTGCGACTAATTTTTTAACTCCAGATGGATCTACTTTCGGTAGACCTCCTTTATTCGTTGTAGGGATGAGAACTGGAGCAGCAACAACTTTTAATACTACTGGTTCGACATTTAACGTGATTAACAGAGCTGGCGTTGGAATCACTATCAGTATCTAATAAATACAAAGAGGTATAAATTAACATGGCAGATAGATTTCCACTCATAGCAAATCCAAGCACGAGTCAAATTCAAGAATTATCAAATCTTGATAATTTAGATTTGTCGGGTAACAGTATTGTCGGTGTTACAACTATTTTCGCCACTAATGTTTCGATTGCTGGTACATTAACTTATGAGGATGTAACTAACGTAGATTCGATTGGTATTATAACTGCGAGATCAGGTGTAGATTTCTCTAACATATTGAAAGAGGGTGTTAAAATTACTGCTGATACGTTAAGTAATAATCCAAATGTAGATCTTTCAAATGGGATGGTTCATCTCTTCACAACTCAAGAGACAACCACATCCACACCAAATATAAGATTTGATGGATCAACTTCATTAAATTCCAAGATGAGTGTTGGAGAAGCGATTACTGTAGTAACAATTGTAACGGCTGCTGCATCTGGATATTCTGCACAGTTAACGATTGATGGCAGCGCAGTTACAGAAAGTTGGTTTAATGGTTCTGCACCAGCAAAAGGTGGTTCGAGTGGATATGATGTTTACAATCGTCATATTATAAAAACTGCTGACGCAACATTCATTGTTCTTTCAAACATTATAAATTACGCATAATTATGGCACCATTCATGGGAGTATCTGGATTTGGTGGGCCTGGATCAGCTCTTGGGAAATATACCCCTGATCCTCGCCTTAACGATACCTATTGGATTGCATCTCTTGAAACTCAGGGTGGAATCCATGCCGTTTCTACACATAGCACTGCTGATCGTAATGAAGGACGTGGAATAGCAGTTGATAATGCCGATGGTAGTGTTTATGTTTGTGGTCATGAAGTTAGAGGATTTGGGACATATTCACAAACCTACAAGAATCTTTATCTCACTAAATTCGATAAAGCAGGAACTCTTCAGTGGCAACGACTAGTTGGTTATAATGTCTACACATCATATCCAGGCGCTGATAATACTGAAGGTGAAGGACGAGATGTAATTGTTGATAGTAATAGTGATGTTTACGTCTTTGGTGAAGGTCGTATAGATAGCAGATATCATAGCGATTTTTCTCAGCATAATCAAGGAATACTTATGGCCAAATATAACTCTTCAGGGGAGATTATATGGCAGAGACACGTTGGTGGAAGACATGGGCAAGATGAAATTACAAATGGTGTGTTGATTGACGATAGTGATCAGATATATCTTCCCATGACAACTAAATCAATAGGATATAACTCATCGTCGTCAGGAGCCCAAATGATGTATTCAGTAATGAATACAGATGGCGTTCAACAATTTGCCCGCGTTCACTATGACCTTCTTAATACTAATGGGAGTGTAGATTATGATATTGCTGGAGTTGAAGTTGATAGTAATGATAATATTATACTCGTTGGTTTTACTGATGGACAGGCAAATCTTCAAGGTGCGTTTGGTGGAACTGTTGTAAAATTTGCTGCGGGCACAGAGGGCAGCGTCACTGACCCCAAATTTAAATACGCTATTTACCTCGAAGATAGTTACGGCAAGCAAGATGTAAAGGTATATTCCGTAGCACAGGATAGTTTAGGTAATCTTTATGTTGCTGGTACTATAATTTACAGTCAAGGACATTATCAAAGTATTCCTGAAGAGGCATTTATATGTCAGGTTCCATATGATGTTCCTGAGACAATTTTTAATACTGACGTAACAGGATTCTGGTGTAAGAGGTTCAGATATTCTGGCTCTATGAAACTTAGATCCACCTTTGAAAATGGTCAAATAAGAGTTGATAGTAATGATAATATTGTTGCTGTTGGATCAGTTACAAAAATAGTTAGTGGAGAGAAACAATACTTGATTATGAAATTAGATTCCAGTGGCAATGAAATATGGACACGAACTTTAGATACTTTCCGTACTTCAACTGGTAATTCTGGTCAAGGAAATGTTGAAGATAGTGGTCTGGGATTAGCGATTGATAATCGTGATAATATCTATGTAAGTGGTACATATGCAAGAAGCGGTGATAGGGGTACAATGATCGCTAAATTACCTGGCGATGGATCTCTCTATGACTTTCAAAAGGGTACTCCCTCATCCCTGTCTAAAATAATTCATGGTGGTAGATACAGATACAGTAATAATGATGGAACTGGTAGTAATACTTATTCATACTATTATGATGAAATTGGAGGTGGTGCTAATACATATTATCGGATGCGTGTTAATAATCAAAGTGGTAATGTGAACGACAATTGGAATCACATTTCGGGATATGTATTTCACGGTGAAACAACCATGTACACTGGTATTGGTTCAATGGGTCATACTGTTAGTGTCCTTCATGATGTTACTCCATCCTCTGCGAGTTATGATTATAGTTTCCCCGACGAAGTTTACTATGGTGATGGGACTGTTGGATCTGGAACTACCATATCATTAGGCACTCAAAATTATCATTACAGTGGTGATGGCACCATGCCTGCTGTGGGTTTAGGCACTGTTCAAAATTGGGATATGTTCTTTGAGTTAAAAAGAGGAAAACTAGATGTAGATGCTAATAGTAGTTCTGGATATGCAATAGGTAATAGTGGATATACTCAGACTGATGGATTTATGCTTCAATTCGAGGATAATTTTATAGCCTCAGCTGGCCTATCAGCGAAAGATACGATGACAGCATACAATGGCGGTAATCAACTGAGAAGCTTAATGCCAGTGTCGTCAACGATTCCAATCTCCACAGAGGAGACTCGTCCAATGAGCGATGATTGGAATTGGTTTAAACTTGAGTGGCGTGGTGGTACTTCATTTAAAATTTGGCACAAAAAGACCCCAACTGGAAATTATGCCAACTTATTTACTAGCAGAGATAGTAGTCTAATTAGCAATCAAACTAACTGGGATTATATTAGTATAGGTCAAACAAAACAGCATCCTAATTTTGGTTTACAAAGTAGCAATCAATTTTATGGTAGAATTAGAAACTTTGGATTAAATGTCAATTCCAACGTGGTTGATCTTTCAGATAATAGAAATATTACAGATCACAAATTATTAGTGCATATAGATGCTAGTAATCCAAATTCATATTCTGGTATTGGATCAACTTGCAATAACTTAGCAAGACTTGTTGGTATTGTTACAGATACTCGCAATGTGTATAGTGGCCCAAGCTATCGTGGAGTTCGTGGATCCTATAGTTATTCTGATGTAGGGATTTGGACTGGTTCTGGACTAGATGGAGCTGGAGTAACAACTTCTCTCAGCAATCATACAACGTTGAATGGTGTGCCAGTATTTACTAATTTAAGAGCTTTTTCCACAATCCGAGACCTTGCGGTTTATGATACCAACACCTATGCTGGGCCTTTCCAAACACAAGATTTTTCATATTCAATTTGGTGTTATCCATTATCTACTGATATTGGTAATAATAGAAGATTAATCAATCATCATGAATATGGGCAAGTTGGTGAAGGTTACAGTTTGCTCATTGATTATAGTGGTTATCTATCTCTGAGAACTCGATATCATGGAACCGAAGTTTCTAGTTACTATGTATCAGCTAACAATTGGTATAATATTTGTGCTGTGCATTCAACAGGTAGCACCATAGATTTTTATGTTAATGGCATCAAACGACATACAGGTAGTACAACTTGGCCTTATAATTACTCATTTGATACCATAAGTATTGGAGGAGCTGGGATAACTAGTACTTCTAGTGCTAGTGAAGCAGTATGGACTAATGGTGGTAATTATTACGAAAATTTTGATGGCCCGATTGCTAGTGTGGCTTATTACAGTAGAAGACTTTATGAATCAGAAATTGAATCTAATTATAATAGGAACTGCTCAAAATACGGATTGCCATACCTTAATGCATACAATACCAGTGGTTAATTAAATAACTGTCCACCCGAACTTGACGAGTTACGAGATTAAGTCTATAATAGGCTTAGTTTCGTTTTTTTATTATGAACTCCAAAGAATCAAATAACCAAAAAGATCCTTTACTAGATGAACTTGCAGAAAGAATCCTAGAAGGCCCAGTTATTTTTACACCTGATGATGAGTTTCTTAGAAGAGTAGAAGAGAAAGGAAGAGAAGAATAAATTATCTGTGACTAATAAAAAAGATTGGAAAGTCTATTGTGAAAAGACTTTTAATAATTTAAAAGCAAATGCACATAGATGGAGATCATCAACTAACTGGGATAGAGCCATCACACGAGATTATTATATCGGTGTCTTTGATTGTGGAAATCCAAACCCAACTGGATTGATAAGTGAGAATGCTTTTCATAATAAGTTGAGTAAGGCTAAAACAGTACAAGATCATTGTCTATCGCCACAGTTTATTGGTCGAATGATTATGGATAATCAACACAAATATCTAAGTGACTACGAGATATTTGAAAAGATATTTTGGTATTCATGTCGAACAATCATAGTCACACAGAAAGAAAATGAGGCACTATCTGATCTTACATCTAATCGAGATAATAAGTATCAAGTATTAGTTCCCACCAATATGAAGTATAATTCATTGAACATATCATTATATAAGAAACATGAGACTAAAACTCAATGGAAACACGCTCAACCAATTGAATCGAATATATTAGACGTGCCTGAAGAATTATTAGAATATGAAAAACAATATCTAGTCAATTAAAAAACTGTCACATGGGGTGGTTGCTATACTGCCCCATTTTTGTATAATAGTGTATATACGATTATTACTTGAATGACTCTTACCTTAAGACCACATCAACTTGACGCTGTAAACGCCATGTCGAACAATACCAAAGGACAAGTCATTGTTCCTACTGGTGGTGGTAAGACTATGTGTATGATTGAAGATGTCAAAAAGTTATTCAGACAGGATACTCTACCTAAGACAGTTGTAGTTGTTGCTCCTCGTATCCTACTCGCTAACCAATTATCATCTGAGTTTCTAGAGCAGAATCTTGATGGTTATTATAATCAAGGTGTCGAGGTTATTCATGTTCATAGTGGAGAGACACATCATAAGAGTACAACTAAGACAGATCAACTTGAGTATTGGTATCACAACAGCACAGATCATATACTAATCTTTACTACATATCATTCATTACATAAGATACAAGAGTCACTTGATATTGAAGTTGATACTATCTATTTTGATGAGGCACATAATTCAGTACAGAAAAACTTTTTCCCTGCTACTGAACATTTCTCTCATCTTGCTAAAAGATGTTACTTCTTTACTGCTACACCAAAGCACAGTCGTTCACCTGTCAAGGCGGGTATGAACTGGCCAGAGTATGGTCAAGTGATATGTCAAGTGCCTGCTCCTGAGTTAGTTAAAGAAGGTTACATATTACCACCAAAAGTTGAAGTTTATCAGTCAAGAATACTACATAAAGATGAGTTAGTTGCTGATCGTGATTGTGAGCAGATGATTGACTCGATTGATAATCTATCTAAGAAAAAGGTATTGATATGTGCTAAGTCAACTAAACAAATCATTGCTCTACTATCTCAAACAGATTTCATTCAAGAGTTAGCAGATCGTGGTTATTCTTGGATGACCATCACATCTAAAACTGGCGCCATTATTGATGGTGAAAAGGTAGATCGTGAAGAGTTCTTTAATACTCTTAATACTTGGGGCAGAGATACAACTAAAAAGTTTGTAGTTCTACATCATAGTATTCTATCTGAAGGTATCAATGTCAATGGATTGGAGGCAGTTCTATTTCTAAGAAGTATGGACTACATAGGTATAAGTCAAACTATTGGACGTGTGATACGTCTAGGCGACGCCACAAAGACGTTTGGATTAGTTTGCATACCTGTCTATAGCAAAGTTGGAATTACCACTGCCCGCAAAGTTGAGGCGGTTGTTGACACTGTATTCAACAAAGGCGAACCAGCCATTTCAATAGTAAACAATTAGTCAAATGAAAGATCAAAACTCAATAGATGTTAAAGAAACATCAGCTCAAAAGTATAAGAGAGCATTGGATCTCTTTACTGAGTCAGTGTTAAAACCTGACCACGATTTACGAGGCTGCGCTCATAATCAAGGTTGTTATAAACAACTTATGGAGATAAGAGAACACGTCTTAGAATATCTTAAGACATTAAAAGAAGTTACACATCACACAAATGCTGATGAGAGTGACGAGTTAGAAACTGAAAAATTAATTCATACTAAAAAAGTTTATACTGAGAAGGAATATTGGGAAGGCAAAGTTCCTGATGACCAATTTGAATCATATGTCAAAATGTATGGTTATGAATACACACCTGTGACAGTTGATAAACCTACACATAGGGGTCGCCATTGTGATCTCGATGCTCTATAATGATAATGGGAAACAAAACAGGCATTTGCATAGTTGAAGTAACGTAAGTCCTAGTTTTTGTTTCTCGCACCCTATTATACATAATCATGGACAAAATTAAAGAAGAGTGCATCACTCTAATTGAAAACTATTACTGTCAAAGATTAACTGAACTTGTAGATATGAAAATGTATGATGAAGCTCACGCTATCTACGAGGAATTTGCTGTTAAGTCTGTTGATGAGCCTATCGAGTGGTTCTTCATGAAAGATGTTGAAGGTGATGATAGTACGAGATCGAAACTAAAAGATTAAAACTAACTCATGAGCATTGCTTACAATCCACGAGTCAACGACTATGTAGTATGGACTACAGAAATGGGTCAAGTTCATCAAGGTTGGGTATATTTTGTTGCAAGTGAGTGTGAACATAAAAGAGGTTGGCCAAAACCTACGAGATATGTCTCTATCGAGATTGATACTAAACCTCGCCCCGAATGTGATTTAAGTACATTTTTTCATAAACGTATTCATGTATGCCTATGCTGTTATGAATCAAATTGGCATGAATTAAAATTGGTTAAAAGAAGAAAAAGTAAACATGATGATACAATAGTATGGGAGGCGGAGAAAAAAATTGCTGATGTGACAGTTTAATTAGTGTCTACTAGCTGGATGCCAAGCATAGTGTGTCCATTATAATAAGAATATACAAACGAATTTCTTTTTTATTATGCCACTCTACACATCATACAGCGAAGAGACACAAACTCAAATTGAAGAGTTCTTAGAAAATACATTCGGTTGGGATGAAGATCAACTAGTTGATTTTATTGAAAGATTTGGAGAGCAGAAATTCAAAACAGACTTTGAAGATTATGCTGCTATGGTAGATGATATGGGTGTTGATGTTGTTGAAGCATTCCTAGAGAATTTTGATATTGCTGACGTATCAAGTTGCCGTGACGCCTATCAAGGTTGTTATAGAAGTGGCGCTGAGTTCGCTGAGCAAATAGCAACCGATTGCGGTGATATTGGCAGAGATATGTCAGGTTGGATAGAGATAGATTGGGAAAAGAGTTGGGATAATCTAAGTTATGATTATGTAGAGTGTGGCGAGGGTCATATCTTTAGTCAGAATTACTAAACCACTTTAAAAAGTGGCACACTATCGGTGGATTACTTCTATCCACCGATTATAATAAAGTATATCAAACGAGGTTTTCTATGAACTTAGGTAAAGCATCAACCGAACTCAATGATATGTTAACAGACTTTGTTAACTATGTTGATTCATTCTACGGGCTCAATGATCCAATTTATCCTATGACATATAAGGATACTGGTTTACCATTGACTAAAGTGGACATCTTAGGCGCTACAGAAAAGTATCTTTCAATGTGTAGTGAGCCTTTACTTCCATATTGCACTTGGGGCGATGGCGACTCACTCGATAGAGAAAGAGTTAGAGACATTTTACTTGACGAGTACAACTTAGAAATTAAAGAGTGGCAATCATGAAAACAATTACATTAACTGATGACCAATTTGACACACTATTTGATCGAATTGATAAAATAGCAAGAACTGTTATTGATGCTTCAGTTGAATATCAAGATTCTGATATGTTGGAAGAGTGGGAAGATTTACTTGATGTTCATACAATATTAGAAGAAACAAAAATAGAATATGAAAGAAAATTAGAAAAGGCAAGAGCAAAACAACCAAAGGCAGAGTGGTAACTATGAAGTATAACGTAACTGACATTGAATTTGATTTTGATGATGATGAAGCAAATACAGTTTGCAATTCTGATTTAGATACTTTTTTCATTGCTTCTAATTATGTTAGAAGAGAGGTAGTAGAAGAAAATCTTGGCGTATGGGAGGCGGATAGTGAAGATGACTTGATAGAGGAAATTACAGCAGCAGCGGGTTGGTGTATCAAGTCTATAGATTATGACATTCAATTAAAGTAAAACTATGAAAAAATTTATCTTTGAAGAGAAATTCATTTCTTATGCTAATGTTGAAATCTATGCTGAGAATGAAGAAGATGCTCGCCTACAGTTTCAAAATGGAAACTATCAATATTATGATATATCAGATTTTACTGAAGGGCATGAACTAATTGGAATTACGGAGGAAGTTTGTGACAGTTAAATTAGTGTCACATTGGCTGGTTGTTTTATTGCCAGTATTGACTATCATTATAGTATAACAAACAAATTTCATTATGATTAAAGTTGGTTCAAACGTCAAATCAAAAATACATGACGATCTTACTGGTCATGTTGTATTACTTGAGAGATTAAACAACTATGCTGTTATTATGACAGACATCATTGACTATGAAATGATGACAGTTGAATGCTTCCTATCTGATTTGGAGGTAGCATAATGAATTTTAGTATAGAAAAAAATGTAGAGATTCTCAGCGCTTACTATGTTGAGAGATTCAAACAACTAAGAGACAATGAACAGTATCAAGATGCTGATGCCATTGCTCAGGAATATGTTTGTAAGGGCGAAGTTGAAGATGAAAACTATCAATGGCTATATGCAACTTATCAATTCGAGGAGGCAAATTAATGATTATTGACCCATTTTTAGAAAAACCCGATTACATTATGTCAGATAGAGAAGAGGAACTAGAGGCAAGATATGTTGCCTTTCAAGAGTGGTTAAATAAGTGCCCGCTTGTGGTTACTGACTATCAAGATTTTACTGACGAATTTCAAATTACATTTTCTTTGGAGGCAGATTAATGATACATTCAGAAAGTTTTGGTAGAGCATTTTGGTTAGATGATGATAACGAGGTATGCTCAGCACCTTGGCGGAAAGATGGTATAGTTGATACCGCCAATATGGATTATGTCAGCGAGTGGCAAGATATGGAAGGCGTAGATATAATGAAATTAATGAATGTAGTTAAAAGGTTAATTGATGATAAGATGAATAATTATTCCAAAAACCTTACGAGATATGCCAAGAATATAACCAAAGAACAATTAAAAGGAATCAAAGGAAATTTGTTGTAACTGTAACACAAAAGTAACAAATACCTAAATATTTTGTACGAGATATGTCACATTGACATTTATTCAAAATATTTGTATAATGTATTGTAACCGCCCTTACGAGATTTTTGCCATGTCATCGCCA
>Ga0207993_1000094_pt1 | contig 35466 bp, 32 predicted proteins | sample ETN01SmetaG_2_FD_185791 | JGI IMG/M metagenome (GOLD analysis project Ga0207993, IMG submission 185791) | Marine microbial and viral communities from oxygen minimum zone, Eastern Pacific Ocean - ETNP2014F12-01SV265 (SPAdes) (version 2) | ecosystem: Environmental > Aquatic > Marine > Oceanic ...
TTTCTGAATCAAAAGGTTTAATTAAGTAATCATCTGCTCCAATTTTAAATCCTTTTATAACATCCTCTTTTAATGATTTTGCTGTTAAAAAAATTAATGGAACTTCGTCATTAATTGACCTAATGTCTGATGCCAATGAAAAACCATCTTTAAAAGGCATCATTACATCAAGAATACAAAGATCATAATTGTGCTTTCTAAATTTTTCTAAACCCTCAATACCATTTTTAGCTAGGGTTGTTTCATATGAATGTAAGGTTAAATAATCTCTAAGAATTGATCCAAAGTTATTATCATCCTCAACTAATAATATTTTTTTCTTTGAAGGCATTATATTTTAAAAATAATTTTAAATTCCGATCCTTTTCCTAATTCACTTGATACAGAAATTGTACCATTGTGTAAATCAATAATTTTTTTAACAAAAGATAAGCCTAGACCATGGCCTTTAACATTGTGAACATCACCCTGGGAAACTCTATAAAACTCATCAAATATTTTTGATTTTACCTTATTAGACATACCCATTCCATTATCACTAATGCAAATTATGATATTACTATTTTCATTCATTGTTTTGACATCAATTTTGGGTTCTGTAGTTGAATATTTTATAGAATTTTCAAATATGTTTACAAATACATTTGTTAGGTCCTCAAAAGATAAATCAATTATCGATTTATCAGCATTGTAATTAAAATTAATACTACCATCTTTAGTTTTGAGTAAAAGAGATATTCTTTCAGCAGCCTCATTAATTACTTTATGTAAATCATTTTCTTTTTTTATTAAGGTAATTTTATTTTTATCAAGTTGTGATATTTTTAATACATTCTCAACTTGTTTATTCATCCTTTTATTTTCTTCATTGATCACATTTAAATACTTATTTTTTAGCTTCTCATCTTGTTTTACTTTTTCATTTTTTATAGCATTCAATGCCAAATCAATTGTTGCTATAGGAGTTTTAAATTCGTGTGTCATATTATTAATAAAATCTGTTTTCATCTCAGAAATATTCTTTTGTTTAATAGAATTTAACACAGTGAAATAAAAAGATAAAATAATAGTTAGTGTAAATAAGACAGATAAAATAATCAAGTATGAAATAGATGATCTTAAGTAATGTGTTCTATTGGGAAAGCCCACAACGAGTGAGTATTCACTAATACCCTCATCATCATCAAAAAGAGGCATACTATATTTATCCAAACCCTCCAAGTTTGTGTATCGATCTGAACCAACTTTTGTGGCTAATTCACCATTAAATACCCTGTAGTCAAAATCTAAATCTAAATCTCTATCCTTAAATTCTTTTTGAAGTAGTAATTCAATTTCTACATTGCTAACTCTTTTATGAATGGGTTTCAGAGCTGCTAAGTCACTAAAAATTGATGAATACTTTGCTTGATCAATTAATGACATTTTTTCAACTCTCTGTAATCTTTCAATTGAGCTCATATTCTGCATTTCTCTATCAAAAGCATCGTCAATGATTGTCGTAGTTTTTAGCTTAGTATAGTCAATAATCGATAAAGAATCATCACTAATTGGTTCTATCAAATTAGAGGTAATATTATAATCATCCTCTAAAATACCTTGAGAATATATATATGTCTTATTTGTATTTTGATTCCTATCTACGTACTGGAATACAGAGGTCAATTGAGATTCTTTTGGACTTCCTATACTATCAATCAACTTCTGATATACTGCCAAATAATCACTCATTTCTCTACTTTTTATATCATCGGCAACAGATTTTAATGCTTGATTAACATTCAACGAAAACTGTCTTTCTTTTGTGTCAATTGTAGTTTTTATCCAGAAGCTCTGTACTAAAATAATACCAATTAAGGCTGACGTCATCAAAAAAATCAATAATGAAAAACTAATTTTCTTCATACTTAGATATAATATCACTCATTAATTTTTTAACTTTTTTTTCAGTTTCTAATTTATTAATATTCTCGATTACAAAATCAGCAAGTTTTATTTTTTTAGAATCTTCCCATTGAGAATTAATTATTTTTAATACATCTTCTTCATTTCTTTTATCTCTCACAATTAGTCTTTGAAGTTTAATTTCTAGAGGAGAAGTAACAAGAATATTAATATTATTTGATAAATACATACCACTCTCGAACAATAAAGCAGATTCAACAATAATTATTTTTTCAGAATATTTTAATTTAAAATCTTCAAAGTCTTTAAAAACTAATGGATGAACAATGCTGTTCAATTTGATGAGTTTATCAGGATTATTAAAAACTATTTTAGAAATAAATTTATTGTTGATTTGATCATCTATGTAAGACTTTTTACCAAAATTTAAGATTATACTTTTTTTAACTGATTTATTTTTTTGAATTATTTCTTTTGCACTATAATCAGAATCAAAAATTTTAATATCAAAATTAGCTTTAAGTATCTCTGCAATAAAAGTTTTTCCAGAGCCAATTCCACCAGTTAGACCAATTGAAAACATTTTAACAAGATGAATTAACTATTCTTTGAAACTATATCAATAACTTCTTGACTTACTCCAACATTACTAAAACCACCATCATGAAATAAATTTTGTAGGGTTACTTTTCTTGTCAGGTCTGAAAAGAGAGTTATAGTATAATCAGCACATTCATCTGCTGTAGCATTTCCAAGTGGAGACATTTTTTCAGCATAATTTATAAAACCATCAAAGCCTTTAACCCCTTGTCCTGCAGTTGTTGGTGTTGGTGATTGGCTTATAGTATTTACTCGAACTTTTTTTTCTTTACCAAAAAAATAACCAAAGCTTCTTGCAATGGACTCAAGGTATGCTTTATTGTCGGCCATATCATTGTAATCTGGGAAAACTCTTTGAGCCGCCATATATGAAAGAGCTACGATACTTCCCCATTCATTCATAGCATCTTTATTGTAAAGGACTTGCATTAATTTATGAAATGAAACTGCTGAAACATCCCATCCCTTTGTCAACCAATCATGATTAAGGTCTGTGTAGTGTTTTCCTTTTCTAACATTAACTGACATTCCGATTGAGTGTAAAACAAAATCAATTTTACCACTAAAATGTTCAAGTGTTTTATCAATTAAGTTTTCTAAATCATCATTACGAGTTGCATCAGCCGCAACAACTATAGAGTTTGTTTTTTTAGCTAAATCATTCAATTTGCCCATTCTAAGGGCAACAGGTGCATTAGTAAGGATAAATTCTCCACCCTGAGCTTTTATTTTTTCCGCAGTCTTCCATGCAATAGAATTCTCATCCAATGCACCAAAAATGATTCCTTTTTTATTTCTTAATAAATTATTACTCATTTTTTTTTTAAATATAGTGTTATTTAAGTAACTCTTGTGCTTGATTAATTGCTGATTCTGTAATATTTTCTCCTGAAATCATAGATGCAATTTCTTTAATTCTGCTTGAAGTATCTAATTTTTTGATATTTGTACTTATATTTTTTTCTCTTTCTATTTTGTAAACTTTGTAATGATAATCAGCTAATGAAGCAACCTGTGGAAGATGAGTTATGGCAATAATTTGTATTTTTTTTCCCATAATCTTCATCATCTTACCAATAGCATTTGCTATCTCACCCGACGTTCCAGAATCAATTTCATCAAAAACTAATGTGGGTAAATCAATTTTTTTAGATAAAATAGATTTTAAAGCAAATAATATTCGTGATTTTTCTCCACCAGAGGCAATTTTTGAAAGTAATTTAGGACTTGACTGTTCACTTGGCCTGTATAAAACCTCAATGTTGTTAATACCATTCTTATTAAATTCATCAGATTCTGTAAGATTGAAATCAATTTTAGAGTTTTTCAATGCAAGATTTTTAAATGCTGATTCTATGCCAATCTGAATCTTAGATTTTGATAATTTTCTTGCTGAACTTATTTTTTTTGAGATATTGTTCATCTGTTTTTTAATAAGTTCAATTTCATTTTCCAGTAATCTTATCTTATCATTATGATAATCAGAATTTTCTAAAAGCTTTTTAATTTCATTTTTTTTATCAATTAACTCTGAAAGTGAAGTTACATTGTGCTTTTTTTCAAGTTCATTAATTTTATATAATCTACTCTGAGTATCTTCGAATTCATTTTGATCGAAGGATAAATTTTCGACGTAATTGTTAATTGAAATAAATAAATCATCCATTTCGATATTTAATTTATTGAACCTTTCGCTGTAACTTTTAAACTCATTTGAATAATTACTTATTTTTTTTGCAGTATTTGAAAGTTTTAAAAACCTCTGATTTATAGTTTGATCTTGTATTGATGAAAACATTTTAAATTCATCTAAAAGATTACTTATTTTATCAAAATTTCTCATGTCATTAAACAACTCTTCTAATTTTGTTTTTTCACCTTCGACTAAATTCATTTTATCAATCTCATCAAAAATGAATTTATTGTACTCTAAATTGCCTAAAAAATTATCTCTATCAATCTTAAGTAAATTGAGTTCTTTATTGATTTTATTGTAATCACTTAATAAGTTTTTATAAATTTTTACTTTATCAACCTGATTAGCGTAAATATCCAAAAGATTATAAAACATATCATTATTCTCAAGGATATGTGATTGATTTTGGGTATGGATATTTATTAATTTTTCAGAAAAAATTTTTAATATTTCTAATTTTACTGGTGAATCATTTATAAATGCTCTTGATTTGCCATTATTTAATATCTCTCTTCTAACAATTGTTATTTCCTCATAGTCTAAATCATTGGAATCAAAAAAATCAAAGAATAAATCCTTTTTAATTTTAAAATCTCCTTCGACAATACATTTCTTCAATTTAGGACCCACAATTTTATGATCAACTCTTGTACCTGAAAGCAAATTTAAAGCAGCTAATATTACTGATTTTCCGGTTCCTGTTTCACCTGTTAAAACAGAAAACCCATTATTGAATCCAATAGTTAGATTATCTATTAAAACATAATTTTTTATGGATAATTTTAATAACAAAATATTTTATTCTATAGTTTCTCCCATTTATTTGTATAAAAAGGAGCTACATTGATTAACAATTCTTTGAGCTCTTTAATCTCACTTTTATTTTCAAATAATAAAAATAAATTAAATATTTCATCACTTTTAGATTGAAAAAACATTTGTTGTAAGAGTGAGTTTGGTCTAAACCTGTTTATTGATTGGAAATTTTTTAAAGTAGCTATAATGTTTTGTTTTGCTGCGACTTCATCTCCAATTAGTAAATCGAGACCATTCAAGTGGTAATTATAGTTGATTTGTTTAATTGTTTGATAATTCGACGAAGTTAAGTTATCAATTAGCCAAAACTTATTAATTCTTCCACCACCATGCGATGGTGTCCACATTTGGGAATTTGAAAAGCTAGAACTAAAGTCTAATACTTTTTTTGCATTTAAATAATTTTCCATTCCTGAATTTTTTGAGAATGTATCATTATCATATCCAATTATTATTAAAGAATAAAATGCAAGCAATGATGATAAATCTGATTCAAATTTAGATTCTGAAAATATGATTGATTGGTTTGTGTCAAATTTAAAATCTAGTCCATTATCTCTAAATAAAAAATTATTAGAAGCAAAGGTTGAGTTGAGAACTGGTCGGAATGAATTTATTTCAAAATTTACACGAAATGAACTGTTAGAATAGTCTAAAATTGTAATAAAAAATGAGCAATTAATTTTTTCAAAATCTTTATAGCTTTTATTAGTCCATTTCTTTGAGTTTACAAATTCTTTAATCTTATTTTCAAGTTCTATGAAAATTTTAGATTCTGTCTGATTAACCAGTGAATAATTTACAGTAACATTACAATTTAATTCTTGCGAAAGATTAATTTGACTAAATATAATTGCACTATAAATTAAATATTTCAAGTAAGACATCTTTAGCAACATTTCTTTTATTCTTTAAGGGAAAATCTTTAATTAAGGTTGAAGTTATGAAACTTATTTTATTTGTATCGGAATTAAATCCTGCCCCATTAATATTTAGTGAATTTAATACAATTGCATCAAGATTTTTATTTTTTAATTTAATTTTAGCATTTTTTATTTCATCATCGGTCTCTAACGCAAAGCCAATTAATTTTTGATTTTTATCTTTTATTGAACCCAAAGTTTTAATTATATCCTTATTTTGTTTTAATTCGATTTGTAAAGACTTATTTGAACTTTTTTTGAGTTTATTTTTATATGATTTTAAGGGTTTATAGTCAGAAACAGCTGCAGACATAATACAAATATCTATTTCAGGAAAAATCTTGATACATTCATCGTACATTTGATCCGCAGATATTATTTTTTTTAAAATAATATTTTCGTCATCCACAATTTCATTTGATGGGCCTGAAATTAAAAATACTTTGGCACCCATTATACTTGCTTGTTTTGCAATTTCAAAGCCCATTTTTCCGCTTGAAAAATTACCAATAAACCTTACTGGATCAATCATTTCATATGTTGGACCAGCTGTAACTAAAATTGATTTTCCATTAAAAATTAGTTTTTTTTTAACGTGTTTTTTAAGTAGTTCTAAAATTTTTTCTGGTTCTTCAACTCTTCCTTCACCAGATAACCCACTTGCAAGAGGACCTTTACCAGGTTTAATTAAAATATCACCTTTATCTTGAAGTGCTGAAATATTATTTTTAGTTGAAATTGATTTATACATTTCTAGATCCATCGCAGGAGCAAAAAAAACTTGGGATTTACATGATAAATATGTTGCTACAAGAAGATTGTCTGCATTTCCTGAAACCATTTTTGAAATAGTTGATGATGTTGCGGGAACAATTAGGAAATAATCAGACCACTCTGCTAAATCAACATGATTATTCCAAGTTTTGTTATCGTCCTCTTCTTCAAAAAAATTCGTTAAAACATTTCTTTCAGATAAAGTTGAAAAAGTAAGTGATGTAACAAAATCGTGAGCTGAACTAGTAAAAATAACTTGAACGTTAGCTCCATTTTTTTTTAATAACCTAAGTAACGTAATTGATTTATAAGCTGCTATTCCGCCAGAAACACCAAGTAAGATGTTTTTATCCTTAAGAACTGACATATCTCCTTACTTTTCTTCTTCAGGCTTTCTGTGATATATTTTTTCAGATAACCAATTGTCGATAGCTATGGCATGAGCTTTTGGGAGCTTTTCATAAAATTTCGAAACTTCTATTTGTTCTTTGTTTTCAAAAATTTCTTCAAGATTTTCACTTGGCGTAGCAAACTCTTCAAGTTTACTTATAAGCTCTTTCTTAATATCCTCATTTATTTGAATTGTTCTTTTAGAAATTATTGAGATTGCTTTGTAGATATTTTCAGATTGAGAATCAATCTTATCCCTATCATAAGTTACTGTTGATGTAGGGGCATTAATTTTTTTAAAATCCATAATTTTATGACTTGTCGGCCGCAAATATAGCAATTTCTTTCTCTATTGCTGTTATCTTCTTTTGAGATTCACTAATAAACTTTGTTTCAGGGTAATCTTTAATTAACTCATCATATACTTTTACTGCATTATTTAGTCTTTCTAGTCTCCTTGAAGGTACACTATTAACAGCTAATTGATATGAAGAGTCAAATAAGTAATAAAGTGCATCTTCACGATATGGTGTTCCTGGATAATCAGAAATAAAACTATTAAGGACTTTTATGGCTGACGTATAATCTCTAATTGTATTGTACTGTTTAGCAATCTCAAATTGTTTATACTCCAATTTGATTCTTAATTCCTGTACTAAATCATTAGCCTCTGAAAGTTTTTCAGAATAAGGATAATAATTAATAAAATTTTGCAATTTCTCAATCGCAGTTCTAGTTTCTTCTTGGTCTAAGCTGTGTCTAGGTGATTGTTTATAATAACAATATGCACCTAAAAATGCTGCCTCTTCAACCTTTTGGCTAATAGGATATGATTTTACGAAACTTTCAAATTGAAAAGCAGCCAAAACATAATTCTTCTTATTTAATAAACTATTGGCATAAAAAAATGTAATTCTTTCTCCTTGTGGTTTACCTCTGTATTGTGGTTGAATTTGCTCAAAAAGTGTAGCTGCTCTTCTCCACTCTTCATTTTCATAATACTTTTCAGCCATCTCATACTTTAATTTAACATCCTCATTTCGTAAAAGCTTTTGAAATTCATTACAAGAGGTTAAAAAAAGTAATGAAAAAACGATAAATATTTTATTTAAATTTTTATTCATCAGAACTGTTTTTATGTATAAAGTTTGAAATTCTACTTTTTAAATCTTCCGAAATTCCAGTCAAAGGTAATCTAACTTTGTCATTACACAAATTTAAACATTGCAAAGCAAATTTTATACCTGATGGGTTACCTTCCTCAAAAATTAAATCAAAAAAATCATTTAAAAGAAAAGTAGATGAATCAACAGTCCCCAATTCTTTAATATTATTAGGCACTTGCTTATCATTCTCCCAAATTAAAGATATATAAGTACTATTCATTATTGAGGGAAAGGCATTGGCTGCAACAGAAATTATACCATCAGCACCATTTCTAACCGCATCAATCATGCTGAAGTCATCACCAGAAATAATGAGAAATTTTCTTTTGATCTTTTTACGTAGCTCTATTATTCTTTTAACATCTCCAGATGCCTCTTTTATGCCTATTATTTTATCAGAATACTCACTTAATCTTACAATTGTTTCATTTGAAATATCACAAGAAGTTCTTCCAGGAACATTGTATAACAACAAAGGAATTGGTGAAACATCGCATACACTTTTAAAATGTTGATATAAACCCTCTTGAGAAGGTTTGTTGTAATAAGGACAAACTGACATTATTGCTTCAAATCCTGTTAAATCAGTTTTTGAAATTTCTTGAGTTAAATAGTTTGTGTCATTAGAACTTATACCCAGTATTAAAGGAAGACGATCTTTAAAAGCATCAATAAAAATGGAATTAACTTCATTTTTTTCATCTGGATTTAGGACTGAGGATTCACCTGTTGTACCTTGCACAACTACATAAGAGACACCATTATGAAATAAATGGTCACTAATTCTGTAGATGGCCTGCTTATCAATTTTATTATTTTGATCAAATGGAGTAACAACAGCTACACCTATACCAGCAAATGGAGATTCATTTTTTTCAATTATAAATGGGTTGATTTTATAGTCTCCTTTCAAATTATAATCGCTCACTTTATGTAATTTAAATATTTGATTAATTGTTTTCTAAATTTTTCAAAATTATTAAAAATGTCAGTAAAAATTATATCATTAATATTTTGGTTAGAACAATCAAAACCAACTCTAAATTTTGCATTTGTTTTTGATGATAATAATGTTAATATTCTATTTTCTCCAAAGTAATTAATAAGTATATCATATTTAGATGAAGTGAACTCCTCGGCATCAGCGGATATTATATTACCGTAAAAATTGACAGATTTATCAGATATTCTCATTTTACAGAAGGGATCATTATAAATACTATTTGAATAACTAATTATTTTTATGTCCTTTTCCTTCAAACCCATTTCTCTTGCTAAATCTAAAATATCAGAATAATCCAAATCAAGATTAGTATCTACAATACAACCAATTGACTTAATTGGTTTTTTTGGAGATCTGTGAGAAGATTTTAAAATTGAAATAGACTCATCTATTTTATTTTCTAAAAATCTTGTTCTTAATTTATTTAATAGTTTTTTAAACATTAAATCTCGATTTTATAAAGACTAATAAATTCTTCAAAATTTAAGGGTTTTAATCCAAGCTTATCAGCTTTAGCCATCTTTGATGGTCCTGGTGAATTTCCAGCTATAATTTGAGATTTTGAGGAAACGGCACTTGTAACTTTTCCTCCATTATTAATTATTATATCTTTCAATTTATCTCTACTTATATTTTCAAATGTGCCTGTAACTACAAAAGATAAATTCTTAAGTGAATTACCAGATTTGTCATTTTCATTTTGATAAAAATTTAGTTGATGATTTTTCAATTTTTCAATAAGTCTGATATTAGATGACATACCAAAGTATTCTTTCAAGCTCATAGCGATTTTTTCTCCAATTTCATCAACGTTCAGAATCTCATCATAACTGGCATTTATTAGTTCATCAATGGATTTGAAATGATTTGCTAGTTTTTTTGATACAGTTTCTCCAACATATCTTATTCCTAGACTAAAAAGAACCTTATTGAATGGTTGTTTTTTAGAATCATTTATGGCATTAATAAGATTTTCAGCTGACTTTTGTGCCATTCTATCTAAATCCACCAATTGACTAAGTTCAATCTTATATATATCATCAAAGTTTTTAATAATATTTTTATCTAATAATCTTTCTATAGTTTCTGAACCAAAACCATCAATATCCATCGCCTTACGTGATATAAAATGCTTAAATCTTCCAACGATTTGAGGGTAACAAGTTGAACTATTTAGACAATAATGTTGTGCTTCGTCATTACTCTTTTTTAATTTACTCTTACAATAAGGACATTCTTGAATAAACTTTACCTTTTTTTGTGAAATATCTCTAGACTTTTTATCGACAGAAACAATTTTGGGTATAATTTCACCACCCTTTTCAACAAAAACTTTATCATCATAATACAAATCAAGTTTTTCTATCTGCTCTTCATTGTGTAATGAAGCTCTCTTAACAATTGTTCCATTTAATAATATAGGACTTAAATTAGCTACTGGTGTTATTGCTCCGGTACGACCTACTTGGTATGTTATATCAATTAATTTTGTACTTACTTGTTCGGTTTGAAATTTAAAAGCAATAGCCCAACGAGGAAATTTTGAAGTAAATCCTAATTCAGTTTGCATTTTTAAATTGTTTACTTTAATTACTATGCCGTCGATTTCAAAATTGAGATTTTTTCTTTCTTTATCCCAAAAATTAATGTAATCAAATACTTCGTCAATATTTTTACAATACTTGTGAGTATTTGAAACGTTAAAACCTAATTCTTTTGCTAAACTAAGTGACTCAGATTGAGATTTAAATGGACTTTCCTCTGAGATGATTTGAAAAAAATAACACTTTAATGGTCTTTTTCTTACCTCTTTACTGCTCACCAATTTAATACTTCCAGATGCAGTATTTCTTGGGTTCATATATGCTTCCTCTCCATTTTCTAACCTCAGTTTATTTAACTGTTCAAAATCAGTTTTTTCAATCACAACTTCTCCTCTAATATCAAAATCATAATCAATTTTTTTTAATGTCTTTAATGGTATTGTATTTATGGTTCTTATGTTTTTGGTAACATCATCACCTTTCTGTCCATCTCCCCTTGTTAACCCTCTTACAAGATTGCCATTTTGATAACTCAAAGAAATTGAAACACCATCAAGTTTCAATTCACAAGAAAAGGATATTTTGTCTGTATTTAATATTTTAACTAGACGGTCTTTCCATTTAATTAATTCGTCTTGTGTGTAAGAATTTTCCAATGAGTACATTGGATAATTATGTTGAACACTAATAAAATCGTTATTTAGTGAGCTTCCCACCCTCTGTGTTGGAGAATTTGAATCTTGAAATTCTGGATGCGCTTTTTCAAGTTCTTCAAGATTTTTTAGCATTTGATCATATTCAAAGTCAGAGATTTCTGGATTATCCAACATATAATACAGGTGGTTATGTCTGTGCAATGACTTTCTGAGTTCTAATATTTTATTTTCAACATTCATTTTTGAGCCGAAATCATTCTTTTTTTACCAAACAAATCTTCTTTAATTATAATTCTTTTAAAGTTATTAATCTTTAGCATATTCTCTAAAATATTTATTCTAGATGAATGAGATTCAAAATATAAGACGCCATTTTTTTTTAATAATCTCTCAGATTTTTCTATAATTTTTTTATAAAAAATCATGTTATCATCATGATTAACAAAAATTGCATCATGTGGTTCATAATCCTTCACTCTGGAATTAATCTGATTTTTTTCACAGTAATCAACATAAGGTGGGTTTGAAACTATAACATCAAAACTAGATGATGAAATATTATTCTCAAGAATATCTACTTGTTTAAAATCAATCTTAACATTGTTAGTTTGTGCATTTTTTTTGGCTACTTTCAAGGCCTCTTTAGAGATATCCCATGCTTCAACTTCACAATCATCAATAAACTTTTTTAAGATTATTGCTATAAAACCAGATCCTGTTCCAATATCTAGTATACGATTATTTTTATTTGTAGATGATATTACCCAATTACATAATTCTTCAGTTTCTGGCCTTGGAATTAATACATTTTTATTTAAATAAAATTTTAATTTTTTATGAACGACTTCTCCAATAACATATTGAATAGGCATATTTTCTTTTAACAATTTTATTTTGCTAAAAATTTTTTTAATGATTGATTTGTTTAAGAGTTTTTGAGGATTTTGAATGTATGCAATTTTAGATATTTCTAAATAGTAATTTATTAAAATAAAAAAAAGAGAATCTAATTCCTCTAAGGAATATAAATCTTTTAGCTCATCATGAAGATATTTTTTGAAAGACTTTAAGTTCATAATTCTAGTGTCATCCAAACAGGACATGAACTGTGACCAGTATCTCCAAGTGGATGGTCAATATAAATGAATCCATTTTTTTGGTATAGTCTCTGTGCATCTTTCATATTATACATAGTTTCTATATAACAAAGATTGTAATCCTTTTTCTTTGCAAAATAAAGACACTTCTTTATGAGTTTTGACCCTAAACCTAGACCCCTAATTTTAGGTAAAAAATACATTTTTTGAAGTTCACAAATATTTTTATTTGTACCCTTTAGTTTAGAAATTCCAGCTCCACCACAAACTATATTATCCGCAGTAACAACATAATAAATAGAATTTTCGGTTTTATATGCATCAGACATACTATCTAATTCCTCATCTTGTAGCGCAGTACCATGATCTGGAACTCCAAACTCAGTCATGACACTGACCAATACTTGTTTTATTTTGTCATTATCTTTGTCTTTAATTTCTCTAATTTCAATTTTCATTTTATTAAATTAGGATTAGATATAAAATAACTAAAAACTTATATGAACTATCATAAACTAATGCAAAGATGCATTAATTTAGGAGAAAAAGCTTTGGGAAAAACTTACCCTAACCCCAATGTTGGTTCTTTACTTTTTTATGATGGTAAAATAATATCTGAAAGCTTCACAAGTGAATACGGAAAAAACCACGCTGAAATAAATGTAATAAATAAGATAAATGATAATGATATTTTAAAAAAATCAACATTATTTGTTACACTTGAACCTTGTTCACATTTTGGTAAAACTCCACCATGCTGTAATGCAATTTTCAATAAAAAAATTAAAAACGTTGTTATCGGATGTAAGGATCCGAATGAACTTGTAAATGGAGGAGGTATTAATTTTTTAAAATCCAATGACGTAAATGTGGAATATGGTATTTTGGAAAAAGAGTGTAAAGATTTACATAAAAGATTTTTTACATTTCATGAAAAAAAGAGACCATATATTATTTTAAAATGGGCTGAAACAATTGATGGTTTCATCAGTCCGTCTATAAATAAAAGTGGCAGGCCCTTTTGGATATCAAATAAATTTAGTAGACAACTCTCACACAAGTGGAGAAGTAAAGAACATGCTATTTTAGTTGGAGGGCAAACCTATGAAATTGACAACCCAATACTAAATGCAAGGAATTGGGACAGCAATGACCCTCTGAGATTTATATTAACCAAAAACAAAAAAATTTATAATAATAATTTTGAAATTATATCAAATAAAAAACATTTGACTGTTAATGAAATAAATGATATTCTTTTTGAAAAAAATATTCAATCAATTATTATTGAAGGGGGAAAGAAAACACTTGAAATGTTCATAAATAGTAACTGTTGGGATGAAGCAAGAGTGGTTGTTTCTAAAAATAAATTAAACTCTGGAACTACATCACCTGTCTTAAATTCAAGACTAATCAACGAGATCATGATAGATGGTGACTCAATACAATTTTATTTCAATTAATAATAGCATCAATTATTTTTTTTGGACATCTAATTGGTTTGTTAGTTTTTTTATTTAGAAAAACCAACTTGGTGTAACCCTCATTTATTAATTCTGATTCCTTGAAAATTTTATATTCAAATTCTATGGAATAAGATGGCACTTTAATTAATGTAGTCTCTAATATCAATTCATCCTCAAAAAATGCTGGTCTTCTGAAAGTAATATTGGTCCTAATAACAGGTAAGATAATGTTTTCTTCTTCCAATTTTTTATAAGAAAATCCAACATTTTTGAACCAAGCTAATCTACCAATTTCAAAATATTTTAGATAGTTACTATGGTGAACATAAGACATAGAGTCGGTCTCTGAGTAACGAGCGGTTATAGTAGTTTTAAAGGATTTTAATTGATCTAAATTCACCTATTTTCAGTTAGCTTATAATATCAAAAAAACTTTTTTAAAATTCAATACTAAAATGATTTTTTTTTTTAAAAAAAATGTACATATTTGTTTGACTTATTAACAATTGAATCCTCACTCCGATTTAACTGTTTAGTAACAACAAATTAAAAATTTTATTAAGTATGAGCTTACAACCTGTATGGAATAATTGTCTTGAATTTATAAAAGATAATATACAGGAACAAGCTTATAAAACATGGTTTGAACCAATCCAGCCTGTAAAACTAGATGACAATATCTTAAGTATTCAAGTACCAAGTAAATTTTTCTATGAGTGGTTGGAGGAACACTATGTTAAATTACTTAAAATGGCACTTACCAAAGAGCTAGGCAAAGACGCTAAATTAGTTTATGTAATTAGAATGGAAAATTCATTCGGATCTACTAAATCTTTTACTGAAAAAATACCAAGTGAATATAAACCAAAAATGGAGTCACAAAAAATTGAAAGCTCTTCGGCATATTTTAAAACCGAACTTACCAATCCATTCATAATTCCAGGTATTAAAAATTTAAAAATTGATTCTCAATTGAATCCAAATTACAATTTTAATAATTTTTTAGAGGGTGATTCCAATAGATTGGCCAGATCTGCAGGTTATGCAGTATCAAATCGACCAGGTGGAACCTCATTTAATCCTTTATTAATATTTGGAGGAGTTGGTTTAGGTAAAACCCATCTTGCAAATGCCATTGGTGTTAATATCAAACAAAAATTTCCAGACAAAACAGTTTTATATATTTCTGCAGAAAAATTCACGCAACAGTATATTGAATCAGTGAAAAAAAATAACAGAAATGATTTTATTCATTTTTACCAACTAATTGATGTTTTGATAATTGATGATGTACAGTTTTTCTCTGGTAAGTCTGGAACTCAGGATGTTTTTTTCCATATTTTTAACCACTTACATCAAAATGGTAAACAGCTGGTACTTACTTCTGACAAAGCACCTGTGGATATGCAAGAAATAGAACAAAGATTATTATCTCGGTTCAAGTGGGGGTTATCAGCCGAGCTTCAAACTCCTGATTATGAAACCAGAGTATCAATAATCAAAAATAAATTAGATCGTGATGGTGTAGAAATGGATGAAGAAATTATTTTTTATGTTGCTAAGTATATAAAAACTAATGTTAGAGAATTGGAGGGTGCTATAATTTCATTAATGGCTCAATCATCATTCAATAGAAAAAATATTACAATTGATTTAGCTAAGGTTATTGTTGAAAAATTTGTAAAGAATACAAAAAAGGAAATATCAATAGATCATATTCAAAAAGTTGTATCTGACTATTTTCAAATGGATGTTTCAACTCTTCAATCAAAAACAAGAAAAAGACATATTGTTCAAGCAAGACAACTTGCAATGTTTTTCTCTAAAAAGTTTACCAAAGCTTCATTGGCGAGTATTGGAACTAAAATTGGTCACAGAGACCATGCAACTGTACTACATGCCTGTAAGACTGTTGATAATCTTGCTTTCACTGATAAACAATTTAGAAAGTACGTTGAAGATTTAAATAAGAAATTTTCAGATTAATTTCTTTTTGGTTTTTGGATGGCAGGGATCTTTTCCAAGTCATAATCTTTAAAAATGTTTAAGTAATCGGATATAGATGTGCCATTTGCATCTCTTTTATCTAAATCAGGGTTACAATGACTTCTCAAAAATTTTTTTACATTTCCAGGACCTGATAAATGGGCAGCAGCTATAATTCCAGATTCACTTATGTAGGTGCCGTTTAAATATCTATTTGAATACCAAGAGATTTCTCTTCTCAAAATCCATTTATTTCTCATAACATTCATTAAAAAAACTTTTTCTTGAAGTTCGGGATTAAGCCTATATTCAGATAAATTTCTAACACCATACATTTTTAAAGTTCCTTTACCAAATTGGTATTTACCTAAGTATCCAAATCTATTTACTTTTTTGTAATTAGAACCTGATTCAAAAAACCCTAAAAAGTTTTTAAAACCAACAAAATCTCTGACTGTGAAAGGTACTGGAACATAAATATTTGCATTAATATTTAATTTAACTGCGTAATCAATGTTGTCAAGTTTAGGGGCTGGAGACTCCGGACTGCTTATAAAAAAAGCGGTCAAAAAGAAAATAAAACTAAGTTTTAAATTATAAAACATTACTTAAAAAGCAACTAATTTAATTTAGCTTTTTACAGCACAAACATAATGATTTTTATAATTATCTGATTTTCAGTACTTTATCTTCTAATGTTTCTCTCTTTTAACCACTTGGTGTATTGTCTTTTTTTCTTGTTGTGCTCAGATAATGTTCTTGAAAACAAATGATAACCCGGATTTGATACATCAGCAACAAAAAATAAGAAGGAATTTGAAGAATAATTTATAACAGACTCGATTGAAGAAATATCTGGTGTTACAATTGGTCCAGGTGGTAATCCCTTAACATAGTATGTATTATATTTAGATTTTATTCTTAAATCCTTATATAAAACTCTTCTAATAACTTTGTCAAACCCTTGTTTTTGTTTTATTGAGTAAACTACAGTAGGATCGGCTTGTAATTTCATATTTTTTCTTAATCTGTTCAAGTAAACCCCAGCTATAGTTGGCCTTTCATCAACTTTTGGTGTTTCTTTTTGAACAATAGATGCTAAAACCATTGCCTCAATAGGGTTTAAATTTATTTTTTTAACTTTTTCTACTCTATTATCATTCCAAAATTTATCAAACTCTTTCACAACCCTTTCTCTAAATCCAATTGCATCGGTGTTCCAAAAAAATTCGTAAGTATTAGGAATAAATAAGCTGAAAACCGAATCCTCGTTGAGATTTAGCTCATTTAGAAATTTAGTTTCATTAAATGCCATGACTATACTGGCACTATCAGCTTCAATTTTTTTAGAAATAGTTCCAGCTAACTTGTTTAAAGTTTCAATATTATTGAAGGTTACTTGCACTGGTATGTTATTAGACCTTAACGAGTTAATAATTTCATTATTGCTGTAATCTTTTTTTATTAAAAATCTTCCAGCTTTAATATTTAATAGGTATTCCTTCTTATTTGCGGCTTTTTCAAATGTTCTAAGATCAATTAAATAATTAGATAGAGAATCAAGCAATTGAGATTTTGTAGTATTTGAAGGGATCTTTAAGTAAACGGATTCAGATGAAAAAGAAGTGTTTTTCATGAAATATGTCTTGTATGACTCAAAGACAAAAATTATAGCCCCACAACAAAGTAAAATTAATATTAGGTATTTAATTTTCTTCATAGTTTATCTCACCAGAAAAAACTTTTTTTACTTTTCCAGACAAGTAAATATCATAAAAATTATTATCATGATTCTTAAATTCAACAAATAAATCACCCCCGAGTGTTTTAACTGAAACTTTTTTCAAATTAGATTTTGAAACTATACTTAGTGAAAGAGCTGCTGCTACCGCTCCGGTTCCACAAGATAGTGTTTCATTCTCAACTCCTCTTTCATATGTTCTTAATTGAATTGTGTCTTCATTTATTACTGAAACATAATTAACATTAACACCATCTGATTTAAAATCTTCCAATTTTTGAATACTACGTGATATTTCCAAAATATTAATGTTAGAAACATCTTCTAGAATTTTCACTAGATGAGGAGATCCCGTATCAATGTAAATATCATCATTAATGAACTTATATTTGTTAACATCTTTCAATGAAATTCTAACAAAGTTACCTGATACATCGCCATCATGTATACCATCGCATGCTAAAAATTTAGATTTTTTGGCTGAAATACCATTAAGATGTGAATAGTGCATTGCACACCTTCCACCATTCCCACACATTGTACTAATTTTACCATCTGAATTGTAATAAACCATTTCAAAGGGTTGGCTTTTACATTCATTAATTAAAATCAATCCATCTGCACCAATTCCTAAATTTCTATCACAAAGATTTTTTATTGTATTAATAGATGTTTTTGGAAAGGTATTTGATAAATTATTTATAATAATAAAATCATTACCGCAACCATGGTATTTATCAAAATATATATTCATTATCCTAGATGTAAATATAGTTCATCGTGTTAAAAAGAAGTTAAATATTAAAAAAGAAAATTTTAAAAAATTAATTTTATAAAAAAATAATTATGAAGAATATAAAGCTTATATACAATATCTCTATACCAGTACTAATAATTGTATTAGCTGTTTTTGTTTTTTCAGAAAGAAATAATGAGTCTGAACCAAATTCTAATGTTTTAAATACAATTTTAAGTTCAGAAACCATTAATAATCAAGCTCCACAAAGCAGAAATTTTATAGTAAGAAATCCAGATTTTACAGTTGCTGCTGAGAAAACTATTAACAGCGTAGTACATGTCAAAAATACTGCTAAAGCTAAAAATTCTAATAGTCTGTGGGACTTATTTTACGGGAACTCTGACGACCGAACAACGATTGGAACCGGATCTGGTGTAATTGTTTCTAGTGACGGCTACATAATTACAAACAATCACGTTATTGAAAATGCAACTCAAATTGAGGTTACTACAAATGATAATAAATCTTTTGATGCCGAGTTGATTGGAACAGATCAAAATTCTGATATAGCTGTACTGAAAATTAACGGTGAAAGTAGATTTCCCTACATTAGATTTGCTGACTCTGACCAAACTAAAATTGGAGAATGGGTTTTGGCTGTAGGTAATCCATTTAACCTAACATCTACGGTTACAGCTGGTATCATAAGTGCAAAATCAAGAGATCTAAATGATTACGATTCCAAAAACCAATCCTTCATACAAACAGATGCAGCTGTTAACAGTGGTAATAGTGGTGGAGCACTTGTTAATATTAATGGTGATTTAATTGGTATAAATACTGCAATTCAAAGTACAAATGCAGGTTTTATTGGTTATTCATTTGCTGTGCCTAGTAACATAGCTAGAAAAATATATGAGGATATTCTTGAATTTGGAGATGTTCAAAGAGGATTGCTTGGCGTAACAGGACAAAGTTTGAATTCTCAAAATTCTAATGAGTTAGGAATTGATATTACAGAAGGGTTTTATATAAATGATACAGATCCAAATATGGGTGCTCACATCGCTGGAATTCGAAAAGGTGACATAATTCAACAAATTGATAATGTCAAAATAAATAAATTCGCTGATCTCTCAGGATATTTAAATTCTAAGAGACCAGGTGATAAATTAAATGTTAAAATTTTTAGAAATAATAAATCTCTTAATATTGGTGTGCAGCTAAAAAGAAGTACATACGTTCAATTCTATGGAATGCAACTTAAAGATGCAAGCGAAAGTGAACTAGACGAACTAAATGCTGAAAATGGTGTAAAAGTTGTGATCAATAGAAATGGAACACTTTTTAGGATGGGTATCAGATCAGGTTATATTTTGACCGAAATAAATAACACTCAAATTTCTAATACATCTGAATTAAAATCATTCGAAAGAGCCGATATTTTTCAGATAACTTTTGTTGATTTGAATGGAGAAAAGGAGAAACTTATTTTTGATTAATATTAATGAAAATCATTGATATTATAAGTGCGACACCTGAACTTTTAAAAAGTCCATTTTCAGGATCAATAATGAGCAGAGCTATTGAAAAGGGAATTGTTCAAGTTAATATTCACGATTTAAAAGATTTTTCGAACAATAATAAAAAACAAATTGATGATTACCAATATGGTGGTGGATCTGGCATGGTCTTGATGATTGAACCAATAGATAACTGTATCTCACATCTTAAGAAGTCTAATGATTATTCTGAAGTTATTTTTATGACACCAGATGCAAAAAAATTAACTCAAAAAATTTCAAATAAATTATCAATCTCTGGAAATCTAATTATCCTATGTGGTCATTATAAAGGTATTGATCAAAGAGTAAGAGACAACTTGGTAACTATGGAACTTTCAATTGGAGATTATGTTCTTTCAGGTGGTGAGCTTCCGGCTGCTGTTTTATGTGACTCGATCATAAGATTGATTCCAGGTGTTTTAAATGATGAAACTTCCGCACTTGAAGATTCTTTTCAAGACGGGTTGATTGCACCACCGGTTTACACCAGACCATCTAAATACAAAAATTTAAAAGTTCCAGAGATACTTCTTTCTGGTGACCCAAAAAAAGTAAAAGAGTGGAGAGAAAAAAAATCTGATGAAAAAACAAAGGTAATTAAGCCTTAATACATATAAATAGTTTTTTTTTAACTATAAAATATGTAAGTTTGCCACCGCTTGATTAACCTCTGGTATCTACGAATGTTGGTCATTTTTAAAATTAAAATAAAATGAAGTCTTTACTAAAATACGTTCAAGACGAATTCATAACTCAAAATGATTATCCAGAGTTTAAATCTGGTGATACAATCACTGTTTACTACGAAATTAAAGAAGGTGAAAAATCAAGAACTCAGTTTTTCAAAGGAGTTGTAATTCAAATAAAAGGAACAGGAAAAACAAAAACATTTACAATAAGAAAAATGTCAGGTACCGTTGGTATTGAAAGAATTTTTCCATTTAATCTCCCTACAATTAAAAAGATTGAGGTTAATAAAAAAGGGAAAGTAAGAAGATCCCGAATTTATTATTTCAAAGAATTAAGAGGTAAAAAAGCTAGAATCAAAGAAGTTAAAAAATAATCTTGATGTCCAAAATTAAAGTCAAAAACCCTGTTGTTGAGCTTGATGGTGATGAAATGACAAGGATAATATGGGATTATATCAAACAAAAACTCATTCTTCCATACATTGATCTTGACATCAAATATTATGATTTAGGTATTAAAAACAGAGATTTTACTGACGATCAGGTTACTGTTGATGCTGCTAATGCTATTAAAAAATATAATGTAGGAATAAAATGTGCTACAATCACACCTGATGAGCAAAGGGTGAAGGAGTACACTTTAAAAAAGATGTGGAAATCTCCTAACGGAACAATACGAAATATTATTGGTGGAACTGTTTTTAGAGAACCTATTATAATGAAAAACATTCCACGATATGTTCAAGGATGGGTTAAACCAATCTGCATAGGAAGACATGCTTTTGGAGATCAATACAGAGCAACTGATTTTGTTACTCATGGAAAAGGTAAACTAACAATGACATTTACACCAGAAAATGGTGATGATGTTAAGACGTGGGAAATATATAATTTTCAAGAGGATGGGATTGCAATGGGTATGTATAACATTGATTCGTCTATTTATGGTTTTGCGAGATCGTGTATGAATAGAGCAGTTTCAAAACAGTGGCCATTGTACTTATCAACCAAAAACACCATTTTAAAAGCATACGATGGAAGATTCAAGGATATTTTTCACGAAGTTTTTGAAAATGAATTTAAAGATAAGTTTGATGAACTTGGAATCACTTATGAACATAGACTTATTGATGACATGGTAGCGGCAGCAATGAAATGGGAAGGTGGTTTCGTTTGGGCATGTAAAAACTATGATGGTGATGTACAATCTGATACTGTAGCGCAAGGTTTTGGATCTTTAGGCCTTATGACTTCAACTTTACTAACACCAGATGGCAAAACTATGGAAGCTGAGGCTGCTCATGGTACAGTAACAAGACATTACAGGTTACATCAGAAAGGAAAAGAAACCTCAACTAACCCAATTGCTTCAATTTTTGCTTGGACAAGAGGATTAATTCACAGAGCAGAATTGGATTCTAATGATAAACTGCTAATTTTTTGCAATCTATTGGAAAAAGTTTGCATTGAAACAGTTGAATCTGGGAAGATGACAAAAGATCTAGCTCTTCTAATACATGGAAGTAATTTGAAAAGACAGCATTACTTAAACACTCAAGAGTTTTTAAATGCAATCAAGACAAACCTTGATTCAAAAGTATCATAGTATTAGGTACAAAAATATTTCGTTAATTTTTAATTAATTTGCTTAAGTGAAAAAATTCATTTCATTAATCTTTTTTCTAAATCTATTCGCTATTTATTCACAGGAAGATTACACTATTAATGGTTATGTATTGGATAGTAAGAGTAATGAGCTAATTATTGGAGCAAGTATTATTATTGAAGAACTTCAGGTAGGAACAGTTACTAATAGTTATGGTTTTTATTCAATTACTTTGAAGCAGGGTGAATATAAGTTACGATCACAAAGCCTTGGATACAAAGATTACAGCGAAACGATAAATCTAAATAAAAACACCTCATTGAATCTTTATATGGAAGAAGAAATTGAATCTCTAGATGCAGTAGTTGTAACAGAGAATAATGAGGAAATTGATATAGAATTACCAGTACTAAGTCTAAATATTTTATCTGGAAAAACTATTCGTCAAACTCCGGTTGTTTTTGGAGAGTCTGATATTCTAAAAACAATCCAATTACTTCCAGGTGTTTCAAGTGCAGGAGAGGGAGCCTCAGGTTTTAACGTCAGAGGAGGTGGAGCTGACCAAAATTTAATTTTATTTGATGAGGCTATTATTTATAACTCCTCCCACCTATTTGGTTTATTTTCTGTTTTTAATTCCGATGCAATAAAAGAAGTTAAATTATTTAAAGGTGGAATTCCATCATCATACGGAGGAAGGTTATCTTCAGTTTTAGATGTTTATCAAAAGGATGGTAATAATCAGAATTTTTCATTTAATGGAGGTATTGGAGCAATATCAAGTAGATTTCTTGCAGAGGGACCAATACAAAAAAATAAGAGCTCATTTCTAGTTGCTTCTAGGGGAACTTATGCTCATTTGTTTCTAAAGCTAACAGACATAGAAAATATTGCTTATTTCTACGACCTTAATACCAAATCAAATTTTGTAATTGATAAAAAAAACAAAATATACCTATCCGGTTATTTTGGTAGAGATCTATTTAAACTTGACGGTACCTTTTCTAATACATATGGAAACAGTACTTTAAATTTACGTTGGAATCATCTAATAAATGAGAAAACATTTACAAATACATCTTTAATTTTCAGTAATTATTATTATGGTCTTCAATTAGATTTTGTTGGTTTTGATTGGAAATCAGGAATAAAAAACTTCAATTTTAAATTTGATTTAAAAAATTATTTTTCAAATAAGTTTCAATTCAATTATGGATTAAACTTTATATACTTTGACTTTAACCCTGGTTCAATTGGACCACTTACTGATGAATCCGGCATCAATTTTTCTCAACTTAATAAAAAGTTTGCGATGGAAAATTCAGCATATTTTGATGTAATTCATAAAATAAGTAATAAACTATCAATGAGATATGGATTTAGAATTAATCAATTTCTAAGACTTAGACAAGGTGGACTCCAAAAATATCTTGATAATAGTCCACTAATTTATGATGAAGTATTGGGTATTTATGATCCTGCAACTCCACTTCAAGATAATTTTGATAATAACTCATCGGTTTTTAGAACCTACAGTAATCTTGAGCCAAGATTAAATATTTCTTATAATTTTCAAAATAAAAGTATTAAGGCTAGTTATAATAGACTTAATCAATACCTGCATTTAATTTCAAATACTAGCTCCCCTACACCACTTGATATTTGGGTGCCTAGTGGGCCATATATCAAGCCTCAAAAATTAGATCAATTTGCTCTTGGTTATTATACTAAAGTTAAAGAAGTGAAATTGGAATCAGAGGTTTTCTATAAAAAAATTAAAAATAGACTGGATTATATTGATGGAGCTGATTTAGTCGCAAATGATAATATTGAGACAGTCATATTACCTGGAATATCAAGAGCATATGGAATGGAGTTGTTACTGAGAAAAAATTCAGGTAGACATAAGTATTGGATTGCTTACACGCTATCAAAATCAGAGCAAAAAACACCAGGTAGAAATAGCAATGAAAATGGAATTAATATGTCAAAGTGGTACAACACACCTTATGACAAAACACATGATTTTAGTATTAACTCAGAGTATAACATAAATAAAAAACTTAAAATTGTAGGTAATTTTATCTTTCAAACTGGTCAACCGACCAACTACCCAAATTCACAATATAATTACATGAATTTAAACGTGCCAAATTATGGTGAAAGAAATTCGCAAAGGCTTCCAAACTATCATCGTTTGGATATAAATCTTACTTTAACACCAAATAGAAATAATAAAAAAATTGAAAGTTCATGGGTGTTTGGTATATATAATATTTACGATAGAGATAACGCATCATCAATTATTTTTAGACGTAATAATGAAACTCTTAAAAATGAGGCAGTACAAATATCAATTTTTGGAATTGTGCCCTCTGTAACATATAATTTTAAATTTTAATGAGAAAAATACTTCTTTTTATATCACTTTTATCAATTACAAGCTGTGAAAAGGTCATTGATATAGATTTGAGCTTTTCAAATGAAAATTATGTTATTGATGCAAAAATAAACAAGCATGTCAACTCAAAATCAGGATTTTCAGAAGTTTTAATTTCAAAATCAAGACCTTATTTTGAAGATAATATAGCATATATCAATGATGCTAAAGTGAAAATTATTGAGTTAATAACCAATAATGAATTTTCACTTAATTTAATAAGTGATGGATTATACAGAACAGAAATCAATGAAGTTAATGAGCAAAGTGAATATAAATTAGTAATTGAGCATCAAAGCAATAAATTTTCTTCAATTGAAACTTTGACTAAATCCAGTCTAATTGATAGCGTTATTCAAGGTGAAAGAAGCTCATTGAGCGGAGATGATATTGAAATTGTCACAACTTTCACAGATTTGACTCAAAAAGAAAACTACTTTCTTTTCGAATTTGGTGATAAAGGAAATTTACAAGTTGCAAGAGACTTATATATAAATGGTAATAGTTTTACATTCTCATATTTCATAAATAAAAATGAAATTCCAGAGACAAAAAAATTAAAAGTCAAAATGGAAGGAGTAAATTACAATTACTTCAAATATATGCTTCAAATATTAATACAGACTAATACACAAAATGGTCCATTTTCTACTCCACCAGCTCCGATTAAAGGAAATATAATTAATAACAATAATGAATTGGATAATGTTTTTGGATACTTTAAGGTTTGTGAATATGATGAATATCTTTTAGAAGATATCATAATTGACTAATTTTAAATGAAATGAGTTTCAAAAAAATTACTGAGTCAGATTCGAACTACAACAATCTAGAGCTAAAATCAACTAAAGAATTGGTCAATATTATCAATGATGAAGATATGACTGTCGCATCAGCAGTAAAAAAAACCCTTCCGAACTTGACAATATTAATTGATAAAATTTATTTAAATATGAAAAATGGTGGAAGGTTATTTTATGTTGGAGCTGGTACAAGTGGAAGATTGGGAATTCTTGATGCATCTGAGTGTCCTCCCACTTTTGGGGTTTCAGATAAATTAGTTATTGGTATAATAGCTGGAGGAGATAAAGCAATAAGAAAATCTCAAGAATTTGCAGAAGATGATTATAATCAGGGTTGGACCGACTTATTAGAGTTTAATATTAGTAAAAATGATAGTGTTATTGGCATTGCAGCATCTGGGACAACACCCTATGTAGTTGGCGCTATAAAAAAGTGTAGTGAGGAAGATGTTTTAACAGGGTGTATTACATGTAATTTAAATTCACCACTTGCCAAAGCTTCTAATTATCCGATTGAAGTAATTGTAGGTCCTGAAGTTGTTACTGGAAGCTCTAGAATGAAAGCGGGAACGGCTCAAAAACTTATTCTAAATACAATATCAACTACCCTTATGATAAAGTTAGGTAGAGTAAAAGACAATAAAATGATCGATATGCAACTTTCAAATAATAAATTGATTAATCGCGCTGAAAGAATTTTAATGAAAGAGCTAAGTATTGATAATGATAAAGCAAAAAGTTTATTAAAGGAGAACAAAAGTGTTCGTAAATCTATAGAGAATAATAAGTAACCTTTTGAAAGAGTTAAACTACTATAAAAGAACTTGGCCAATAAAAGTTGAAAAAGAAATACATGCCAACATTAAGGATTTATGGGAGATTATTTCTAGAGATGGCAACTTAAACTATGTTCATCCATTTTGTAAAGATAATTATAGTATTTCTTGGGATGGAATAAATTCTATTGATGTTCTTGAATATCTCAACGGATTAAAATTTATAAGAGAGTTTATGACATGGGAACCTGGAGTTGGTTACAGTTTGTTAATAGGTACTAAGAATGGAAAAAAATCATATGTTGTTTGGGAAATAAGCTCAAAAAATTTTAAAAATTATTTAAGTATAACAGTCTATCCTCATTTTATGAGAAAATACCCAAAAATCATCTCCTACTTTCCACATAAAATAATAGTAGAACCATACTTAAAAAAATACCTTAAAAGTGTGATTGGAGGGATAGACTATTACCTTAAAAATAGAAAAACAGTTCCAAGAAATTACTTTGGAAAACATGAATGGTTTTCAGAAAAATAATTACTTATTTTTAAGGGTATCGTACATCACAGGAGTTGCAACAAAAACAGAAGAGTAAGTTCCAATCAATACACCTACAATAAGTGCAAACATAAAGCCTCTAATAGACTCACCACCAAAAACAAAAATAGAAATCAGTACAACAAGAGTTGTAAATGAGGTATTTAATGTTCTACTTAAAGTACTATTAAGAGCACTATCAACAACTCTTGGTAATTCCCAAGATGTATTTATATTCCTGTATTCTCTAATTCTATCAAAAACAACAACTGTGTCATTCAAAGAATAACCTATAACAGTTAGAACAGCAGCAATAAATGCTTGATTTATTTCCATGTTGAAAGGCATGAATGAATAAGTAAGAGAAAAAATCCCTAAAACGACTAAAACATCATGAAAAACTGCTGAAACAGCACCAAGTGAAAACTGCCAGTTTTTAAATCGTAATAAAATGTATAAAAACACTATGATTAAGGAGCCAAAGACTGCATAAAATGAATTTTTCTTGATGTCATCTGCTATTGTAGGACCTACCTTTATTGATGACATAATACCAGCCTGTTTGTTTTCATCCCCATTAACAACAAAATCTTCATAGGCAATATTTTCAGGCATAAATTCAATTAAATCTGTATATAAAATATTATTTATTTCATCATCAATATCAGAAGAATCTATATCAACCTTATAGTTAGTAGTTATTTTTAACTGATTATCTGATCCAAAAGTTTTAACCTCAGCATTACCAAGGACCTTGATTAAATTTGATTGAATTTTTTCTTGTGAAACAGGTTGTTCAAATCGGACAACATATGATCTACCACCAACAAAATCAACACCCTGATTCAAACCGTTTATAAATAATGATGACAGACCGATAATAATAAAAGTTCCAGAAACGACATATGAAATTCTTCTTTTGATTAAGAATGAAATACCAATATTACTAAGCCAGTTTTTTGTTAGTGATGTTGAGAAATTTAAAAGTTTAGATTTAGAAATATGATTTTCTACCAACATTCTAGTAATAAAAATTGCTGTAAATAGTGAGGTCATAATACCAATTAAAAGGGTTGTTGCAAAACCTTTTATTGGACCAGTACCAAAAACAAATAATACAAGTGCAGTTACTCCAGTGGTTATATTTGCATCCAAAATTGATGATAATGCATTACTAAAGCCATCAGAAACTGCTTGTTTTAATCCTTTCTCTCTTCTTAACTCCTCCCTAACTCTTTCAAAAATTAGAACGTTGGCATCTACTGACATACCAATAGTTAAAACTATACCAGCTATTCCAGGAAGTGTCAGAACGGCACCTAAACCTGATAAGAAACCAAAAATTAATACGATATTTAAAACCAACGCGACGTCAGCAAAAAGACCAGCCCTACCATAATAAAAATACATCCAAATTAATACCAGAAGCAAGGCAATTAAAAAGGAATTAATTCCTTTTTCAATAGACTCTTTTCCTAAAGATGGGCCAATTATTTCAGACTGAATAATATCTGCAGAGGCAGGTAATTTACCAGCTCTCAAAACGTTTGCTAAATCAATTGCATCATTTAATGAAAAATCCCCAGTAATTTCTGATCTTCCACCTGATATAGGACCACTTGTAACACCTGGAGCAGAGTATACTGTCTCATCTAAAACAATCGCGATATTGTAATTATTCTTGTAGGCATCTCCAGTCAAATCTTCCCATAATTTAGCTCCCATTCCATTCATTTGCATATTAACAGCTGGGTTCTGAGCCATGTCATATCCTTGTGATGCATCAACAACAACACCACCACCTAAGGGAGGAACATTATTTCTATTAGCTTTAATAATATATAAATCAACAATTTTTGTTTCTGGATCTGGAATTCCCCACAAAAACTTTGTAAATCTTTTACTAGCAGGTAATAACTGTCTAACTTTTGGATTATTTAAATATGAATCTACTGTTGCTAGGTCTTTTTCGTAAACTTGTGCTAAGACAGGACCTCCTTGAAATCCAGTACCAATAATCAAATCCAAAAGAGGATTTTTGTCCATACTTAAGGAGTCTGCTTTAACTTCAACATCAGCCAGTAAATCATCAATTTCACTTGTAGTTTTTTCTTTTTCATCAAGCTTTTTTTCCTCATCAACTAAATCTTTGACTACTTTGGATGCCTCATTAAGAAATGGAAAGAAATCTATATTTTTTTCAGTTGTCCAAAACTCAAGCTGAGCAGTACTTTGTAGCAATTTTTTTACTCTATCAATATCTTTAGCACCAGGGAGTTCAACAAGAATTCTACCTGAATTACCGAGTCTTTGAATATTTGGCTGAGTAACACCAAACTTATCAATTCTTTTTCTTAAAACTTCAAAAGCAGACGTAATTGACTCATCAATTTTAGTCCTTAAAATTGGTTTTACCTGATCATTAGTCATTTGGAAATTAATCTCATCACTTAGAGTTCTATTTGCAAAAATATCAGGTGAAGCGAGGTTATTGGATGGGTTTTCCTCAAATGCTACAAAAAACGATTCAAGATATGTATCATTAGAATTTTTTTGAAGTTCATCAGCCTTATCTAAAGCTTGATTAAAAGATGTGTCATTTGTGTTTTCAGCTAAACCTTTTAAAATATCTTTAACTGAGATTTGTAAAATAACATTGATTCCACCCTTTAAATCCAAGCCTTTGTTTAATTCCTTTTCTTTTGCATCTTTATATGAGGTAATCCCAAAAACTCTTATATCAGCTACAGAATCTAGATAAGTTCTTTGAGCTTGATCTCTTTTCATAGAAAAATCCTTTTCATCATCAGATATTAGGTTAACTGAGTAATTCAAAGCATCTTTTTCTATTTTGCTAACTACATATGTATACGAAATTTGAAGTATACTTATAACTGTAAAAAGAATTGCTGTAAACTTAACTAAACCGTTCTTATGCATATTTTATTTTTAGGCAAGCAAATATATGATTTACAACTTCACTAAGCAAGATTATGCTATTTATTGTTAATTAGGTGTGATCTACTAAAGTTGAATTCATTGATCTAACAGCATCTGCAGATTCATTGAACTTGGTAATTTCATCATCATTTAAATCTAGTTGAATTACTTCCTCTAATCCATTTTTTCCAATCACACATGGAACTCCTATACAAATATCACTTTGATCATATTCACCGTTGAGATAAACGGAACATGGAATGATATTCTTATGATCGTTTAATATTGAATTAACTAAATATGCTATTGAAGATCCTGGCGCATACCAAGCAGATGTTCCCAATAACTTAGTTAATGTGGCACCACCAACCATTGTTGATTTTACAACTTTCTCAATTTCATCACTATTTAGTAGTTCAGTAAGCAAATTATCATTGTGTTTTGCAAATCTATGTAAGGGAATCATTGTTGTATCACCATGACCACCAATAACCATTGCATCAATATTTTTTTGAGGCTTATTTATTGCAAGAGAAATATAAGTTTTAAATCTTGAGCTATCTAGTGCTCCACCCATACCTATGACTCTTTTTGGATCTAATCCTGTCGATTTAAGAGCGAGATAGGTCATTGTATCCATTGGATTTGAAACCATAACAATGATTGGGTTAGGAGTGTATTCTAAAATATTTTTAGAAACATCCTTAACAATATTTGCATTAATTCCTATTAATTCTTCCCTTGTCATACCTGGTTTTCTGGGTATTCCAGATGTGATTACAACAACATCACTTCCTTCAGTCAAAGAATAATCACCAGTTGTTCCAGTAATAACTGAGTCAAAACCTTTTGTAGAGGCAGTTTGCATCAAATCAAGAGCTTTTCCCTCGGCAAAACCTTCTTTAATATCTAATAAAACAACATTTTCAGCAATATCTTTGGAAGCGATTACGTCTGCTGCAGTAGCACCAACGTTACCAGCTCCTACAATGGTAACTTTCATAAATTTATATTAAGCATCAATATTAGCGTAAGTAGCATTTCTTTCAATAAAATCTCTTCTTGGGGGAACTTCATCACCCATTAACATTGTGAAAACTCGATCAGCTTCAACAGGCGTATCAATAGTAACCTTTCTAAAAGTTCTTGAATCAGGATTCATTGTAGTTTCCCATAATTGAATGGCATTCATTTCACCTAAACCTTTATATCGCTGAACAGAGCTACCAGTTCCAAATTCCTCAATAAGTTTATCCCTTGCCTCATCAGACCAAGCATATTCTTTTTTTGAAGCCTTTTTTACTAAATATAGTGGTGGAGTTGCGATGTAAACATGTCCATTTTCAATTAATTCCTTCATGTATCTGAAGAAAAATGTGAGAATTAGTGTTGAAATATGGCTTCCATCTACATCAGCATCACACATGATGACAATCTTGTGGTATCTTAACTTTTCAAGGTTAAGAGCTTTACTGTCTTCTTCCGTTCCTACAGTTACACCTAATGCAGTATAAATATTAATAATTTCCTGGTTTTCGAAAACCTTGTGTTGCATTGCTTTTTCAACATTTAAAATCTTTCCTCTAAGAGGTAAAATTGCTTGAAAATTTCTATCTCTTCCTTGCTTTGCTGTTCCACCTGCAGAATCACCCTCTACTAAGAAAATTTCACAGAGTGAAGGGTCTTGCTCAGAACAATCAGAAAGTTTTCCAGGCAGACCACCACCACCCATCACAGTTTTTCTTTGCACCATTTCACGAGCTTTTCTAGCAGCGTGTCTGGCTTGGGCAGCTAAAACAACTTTATCTACGATAATTTTAGCCTCATTAGGATGCTCTTCCAAATAATTTTGTAGCATTTCGGAAACTGCTTGCGAAACTGCTGAGGAAACCTCTTTGTTTCCTAATTTAGTTTTTGTTTGACCCTCAAACTGAGGTTCAGCAACCTTAACTGAAATTATCGCAGTTAATCCCTCTCTAAAATCATCACCTGAAATCTCAAATTTTATCTTGTCTAGTAAACCTGATGAATCAGCATATTTCTTCAATGTAGATGTTAAACCTCTTCTAAAACCGGATAAGTGTGTTCCACCTTCATGTGTATTAATATTATTGACATAGGAATGAATATTTTCATTAAATGAAGAATTGTAAACCATTGCAATCTCAACTGGCACATTATTTTTTTCACCCTCTATAGAAATAACTTCTGGTATTAAAGGTTCTCTATTTTCATCTAAAAATGTGATAAATTCTTTAAGACCGTGTTCTGAATGAAAGCTTTCTGTTACAAACTCCCCATCTACCTTTTTTCTTTTATCAGTTAGAGAAATATTTATACCCTTATTTAGGTAAGATAATTCTCTCATTCTATTGGCTAATGTTTCATAATTATACTTCTCAACGTCCTTAAAAATTGAAAGATCTGGTTTGAAAGTTACTAGAGTTCCTGTTTTATCAGTTTTTCCGGTTTCTTTTACTGGATACAGTGTTTTCCCTCTTTCATATTCTTGCTGCCATATCTTACCATCTCTATACACGACTGCTGTTAGATGATCAGATAAGGCATTTACTACTGAAACACCTACACCATGTAATCCACCAGAAACTTTATAAGAATCCTTATCAAATTTACCACCAGCACCAATTTTGGTCATTACTACTTCTAATGCGGAAACACCTTCTTTTTGGTGAATCCCAACAGGAATCCCTCTACCATCATCTTCAACTGATATTGAGTCATCCTCGTTAATTATAACTCCAATTTTATTACAATGACCAGCCATAGCCTCATCGATTGAGTTATCTACAACTTCGTAAACTAAATGATGTAATCCTCTAACGCCTACATCACCTATATACATTGATGGTCTTTTTCTAACATGTTCCATGCCTTCTAAGGCCTGAATACTATCTGCAGAATAATTTTGATTTTTATCTGTTGTCATGGTGTTTTTGGGGTAGTTTTTTGTTCACTCACAAATATACTCCAAAATGGGCTTAAAATGACTTTTTTACAGGGTTGTATATGGGGAAGTTATTAACAATTTTTTTTAAAAAAGTTAATATGAATCATTGTGAACATTTTGAATTGATCTTCCTGATGGATCATTAAGGTTTTTAAATGAATTATCCCACTCAATTGCAATAGGACTGCTACAAGCTACAGATGGTACAGAGGGAACCGTTTCTGATGCTGTTTTTGATGGAAAATGTTCCTCAAAAATAGATCTGTAATAATATTCTTCTTTATTCATAGGAGTTTGAAAAGGAAATCTTTTATCAGCATTTTTAAATTCATCATCGCTAACTTCACTATTAACTAATTCTTTTAAACTATCAATCCAACTGTAACCAACACCATCACTGAATTGTTCCTTTTGTCTCCAAGCAACCTCATTAGGTAAATATGATTCAAAAGCTTTTCGCAAAACCCACTTCTCCATTCTATCATTTGTTATCATCTTATCCTTGGGATTAATTCTCATTGCAACATCAATAAATTCTTTATCTAGAAATGGAACTCTACCTTCTATTCCCCACGCTGCAAGTGATTTATTAGCTCTAAGGCAATCATATTGATATAGCTTATCTATTTTTCTTACAGTTTCTTTGTGAAACTCCTTTGGATTTGGCGCTTTATGAAAGTATAAATAACCACCAAAAATTTCATCAGCACCTTCACCTGAAAGTACCATTTTAATACCCATGGACTTGATTACTCTTGCCATCAAATACATAGGGGTTGATGCTCTTACCGTGGTTACATCATATGTTTCTATGTGGTATATAACATCCTTTATGGCATCCAAGCCTTCTTGAATAGTAAAATTAATTTCATGATGAATTGACCCAATTTTATCAGCGACTAATTTAGCAGCAATTAGATCAGGTGATCCCTTCAAACCAACAGAAAATGAATGCAATTGAGGATACCAAGCATCCTCAGTATTTTTACTCTCAATTCTCTTTTTTGAAAACTTTTTAGCCAAAGCAGAAGTTATTGAAGAATCTAAACCACCAGATAAGAGAACACCATAAGGAACATCACTCATCAATTGTCTATATACAGAATTCTCAAGAGATTTTTTTAAAGTTTCAATGTTTGTTTCATTATTGTGAACACTATCATAATTCATCCAATCTCTTACATACCATTTTTTCAACTTACAATCCTTACTAGTCATAAAATGACCTGGAGGAAAAATCTCAATTTTTTCACATCTACCCTCTAGGGCTTTTAGTTCTGATGAAATAAACAATGTGTCTTCAGAATCCCAGCCCATGTAAAGAGGAATTATGCCAATGTGGTCTCTTGCGACAAGAAATTCCTTTTCAACTTTATCATAAATTACAAATCCGAAAATCCCATTTAAATCATCAATAAAGTTTTCCCTTTTTTCATTGTAAAGAGCAATAATTACTTCACAATCAGACTTAGTTAAAAAATTATAATTTTTTTCTAAGCCTTCTCTTAATTCATTGTGGTTGTAAATCTCGCCATTGGCAGCAAGAATATATCTTCCATCATTGCTAAAAAGTGGTTGTTTTCCAGATTTTGGATCAACAATTGCGAGGCGTTCGTGAGCTAAAATAACATTCTCATCAGAATATATACCATTCCAATCCGGACCTCTGTGTCTCAGTTTTTTAGACATTTCTAACACTTCAGATCTAAGCTTTGGGGAAGTTTTTTTAACATTTAGTGCACAAACAATACCGCACATAATTTTTTTTGGCAAATATGGATAATTAATTTGATTTTGACTTACTTTATTTTTACTTATCACATTATTTTTAACATTTGTTAAAAAAGTGAAAAAAATTAAAATGAATTAATAACTTTAGATTGATTTGATGATGAAATCTGAAATAATTGTATTTAATGAAGTTTCATTAAAAATTAGTGAAACAAACATAATCGAGAATTTAAACTTTTCAATTTCTTCAGGTGATTTTACATATTTAATTGGAAAAACTGGAAGCGGAAAAAGCAGTATTATTAGATCGATTTATTGTGATATACCAATTCAGTCCGGCAATTGTGTAATTGACGGAATCGAGATTGATAAAATCAAAAAAAATCAAATTCCTTTATTAAGAAGAAAAATCGGTATAATATTTCAAGATTTTAAATTACTTTCAGATAGAACAGTTCATAAAAACCTAGAATTTGTTTTAAAGGCTACAGAATGGAAAGATAATTTAAAGATAGATGAAAGGATCAATGAGGTTTTAAATCAGGTGGGTATGATCGATATAAAAGATAGATTCCCTCATCAGCTTTCTGGCGGAGAACAACAAAGAGTTTCAATTGCTAGGGCAATATTAAATAAACCTGATTTAATTTTAGCAGATGAGCCAACAGGTAACCTAGATCCAGCTACAAGTAAAGAAATAATGAATCTATTAATTGATATCAATAATCAAGGTAGCACTGTATTGATGGCTACACACGATTATGATATGATTTCAAATTTTCCAAAAAAAACATTGAGACTTGAAGATGGTAAGTTATTTGAACTTTCCAAAAAAACATAATATTTACATACATTTACGCCATGATTCAGTTCAAAGAGCTATTTGATAAAAAAAATTCATTTTTACT
>Ga0207993_1000098_pt1 | contig 35002 bp, 36 predicted proteins | sample ETN01SmetaG_2_FD_185791 | JGI IMG/M metagenome (GOLD analysis project Ga0207993, IMG submission 185791) | Marine microbial and viral communities from oxygen minimum zone, Eastern Pacific Ocean - ETNP2014F12-01SV265 (SPAdes) (version 2) | ecosystem: Environmental > Aquatic > Marine > Oceanic ...
TTGGGATGGGTCCCCTTCTACATAGTGTTTAAAAGGTTCAGGTTTGCTTGGTCTCAAAATGATTCTGCCTTGTTTGCTTTCTATATCTATCCCACATTTAGCCATCAATTCTTCGGTGTGGGTTCTCGTCGCATGACTTTCTATAACCGTGGTTGTGTCTTGTGCGGAAAGTCCAGCGAAAAGTATGGCGCTTTTTACTTGAGCGCTTGGAATTGGCATTTCATATTCAATGCCCGTTAATTCTTTTCCTGTGATCTCTAGTGGCGCATACCCTTTGTTGTCTTTGCTTTTTATTTCTGCTCCCATTTTTTGAAGTGGAGAAATTACTCGATCCATAGGTCGAGATTGAATAGAAGAATCTCCATTAATTGTCGTTTGGATAGGGATTCCTGAGAGAAGTCCGGTGAACAGTCGGATTCCGGTGCCGGAATTTCCGACATCGAGCACGCTGTTTGGTTGTTGGATTTCTCCACCGGTGATCGTAAGGGTTCCGTTTTTCCTTTCAATTTTTGCCCCGAGCGCTGAGATAATGGATTCTGTTTGTTGAACGTCTTGACCGAGACTCAAACCAGATATTTCAGACTTACCATTTGCTAATGCTGCAAGCATGAGGACTCGGTGTGAGATTGATTTGTCACCTGGAACGTTTATTTTTCCCGTGAGAGAGCTTGTTGGCTCTATTTCTTGTGCGCTCATGCTAGAGGTTGAGAAGTCGGTCGATAGCCGTTTGCCATGAGGCCGCCTTGTAATCGCTCGCTTAGAGACGTTTCTACAATAAGCACGGCAACACCTTTATCTCCTTCAGAGGAGTGGGCTATCTCTAGGTCGTAAATATTCACGTCCAGATCTGTAGCAAGTGCGAATATTGCTGCGAGTTCTCCTTTTCGGTCTGGAATGGGAACTCGAACTTCTATGAGTTCTGAAGAGCGGGGTGCTCCTGTCGGTAAACTAACTCTCGCTTGGCGTGCTGTCTCGAGTCTTTTGAGTAGCGCCTCTTTGTCTTCTTTCGCTATTTCATTTCGAACGTGTGATAAGCCTTCAATTAAATCGTCAAGGACGTCTGTGATTGCTTCGCTATTTTCTTTGCAGATGTCTGGCCAGATGCTTGGGTTTCCTGCTGCTACTCGTGTCATGTCGCGGAATCCTCCAGCCGCGAGTCGCAGTACGGCATAGTGCTCTTCAGATTGGGCGGAAGCAAGACCCATTAAAGTTGCTGCAGTCAAATGAGGGACATGAGATACGGTTGCGACTAAGGCATCGTGGCGTTCTGGTGAAAGGGTTACTACTTCGGCTCCAAAGGAAGTTACAACTTCTCGAATGATTGCAAATTCTTGATCTTCTGTTAGTTCTGTTGGGGTTAGTACCCAATTTGTGTCTATGAACATGGTTGCTGTAGCTCCGTCGACTCCTTCTTGTTCCGATCCAGCCATAGGGTGTCCACCGATAAATCTTTTGTCTTTGATTTGTTGCACTATGGGGTGCTTTACGCTTCCTGCGTCTGTTACTACTCCAAGAGGAGATTTTTCAAGTGCTTCTTCTACTAGTGGAGCTACGGTGCTTACTGGAGTAGCGATAAAAGTAATTTCGGCTTCTGAGTCCCATCCAGTGGCGTCTATGGCTTCTAGTTCTAATGCACGGTCTAGGTGTGCGGGGTTTAGATCAACACCGCTTACATGCCAGCCTTTTTCGCGTAAAGCTAGCCCGATTGATCCCCCTATGAGACCAACGCCTACTACTGTTGCTCGGCGACTCATAAGGCGCTACGCACTTGATGGATAAATAAAGAAATATTCATTACTTCAAATGTTACAGGAGGCTGGCTTGACTCTCTGTTGAATTAATCCGAATCTGCAACTGATTTCTCCAAAGATCTAATTTCAGCAGTTGTTAACTCTCGCCATGATCCTGGAGGTAGAGAGCGGTCTGATAAGGGTCCGATGCGGGTACGAATAAGTCTTTTAACTGGATGCCCTACCGTTGAGCACATGCGACGAACCTGACGGTTTTTTCCTTCGTGAATAGTGAGTCGAATAGTTTCTTGTTCAATAAGGGCGATTTTAGCAGGAGCGGTTTTTCCGTCTTCTAGATCTACTCCTTCTCTCAAGAGGCGTAGAGATGATCGTGAAGGCTTTCCTTCAACTACCGCTACGTATTCTTTCTCTACTCCGAATGACGGATGAGTAAGACGGTGAGTGAGTTCCCCATTATTTGTGAGAATTAGAAGTCCTTCCGTGTCTGAGTCAAGTCGACCTACGGGGAAGACTCTTGGATCTTCTGGCACCATTTCAATCACTGTGGGTCGCCCTTGCGGATCGTCTGCTGTGGTGACAACTCCTGCGGGCTTATTTAGCAGGTAATACACCAAGTCAGGTCTTACTCCTATGGGCGCTCCATCTACTGTTACCAAATCACTTTCTACTTCTACTCTGCTCCCCAGTTGTGCTTGTTGCCCATTAACTTTTACTTTGCCGTCAAGGATTAATTGTTCGCAGGATCTTCTGCTGCCAAATCCGACGCGAGCTAAAACTTTTTGTAACCGCTCGCCTTTTGATGTCTCGTCGCTCACATTACTCTGATTCTGAATTAGAAGACTCTTCTTCAATTACCTCTTGTGTGTCTGAATCGTAAAGTAATCCGCGCTCTAACGCTTCAACAACTTCCGCCCCGGGAACAAAATCTCCTAAGGAGGGAAGATCTTCTAATGAGTTAAGGCCCATACGTTCCAGAAAAGCTTGTGTCGTTCCAAAGAGAACAGCGTTTCCCGGTCCAGTATCGCGTGAAAGTTCATCAATGTAGCCTCGTTGTTGAAGAGTGCGGATCACTCCATCAACATCAACTCCGCGAATTGAAGAAACCTGGGCTCGTGAAATGGGTTGCTTATAAGCGACTATTGCGAGAGTTTCTAAAGCCGCTGCGGTCAATCGAGTGCTTTGGCCTTCTATAACAAACCTCTCTACCCAAGGAGCTTGTTCCGGGTGACTCTGATACCGATATCCTCCTCCAACTTTGACCAGAATAAAACCTCGGTTCTCTTGTTCGTATTCTTTAGATAGAGATTCGCAAATTGTTTCAATATCTGATGTTGGTTTTTCTAAGAGTTGAGCAAGAAGGTTAGGGGGAACCGGGTCCGTGGCCACCATGAGGATGGATTCGATTGCTTGTCTTACATGAAGATGTTCTGATTCGTTCATTCTCTAACCGTCGTAGGCGTCAATTAAATCTACATTTGCGGGTCCGGCATCTTCTGCCCATCGCATTTCGATATTGCCAAAACTACCTATTTGATCAATTTCAATTACTCCCTGTTTGAAGAGTTCAAGGACTGCGAGAAAGCGCACAATTACCTCAATACGGTCGACAAGACCTGAGGTTATTTCACGGAATGAAATCGTTCCCGATTCCGGTATTTCTTGAACTATTTCTGTTACCGCATCAGCGACACTGATTCTTATAGGCGCAATGTGATGAGTGTCGACTTGGTGGGTCGGCCGAGGAGTCATCGCCGAGATGTAAGAATTTCTAATATCTTCTAGGGTCACTCCTGCTAACAAATCCGGCGCTAACCCTAGGAAGGGTTCTTCTAATCCTGCTTGTCGTGGCCAAGATTGAGAGGCGTCAAGAGACAACCGGCGCAAAATAACTGCGGCATCTTTGAAAGTTTTGCATTCTAGAAGTCGCGCTAGTAGAAGATCTCTTTCCTCCCATAAACCAAATTCATCATCGAGATCATCCCGCTCTTTATCGGGAAGCATTCGGCGAGTCTTGAGCTCAACAAGGATCGCAGCGATTAGAAGGAACTCAGTAGCTAATTCAAGGTCTAAATTCTCAAGTCGTTCAAGTTCAGCGATGTATGCATCTACTACTGATGAAAGTGACACTTCATAGAGTTCCACTTCTTCTTTGAGTATTAGATGGAGTAACAAATCAAATGGCCCATCAAATACTGGGGTATTTACGGTAACACTCATAGGCATGACCGTAGAGGGTAGAAGAGTAAAAGGGGTGAATAGGGAAAGTTATTGCTTAATTGTCACCCCTTTGTTGTGGCTGGCCTATTAGTGTGAGCGGTGATGGCACGTATTTTCTCCGGAATAAAACCTTCTGGCTCTGTTCATCTCGGCAACCTCTTGGGGGCTTTGAAGAACTGGGCGGCTTTACAGAACGAGAATGAAAGCGTTTACTGCGTTGTAGATCTACATGCTTTGACTCTTCCGCAAAACCCTGAAGAGTTAAGAGCGTCAACTCTTTCGCTAGCGCAAATGTTGATTGCTGTAGGCATAGACCCAGATAAAAGCACTCTTTTCATACAGAGTCATGTTTCTGAACATACGGAATGTGCTTGGCTTATGGAGTGCACAGCTTCTTTTGGTGAGCTAAGACGGATGACTCAATTTAAAGATAAATCGGATAAAGCAGACTTTGTTTCCGGTGGACTATTTACTTATCCGGCTTTACAGGCAAGCGACATTATTCTTTATGACACCGATCAAGTTCCTGTAGGTGAAGATCAGCGCCAGCATGTTGAATTAACGCGTGATTTAACCGAGCGCTTTAACAATCGTTATGGCGAAACCTTTGTTGTTCCTGAAGCCGTCATTCCTCCTGCGGGGGCTCGTGTAATGGATCTGCAAGATCCAACCAACAAAATGTCAAAATCGGAAGATAGTCCTCAAGGATCTATTTCCCTATTAGATGATGAGAAAACAATTGAAAAGAAAATAAAGCGCGCCGTAACTGATAGCGATGGCGAAATTCTTTTTGATTTAGAGAAAAAACCTGGTGTATCTAATCTTCTTTCAATACTCGGTGCGGCTACAGGTCAAAATCCTCAAAATGCTGGTGCAGGGCTAAGTAATTATGGTGAATTGAAAGGTGCAACCGCAGAAGCTGTCATCGAAATGCTTCGCCCTATACAAAGCAAATATTATGAGTTAGCAAATGACCCTGAAGAAACTAGTCGTCTATTGGCTCTGGGTGCTGACAAAGCCCGCGAAGTAGCCAGTGCAACTCTAGATAGAGCGCGAAATAACCTTGGTCTTATTCCGCGATAAGAGTTAATCGTTGTCGGCTGCTTTTAAAATATTTCCGATTTCTGGATTTATCGTCCATGCTCGTTCAGGAAGATGATGCTCTTCAGCCCATGCAATAACAAGTGGAACACTCCCTGCAGCTCTTAGAAGATCAGCCCCTTGAGCAGGGTGTTGGAGATATTGACCAATCTTGCCTGTGATACCTGATTTCTCAGCCCATCTTTCTTTCTTCCTTGCAGGAAGAGCCAAACCTAAGAGAGTTGCCAGCACACGTACCCATAGACCTGCCTGATTTTTTGCTTTACCTACATCGTGTAATAAGGCAGCCGCAAGAACCTCTGGTTCTAATTTTCCTAGAAGTGTTCCTGTTCGTCGTGCCACCTCTATTGAGTGACATTTATCATTCTCGGGCATTGTTTGCCATAAATGCATCTCTTCCTGAGACAAGATGTTTTCAACCCAGAGAAGATCTTCCTCGCTTACGGTTTTTTGTTTAAGTGAACCGAAGAATCTTTTAACTAAGTGCCAGAAAGTCTTCATGAACTGATGTTTTGGTCTGCGACAACCACACCATCTGCATCTGCCCAGAGTTGCATACCTGGAGAAATAGTTACGTCAGAAATTTTCACGGAAATATCACGACTACCTTTTCCCTGCTTCTCACTGCGCCTAGGGCAAGTCCCACGTGCGAAAATTCCTATCCGACAAGTTGATAGTTCTTCTACGTCCCGCACACAACCGTCGATTACTATTCCGCTCCAACCATTCTCCGATGCTAGGGAACCGAGATTCCCTCCGACTAGGGCACAACGTATTGAGCCTTTTCCTGCGACAACCAAGACTCTTCCTTTGCCTTCTTCTTCTAATGCGGCGCGGACAAGGGAATTATCGTCTTCAAGATCTATCGTGACTACTTCCCCGTTGGTCGTTTGTTCACCCCCATAGTTGATAAATGGGCCGGGAATAACTTTTATGGCTTCACCGTATTTGTCGCAAAGATCAGCGGTTGGTGTCATCAGCCGTCTTGCCCAAAGAATTCATAAATTTTTTCTTTTGGCCTTCCGATACAGGCAGTGACTTTCTGACCTTTTGAAAGGTCTCCTCGAACAAGGATTGGTCTCTGAATTAAAGCTTTTTTCTGTGACAGTAAATCAATTACTGCTGACGCATTACCAACGTAATCTTCTTCGTTGAGTTCAAGTTTCTTGAACTGGGAATCTTTACGTACCAGATCTTCTACCGGGTCATCCAATCCATCTGCTATGCGCTTTAGCGTCTCAGCATCTGGAGGTTCTTTCATATAAAGAATTACTTCTACTTCTTTGCCTAATTCTTCAGCGACCGCTAAAGCATTCTTTGAAGCATGTCAATTGGGGTTATGAAATACGGTATAAGTTGCCACGGGTTCTCCTATTTTTTCTTAGATAGCTTCCGGTCCGCGTTCTCCAGTTCGAATACGTATCAGATTATCTACATCGGTTACCCATACTTTACCGTCACCAATTTTTTCTGTACGTGCAGCGTCTACTATTGATTCAACTACTGAATCGGCTTGGTCATCATCAACAACTACTTCAATTCTGGTTTTGGGAGTAAAAAGGACTTTATATTCGGTACCTCTATATGTTTCGCTATGGCCCCCTTGGCGCCCGAAACCTTGCACTTCGCTTACTGTCATACCTTGAATACCCAATACGGATAATGCGTCTTTCACGTCATCAAGTTTGAAAGGTTTTATAACTGCTGTAACTAGTTTCAAGGTATCTCCTATCGAAAAATCATTGACTGTCTTTTACATAAACATTCACTGTGTTCACACAAATAATATGTTATGTCAGAAACTACATTGGAAACGTTTCGGGTCTGTTTCATACTTGTAAATAATTTCTCATGCTTACTTGAGAGATACACGTATTTCCCCAATGTGTTTGCCGACGTGATTAGTTAGAGGCTCAGATACTTTTTTATCTACAACTCCATGCTCGCCTAGAATCCACTTTAAAGCTGCCGCTGCGGCACGAGATGCCCCATCACGAACTTTGAGCGCCACCCCTATTTTTTCTTCAGGGATGGCTGCGCAGAATACTCCTTCTGCTCCTGTCTTCACTATGGCTTTGCCTTTCGTAGATAAAAGAATCTCGGTGCATATTCGATCTGTTCCTGCTACGTAGAAAGCCTGATTTTTCATCGCTTCAAATAATGAAGAGGCTGATGGTTTATGGTTTAGTTCAGCCCAACCGCGAGCTAAGCCATTAATTGGAACTGCCCAAACGGGTATTCCGCAGCCGTCTATCCCTGGTTGTTGTTTTGATAGGTCTACATGGCAGATTTCACTCAACGTTGGAGTGACATAATCTGCATGTAAGGGATGAAGAGGATCCAAATAGTTTTCATGGTCTATTTCGAGGTGACGCATCACCGTTAGGAATCCAGTGTGTTTACCAGAACAATTGTTTGCGGTAACTCTTGGCGTTCTTTCGCTATGAATTTCGTCTAATACTAAGTTGAAATTCATTGGGTCATGTCGGCCGCATTGAAGATCCTCAGGACGGCATCCAATTTTCGAAAGCCAGTTCTCTATTGCTTCTACGTGCAATTTTTCTCCACTATGACTAGAGCAGGCTAAAGCAATCTCTATTTCGTGAAGATGAAATTTTTCTGCGGCGCCGGTTTCAAGTAGAGGTAGTGCCTGAATTGGTTTTATGGCGGAACGAGGAAGGACAGGCTTGTCAGTATCCCCGAAAGACACCACCTCTTTCCCACTAGAGTCAACTACCGCAACGTCGACAAAATGAATACTTTCTATCGACTCTCCTCGAGTGAGTTCAATGCAGAGAGGGTCCGCTTTCATGCTTCATTTGAAGTTTCGCGAAGCTCTGATATGTCTTCCGCTATTTGTATTGCTACGTCTCCAGCAGTGGTTGTGAATAAGCCAGGAACTATGGCATGGACTACTGCCGCTATTCCTGCTCCAAACATGCGAAAGGCTAAAACTATGGCTCGGCCGCCGTGCTGCAAATATGTCTCTCCAGCCGAAGCTGGGTGGTCTAAAAACATTTTCTTAAAAGCCATACACGCACCTTAAGATAATTTTCCGGCCTTTGAGTGAACGGGGACGATTTTCGTCACTCTTAACGGTTCTTCTGCTCTTCTAATTCTTTTTGTAAAGCGAGGTACCTTTGAACTCTGTAAGGATCTATTACTTCTTTTTCTTCTGCTTCTTTTATCGCACAATTTGGTTCTGTGGCATGAGCACAGTCATTGAACTGGCATTGATTGGATAGGTGTTCAAGGTCTTTAAAAACTCTCTCTAGTGCTTCCTGCGCATCCCATATCCCCACTGATCTGACTCCTGGAGTGTCTATTAAGACCCCTCCTTTTGGATGCAGGATCATCTCGCGGGTAACGGTGGTATGTCGTCCTTTTTTGTCTCCTGCTCTTACTTCGCCAGTAGCCATGATGTCATCGTCCACTAGCGCATTAATTAACGTTGATTTACCGGCTCCGGATTCTCCTAGTAGCGCTATGGTCTTCCCTGCTTCCATTAATTTGTTGATTTCATCTAAGCCTTCAGTAACGCTGCCTCTAAGCGCTACCACAAAAATAGGTTTGTCTTCTGCTACAGCTTTAATGATTGATTTCACTTCAGAAATTTCTTCAGTTTGATCAGCTTTTGTCAAAACTATTGAAACTTCAGCACCGCTATCTTCAGCAATGACGAGAAACCTTTCGAGTCGTCCTGGAGGTAAGGGGCGATCTAATCCATGGACTATAAACACATGATCTATGTTCGCCACCAACACTTGTTCAATTATTTGTTCGGAAGGGTCGCGTCGAGAAATTGTGTTGGAGCGCGGAAGCACTTCGTTGATTAAGAATCCAAGATCTGGATCTTCCACTATTGACACCCAATCGCCTACCACCGGGGCGAGAAGGTTTTGGGATCGTTGAGAATCAGAAAGGACTCTCAAAATGCCTGATGAAGTAGCCGCATCGCACTCTCCGCGGTCTACCCGCACTATTCGCCCTAGTTCGCCTGACGGTGTTTCTAAACCAGGTTTGTATCCATATTTGGCTAAATCTATTTTCATCTAATACTGATCGTAGATGGATATATCCTGCTGAGGTGCGTCTAGCCTGAACTTATGCCTGACTTTTTTCAAAATGGCCCTATTGGAACCATTCATCAACTACGCGATCGCGATCTTTCTGATTTAGAACAAGATTTAGCTCAATGGGGTAAAAAGTGCCCAATCGCTCTTGTGGTTCCTTGTTTATTCAGCGAGTTAGAGGGTGAAGCATTGCCTCGTATAGTTAGCGAACTCGCATCTGCAGATTATTTAGATGAGATAGTTATTGGTCTTGATAATGCTTCTCGTGAGCAATTTGAAGTTGCAAAAAAGTTTTTTTCCCAACTCCCACAAAAACACTGCATACTTTGGCAAGACGGTCCGCTCCTGCAAGAAGTTAACCATTCGATTGAAGCTCTTGGTTTCTCTTTAGGAGAGCCTGGCAAAGGCAAAAACGTTTGGTTTTGTCTGGGTTATCTTTTATCTAGAGAGAAGTTTCAAACAATTGCTTGTCATGATGCTGACATCAAGAACTATGACCGTTCCCTACTTGCTCGTCTTTTATATCCAATAGTTCAACCTTCATTTAACTATGCGTTTGCTAAAGGGTATTACTATCGCTCTTCCGCGGATCAAGGAGTGTCACGTTTACATGGACGTGTGAGTCGCTTATACGTCACCCCTCTAATTCGTGCCCTTGCAACAACATTTGGTCGAACTGATGAACTTGAATATCTTGATAGTTTTCGTTATCCGTTGGCCGGCGAAAGTGCTATGGATATGAGTGTTGCTCGTTCTCTTAGAATTCCTTCAGATTGGGGTCTTGAAATCGGAGTACTGTCCGAGGTTTATGCCAGATATCCGAATGCAAGAATCTGTCAGGTAGATATAGCCGCTGATTACGACCATAAACACCAGCCCTTATCCGATGAGGATAAAACAACTGGTTTACATCGTATGAGTAGGGATATCACTAAAGCTTTTTTTCGAAAACTTACCGCTTCGGGCTTGACTCTGACTCAAGAAAGTTTCCGTACTCTACGAGCTTCTTATATGAGAACAGCCTTTGAACTAATTGATCACTACGAAAGTGATGCTATTTCAAATGCCATGTCCTACGATCGTGAGCAAGAAGAAACGATGGTTTCTTTGTTTGGACAGTCGGTCCTTGAAGCAGGCGAAGATTTTCTTCAGAATCCAACTGAAAGCCCTTTTATCCCGAGTTGGTCTGAAGTGCAAAATGAGCAACGAAACATTTTTGAAGTTCTCTTATCTGCAGTGGAGTCTGATAACCAAGAAAAATAATTACATCATTTCTTTACCTTTTCATCATGTTCTCCTAACAAACGCGAGAAATACTTTTCTTATGGAAAACACACGCCGGCACCTGAATTTATTAAGGTTGCTTTGATGAGCGCTCAAGAAGATCTTTTCTGGGTATCCAACCGTATGGGTTTCGGATTAAGTCCAAGCGAACTAGACCGCTATCAAGACCAAGGTCTCTCTGAGATTATTCAAAAGCGGATCAATCCGGAAAAATATGGTTTAGAAGTACCAGTAGGTCCATTTGAAGACGTTGACGACCTTATTCCAACGGATAAGGACTCCCCTGATTTCAATAAACGAGTGCAAGCGGCTTCTTTAGAATTGCTTGATCGTTGGTTAGATGAGATGAGAGACACTCCGGACCCTGTTTTAGAGTGGATGACTTTTTTCTGGCATGACCATTTTGCAGTGAGCGGAAGAGAGGTAAAAAGTTTGCCTGCGCTTGTAAGGCATCTTCGCTTATTGCGCACTCATGCTCGAGGAAGTTATCCCACAATGCTTCGTGAAGTAACTATTGATCCTGCCATGCTTATTTTCTTGGATGGAACAGAGAATACGGCTAGGAAACCTAATGAAAACTATGGAAGAGAACTCCTTGAACTCTATTCGTTAGGTATCGGTAATTATTCAGAAGATGATGTATTGGCCGCTTCTAAAGCGCTTACTGGATGGCGTGTCACTCCAGATGGCGTGGAGTTTAAACCTAAACAACATGACGACACGCCTCAGATCCTTCTTGGCAATAGCGGTGTCCATGATTTAGATACGGTCATGGAAGCCGTTACTAACCATGAGGCCCTTCCTGGTTTTATTTCGAGAAAACTATCAGATGCTGTTCTCGGCACTGGAATTCCCGATGAAATAATCAACGAGTTTGCCTCGGTTTTTGCAAACAACGATTTAGAGCTCATTCCGCTTATTGAAGCAGTTGTTGATGCAGGTTTATCAATGAACGAGCGTGTTCCAATTATCCGCCATCCTGTTAGTTGGCTACTCAACGCTGAGAAAGTGACCGGAGTGAAATTGGAAGCTAGAGAGCGGGCCAACATATTAGGTCAAATGAATATGTTGCCTGGTCGGCCTCCAAATGTGGGAGGTTTTCCTGGAACGGATCACTATCTAAGTGCTTCTTCTACCGCTGCACGTTTTTCTTCTGCCGGCGTTATTGTTTCGAAAACCCCTCGTGAGTCCGTGGCTCTTCAAGCCGCTAAATCTGCTAATTGGGAAGATCTAGCAAATATTTTTGGCCATAAAAATGGTTTTAATCAACCTACGGTTGATTCTCTTCAAGATCTTTGGGAGAGCTCTCCTTCTGCTTCTCAAGGCGGCCGTGTATGCCTAGCAATAGCACTTTCTTCTCCGGACTTTCTGGTGATATAGATGAGTGAACTAAGTCGTCGTCGATTTCTTTACCTTTCAGGTGGTGCTGCGGCTACAGCAGCGGGAGTGGGTGTATGGGCTGCACTGCTTCGTGGAGAGTCCGAGAAAGGCATACTGGTTCCCCCCTCAACTACTCTGAGTGCGACTTCTAGTACTACAAGCACCACCACAACTGCAGCAACTACGACATCTGTACCTACACCTCCGCAAAACCCTGTTGTAGTAATTGTTCAAATGGCTGGCGGGAATGATGGACTAAATACATTGGTTCCCCTGGATGGCATTTACCATGACGCTCGGCCGACTCTTGCCTTATCTGATTCCGATCTGGTCTCATTAACTGGAATAAACGACTTCGGTCTTCACCCAGCTTTAGCTCCTCTGTCTGAGTTTTGGGACAAAGAAATGTTGAAAATTGTTGCTGGATCCGGAATACCGGGACAGGGAAGATCACATTTCGCTGCAACTGATGCATGGCATAGCGCAAGAACAGATAAGGAAGAGACAGGCTGGATTGGTCGATGGTTAGATGCCACCGAGGGTTCTACTCCTAATCCACTTCGAGGTATAGCACTTGGCGGCGGAGCATCGATTCTTACCGGTAAATCAAGTATCTCAACAGCAATTCAGTCGCCTTCGAATTTTCGACTAGCTACTCCCCCCGGGACCGATAGTGAAAGTATTGTGTTGGCTTTCTTGAACACTGCTTCCCCGTTAGCTAGTGAACCGGCATTAGCTGCCGCTCAATCTGCTATACCCAATTCTTTAGATGCCATTGGGGCTATTAACTCGGCGAAATCTGGAGCTAATCCAGACCCTTACGCTGAAGAGTCATTCACATCTCTTCTTGAGACTGCAGCAGGGCTTATAAATATGAATTTAGACACTCGAGTCATAGTGATTAGTGTCCCCGGATTTGACACCCACGCTAATCAACTAGGACGACATCAAGATCTCTTGACAGATTTCATGACCGGAGTATCTAATTTCTGGAACCGTATTGAATCCGACGGTCATGCGGACCGAGTTTTACTTATGTCTACAAGCGAATTTGGTAGAAGAGTAGAAGAGAATGGCTCTAGCGGGACCGATCACGGTGGTGCTTCTGTCCAGTTTCTTATTGGTCCAGGCAAAGGTTTATACGGAAATTTCGATTTAAGAAATCTTGTCAAGGGTGATCTTCCAATCACTCTGGATACGCGGTCGGCTTATGCTACAGCGCTTGACTGGTTAGGTGGCCCCACGGATGAAATACTCGGTGATTCGTATAGTCGCTTATTCTGATAACAATCTTGTTATTTATCATCCACTAACTAGTGGAGGTGAGCGGAATCGAACCGCCGACCTCTACGTTGCGAACGTAGCGCTCTAGCCAACTGAGCTACACCCCCGTTATTTGGTGGATCGTAGCCTAGTAGTCTCTAGTTGGCTTGACGACGAAGAACTGCTTCATCCCGCATTGCTATGCCAGTATCTGGTACTAAGGGCGATGCTGGACGGAAAGGAACCACTACATCTTGGCCTTCTAGTGTCTTCTGGTTTCGCAGTGTAAGAAGAGTTGCATATCCAACGAGTGCAACATCTGCTAAGAAATGAATCATCCACATGATGCTTCCCACTGCGAAGGCAAAAAGTAAGGTCATTATTGCAATGCCTATCAAAGCGAGCAGGACGTCTCGACGTCGCCGCTTAGCTGCTTGAGCGCTATTGGGAATTTCTTTTGCTGCTTTTTGTATAGCTTGCCAACTACTGGCATGGTGTGAACCCGCAAGAGAAAGAGGTGGTCGTAGGACTGTTCGTCGAGTGTTTCGTCTAAGAATCGGAGGAAGAAGAACCGCTGCCCACAAGACTGCGAGACCTAACAGAATTAGCACCTTTTCCTCCTTGCTATATCGGCTTTCGCCGGTGAAAAGAGACTTTAGTACTAAAACACTGTATTTTGGTGGATTTCCTCGCGCGAATAGCGCGAATTATCGCGCATTACGCGCGAAAGATGTTCACTGACTGCGTTTCCAATCCCCTGACTTGCCGCCTTCTTTCTCCCATAAGGCGACTGACTCTATGACCATCATGCGATCAAGAGCCTTACACATGTCATAAATAGTTAAAGCTGCAACGGAGCAAGCGGTGAGCGCTTCCATCTCTACTCCAGTTTGACCAAAGGTCTCCGCTTTAGATTCAATCTCTACTCGGTCTTCTTTGATCTCAAATTCCACTGTGACAGAAGTAAGCGGAAGAGGGTGACATAAAGGGATCAATTCGGCAGTCTTTTTAGCTGCTTGAATACCAGCAACTCGAGCAACAGCTAAAACATCCCCTTTAGGTATCCCTCCTTGAGTAAGAGCTTGAATTGTTTCTGGCGACATATGTATTTCAGCTCGAGCTATAGCTTTCCGACGCGAACTGGCTTTGTCTCCAACGTCTACCATACGGGCTCTTCCCTGATCATCCAGATGGGTAAAATCACCCATTTTTTAACCGCCTATCTGAGACATAGATCGAGCTGGTCGAATAAAGTCAACTGTGCCAATACCATGCCCTGCCCATTTTGCAGCAACTGCTTTCTTTATCTCTTCAGAGATTTCTCCATCGGTTGAGCCTGATCTAAGTAAATTTTTTATATCAAATTCGTCGACGGCGAATAAGCAATTACGGAACTGCCCATCGGCAGTTAAGCGAATCCGATCGCATGTATCGCAGAACTTTTCAGTAACACTTGCGACGACACCGATTTCTCCTTGACCATCTTCGTAAGTGAATCGGGTTGCAGGTGCGGAGGTTCGCTGGACTGGTATTAGAGGGAACTCTGAATTTATCTGATCAATAATTTGTTCTTGCTTTACGACCTGTCCAGTTGTCCAGCCCTCAGAAGCATCTAGAGGCATGAATTCAATAAAGCGGACGATCACGCCGTATTCGCGGCCAAAGCGAGCGAAATCGATAATTTCGTCATCATTTACTCCCGCCATAACGACCATATTTACTTTGACTGGGTTTAATCCTGAATCTACTGCTGCTTGAATACCGTCTAACACTTGCGGGAGATTGTCTCGAAGTGTTAGTTCGGTAAAGCGATCTGGTCTTAGTGAGTCAAGGGAAATGTTGATTCGTTTTAGGCCCGCTTGAACTAAATCATTGGAGAGAGTTCGCAAAGTGGCACCATTCGTTGTCATTGAAAGATCTACTGGAAGTTGAGAAAGTTTTTCTATCAATACTGGTAAGTGGGCTCGAACAGTGGGTTCACCACCAGTTATGCGAATACTCTCAATTCCAAATTGTTCCACTAAAAGTCTTGAGACTCGTTCTATTTCTTCAAAAGTGAGGAGCTCATCGCGGGGAACCCAATCTAAGCCTTCAGGCGGCATGCAGTATGTGCATCGAAAATTACATCGATCTGTGACAGAGATACGCAGATCTTTATGTATCCGCCCAAAGGTGTCTGTTAATTCTTCTCTCACAGTAAACAGGTTAGACCCTAGGAGCCATTGAGACGACGCGTGAGTTGGTGAAGGAAGATTATCTCAACGAGCTCTCCTTCATTGATTCCATCACCATCAGGAATAACGGCAAGAGCATTGGCGTCGGCCATGGCGGATAATTGGTGTGAGCCTTGACCTCCTGCGGATTTGACTCGGTAACTTCCATCTCCTATGTAAGCCTTTACTCGAGCAAAGTGGGTTTTTCCATCTTGTCTTCGGGAAAGCGAACTATCTGCGATAGCTCGAATTTTCGGGGCCCATATCTCAGGTTCTCCCATCATTTTTTTCAACGCTGGTAAAACAAACAACTCAAATGAAACTATGGAAGAGACTGGATTTCCAGGCAGTCCAAACACTGGAGTGTCTCCTACTAGACCGAAGGCCAAAGGCTTTGCAGGTTTTATCGCTACTTGCATCCACTGCATCTCTCCTAGACGATCAAGAACGACCTTGACATAATCAAAGTCCCCCATACTGACTCCACCAGAAGAAATAACCGCATCGCATGAACCTTCACCAAAACAGGCAGAACGAATCGCAGTTTCTATAGATTCTTCGTTATCAGGTATCAGACCTAGATCTATACCTTCTAGACCTAAATCATTAAGCAAAGCCAATAAAGAGTGTCTATTTGAATCTCGGATCTGCCCTGGCTCCAGCGGTACTTTTCCTTCAACGAGTTCGTCACCTGTAGACATCACTCCTACTTTTATCGGGGAGAAAACACTGACTTCTAAGCAGCCAATACTTGCAAGTACTCCTAGGTGAGTGGGCGTTAGTTTGGTCCCTTTTTCAAATACGATCTGTCCAGATTCAAGATCTTCTCCCGCTCTCCGAATATGGTTCCCTTCGGGAACTGTTTTTTGAACAGTTACTTGATCTCCCTCTACTTGTGTTAGTTCAACCATGACAACTGCGTCTGCGCCTTCAGGGAGGGGGGCTCCGGTCATGATTCTTGCCGCTTGTCCGGGATTTATTGAAAAATCTGGTGCAGAACCAGCAGGTATCGTACCTACGATTTCTAGTTGTTGAGGTGCCTCTAACGTATCCTCTGATCGCACAGCGAACCCGTCCATAGCCGTGTTGTCAAATGGAGGGACATCTTCGCTGGTTAAAACTTCTTCAGCAAGAACTAACCCCAAAGAGGAACGAGAAGAGCGAAGTTCAGAGTGGCCAACCCTGCAATGTTGCAGAACGTATTCTTGAGCGTCTTTTAAAGGAATCATTTCTTCAAATTTTGGTTTAATCTGAGGCTACCTAAAAGATTTCTTTACTCACTCTTAAAAGAAGACTCGGTACCAGAAAGTAATCGCTGAATGTTTTGATAATGCCTCAGAATAATCAACACACTTAAACCAACAGTGAAAAGTATCTCTCTCGTTGATGCTCCAAAAGCGAATATCAAGAGAGGTAAGAGTGAAGCGATAGTGATTGAGCCTAAAGAAGCTTTTCGCGTCGCTTTGGCGACAACGAAAAATATGCCGAAACATATTGCCGCTGCAATCGGGAATAACACGATGGCGCCTCCACCTGCTGTTGCTACGCCTTTACCGCCACGAAGTCGTCGAGTAAGTGGAGCTACGTGCCCTAAAGTTGCTGCGCCCCAACAGATAACCCCTAAATATTTTCCTCCTGCGGCGTACCCAATAGATGCAGCTAGTACCCCTTTTAGAAAATCTGCAAAAAAGACGGCGATTCCAGACCACTGCCCAACAATTCGATACACATTGGCAGCACCAGGATTACCTGATCCGCGTTTGGTTGGATCTAACCCGACCCTTCCTGCTACTAAGTGAGCCGAAGGGAACGTGCCAATAAAATAAGACACCACTACCAGCAGTAAACTCATGTACATAGTCTTAGCATTTTTTCTGAAAAAAACTAGATGAAATATTAATCAGATACTGACCTGTTCTCAGATAGAATGCACCCCCGTAACGAAACACTACCTTCCTTGACTACTTTGTGCGAGATTCTGTATGCCGACTTATCAATACCGTTGCCAAATTTGCAGCCACGAGTTTGAAGAAAAACAATCCTTTGCTGATGATCCACTGACCGATTGTCCCGTTAATGAGTGTGACGGAAACGTAAAAAAAGTTTTTAGCGGAGTGGGTATTTCTTTCAAAGGGGAAGGCTTCTACAAAAACGACCATGGTTCCACGAGCAAAAAGACTGGATCCCGCTCAGCTGAAAATAACAAAAAAGAAAAATCTGAGACAACCACAAATGAGACTTCTAATGGGCCTAAAGAAAAATCGTCAGATTCTCAGTCGACTGCATCAACGAAATCCAAAGAGAAGTAGAAGAAGAACAAAAATTCCAACTGCAACTCGATAAGTCGCAATACTCTTAAAGTTCGTTTTACTCACTAGTTGAATTAACCAGTGAATACTGAGCCATCCACTAATAGCTGCTGCCCCCATGCCAATCAAAAACGGAGGTATCCACTCGGAAGGTATTTCTACTTCGAATATTTTTACTAATCCTGCTCCAGCGATGACAGGGAGGCTCATCAAAAACGTTAACTTAGCTGCTTCAATTCGACTGATTCCAAGAAGTCGAAAAGCGCTAATTGTTACTCCAGATCGAGATACACCTGGCTGAAAGGCCAGCCCTTGCATTGAACCCAAGAAGATTGCGTGCCTTAGAGTGAGCTGGTCTACATCTTTCGTTGTCTTCTTTTTATCTACTTGCCACAAAACTAACCCAAAAAGAATTAGACAAGTAGCTACAAGCCAAATCCGATCACCGAGGTCCTTTGTAAAAGAAAGAACTATTAAGCCAACTATCCCAGTGGGTATTGCTGTGACCCCAATAAATACAGCTGTATGGGCATCACCGGTAAGTGGACCACGGGAAGCAAACCACTGAAATGCTGCTTTTGAGTATCGGGCTATATCAGAACGAAGATAGATAATCGCACCCAGTAGCGTTCCAAGGTGTAAAGCAACGTCAAAAGAGTTTTCTAAAGAGCTATTCCCTCCAAAATCATCCCAATTGAACAACCAAGGAACGATTGCGAGATGACCGCTAGAAGAAATGGGAAGGAATTCTGTCAGTCCTTGAACAAACCCTAAAATGAGAGCATGCAAAAGGGGCATTAGAGGAACCTAAGCTCCGGAAACGGTTAACTCACCGATGACTAAAGTGACGCCAGCTGATCTCATAGGTAACCATTGGAGGTCATTTCCGATTCCAGTTACCCCGGACAACATTTTTTGAATTGTTGAAGCGATAGTGAACTCTCGCACTGGTTCCGCTAGTTCTCCGTTTCGAATTCTCAGGCCTTCAGCGCCCGTGGAGAAATCTCCACTGACGGGATTAACTCCAGAATGAAGGCCACTTACGCCTTGCACAAGAACCCCATCAGTTACTTCTGAAATCAAGTCCTCAGGACTCACATTTCCGGGGGTAACTGCAAGTGCCTGGACGCCGACTCCCGGAGTGGAAGAGTAACCGCGTATCGCAGACCCAGTAGAAGAAGTACCTTCTTTACGTGCGGTATAACTGTTGTGCACGAACTGATTTAATCGACCATTTTCTATCAGAACGTTTCGTCGTGTAGCTAGCCCTTCTCCGTCTGTAGATGTCGCAGTGAACGCCGCTGGGTCTGTAGGGTCATCGATTAAATTTATTGATGGTTCTGCTACTTCTTCTCCTAAACGGCCAGCGAAAAGCGATCTTCCTTTTTGAACTGACTCAGCATTTAAAGTGCCTCCAACTATCCCCAAGAACTGAGCGCTTACCCAGGGGTCTAATACAACGGTGAACCGCCCAGATGGAGGCTTTACAGATCCAAGCATGCGTGTTGCTCGATTAACAGCTTCAGTTGATGCTTTTTCGATATCTAAATCTTGTAAACAACGGCCGATTGAATACCCGAATCCTGTTTGAGTTTCATTGTTTTCTTCTGCCAAGGAATAAGTAGTAAGGGAGCAGCCTGTCTCCCGTGATGCAGCGCTAATGCCAGTGCTTGTCATAACCGCGCTTTCAGAAATGGAATCTGAGTAATCTGCAGATTCAACACCTATGATCCGAGAATCTCCTTCACGAGTGCGACGTTCTAATTCAAGAGCTATCGCTACTTTTTCTTCAGTGGAAACTCCCACTAGTTCGTCGTTATAAACATCCAAGTCCACTGGCTTGATGCCGTCAGGTTCTGCGACTCCGCAAAACTCGTCTGGGGTGGCGAAAACTAAGTTATCTCTGGCCTCATTCAAGGTTTCAATTAGATCTTCTGGAGTAAACGTTCCAGCATGGGCGAAACCTTGACGACCATCTTTTACTACTCTTATTCCCACCCCTTGAGATTCGGCAGTGGTGAGCGACTCAATTTCTCCTTCATATGCACGAACTTCTGTCTCTTTCCCATAGACAGCTACGGCTTCAATCTGTTCACCATCTTTTGCTTTACTGACGATCTGTTCACAGATCGTTAAAAGTTCGCTCATATTAGGCAGCCGTTCCGCCGACAGTTAATCGAGTCACTCTTAGAGTCGGGGTGCCATCACCTACTGGAACCCCTTGTCCATCTTTTCCGCAAGTACCCGGTGATCCCATAGCAAAGTCATTGGCAATTGCATCAATGTCTAACAATGCTTGAGGTCCATTGCCAATAAGATTTCCATCTCTTATTGGTGTAGTTAGTTCACCATCTTCAATCAAATAGGCTTCTGTCATTCCAAAAACAAAATCTCCAGTTGCAGTGTTTACTTGGCCTCCTCCCAGTTGAGCTACGTACACGCCATAGTCTGTTGAGGAGATAATTTCTTCTGGTGAGGAAGAACCTGCTTCCAGATAGGTGTTCGTCATTCGAACCATTGGCAGATGTTGATAACTTTGTCGTCGTCCGTTTCCAGAACTAGATCTTCCTTCTTTTCGTGCTCTTAAGTAGTCCCACATGTAATCGGTGAGTTTTCCTTCTTCTATAAGTACGTTTCGCTGAGCAGGGTGGCCTTCGTCATCTATGGCATAACAACCCCACTCTCCCGACATTGTTCCGTCATCGATTAGTGTGACCATCGGGTTAGCAACCATTTCTCCTTTTCTTCCTGCAAAAACCGAAGCAGATTTTCCAACAAGGTCTGCTTCTAGTCCATGGCCGCAGGCTTCATGGAAAAGAACTCCACCTCCACCCGGGCCTACCACTACTGTCATTTCGCCACTTGGAGCAGGTACGGCGCCAAGTTTAGTAATGGCACGTTGCGAGGCTTTACGTGCTATTTCTTCTACGTCTACTTGATCAAATAACTCAAAACCGACCGTATGACCGACTGATTCCCGACCAGTTTGTAAACCTGTATCTCCCGCTGCGACACAAGAAACCGAAAACGATGTTCTTACTTGGTCATCACTGGCAAATAATCCATCCGTGTTAGCTACTTGAATACGGCGACGACTATCTCCATATCCAACCGAAACTTGAACTATTTCTCCTTCTTGGCTTCGTGCGATTTCATTAGCCTGAGCGAGAAGATTGACTTTCTGGGTTTTTTCTATATCGGAAGGCAGTTTCTTAGTTTGAGTATGATTTTGATTCTCATTTCCAAGATTTACTGACGCATTTGTAGACTCTCCACTTCGAGCAGCGGCGGCAGCTGATTCAACAGCGGCTTCAATTCCTCGAACAGTTAAATCCGCAGTATGAGCAAAGCCCGTAGTCTCTCCAGCGACAACTCGGATACCCGCTCCTCGACTTCTCCCGCTTGTCAGTTCTTCTACTCGACCATCGTCAAAAACCGCTGACATAGATCTACGGTCTTCCACGAATATCTCAGCAAATTCACCTCCGCCATTCAATGCCTTTTGAAGCGAGCGCTCAAGGAGATCTGCTTCTAGTAACGGATTCGGATCCTGCTTAGTGTCCACTTATTTCCCTTCGTAAATTTTTTTCATTTTTCTTTGTGGTCAATGCTGTCTTATCACGAACTACTGCGTATGGTATCGCTGTGAGCATAACCGTCGGACTTAACGCCTCTATTGACCTTACAGTGTCTGAAAATGATACCGCTATCGCGCTACGTTCTGGCGAGGTTCCGGTTTTAGGGACCCCACGGCTCGCCTCTCTATTTGAAGAAGCGAGTGTTGCTGCAATTAGTGATCATCTAGAACCTGGATACACCTCTGTAGGAATGCGCATCCACCTTGACCATTTTGCGCCTTCTGGAGTCGGGACGAAAATTAGTGCCACTGCTGAAGTCCAAGAAGTAGATGGAAGACGCATAACTTTTCGCGCACAGGCTAAATGTGTTGACAATTGCGAAGAAAACGAGACTGTAATAGGGTCAGCCATCATTATTCGCGTTTTAGTTAACACCGAAAGATTCCTTGAACGTGTTGACTAAATAGATTTTCATTTATTGATTATGCTTCCGAACCAAAATTCCTCACCAGACTCAATGAAAAAGTTTAAACGCTTGTCTGAAGAAGGAGTAGGAACCGGTTTACGCTGGTGGGCGGAAATTGCACTTGTCTTAATTTTCTATATCTTCTACTCGGCTATTCGTAATCAATTCGGTTCAGCATCAGTAAGTTCAGATCAAGCTTTGAAAAATGCTGAATCAATCATTGATTTAGAAGATGCCTTAGGGCTCTTTGTTGAGTTAGAGATACAGAATCTTTTTATTGACTGGCGATGGTTCATTCAATTCTGGAATCTTTTTTATGGAACCTTTCATTTTGTGGTAACCGCTTTTGCATTAATTTGGATTTACAGAAAGTTCCCATTCCTTTACCCAAGATGGAGAACATCTTTCTTATGCACCACTGGGCTAGCACTAATCGGGTTTAGCCTTTTCCCTTTGATGCCGCCTCGCTTACTTACTGACTGTGGTCAATACGGCGCATGTCTTGCTACTTGGCCTTTTGTTGACACCGTCTCAGATATCGGTGGGCTTTGGTCTTTTGATTCGGGGACTATGCAAAAAGTTTCAAATCAATACGCAGCTATGCCCAGTCTTCACTTTGCATGGGCTTTTTGGTGCACTTTAGCTTTATGGCCGACATTACAATCCCGTTGGGCTCGTGGATTAATTGTCTTTTATCCAATAGCTACCCTTTTTGCCGTGATAGTTACAGGTAATCACTACTGGATTGATGCAATCGGAGGGCTTATCGTCTTAGGGGTAGGAATATTGTTGGGAAGATTCATTGCCGATGGGTGGCATAAATGGAGCCTGAGACATATGGCATAAATGAAATTTGGGACATTTCAGATAGGTTGTTATTTAGTAACAGCGAGGTTTTTAAGTGCATCTTGAATCGATAAAAAGCCCGAATGATCTTCGTTCTCTTGACGAGAAAGAGCTTGGTGTTCTCGCGGAAGAGATTCGTTCTGAAATAGTTTCAGTTATTGATAAAACTGGAGGGCATCTTGGTTCAAACCTTGGTGTTGTGGAATTAACTATTGCGCTACACAAAGTATTTGATAGCCCGAAAGACGTCATTTTGTGGGATACCGGACATCAGTGTTATGTCCACAAATTACTAACCGGACGCAATGATCAATTTGCTCAACTAAGGCAACCAGAAGGAATTTCGGGCTATCCATCTCAAGCAGAATCTCCTCATGACTGGATAGAAAATTCTCATGCGTCAACGGTTCTTTCTTACGCTCATGGACTCGCTACAGCCTTTGACACAAGTGGAGAAGATCGTCGGGTAGTTGCAGTAATTGGTGATGGCGCCATGACTGGCGGCATGGCTTTTGAAGGTTTGAACAATCTGGGTCACAGCGAACTGGATTTAACCATCATTTTGAACGACAACGGCCGCTCCTACGCTCCGACTGTAGGGAAACTAACAGAAAGTCTTATTCGTATCCGTTCCAATCCAACTTACATGAGGCGCCAACGCCGATTTGAAGAGCTAGCAGAAAAATTACCTTGGGTTGGGGAAATATTTGAGCGAGGAATAAATGCTACTAAAGCAGCGATTCGAGAAATTTTTGAACCAGCAGCTTTTTTTGAAACCCTAGGCGTTCATTATCTCGGCCCATTTGATGGCCATGACATCAACGAGGTAGAAGAGGCTCTAAAAAATGCTTCAGAGTTTGAAGGACCAGTTCTCGTTCATGTCTTGACTCAAAAGGGTCGCGGCTATGAGCCTGCGGAAAAAGACCCGGTTAAGCACATGCATGACACCTCTGGAATTAAGCCGGGTAGTTACACAGAAGCATTCACGGAAACTTTGATAAAGGAAGCTGAATCACGTGAGAACGTTGTGGCTTTAACTGCTGCTATGCCTGACTCCACCGGATTACTTCCATTTATGAACCGTTTTCCTGATCGTTGTTTTGATGTGGGTATAGCTGAACAGCATGCTGTCACAGCATCTGCAGGCATGGCCATGGGAGGACTCCGACCGGTTGTGGCTCTTTATGCGACATTTTTAACAAGAGCCATCGATCAAGTAAATCTTGATGTCGCTTTACACGGACTGCCCGTTATTTTCTGTTTAGATCGAGCGGGGGTCACGGGTGATGATGGACCATCTCATCATGGCGTGTTGGACCTAGTACTACTAACAAAGGTTCCAGGAATGAAAGTCTTTGCTCCTTCTTCTTACCAGGAGCTACAACAGATGCTTCATGATGCTTTTGAATACGATGATGGCCCTTGCGCTATCAGGTGGGCTAAAACTGCTGCTCCTCATGTTGAATGGTCTGAAGTCGGTAACGGGCTCTCCGCACGTCTTGTCCGTTCAGCAGGCGACGAGGACACACAGGTTTGTATTTTAGGTGCCGGGAAAATGCTGTCAGTCGCCATCGAGTCTGCGGAACGTCTTACCTCTCAAGGAGTCTCAACTACGGTATGGGATCCAAGACTGATCAGTCCCCTAGATCAAGACATGATCAAAAACGCTGCTGAACACTCTCTAGTGGTAACTATTGAGGATGGTTTTCGCCAAGGTGGATTTGGTTCCCTTGTCCGTGACAGTCTTGCGGAAATATCTCCAAATACTCAGGTCCAGGTTTTAGGGGTTCCAGTAGATCACCATCCACATGGCAATGCTGATTCTTTACTTGCTTCTTTCGGTTTAGACGCTGACGGAGTTGTCGCAACAGTAAACCAAGTTCTTAACTCCGGAAAATAGAGAAGTTCAAGTAACTATTTTATTACTAGGTGTAAAAGGGGTTACTCCCCGAGGCATGATCAGTGCTGTCAATGACCTCAGTGATTTCGGGTATTGCTTCAAGAATGGCCGACTGAATACCTTCAGTTAGTGTCGCTTGACTCATAGCACATCCTTGGCACCCGCCACCCATCGTTATGTAAGCTTTAGGTCCATCAACTCCTATTAAAGTTGCGAAACCTCCGTGGGATGCAAGTGCCGGATTGATTCGCTGTTCTAATAATTGTTGCACTCGTTCTGGTATGTCTCCTGTGAGTTCTAGGTGCTCTATATCGCCCAATGGGTTGGGTCGATTTGGATTACGGATTACCAGACCACCTTGTGCAGAATTTGAAGGAATGTCTAATGTTGCCCCAACAAGTCGAGTATGGCTATCTTCCGGGACAACAATAGTTAGTCCGTTAGTCTCCCATTGCAAGTCAGAATCGGTTAGATCTTTTGAGTGAATGAATGCCAAATCGTAAGAATAGTCAATCCCTTGAACTCCAGTCACTGAGATACGGAGTGCTAACTCTTCGGATTCTTCTTCTTCCGCCCGTACTGCTATGACTTTCTCCATAGCTTCCGGCGTGATACTCATTACCGCACCTTCCGGGGTTTCTATCGTGGTTTCCTGTGTTACTTCACTCATGATTTAAAGTCTACCGCTCACCTATTGTTGTGTGACTATTAGCAAGTAAGTTGTATTTATGAGCAATTCCTTAGTCACAATAAAAACTGAAGAAAATGTAGCAACACTCTATTTAGATGACGGCAAAGCTAACGCTTTGGGTTACGAAGTAATAGACGCACTCCTTGCAGCTTTTGATGAAGTGGAAGATTCGGACGCTCATGCCCTAGTTCTTGCTGGACGTCAGGATCGATTCTCTGCAGGATTTGACCTTTCAGTAATGAACGAAGGAGCTGAAGCCGCCCGAGGGATGCTGTCTAAAGGAGTGGACCTGTTTCTTAAGATGTACATGTTTTCTCGTCCTGTAGTAGCTGCTTGTACCGGCCATGCTATTGCTGCTGGATCTATCCTTCTGCTGAGTTCAGACATCCGAATAGGAGCTAAAGGAGATTTCAAAGTAGGTCTACCTGAAGTAACAATAGGAATGGCTCTGCCTTTCTTTGCCACAGAATTAGCTCGAGACCGTTTATCTAAACGGCATTACACAAAAGCCACGGCACTCGGTTACATGTACACCCCAGAAGATGCTGTTGATGTCGGTTACCTTGACGAAGTCGTCCCGCAGGAAGAAGTTATTGCTACGGCACAAGAAAGAGCGAAGAACCTTTCCGAGGTAGGGCGAACTGAGCTCATTCGGACTAGAAAAACCACTCGTGGTCAAATAGCCCAAACTATTCAAGAAAGTTTGAGCAAAGATCTGTCAAAATTTGATGTTAATTCCTAGACTCAGTGAACCATGGCTTCTAAAAAGGCACCTAACGCGATACTGCTTGTAGGTTTTGGCGGCCCTGAAAGCCCTGAAGAAGTCTTTCCCTTCCTTGAGTCTGTAACAGCAGGAAGGAACATCCCTGCTGATCGGTTGCAAGAAGTCGCGGATCGTTATTTAAGCCGTGGTGGCCTCTCTCCAGTGAACGGACGTATGCGATCTATTTTGGAGTCTGTCAGAAAGGTCTTGGGCCAAGAGGAACTTGATATTCCAGTTTTTTGGGGAAATCGGAATTCAATTCCATTCATTGAAGATGTAATTGAAGAGTTAGACGAAAAGGGTTTTGATGAGATTGCTGCTTGGATCGCCTCCCCTTACCGTTCTTATTCAAGCTGTCGACAATACCTAGAACAGATAGAAGCCGGGGTCGAAAGGGTAAATGGTCGCGTTTCAATAACTCGGTTAAGGCCTCATTTCGACCATCCAGGTTGCATTGAAACAGCTGCGGACCGCTTATCTGAGGCTCTCAGTTCTTTACCGGAAGATAAGCGAAAGGAAGCTCGACTACTTTTTTCAGCCCATAGTCTGCCGATCTCTGCTGCTGAGACTTGTTCTTATGTAGAGGAAATAAATGAAGCGTCACGATTGATTGCTGAAAGAGTGGACCCTGATGGTAACCATCCCTGGGAGGTAGTCTGGCAATCGCGTAGCGGCCCACCACAAGTACCTTGGCTTATCCCTGATGTTTGTGATCGAATTGATGAACTAGCGGCTGAAGGAGTTTCAGCAATAGTGGTCTCTCCAGTTGGTTTCATTGTTCACAACTTTGAAATTGAATGGGATTTAGATGTTGAAGCAGCGGAGTGCGCAGCTAACCATGGAATAGCATTTGCCAGAGCTGAGACGATAGACGACGACCCACGATTTTCTCAAATGATTGTTGATTTAGTAAAAGAAAGTTTCAGTGATCAACCGGAATATCTTGCTCTTGGAAATTTAGGCATCGCTCCAGCCCCCTGTCCAAAAGATTGTTGTCCAGCTCCAAGCCACTCTTCTCGTTGATTCCACGACTTGCTTAGATATTCAGAGTACGGTCACAACCTATAGATGCACTGCATATGTCACTGCCATGGTGCAATATAGATATAACAAATCAAAGAAATTACTTAAATAACCGTGACTGAACAACAAGAACTTTTACCAAAAGACGAAGGCTTCGCTCGAGACATCGTTGAAGTTTCTGTAGCCGAAGAGATGCGCGAATCTTTTCTGGCTTACTCTCTTTCAGTAATCACTTCGCGGGCCATACCAGATGTGCGAGATGGCCTAAAACCGGTTCAACGCAGAATTCTTTATGCGATGCTCCGAATGGGTATCCGGGCAGATACCCCTCATCGCAAGAGTGCTCGAGTAGTTGGTGAAACTATGGGGCGCTATCACCCACACGGTGATGCTGCAATCTACGATGCCCTCGTGCGCTTAGGGCAAGATTTTTCCCGTGGGGTAACTTTCGTTGACAAACAGGGCAACTTTGGCTCTCTTGATGACCCACCAGCGGCAGCAAGGTACACAGAATGCAGATTGACTGAAGCCGCTATGGCGATGGTGGGAGAAATTGATGAAGATACTGTTGATTTTAGACCCACATATGATGGGGAATCCCTCGAACCGGTTTGCTTGCCGGGGCTCATCCCGGGACTTCTAGTAAATGGAACCACTGGGATTGCCGTCGGCATGGCTACAAACATGCCGACTCATAATCTTGCTGAAGTTGCAGCTGCTATTGAGTTGGTTATGAAGAAAAGAAGACCGAAACCCACAGTTGACGAGTTGATTAAAGTACTCCCTGGTCCAGACTTTCCCGCAGGTGGAATTATCGTAGATGATGGGCTACGAGAGGCCTACGAAACTGGTCGTGGAACTATTCGAATAAGAGCTCAGGCTCATGTTGAATCCCTAGGTAGAGGCAAACAAGCAATAATCATCACAGAGTTGCCCTATATGGTTGGTCCCGAAAGAGTGATCAGCAAATTGAAGGACCTGAACGAAACAGGAAAAATTCCTGGCGTTTCTGACTTCAAAAACCTCTCAGATCGACACACTGGCTTACGTATTCAGATAACAGTGAAATCTGGGCACAACCCTCAAGCACTACTTAACGATTTGTACCGCACTACTCCATTAGAAGAGTCGTTCAGTTTTAACAACGTTGTTCTAGTGGATGGTGAACCCAAAACCCTGAATCTTTACGACCTCTGCAACCATTACATTCAACATCGACTTGACGTGGTAGTAAGACGAACTAAATTTCGACGCCAAAAAGCAGCGGACCGCTTGCATATAGTTGAAGGCTTACTCGTTGCGTTAGATGCGATAGACGAAGTTGTTGCAATCATCAGAGGCTCGGAAGATACAGCCGCTGCCCGTAAGGCCTTGATGAAAAAATTCAAATTAAGCCAAATCCAAACCGACCATATTTTAGATATGCCTCTTAAACGCTTGACTGCTCTTGAGAAACTAAGAATTGAAGAAGAAAGAGACAGCCTTGTTGTAGATATTGAAGAGTTTGAAAAGATTTTGAAATCAGAAGCTAAACGACGAACCTTGGTGTTGCATGAACTTGACGAAGCAGTAAAAAAGTTTGGGCAACCAAGACGAACAGAAATTATAAGTCCCGACGATATACCAGTATTTGAAGTCACTGAAGAGCCAGAGGATGTCGTAGAGGAACCTTGTGTTGTCACTCTTTCCACTTCTGGGCAAATTGGCCGAACTCCAGTAGACGGAGCACGTCGAGCTACTCCGGGCCGACATGACATACTTTCAGCGGCAATACTTACCCGCACTACTTCGAAAGTTACAGCCATCACTTCCGAGGGGCGCGCTCTACAAATCTTTGCTTCAGAACTTTCTGATGCTTCAAATAGAACGCGTGGCTCATCAGCGGCACAAGTATTTGGAGCAAATCGAAACGAAACTCTTCACACACTTGTAGCAGATGGGAAAGAACATGCCGTTCTTATTACCTCACAGGGAGTCATCAAGCGACTTACGCTCGATGAAATTCGCGAAACTCGCTCCCAACAAACTCTTATCAAACTCAAGAACGGCGATTCTGTCGCTGCCGCATTTTGTGCTCCAGAAGGAGTGAATATCCTTTTAATATCTTCTGATGGTCAGGTGCTTTGCACTCCCGTTGCAGATGTAAGCGTTCAAGGCCGTGGCGCTGCAGGAATCGCTGGAATGAAGTTAAAGAACGGAGCGAAAATAGTCGCTGCCGGAGTCGTACTTGCAGATGATGTTTTGTACACGGTGACAAATGAAAGTTCAATCAAAGCAACACCTACCAGTGAGTTCGAGAGTCGTGGACGTAATGGCGTGGGCGTAAGAGTTAATAAGTTAAGCGAGGGTGAAGAAATTACTTTTGCTTGGGTCGGTCAATCGCTTGGGCTGCTCGCCACGATGTGCAAAGACGACGATCCGCAAAAAGCTGATCCCAATCCAGTTCCTCTCATGATTGAGTCAACAAAGAGAGATCTAAGTAGCACTTCAACTGAGCGTCAAGTTTTAGCACTTGGTCCAAGTAGGTGGTAACGGTGGCTTCTGCGAAAACAAAAAACACTACAAAGTCTTCCGCAAAAAATAAGAACGGCTACGATGCCGACGCCATAGAGACACTTGAGGGTCTTGATGCGGTTCGTAAACGCCCTGGAATGTATATAGGCGGAACCGGAAGTTCTGGACTTATGCATTTAGTGTGGGAACTAATTGATAATGCTGTCGATGAAGCTGCTGCCGGATTCGCTAAACAAATTACGATTACTCTTCACCGAGACCGGTCTGTTGAAGTGGCAGATAATGGTCGCGGTATTCCTATTGATAAACACGCAAAACGAAAAGTCTCAGCCTTAGAGGTTGTATTCACTGAACTACACGCTGGCGGCAAGTTTGGCGGAGGGGCTTACGGGGCATCTGGTGGGCTGCACGGCGTTGGCGCTTCGGTAGTTAATGCACTGTCAACAAAACTGACCGCACAGGTTGACCGTGAAGGCTACACCCATGAATTGTCATTCAAAGAGAGAGTTGCTGGTCAATTCAATGGTTCAAAATTTACTAAAAGTCATGAGTTAAATCGATTAAAGAAAATTTCTAAAACGAAATCTGGAACTCGAGTGAGGTTTTGGCCCGACTTCGACATTTTCGACAAAGACGCGACTATAGACATCCAAGAAATCTGCGACCGAGTTACCCAATCCTGTTTTTTAGTCCCTGGGGTAAAAATAAAAGTCATTGACAAACGTGCGGGAGGATCAAAAGAACCTTTTGAATTCGTTTCGCGAGGAGGACTAAAAGACCTTGTTGACTATTTGTCTAATGGAGAGAACGTCACGGAGATAATCACGATTTCTGGCATAGATACTTTCACCGAACGTGTACCTGTTGATGGGAAAATGACCGACGTTGAGCGTGAATGCACAGTAGAGGCAGCTCTACGTTGGGTTCATTCCTACGACACAACACAAGAATCCTTCGTTAATACAATTCCTACCAGTCAAGGTGGAACTCATGTTGCCGGATTTGAAAGAGCTCTAACACGAGCAGTCAACGACATCTTGCTCAAAGACACAAGAAAGTTAGCGAAATTAGCAAAAGAAAATAAACACCGCGCTGCAAAAGATGACGTCAGCGAAGGTTTAGTCGCTGCAATAAAAGTTACTTTTCCTGAACCTCAATTTCGTGGACAAACAAAGCAGGAACTCGGAACTCCTCCAGTAGAAAAAATCGTTTACAACGTCATCAAACAGAACTTGACTGAATGGTTTGAAGGAAACGGCCCTAAAACCCATATAAACGCTATTCGAGACAAGATCGCTACTGCGATCATAAATCGTGTCAGTTCAAAACAAATGCTTGATAATAAAAGACGAGCGGCAAGTCTGGGGTCGACAGGCATGCCTGACAAACTTGCAGATTGCCGAACTCACGGCATTGACTCTGAACTAATTATCGTTGAGGGAGACTCTGCTGCGGGCCCAGCAAAAGCCGGACGAAACTCTGCCAATGTCGCAATCCTCCCACTCAGAGGAAAGGTAGTTAACGCGGGAAAAGCTACTCTCAAACAAGTACTTGATAATGCTGAAGCTCAAGCTTTATTCACTGCGGTAGGAGCTGGATCTGGAAAAGATTTCAATCTTGATGATGCCAGATATGGACGGATAGTCATTCTCTGCGACGCCGACGTAGATGGAAGTCATATACGTTGCTTACTGCTAACACTTATTCATAAATACATGGGCCCGATGCTTGAAGATGGTCGTGTATTTGCTGCACAACCCCCACTTTTCACCTGCAAAGTAGGTGACACAATCCATCGCGCATTTAGCGAAGAAGAACGAGACGCTTTGACTGAGGAACTCACTAAAGGCAGGCGCAAAGTTGAGAACCTTCGTTGGAACCGCTTCAAAGGCTTGGGAGAAATGAACGTTGAAGAACTAGCAGAATGTGCGTTAGATCCTGAAACAAGAATTTTGAGAAAATTAACTATGGACGACGCTAAAGAAGCAAAGAAAGCAATTGATTTATTTGAAATACTTATGGGATCTGATGTTGGACGCAGGCGCGAATACCTTGTGAAGAACAGCTCCCTTCTTGACCCATCAGTCTTAGATATCTAATGGCTAATCTCCCCCGCTCTTTTTCTGTTTCTGCAGCGGGAATGTATAAACAGTGTCCTCGAAGATGGAAGCACCGCTATGTGGATAAGATCCCAGACCCGCCTGGAGAAGCTGCTTTGATTGGCACTTTCGCTCACCACGTTTTAGAGATGCTCTGCGAAAAAGATCCAGAACAGCGAACGATAGAAGAAGCAAAAAAAATTGCTAGGGATACTTGGCCTGAAACAGAAAATAATTCAGATTTCAAGTCCCTTAATCTAAGCGAAGCGGATCAAAAAGAATTTCGATGGAAAGCTTGGACCGCCATTGAAGGACTATGGGGACTTGAAAACCCTTCAGAAGTAAACGTGCTTTCCACAGAGAAAAAAATTTCTGCCACTCTTTCAGACGTTCCTTTCTTTGGAGTTATCGATCGTCTTGATGAGACCAGTGCAGGCACCGCAGTCACTGATTACAAGACCGGAAAACCACCAGACCCTTCTTACAAAGAAGATGCCCTTAACCAAATTGTTCTTTATGCGGCAGCTGTTCAATTCGAAACGGGGAAATTGCCTGCGAAAGGTCGGCTTTTATATCTTGGAAAAAACTCAGTTGAGTTAGAAGTTGACATTAGCGAAGAATTAATTACGAAAAGCACTGGTCAATTTGCTGAAACTTGGGAAAATCTAAGAGGTAGTTGCGAAGAAGATACTTTCGATACTCAAGTTGGCCCACTCTGTGGATGGTGCCCCTATGCAGGAATATGCGAAGACGGGCAGAAAGAAATAAAGAAAAGGCTTGCTGCTGGAAGAATGCGCCCAGACGCTCCTGCTCTGCAATTAATCTAGGTGCTGTTTTTCTTTCTTCGAATGAGGAGAAGAACAATGGCAACCACCGCAGCAAAAACACCAATTCGGTACAAACGATCTACTCTTTCATCAGTCATTTCAACTGGAGGGGTATCAAAAGGTTTGGCAATGGATTCTGAGTCTTGAGCATGCGCGTGTGAGGAATTATCTTCAGAGTCGACAACAGGCGATTCGTCTTCGGCAGAGGCGCCTTCAAGCAGGGTGTCAACCGGACTTATATCCGGCGGCCCGTTTCGTTTTCTACGCGACTGTGGATTGTAACTACTCACCATTGCCTCCAATTAACACGCTATCGAGAATCTTGTCGAACTCTGCTGAAGCTTCAGCGGTTCCTGGGCGCTTCCCTAATGCATGTATCGGCATTGATTGGGCAGCGGCTTCAGATACTGCTGCTCTCTGATGTATTGGGGGTAAGCATTTACCTGGATAGGCATCCTGAAGTTGTTCATGCCAGTATCTTGCATCACGTGTACGGGCTAGACGATTAACGGCTATTCCGATCAGTTTTGGTTCTCTTTCGATTCTTCGTGCTTGTATCCGATCTATTGTTTGTAACATTCGAGCCACGCCATCAACTGCCCACGCGCCGGGTTCAGTGACTAGAAGCACACAATTAGAAGCAAAGAGACCATTGATCGTTAGAAGTCCCAGCGAAGGTGGACAATCAATAATCTGGAGAGGGTATTCAATAGTGTTCTGTCCTCCTAATGCAGAGCTTAAACGTTCTTGCGCTCCTAAAGGATCGGTTGCAAGCTGAGGTTCGCGAATAGAGAGATCAGGAGAAGAAGCTGCAACAAGTGGAGCGAATCCATTTTCGTTTGGCCAACCGGACTCTTCAATGGCTAAGTGAATACCTCCGGGTCTTTCCTCTTGCAAAACAATGTCAATCCCGCGAGTTGGCTCAAAGAGTCCTAACCCTGTCGTAGCATTGCCTTGCGGATCTAGATCTATAACTAGGGTTTTTATGCCTCGATTCGCTGCTGATGATGCTAAACCGAGGGCAACAGTAGTTTTACCTACTCCCCCTTTTTGATTAACTATTGCAACTGTTGTCACTCTGCCAAACTAACTCAAACTCAGCTAGAAAGATATGCATTAGTGTCAATCATCTTTTTATAGTTCATAGACCAAAGGTGCCTCACTTTGATGCCAGAAACCATCTACGCTCGTTATATGCACAAGCGCTCCCTCTACATATCTCTGATTTTTCTTGTCCTAGGCGCAATTCTTGCAACTACTGCTGTTGGAGCACAAACATTTCTTGAACAAATTGACGAAGAAGAAGAGTCAATTATCTCTTTCGAGACAGAAATAGAAAATTTAGAAGAACAGATCACTAATTATGAAAAACAATTATCTGATATTGCTGATCTTGTGGCAGAAACCGAAGCCCGAATAGCCATTGAGGATGAAAAGTTATCGCTCATCCCAATTTATTTAGAATTGATGGCAGACAACTTGATTGATCGTTATGTCTCTTTAGAAGAACCAACAAGCGTCCGGCATGTCATGGCTATTGATGCTTATGTAAGAAACGATGAACACATAAATGCGGTTCTCACTCAATCCATTCAGTTATCTGAGGAGGCTCTTGAGCAAATACGGGCAAGACTTCTTTATGAATCGATTATCAACGATGCAAACGACCAATTGTTAGCGATATATGGTCAACTCAGACAGTTGGGTAGAGAAATAGATTCGCTCTTTGATAGAAGAAACCAATCTAATGAACGGCGAACTCTCGCTTTTGAAGATCGTTCAGAAGCAATGTCCATTGTTCCAGGGATCGAAGAACAAATTGATTCGGCCAACACCAACATAAATACTCTGAGAGCAAGTATCGCTAAGGCGGAATTGGAAATTGACCGGTTACGAGAACTCCTAGTAGCTATGCGGTGGACAGCATTAATCGGCGAAGACATAATTCGCCCTGCTTTAGCGTTCAAAATTGACAACGTTGGTGCGGCTAGGCCTCAATCAGGGATTAATCAAGCAGATGTAGTTTATGAAGAAATCGTTGAATCTGGACTTACTCGGCTTGTGGCAATATTCCAGACAGAAAGCCCCAGTGTCGTCGGCCCGATACGTTCTGCCCGCACTTCAGACCCGATCTTACTTTCCGGTTTTGATATGCCGCTTTTTGCATATTCTGGTGCAAATCAAATCACTTTAGACATCGTCTACGCCTCTGACGTTATATCTGTTAACTGGGATAGAGCTTCTAGTGCTTATTGGCAGTCAACAACTCGTCGATCCCCCCACAATCTATACGCTTCTCCATCCCAGCTATGGGCCTTAAATCCTGAACCAGAACGTACAGAATTACCTCCGGCTCCATTTGAATTCAGAGGGTCAGAAGAACCACTGCATCCTTCTGCTGTTCCTGCTGAGAGGATAGCTATTGATTTTGGTTGGACAGAAGTTGACTACCGATGGAATGGTTCAGGTTGGACACGCCGACAAGGAGGAACCGCTCACATTGATGCAAATGGGGTACGTGTCGCTCCTCCAAATATGATTGTCCAGTTCGTGAGATATGGAACAAGCCCTGCAGCGGAAACTTCCCCTGAAGCAGAGACTGTTGGTACTGGTGTTGCTTGGATCTTTACCGATGGCCACTTAATTATCGGCGAATGGGACCGAACAGACGCAAACATGCCTGCCTTATACCATGTTGAGGGTG
>Ga0207993_1000099_pt1 | contig 34918 bp, 25 predicted proteins | sample ETN01SmetaG_2_FD_185791 | JGI IMG/M metagenome (GOLD analysis project Ga0207993, IMG submission 185791) | Marine microbial and viral communities from oxygen minimum zone, Eastern Pacific Ocean - ETNP2014F12-01SV265 (SPAdes) (version 2) | ecosystem: Environmental > Aquatic > Marine > Oceanic ...
CTGACCAGTCATTAGGATTTGTTAAATCTGTTTTTCCTTCATCAATATTATTATCAGTTCTTTCTTTGCTAACCGGATAAGTATTCATTGTTAGTCCATACATAATTTCCTCCGCTTTACTGATATTAAAAACCTCAACATATTGCCATTTTTTATATGAATCTATCCAGTCACTTTGAAGAGCGTCGTAGTTATCAGAATTAGGTGTATTAACAAAAGTTTCAATACTATTCTTTAGGTTATCCATAGACGACTTGAATGTATTATATCTTGGTATAATAATATTTTCAGAATAGTTTGCTAAAATAGAACCTCTGTCAAAAGTGTCTGTTTGGCTTGAGGTTCCAGTTGAGGTTCCAGTCGAGGTTCCAGTTGAGGTACCAGTCGAGGTACCAGTCGAGGCACCAGTCGAGGTTCCAGCTGAAGTCCCAGTTGAGTTGTTAGTAGATGTTTGAACATTGGTCTGTGAATTACTTTCATTATAACCTTCATCAGAGTCTTTGCTACATGATACTATAACTAGGATAACAAAAAAAATCTTAATATATAAATGTTTCATTTTTAAAAATTTAAAAAATCAGTGGGACAAAGACTCCCACTGATTTAAAAAAACTCACTTATTGATTGAAAAGAACTAAATATCTATAACCTATATTCCAGCTTTTGCTTTCACTTCATCTCTAATAGCCTCAAGAGTTGAATTCTCAACAGTCCAGAAATTATCCATAGAAGTTAAAAATGCATTTACTTCAGAGTTACTAAAATATGGTGTGTCTGTTCCATCATTTGTGAACTGAAGACTCATTACAAAACCATAACCTTCTGATAGTGCATGGAATGCATCAGCTGTATTTCCATCTGCAATTTTAGACATGTAACCATTAATGTAATCAACAGCTTTCTGTGCAATAAGCTTTGATAATTCTTTTTTAATTATTTCAGCTTGCTCGTCTCTTTTGTCATATTGATTAGCAACAATGTAAGCCCTTCCTCTTCTAAATGCATCGAATACTTGAACTGCCATACCTGGATGACTACTAGCATTAACTTTTTTGAAGTACTTATTTAGTGTCGTTCCATTTCCAGTTGGTGCTACACCTAAGTCTAATCTAGTAGCATCAGCTTCTTGACCATATAGATATCCAAAACCTTCATCCCACTTGTGCTCCATGTCAGTATAATCCTTTCCGCTAGACAATGTTTTGCTTGTATTATCTGCAGTTCTTGTTCCCGCGTCTAATTGATATGGTGTTATGTAGTTATTTACAATTTGGTCAAGTGTCATTGCACCAATAATACCTTTAATAAATGTCTGATCAATTTCATGCCCTTTAGCATTTACATGAATAGTTCTTGTAGCGTCAGTTAGAACACCAGCTTGACCGTTTGAAGCATCTGTTGCCCAGTTTGGAATAACATTATCTGCAAAATCAGTAATCATTGCATCAAATTGAGGCTTTACCGTAGCCGAAGCTAGAGGTGAAGCAGCTGTTTTATTACCCATCTTTTTGCCCGATGTATTAAGTCCATCGCCGGCAAATCCTGTACCATCATTAAACATTTCAAGCATTTGTGCTTTTGTAAATGTATTTGTGTTTAAGGCTGCATATAACTCATCTGCCATATTAAGTCTAGCAGTTTGTCCTGAAAAGGAAACAGTAGATTTTCCAGCTCTTGCAAATTCATAAGAATATGGAATTTCAACAGTTACAGTTTGTGTAACAGGAACTTCAACAGTTACAGTTTGTGTTTCAGTTACTACAACAGTTTCAGTTACAGTTTGTGTTATATATTCAACTTCATCATCTTTAGAACATGATGTAACTAAAATGAAAGATGATAAAATAAAAATATAAGGTTTGAGGTTTAAATTTTTCATAATTTTTTGTTTTAATCTAAAACGGTCCTAAAAATGGTTTATGGTTAATTATTAATATTGATTTCTAATTTAGAACCGTTCTAAATAAATTTTCGGCTAATATAAATAATTATTTAGAATTAGTCTAAATAAAAATAATTTTTTTAATATTGTGCTTTAAATATTAAATCATGAAAAAATTATTCCCTCTTTTTGCCCTATTAATTTTTGCTTGTTCTAATGATAATTCTGAACAAGTGGTCAATATGTATAGTCAAAGACACTATGATGTTGATCAAATTCAATATGATAATTTTGAAAAAATGACAGGTATTAAAGTAAATGTTATCAAGGCTAATGCTGATGAATTAATCCAAAGGATGAAGAATGAAGGGGAGAATAGTCCTGCAGATTTATTTATTACAGTTGACGTCGGTAAATTATGGCAAGCATCTGATATGGATCTGCTTCAAAAATATAATGATGATAGTCTAACTGATGGAGTTACAGAAAGCTTAATTGATCCTAATGGATATTGGGTGCCAGTCACTTATAGATCAAGGATTCTTGTATACAGTAATGAAAGGGTTCAAAAAAGTGATCTATCAACATATGAAGACTTAGCAAATGAAAAGTGGAAAGGAAGACTTTTAGTAAGGTCATCATCCAATTCATACAACCAAGCTTTGTTATCTTCACTTGTTGCAAATTTAGGAGAGGATGCAACACAAAATTGGACCAAGGCAGTAGTTTCAAATTTTGCTAGAGACCCAAAAGGAAATGATAGAGATCAGGTAAAAGCAATTGCTGCTGGTCAAGGTGATGTTGCTATTGTTAACTCATATTATATCGGGCTTCTACTTTCATCAGAAAATGAAGAGGAAGTAAATGCAGGAAAATCAATTTCAGTATTTTTTCCAAATCAAGGAGATGGACAAAGAGGATCTCATATAAATGTTTCAGGAGTTGCTCTTGCAAAAAATGCTCCTAACAAATCTAATGCACTAAAATTGATTGAATATCTTACTAGTGACGAGGCTCAAGAAATATATGTAAACAACACATATGAATATTCTGTCAAACCTAACATTGAGCCAAATGATATTGTAAAAGAATGGGGAACCTTTAAAAAAGATCCTCTTGACTTGAATATGTTAGGTGTCAAAAGAAATGATGCAATTCGTATATTTGATGCTGGAGGTTGGAAGTAGAACCTAAAAGCATCAACGATGAATGTTAAACTATTAACATCAATCATTTCTGTCTTTTTATTATGTCCATTGATCTATCTTTTATATAGTGTAATTGGACTAAGCCTTGATACGTTTATATATTTATGGAACAACCTCTTGTTGGGTTATTCACTTAATACAATCTATCTTTTATCACTAACAGTTTTTTTTTCTTTAATACTTGGTATTATCCCTGCTTGGTTTGTATCCACAACAAATTTCAAAGGGAAAAACTTTTTTGATTTAGTACTATTCCTGCCATTAGCTATTCCATCATATATAATTGCATTTACCTATAGTGATCTTTTAAGTTATACTGGTCCGATTCAAAGTATTGTTAGGAATAATTACCCTGATCTATATAAGTATATAAATCATGATTATTTACAAATTGAAGTTTTGGCATTTCTGATGGCCCTTGTTTTATATCCCTATTTGTATACTGCATGTAGAATATCTTTTTCACTCCTTGGCTCGAATTATATAAATATTTCTAAAAATCTTGGGATGTCTCAGTTTCAAACTTTTTTCAAAATAATTTTGCCAATATCTAGAGTCTCGATTTTTTCCGGTTTATTTTTAATCATAATGGAGGTGCTAAATGAATATGGCGCCGTGAAGTACTTTGGTGTTAACACCTTCACAAGTGGAATATTTAGATCTTGGTATTCAATGGAGGACATAAATACAGCATCTATTTTAGCCGTTTGCCTTCTTATCATTGTATCTGTTTTTTTTATACTAGAGAGGTACTCAAATTCAAAATACAGATATAACTATAAACCAAATGATAATGTATCCGGGAATTATTCTACTAGTAAATTATCAAGAGCAATGATTTATATAGTCTGCTTATTTCCATTTATATTGGGCTTCTTTATTCCAGTTATCTACATAATAAATAATGTATTAAAAACTATAGATATTATTGATTTTAAAGAGCTTACAGACTTATCCTTAAACTCATTTTTTTTAGCTTCAGTTTCATCTTTAATAATAGTTGCTATTGCGATTTTTTTTCAGTTTATAAAAAAGATATCTAAAAGTAAAACTGTTTTTTACTTAAGTGAAATAGTCTCACTTACATATGCCTTACCAGGAGCAGTTATTGCATTGTCACTGATAATTTTTTTAGCATATTTAACCAAGCTAATTGGAGTCTCAATAGCTTTTGGATCAGTCATAATATTGGTATATGCTTATGTAATGAGATATATGGCAGTTGGAATATCTCCTCTTAGATCAAGCTTTGATAAACATCCAGAGACATTTGATGATACTGGTAAGAATTTGGGGATGACTAATTTTAAACTCTTTAAAAAAATTCATTTACCAATAAACATTAACTCAATATATATTGCATTCATTTTATGTTTTGTTGATATAATTAAGGAGTTGCCAATTACTTTAATTCTAAGACCTTTTAATTTTGATACATTAGCTGTAAGGACATATGAATATGCAATTGAGGAAATGATTGCAAAATCTTCCATATACTCTTTAATTATTATTTTACTAGGTGCAGTTTTATTGATATTTTTGAGAAAAATTATAAACAAAGGCGTAGATGTATCTTAACATTGAAAATTTAGTTAAGTTTTACAGTAAAGAAGATCCATTAATTAAGGATTTAAACTTTTCTGTTAAGAAAGGTGAGTTCGTTTCTTTTATTGGTGAAAGTGGTTCAGGAAAAACTACTTTTTTGAAATGTCTAGCAGGTCTTGAAAAAATAAATTCTGGACAAATTACATTAAACAATAGAGTATTAGATGACAAGACAACATTTATAATGCCAAATCATAGGAAAATTGGTTTTATTTTTCAGGACTATCCTCTCTTCCCGCATTTAAGTGTTCTGGAAAACCTGAAAATAAACTTGGAAAAACAATATGAAAAAAATATTGAGTATTATGTTGAACTTACAGGTCTGGATAATTTATTAAATCGATATCCTCATGAATTATCAGGTGGAGAACAACAAAGAGTCTGCATAACAAGAGCTTTGATAAGAGAGCCTGACCTTCTTCTTATGGATGAGCCCTTTAGTAATCTAGATGTTAGTATTAAATCAAAAATTCAAAATGAAGTTTATAAAATATTAAAGAGTACTAACACAACTACAATTCTAGTAACTCATGATATAAAAGATACTTTTGATATTTCAGACAGAATACTTGTATTTAAAGCCGGTATAGTTCAACAATATGATAAGCCAGAAGAAATGTATTGTAATCCAGTTAATTGTTATTGTGCTAAAATGTTAGGTGATTTAAACAGAATCCATATTGACGGGAAAGAACTTTATATAAGACCTGAGAAAATTAAAATTGTAGATAAATCAGAGCACAAATTAAAAGTTGAAAAGACTTCATTTATTGGTAAGGAATATAAGGTAAAAGGTATCTTGAATGATGATGAAATATACTTTTATAATTCAGAACCGATTAAGGATACTAATAATTTGTTTATCGATTTTGATAAGAGTGATCTTTTAGAATTTGATAGAAGATGTAGTAATTTCTTCACCTAAACCAATTAATTTCTTTATTTATAATCATTTTAAATTACTGTAAATGAGTAATTTAAAATCATTCTAAACGTTTTTTGATTTAATTTTATTGAAAATTATTTAAAATGATTCAAACAGTTAATACATGTATAAATTGTACAAATATGACCGAGTCATTACTTTGTGCAAAACATAATGTTGAAGTTGAGGCTAATAACACTTGTGGAGATCACCAAGTGAAAGGATAATAACCAGTACTTTTTACTTTACAACATTATATATCTAATTATATGTTCACCTATATAATGGTATACTCTAATACAATTCCAACTATTTAAGCATTGGGCTTAAACCATTTGGCTAAAACTTTAATATATTTACTTACAAATAATTGAGTAACTATGTTTAAAAATAAAATGTCTCTGAGATTAAGAATCTTTATCTCAATGATATTATTAGTTTTTACTGCTACACTTTTAGTTTTAGGTTCAACTTATTATCAATATAGAACGGAATCCGATCAGTACAACTCCTACAGACAAGATAGAAAGGAAAACCAATTAACAAGACAAATAAATTACATAGTTAATAAATATGATCTTTCAGACCGCTATGATTCATGGGAAGAGTATGAAAAAGACTTTGAGGAGATAACAAAAATTCATAGTGTCGAATACTCAATTTTTACAACTAGTGGTAGCCCACTTTTTTACTCATATCTTCCACTTGATGTAATATCTAATAATTATTCTTTAGAGGAGGAATTTGCAGAAATGCTAGTTTCAACTGATGAAGGAAGATTTACATCAGAGAATTTTACAGATGTAGGAAAATTTCAAGCATCTTACAGCGTTTTGAAAAATGATATTGGAGAAAAATATGCAATACTTTTTTTCCCATATTTTCAGGATGTCTCCTTTGCTGAGAGTGAATTGAATGTTTTCTTATCAACTCTTTATCAGATATACTTTATTATGCTTGTGGTTGCTATTGTATTGGCTTATTTTATATCAAGATATGTTACTAGGTCTATTGAAACTATCCGATTAAAAATTGGACAAGCAGGGTTACTGAAAAAAAATGAAAAGATTTATTTAAGTAATGCAACAAAGGAAATAGATAGTCTTGTCAACTCATATAATAAGATGATTGATGATCTTGAAGATAGTGCGGAAAGATTAGCAAAAACAGAGAGAGAGCAGGCCTGGCAGGAAATGGCTAAACAAGTGGCTCATGAAATTAAGAATCCGTTAACACCTATGAGGTTAACTGTCCAAAGCTTTCAGAAAAACAGTGGTTTAAAAAAAGGTGAAGAACAGAAAGATAAGTTAAATGACTTTTGTGATACTTTAATAGAACAAATAGACACAATGAGTAATGTTGCGACATCTTTTTCAGATTTTGCGACTCTACCAAAAACACAGCTTGAAAAAACTGATATTGTCGAGGCAACAAAAAAAGTTGTTGAAATTTTTGAGCAAAATAATATCTCTCTTGAAACTTCAAGCGAAAATATTTTTATTAAACTAGATAAAGAACAGTGGATTAGAGTAATGACTAATCTGATAAAAAATAGCATTCAGGCAATCCCTCATGATAGAGAGCCAATTATTCATGTAAAAATTACTGAGAGCTTAAAAACTGTAAAAGTGATTGTCTCAGATAACGGACTTGGAGTTTCTAAAAATAATCGAGATAAGATATTTGAACCAAAGTTTACAACCAAGTCTGATGGAATGGGTCTGGGTCTTGGTATTGTAAGAAGTATTATAAACTCTCACAGAGGTAAAATTTCATACAAGTCAAAAAGTAAAAAAGGAACAGATTTTAAAATCTCGTTGCCTAAATAATTAGCAGAATTCGTTATACGCTTGTATAAGATTGTCAGCTATTAAATCAGCTTCTCTACCTTCGATGTGATGTCTTTCAACCATGTGTACCAATTCACCATTTTTGAATAATGCAATGGATGGAGACGAAGGTGGAAATGGAAGCATTTCTTCTCTTGCAGTATTAGTTGCCTCAATATCAAATCCAGCAAATACAGTACAAAGATTATCAGGTTTTGATTCGTTAGATAAAGACATAATCACTCCTGGTCTTGCATTCCTTGCAGCACATCCACATACAGAATTTACAACTATTAGTGTTGTGCCCTCTTTATCTAGAGCTGATTTAACATCTTCTGATGAAGTTAGTTCAGAAAAACCTGAATTAGTTAATTCAAGCTTCATTGGTTTTACGATTTCTTCTGGGTACATTTTATTTTTTTTACAAATATATAAAGAAAGTCAAAAAATAAATTCAGATTAACTTATATTTAGCAATCAATAATTAAAGATCAAAATTGAAAAAGAAGCAATTAAAATATGACATCGCCTATCTAAAAATGGCAGAGGAATGGTCTAAACTATCACACTGTAAAAGAAGACAAGTTGGTGCATTAATTGTAAAAGATAAGATGATCATATCAGATGGATATAATGGAACCCCAACTGGATTTGAAAATCCTTGTGAAGACGATGAAGGTTACACAAAATGGTATGTTCTACATGCAGAGGCTAACGCTATAGCAAAAGTCTCTGGTTCTACTCAATCCACAAATGGAGCTACTCTTTACATTACATTATCACCATGTAGAGAGTGCAGTAAACTTATTTTTCAGTCTGGCATAAAAAGGATAGTATACTCCAAAAAATACAAAGATCAATCTGGAATTGAATTTTTATTAAAGTCAGGTGTAGAGGTTGATTTTATTGAGATTTAGCTTTTGAACTTATCTCTTATTTTTTTTGAAATCATTAAAATTAATATCAAGATAAGAGCGCACAATGAAAGAATGAAACATATTAAAGCTATTCTGTTTTCATCATCCAAAAAATTATAGATATTTAGTTGTGTTAAATTAAATACTACAATCAAAATTGTTAAAAACAATAAAATTTTATCTAGATTTTTCATTTTTTGATATGCAAACATAAGCTAAAAAAAGCTATCATTAATATTTTTTTAATTCAATTTTAATGCCCAAATATATTGAAGAAATTTAAAAATTTTATTTTTTTTTTAACTCAAATTGTAGAGAAAAAAGATTGAAAAAAGATTAAAAAAAGTTGTTCTTTTTTAATGTTAAAAACTTTATGTTAATCTTTGAAAAATCCTCTTTCAATTTTCATTATAATTTTAAATATTTGAAGTAAGTAAAAATCATAAATCAAAATTTATTTAATATGCAGCAAGAACCCCTTTTACAAGAAAACAAAGACAGATTTGTAATTTTCCCAATTAAGCATCATGATATATGGGAATGGTATAAAAAATGTGAAGCAAGCTTTTGGACAGCAGAAGAAATTGATTTGCATCAAGATTTAAATGACTGGAGCACAAAACTAAATGACGATGAAAGATATTTTATCAAACATATACTAGCCTTCTTTGCTGCATCTGATGGTATTGTAAATGAGAACTTAGCAGAAAATTTTGTAAATGAAGTTCAATATTCTGAAGCAAAATTTTTCTATGGTTTTCAAATTATGATGGAGAACATTCATTCAGAAACATATTCATTATTAATTGACACTTATGTTAAGGACGACAAGGAAAAAGATACTTTGTTTAAGGCTATTGAGAATTTCCCCGCAATTAAAAAGAAAGCTGACTGGGCTTTGAAATGGATTGAGTCAGATTCTTTTGCTGAAAGACTAATTGCTTTTGCTGGTGTTGAAGGAGTATTTTTCTCAGGCTCATTCTGTTCAATTTTCTGGCTCAAGAAAAGAGGTCTAATGCCAGGTCTAACTTTTTCTAATGAATTAATTTCTCGAGATGAAGGAGTTCATTGTGATTTTGCAGTACACCTGCATAACAATCATATGATCAATAAGGTACCAAAGGAAAGAATTAAGGAGATATTAATTGATGCACTTAATATTGAGAGAGAGTTTATTACTGAATCTTTACCTGTAAGTTTAATAGGTATGAATGCAAAATTAATGACTCAATATCTGGAGTTTGTTACTGACAGACTTTTAGATCAATTTGGATGTGAGAAAGAATTCAACGTAACAAATCCATTTGATTTTATGGATATGATTAACCTTCAAGGTAAAACCAACTTCTTTGAGAAAAGGGTTTCTGAGTATCAGAAAGCAGGTGTTTTAAATAATGATAAAAAAGACGAGTCAAACTTTGGTCTTGACGACGATTTTTAAAAATAATCATTTTAATAATTTTTTTGAATAATGTAACAATAAGGAATAAGTATGTATGTAATTAAAAGAGACGGGAAGAAAGAGCCCATAATGTTTGACAAAATAACCGCAAGGATTAAAAAACTTTGCTACGGCTTCAATGAGCTTGTTGATCCTGTTAGGGTCGCGATGAGAGTAATTGAAGGATTATACGATGGTGTTACAACATCTGAGCTAGATAATCTTGCTGCAGAAATTGCTGCAACAATGACGACAACTCATCCAGATTATGCCTCTCTTGCAGCTAGAATCTCTGTCTCAAACCTACATAAAAACACTAATAAGTCTTTCTCATCGACTATGAAGGATCTACATGCTTATGTGAATCCGATCACAGGAAAAAAAGCTCCTCTTTTATCTGATGAAGTTTATAAAGTAATTAAGAAAAATGCAGAGCTGTTAGATTCTAAAATTATTTATAATAGAGATTTTGGATATGATTACTTTGGATTTAAAACTCTTGAAAGATCATATTTACTGAAGATTAATGGAAAGATAGTTGAGAGACCACAGCATATGCTAATGAGGGTGTCAGTTGGAATCCACTTAAATGATATTGACGCTGTAATTGATACTTATGAGTTGATGTCGAAAAAATATTTTACTCATGCTACACCAACTCTATTCAATGCAGGTACACCAAAACCTCAAATGTCTTCATGTTTCCTTTTGACTATGCAAGATGATAGTATTGATGGAATATATGACACACTAAAACAAACTGCTAAAATATCTCAGTCAGCTGGTGGTATTGGTCTTTCAATTCATAACATTAGATCAACTGGCTCATACATATCAGGAACCAACGGAACATCTAATGGGATAGTACCCATGCTGAGAGTTTTTAATGATACAGCGAGATATGTTGATCAGGGTGGTGGAAAAAGAAAAGGTTCATTTGCTATTTACATTGAGCCATGGCATGCTGATATTTATGATTTCCTTGACTTAAAGAAAAACCATGGGAAAGAGGAAATGAGAGCTAGGGATCTATTCTATGCAATGTGGATTCCAGATCTATTTATGAAAAGAGTAGAGAATAATGAAGAGTGGACTTTAATGTGCCCGAATGAATGCCCAGGTTTATATGATTGTCACGGGGATGAGTTTGATAAACTATATCTTAAATATGAAAAGAAATCTAAGGGTAGAAAATCAATTAAAGCAAGAGAGCTTTGGGAAAAGATTCTAGAATCTCAAATTGAGACCGGAACACCTTACATGCTTTACAAAGATTCTGCAAACAGAAAATCAAATCAAAAAAATCTTGGTACAATCAGATCTTCAAATTTATGTACAGAGATATTAGAATATACATCAAAGGATGAAATAGCTGTTTGTAATCTTGCATCTATTGCTCTGCCAATGTTTGTAGAAGATGGGGAATTTAATCATCAAAAACTTTATGATGTTACAGTTAGAGTAACAAAAAATCTAAATAAGGTTATTGATATGAATTACTACCCAGTAAAAGAGGCAGAAAATTCAAACTTTAGACACAGACCTGTTGGTCTTGGAGTTCAGGGACTAGCTGATGCGTTTATTCTTTTAAGACTTCCTTTTACTTCTGATAAAGCAAAAGAGCTGAATCAAGAAATTTTTGAAACAATATACTATGCAGCCTTAAATGCTTCAGTTGAAGAAGCAAAGAAAGATGGTGTTTATGAGTCTTATAAAGGTTCACCTATTTCAAAAGGAGAATTCCAACACAATATGTGGGGGGTTGAAGATGAGGACCTAAGTGGCAGATGGGATTGGAAAAAATTAAGAAAAGATGTGCTAAAGCATGGAGTAAGAAACTCATTATTAGTAGCTCCTATGCCTACTGCTAGTACTTCTCAAATTTTAGGTAACAATGAGTGTTTTGAACCTTATACATCAAATATATATACTAGAAGAGTTCTTTCTGGAGAGTTTATTATTGTGAACAAACATCTTTTAAATGACCTGGTTGAACTTAATCTATGGAATGAGGATATGAAACAAGATCTTATGGCAGCAAATGGATCAATACAAGATATTGAAGGTATACCAGATGATCTTAAAGAATTATATAAAACTGTATGGGAAATGAGTATGAAGGATATAATTGATATGGCTAGACACAGAGGGTTCTTTATTGACCAGTCTCAATCACTTAATTTATTTATGGAAGGTGCAACAATGTCTAAGCTTACATCAATGCACTTTTATGCATGGAAGTCAGGTTTAAAAACTGGAATGTATTATCTGAGGACTAAGTCTGCTGTCGATGCTATCAAATTTACTTTGAAGAAAAAAGAAGCAAAACCTGTAGAGCCAAAAGTTGAGGTTGAGGCAGAAGAAGTAGGAGAGGTTGAAATTACAAGAACAGAAAAAGCAGCTGCAACAAAATCTAAAGAAAAACCTGTTGCGGTTGAGCCATTATCACCAGAGGAATTAAAGCAAATCTTGTCACAATCAAAAGAAAATGAGGATGATGACTGCCTTATGTGTGGTTCGTAATTCATTTTAAATCAAAGCTTTACATTCCAATGTTAACTTAATGTTATGTAAAAGTTTGTTAATTGTTAATTTATCGTTAACTTTACGTTATAAAATAAATGACAATTATGAATATTATAGTTAAATTAAGATTGGTAGTTGCATGTATGTTATTAGTTTTGGCTTGTCTTTTCGCATAAAGCAAAGCTCTCTAGCACTTCACATCAACAATACCATCCATCTCAAAAAAACTTAAGATTATTTAAACAGATATCTAGAGTTTAACTTCATCTCTTTTCTTGAAGTTTATATGATTTCTTATTATCAAAAACGTTACAATACTGATTACTAAAAGTATTCCAATAAATTTTAATTGGGTAATCATAAACACAACTAATGCACTAATACTAAACGCTGATAATGCTGTAAGGAACCAGCCACCAATGACGTTCAATACTCCTGAAACTCTGTAGACTGCGCTTTCACTTCCCCATGCTCTATCTGAAAGTGAAGTTCCCATAGCTACCATAAAAGTGACATATGTTGTTGATAAAGGAAGTTTATATGATGTTGCAAAAGAAATTAATATACCTGCAACAACTAAATTGACAGATGCTCTTATTACATCAAATGCAGGTCTATCACTAGTGTCTATCTTACTGGTCAATATCTCAGGAACTTCAAATCTTTTTTCAATTGTTTTCTTAACTGAGGAAGGGAGAATTTTTGAAAATAAAGTTGATATTGAAGATCCTATCATCACAATAAATCTAGATAAAAAGTTTGGGTTAAATCTCTCTGAGACCTCACCTTGAGTTGATAAGTCAAGCTCAGTTTTCACAACTCTTCGTGCTTTTTTAGAAAACCAAAGAGTAACAACCATAACTATACCAGCAATAATAAGTAAAAAATTAGGAGTAGGAACTTTTGATGCTAAAACTTGCATACTAAATTCGTTTGCAGCAACTCCTGATGCTACCCATGCTTCATAAGACTGCCATGCAGCAATTGGAACACCAATAAAATTAACTAAATCATTTCCTGCAAAAGCAAGCGCTAAAGCAAATGTTCCAGCTCCAATAATTACTTTATAAATATCAACATTAAAAAAACGAATTAAAGAGAATGAAATTAACGACCATATAATTGAGCTATATGTAACTATAGTAATAACATTAGATTCTAAAAAGTCTTTAATGGTCATTCCACCGATTAAGTCAAAACTTTCTCCGGCATATGAAGTTCCTTTAATCCCTTTCATCAATACAAAGTATGAGATTGCGGTTAAAGCAATTCCTCCAAAAATCGCACCAACCCAGGTTGCTTTTGTTTTAAAATCATAAGACAACAGTAGCCTTGAAACCCACTGAACAATTGCACCAATACTAAAAGCTACAAATACAGATAACAATATCCCAAAAATAATTTGTGTAGCTTTTGAAGTATTAATATAAGTAGCCAAATCAGTGAATGAACCATTGTCAACACCAATTTTAATGAGAGCCATAGCCACAGATGCTCCAAGTAATTCAAAGACAATAGAAACTGTTGTTGATGTAGGTAGCCCCCATGAATTAAATAGATCTAATATTAAAATATCAGTAATCATTACTGCCATAAAAATTATCATAATTTCATTAAATAGAAATTCTCCGGGGTTGAATATTCCTTTTCTTGCAACTTCCATCATACCACTTGAATAAACGCAACCAACGAAGACCCCTAGGCTGGCAATTATCATCAATGTTTTAAATGATAAAACTTTAGAGCCTATAGCAGAGTTTAAAAAATTTACAGCATCATTACTAACCCCTACAATTAAGTCTGCAAATGCTAATACTATAAGAGCGATTAATATAAATAAATAAATGTTTTCCATAATAATTTAAAACTTTTTAACTAATCTGACTCTGACTGTATTTGATGAATCCCATCCAACTCTGTACGTGAAATCTTTAACAGGAATATCTAGACCAAATGCAGCATTCATATTTTCTTCGGTGTTAAATTCTTTTTGAGCCCAAAAACTAAATTTTTCTAAATGATACTTAAGTCTGGGCTCTAGAGTAGCTTGGTCTTTCTCAACTTTATAATGTAATGGTAAACTAAGTGTGAACTTATCAGAATCAATTAATTTATGTCTGTAAGTAAATCTATTCTCTTCTCTATCAGTCCTATGCCTAATTTCAAAACCAGCATAGGAAGTTGATATGTATGCTTTTCCATTAGTTCGGAATTCATAACCTATTTTCTGAGAATAAGCTGTGGTTGTCGACACTAATATCAGTATAATAATTAAGTATTTTTTCATTAGTCAAATATCAAAAACAAATAAATATGTAATGTTAAATAATCTTGAATTTTAGGTTATAAAATCTTTATTAAACATTAAAAGATCTTGGTAGAAGTTCTTCTTAATCAGGATAATAGCAATAAAAATTTTTGGATTAAAACAGAAAAAATTTATACTTTCGCTTTTAAAAGCGTTTAAATATGTCCAAGTTTGGTGAATTATTAGATGAAAAGAAGCCATTATTACTCGTATTCTTTAGTGAGTTTGATGAGCTATCTACAAATCTGCATCCTATTTTAAAGGATGTGGCTGCCGCAGTAGGGGATAAAGGAAAAGTAATTAAAATTAATACTGAAAAGAACATTAAATTATCGGAGGCATTAAGAGTTAAAGTTATTCCAACTTTAATGATCTATAAATTTGGAGAAATGGTTTGGAGACAGAGTGGAGATCAAGATGCCAACACATTAATAAGTTTGATGAAAGACCAGCTTAACTAGACTTTAATTTATTTTTTTAACGACTTGTGCTCCATAATTTCTTCAATCTGAGAAATATCGTCTATAACATCTGGAATGTTTTTTCTAATCCAATAATATATTACACCAATTAAAAATTGCTTTTGTGTTGGAATAACTCCAAATCCTTTTTTAGCTGCATCTGATTCAATTGTCTTATTAATTAGATCTTGCATTTCATTAGAAACATCATATTTTATTATCATAATCAAAATTAATTAGTTGAGATTTTTTATTCAATCATTCTAGCTAACATATCTTTAAGATTCTTATCATATCTAATATATGCATCAATATCATAAACTTCTATTTGATTTATTAGCCTGCTGTACTGGTTAATATCAGATGTTATGCCCTCTATATAATAGACCTGTTCATCCTCATCAATATTTGAGAAAACAGAGACTCTTCTAATCAATTGTTCTTCAATCTTATCAATTACACTCATTGAGTATTCTAATTCATTTAACTCTAAAAGTGAAACCAAAAAGTTTGATAGAGAAATATAATAATCATATTCACCATATATGTAGTTAAACTGCTCAGAGCTTGATATAAAACTTTTTATTTGATCAGCTAGAATCTCTCTCTCACCAGATTCTTGAATTGTTTCAATTAGGTTTCTAAACCTCTCGATATCTGAAATAATTTCTTCTCCTACATCATACTGATTAAATATCTCAAGCGAAGAAAAATAACTTAATCTATCTGAGTATTTAAAAGATAATTTTTGAACTATTTCTCTTACTTTCTCGCTCTTTCCTATATCATAATAGGATTTGACTAGAGGTGTCCAAAGACTGTAATAACCATAATAGTCAATTGGCATTTTAGAAAAAGCTAAATCTAATATCTCTTCAGCTTTTTCATATTCCCCCTGTGAAATTAACTCTTCAGATAATCTAGATAGATTACCTCTAAAAGAAATACTATTTTTTCTTGTTTCAGGATCATGATATATCTCATCACTTTCAGAATTACCCCAAGACCATTTTTTCACAATATCATACATTAAATCTGAGTCAATCCTCCCCATCTCATATGGGTTATTTTCAATTGAGGTTTTTATAGGTACTAATTTATATACTAGTCCGTCGAGCTGAAGATAATCTTTCATCCAAATATATTCTGACTCTTCATAGCTTCCACCTGTGAAATAAATTGGTCTTTCCCAATCATTATTAGCAAGGATGTCTAACATCATTATTTGATTTTTTGTAATAATAGATTCAGGTAGATCTATGTCAATATAATCTACAATGAGGTCGCTATCTTTTTCTTTTACTAGTCCACTTTTAATTACATTCTCCTTATTCACTGGAAGTCTGATCTTATTTGTAGGATAGAATACTGTCTCAAGTGCATTTTCTGGATAATCGCTTGTATCTCCTCCAGATTGAGTAATTAAATTTCTATATTTTGTTCTAGGATTATCGCTTGCTACCCAATCAACAAAGTCATTGATATCCCATCTGATGGAATCCAATAAATTTTCATATCTGATGTAATCTCTTACCCCAAAAGCATATTGTGCATGTTCCATCTGTGATGGAATCGGACTGCTTTCATATGCTCTTCTTTTCATTTGATCAATATACCAGTCTGTTGCTAGAAGGCTAGTGTTTATAGTTCTAACATCTGTTCTAAACTCCTCAATCTCTTGAGCATACCACAGTGCAAAAGTATCATTGTCCCCAATAGTAAAAATCATTGCATCTCTATCTTCATCTATAGATTGTAAATATGCTTTTGAAATAGATTGAGCTGTATATCTGTCTGACCTATCATGATCATCCCAGTTATTATATCCCATAAGAAAAGGAACAGCAGCGATACATAATACATAGATAATTGATCTTGAGACTTTATTTTCATATTTATGAATATAGTTCATGATCGCAGTGAATCCCATACCTATCCAAATAGAAAAAATATAAAAGGATCCAACTAATGCATAGTCTCTTTCTCTGGGTTCAAAGGGCCTTTCGTTTAAATAAAATTTTAATGCAAGTCCTGTAAAAAGGAACAGTAAAAGTAGTGTCCAAAAAGATTTGATGTCATACTTATAACAATACATCAGTCCAATTAATCCTAGAATTAAAGGAAGGAAAAAATATGTGTTTCGGGCCTTATTATTTTTTTGGTCTTCACTAAGTTCTGATTGATTACCTAGTCTTAGTTGATCGATAAAATTTATTCCGCTTATCCAGTTTCCATTTAGAATATTGTATTCTCCCTGAATATCATTTTGTCTTCCTGCAAAATTCCACAGAAAATATCGCCAGTACATGTAATTAATTTGGTATGAGAATAGAAAATTAAGATTATCAAAAAGTGAAGGCTTACTTATATTTAGGTAAGGCCCAAGAGATCTAAAGAATTCATTATAATCATCACCAGTTAATTCTCCTTGTAGTTCTCGACTTTTAAACTCATTTACACTCTCAACAATTACCTCCTCAGATTTATATCTATCTAGTATCTCAAACTTTAAAGGATTTGTAAAATTCATATAATTTCCTGCATGATTTGAGCTCCATAGTCTAGGTATAAGTCCTCTATGATTAGAGTTTGAATTTATTTCAGAGTCTTTCCAATAATTAACAATTTTATATTTATTTGTTTTATAATCTCTTTCATACTTTGGTTTTCCATCTACATATGGTTCCTTTTCATCTTGAGGAGCATATATGTCAGAGAACATTGGTCCATAAAAAAGATATGTTTTTGGATACTGCTCAAGTCTATAATATGCCAAAAGAGTTCTAGCATCAGAAGGAGAATTTTCATTAATTACAGTATTAGCATTTGATCTAATTGGAAGCATTAACCAAGATGAGAATCCAATAAAAATAAACAGGATACATAATATCAATGTATTAGCCTGAACCATCCCTTTTAACTTGGTGTAACTAAGAGATTTGTAAAAGAAGAAGACTATTAAAAAAGCTGCGATAATTGTACCAGAGTTAAAAGGCAACCCTATTGAGTTAACAAAGAATACTTCTAGTTGACCAAACAGAGATAAGGTCGAGGGAAGTAAAAGTTTGAAAATAAATAGCAGGATTGAAACTGAGATTATATTAGCTAAAACAAAATTTTTAATTGTTATTTTTTTATACTTTTTAAAGAAGTAGATCATTCCTATGGCAGGAATAGTTAGTATTGCCATAAAATGCACCCCAAATGAGAGACCAATTAAAAAACAGATTAGTAACAACCATTTATCACCTCTTTTATTGTTAAAGTCTTTTTCCCATCTAAGCCCACACCAAAATGTTGCAGATAAAAAAAGCATAGCAAGTGCATATACTTCAGTTTCGACAGCATTGAACCAAAAGCTATCAGAGAATGTAAATGCTAAAGCACCAATCGATGAACTAAGAAGAATATTTGTATCATTTGTAAAATTATTTTTCTTAGATATTTTTTTAAGAAATAATGTGGTTGACCAAAAAAGAAAAAGTATTACAAATGCACTAGATACAACTGACAAAAAGTTTACAGCAATAGCAATGGACTCATTACTTGATGCAAACATCGAAAAAACTGCACCCATCATCTGAAAAAATGGAGCCCCAGGTGGATGACCCACTTGCAGCTTTGCTGATGTTGAAATATACTCTCCAGCATCCCAATAACTAGCAGTTGGCTCGACGGTTAGCCCATAAGTGACTAGGGCAACTGAAAACAGTAGCCATCCAATTAAATTATTGATTTTTCGAAACTTCGTTTCGGGCATATCAGTCTATTATTAATACCTATTTAATGACTAAAAAACATTTAAATAATCTAATTCAAGTTTTTTGAAGCTTGAATTAAAATTAGGAATGTCCTCTGAAATAATTTTATCATATTTTGCTAATTGAGCATTTACTTTCTCAATTAACTCATCTTTAACTTGAACGTCTTGAACTGTTGGCCCAAAATCACCACCTCTAAAAGTAGAGTTTAAGTTCCCTAAATTATTAGTTAATTTAACTCCGTAGTTAAGCGGATCTTGATTACTTTGATTTTTAGTTTGATAAAGCTCATTTTCAATTTTATCTATAGATTCAACTATAGATTTTGATTCTTCTATTAAATCTTTTGCAGAATCGTTATCAGCATAATCTGATTGAAACTTTTTAAGGTCTCTTTTCATATTCCTTATATTTTCAATTGCTTTATGAGCCCTGTCAACTACTCCATTTATTTCATTTACAAAATCAAATTGAGCTTTAATATCATCAATTGAGCCTTCTGATGTTGGATCTTTATGTATTGTAAACTCTTGAGTCATTTCAGTGTCATTAACTTTTAATTTTACGATGTAATCTCCAGGTATTGCTTTAGCTCCTGAAAAATCTGCTCCCCATAGGACCATATTAGCTAGTCTTTTTGCTCCAGGATATTTCATGTTCCATACAAATGAATTACCACCTTTTTTAACTTTCAATGTATTCTCTTTGCTCTTGTTTGAGAACTCCTTGATGAGAGTACCATCTGTTGAATGAATAGAAACTTTTACCTGATCATTATCTTTATTAAAATTTGGAAGGAAATAATGAATAATCACTCCATTTGGAAGATTTGTTCCAGCTGTCAGAGACTTTCTTCCTCCAGCACCTCTCATTCTATATGAGTCCTTTGGTTTATATAGTTTTGCCTCATCAGTAGATGAAGTTAGTTGATGGATTACAGTTAAATCATCAATCATCCATATACTTCTTCCTTGAGTTGCTACAATTAAAGAGTTGTCTTTAATTGTAAGATCTGTTATTGGAACAATTGGTAGATTTTTTTGAAATTTATTCCAACTATTTCCTCTGTCATACGAAATATACATTCCAGTTTCAGTTCCAGCATATAATATATTTTTATTCGATTTATCCGATCTTAAAACTCTAGTAAAATGCTCATCTTCAATACCATCTGTTATAAGCTTCCAATTTTTTCCATAGTCATCAGTTACATATAGATACGGTGTAAAGTCACCAAGTTTATATCTAGTCCCAGCTACGTATGCTGTTCCAGAGTCAAACGCAGAAGCGTCAATACTATTTATCATCATCCAATCTGGCATTTTCTTTGGAGTTACATTCTCCCAAGTAGTACCTCCATCTTTTGTTAAATGGATTAATCCGTCGTCGCTTCCTACCCACATTAGTCCTTCTTGAAGTGGAGATTCATCAACTGCAAAAATTGTTGCATAATATTCAACACCAGTATTATCTTGAGTTATCGGCCCACCTGAAGAGACAAGTTTAGATTTATCATTTCTAGTTAAATCTGGACTAATTGTTTCCCAACTATGTCCTTCATCTGTTGTAAGATGTACTTGATTTGAAAAAGTATATAGTTTAGATGAGTCATGCTTACTAAATGCTATAGGAAAATTCCAATTAAATCTGTATTTCATAGCTTCAGCTCCTTCTCCTAGAGTAGTGATTGGCCACACGTTGATTGTTCTTGAAGTTTGTTTTTCGTGATTTCTTCTTTGTAGAAAACCTAAATAACTTCCACCATACACAATCTCATTGTTATTTGGATCTATAGCTATATGACCAGATTCTCCTCCTGCAGTACTTTCCCAATCATCCTCACTTATACTATATCCAAGACTTCTATGCCTTACTCTTTGAGTTGAATTATCCTGTTGTGCAACATATATTCTGTATGGAAAAGAGTTATCAGTTGTCACTCTATAATACTGTGCAGTTGGTTGATTATAATATGTACTCCAAGTTTTTCCTTTATCATATGAAACCTGAGCACCTCCATCATCACCAATAATAAGTCTATTATTATCTTCTGGTGCTATCCATAAATCATGATGATCTCCGTGAGGAGCATAACTTGACTTAAAAGTTTTACCACCATCATCTGAGAAATGATAAGCTACATTCATCACATAAACACCATCTATATCTTGAGTATCTGCATATATCTTTGAATAATACCAAGCTCTTTGTCTAAGAGATCGGCTACTATTTGTGTAAGTCCAAGTATTTCCAGCATCATCAGATCTGTAAACCCCACCTTTATCTTGATTCTCAACTATAGCCCATACTCTTTCTGAGTTAACAGGTGACACAGTAACTCCGATAACACCAATTATACCTGTAGGAAAACCTGTGTTTGTGCTAATCTTTGTCCAGCTTTCTCCACTGTCAATACTCTTCCAAAGATCTGATCCTTCACCTCCACTACTTAAACTCGAAGGTGTTCTCTGAACTCTCCATGTTGATGCATAAAGTACTCGTGAATTATTTGGATCAAGTACAATTTCAAATGCACCTGATAAATCATTAGCATAAAGTACTTTTTTCCAAGTTGTTCCTCCATCAACAGACTTGTATACACCTCTATCCTGAGTAGGCTTATATAAGTTTCCTAGTACTGCTGCATAAACTATATCATTATTATTTGGGTCTATAACTATTCTTGGAATATGTCTAGAGTTTGGAAGACCCGAAAAAGTCCATGTCTTTCCTGCATCTACGCTTTTAAATACTCCATAACCAGATGAAACATTTCCTCTAATAGTTACCTCACCACCTCCAACATAAATTACATTTGGATCATTTTTAGCGATAGCAATTGAACCAACACTCCCTCCAAAAAATCCATCTGAAATATTTTCATAGGTTTCACCTCCATCTTCAGTTTTCCAAACACCACCTCCAGTTGCTCCAAAATAAAATAGTTTTGGATTGCCTTCAACACCAACAACAGCTGCAGAACGCCCTCCTCTAAAAGGACCTATCTCTCTATATTCAACTGATTCGTGAAGTGTTTCATCAAATGTTACTGAATTCTTTTTTGATTTTTTTTGAGAATAAACACTTGTGTTAGATGTTAAAACAGCAAGTCCTATTATCATTAATAGATTAAATATTTTTTTTATTTTCATAATTGATATATTTATAAAACCAAAGTAAAATAAAATATTTGAATATCATATACATATAATACGATTATACTTTAATTAATATTCATGGATACCTACGCAAACATCTTATTAATAACAATCCCAATTTTTCTTGTTTTGATTATTGTTGAAATATCATATGGTGTATGGAAGAATGATTTAAAGCATTCCTACATGGATACCATATCTAGTCTAAGCTCAGGATTCACAAATTTGATGGTTGACATATTAGGTCTTGGTATAATTATTTTCTCTTATCCTTTCTTTTATGAAAGATTAAAAGTTATTGAACTTGAAGAAAGTATTCTTCTCTATTTTATTGCTTTTGTCTGTGTAGATTTTGCAAGTTATTGTCATCATAGGTTAAAGCATTCAATTAATATTTTTTGGAATATGCATGTGATACACCATAGTAGTGAAGAATTTAATCTAGCATGTGCGCTAAGACAGAGTATAACAAATAACCTTGGTATTGGTATTCTATTTTTAGTTCCAGCAGCTCTTTTAGGAGTACCCCCAAAAATGATAAGTATTCTTGGACCCCTTCATCTTTTTGGTCAGTTTTGGTATCATACAAGACACATTGGTAAGCTAGGTTGGCTTGAATATATTCTGGTTACCCCTTCTCAGCATAGAGTTCATCACGCGATAAACAAAGAATACATTGATAAGAATTTAGCTGCAATTTTTTGTATTTGGGATAGAGCCTTTGGGACATTTCAAGAAGAGTTAGACGATGTGCCATGTGTTTATGGAACATTAAAACCTGTGAGGACTTGGAATCCTATTTTAATTAATTTCCAGCATTTATGGTTTCTAATCCAAGATGCATGGCATACAAGTAGCATTTTAGATAAACTTAAAATTTGGTTTATGCCAACTGGATGGAGGCCAAGAGATGTTGTTAAAAAAATTCCAAGAAGTAAAGTTGAAAATGTCTTTAATCAAGAAAAATATAAGTTTGATTATAGTCTTATACATAAAGTCTTTGTTGGGTTCCATTTCCTTACCTTAAATATTGTACTATATATATTCTTGAGTTCGTTTGCTAATTTGTCATTTGCAGATAAAACGGGTTATTTTTTATTAATATTCTCCACAATATTTAGTTTTTCATCAGTAATGGATGGATATAAATGGTCAATTAATTTTGAGTTTATGAGAATATTCATAGGAATACTCGTGTTATATTTTCAGGAAGAATTATTTCTGACTTATAATTCATCAATGATTATGTTCTTATCTTGCTATTTAATAGTCTCAGCTATATTGAATTCATTGATACTAAGGTCAGTCCCTGATCGTATTAATTAATTAAATTCACAAATATATTTTTTAAAAAAAAAAATAATTTAAATTTGCAGCTAATTGGCCTATGGTGTAACTGGCAACACGTCTGGTTTTGGTCCAGAAGAGTCTAGGTTCGATCCCTAGTAGGCCAACAATTTTATTATATCAATAATTTATAATAAATTTGCCGAGCATTTTGATATCTCAGAGGCGACATTATGTCCCTCTTTTTTTTTAAATAAAGTTAAGTAAATGGAAAATATATCATTATTAGAATCCTTTTCTGAATTCAAAGACGAAAAGTTGATCGATAGAGTGACCTTAATGGTTATACTAGAAGAAGTATTTAGAAATACTCTTACTAGAAAATTTGGAACCGATGAAAATTTCGATATTATTATCAATCCAGATAAAGGAGACCTTGAAATTTGGAGAAATAGAATAGTTGTTAAAGATGGTGAAGTTGAAGATCCAAATGCTGAAATTGAGCTCAAGGAGGCAGTAAAAATAGAACCCGATTTTGAAGTTGGAGAAGAAGTTTCTGAAGAGTTTAAACTTATTGATCTTGGAAGAAGATCAATTCAATCACTAAGACAGAATCTTGTAGCTAAAGTTTTTGAGCACGATAGTAACAATATATATAATCAGTTCAAGGATAGAGTTGGAGAGATATTTACAGCTGAAGTACATCATGTAAGAGCAAGAGAGGTTATTCTTTTAGATGATGATGGAAATGAATTGATAATGCCAAAGGATAAACAAATACCTAAAGATTTTTTTAGAAAGGGAGATAATGTTAGAGGTGTAATAGAAAATGTTGAGCTAAGAGGGAACAAACCAAGAATAATATTCTCTAGAACATCACCTCTTTTTCTGGAAAAACTATTTGAACAAGAAATTCCAGAAGTTTTCGATGGTCTGATTACTATAAAGAAAGCAGTAAGAATTCCAGGTGAAAAGGCAAAAGTGGCAGTTGACTCATATGATGATAGAATTGACCCTGTAGGTGCATGTGTAGGGATGAAAGGATCAAGAATTCATGGAATAGTTAGAGAACTAGGTAATGAAAATATAGATGTGATCAATTACACAAATAATAATCAGTTATTCATAACAAGAGCATTAAGCCCAGCAAAAGTTAACTCTTTAAATATTGATGAAGAGAAAAAAACAGTTCAGGTTTATCTTAATCCAGATGAAGTCTCAAGGGCTATTGGAAAAGGAGGACACAACATACGACTTGCAGGAAGACTTACTGGATATGAAATTGATGTCTACAGAGAGGGTGCTGAAGAAGATGTTGAACTAACTGAATTCAAGGACGAAATTGATGCATGGGTTATTGAAGAATTTAGAAAAGTTGGACTTGACACAGCAAAGAGTGTTCTGGAATTAAGTGAAGAAGATCTTGTCAAAAGAACTGACCTTGAGGAAGAAACAGTCTCTGATGTATTAAAAATTTTAAAAGAGGAATTTGAAGATTAAATCATATATATGCCATCACCAATAAGGTTAAATAAAGTACTTAAGGAATTAAATATATCTCTTGACAGAGCTGTTGAATTTTTGAGTTCAAAAAAAATTGAAATTGAACCAAGACCAACATCAAAAATTGATCAAGATGTTTATGACCTATTGCTTGATGAATTTCAAACTGATAAATCTGATAAAGACAAATTAGAAGAAATTAATACAAAGAAAAGAAGAGAGTTAGAGGAGAAACAGGCAGAGGAAAAGCAGGCAGAGGAAAAGCAGGCAGAGGAGAAACAGGCAGAGGAAAAGCAGGCAGAGGAGAAACAGGCAGAGGAGAAAGTTCCTGAGGAAAATGTAGAGGTAAAGACTGAAAAGGTTGAGCCAGTTTCAGAAAAAGCTTCTACTGATTCTGATAAAAATGAAAATTTAAATACTGAGACTACCAAAGAGGATAATGACTCATCTAAAATTCAAACTAATTTCCAAAAACTTTCAGGTTTAAAAAAGACTGGTGAAGTAATTGATCTTGATTCAATAAATAAGAAAGAAGAGAAAGTTGAAGAATCAAAGAAGAGAAGAAGAAAAAGAATTAGTAAGGATGTTTCTCAGCCAAAAGATTTAGCTAATAAGTTTAATAAAAATAAAAAACAAGTTGCTAGCCCAAAAGTGGAGCCTACTGATGATGAAATTCAAAAACAGATTAGGGAGACTCTAGAAAAACTTCAAGGTAAATCATCAAAATCAAAAGGAGCAAAATATAGAAAAGACAAAAGAGATCAAAGAAAAATTCAATCTGAGGAAGAAGAGGCATTACTTGAACAAGAAAGTAAGATTATAAAAATAACAGAATTTATTACTGTTGGAGAAATAGCAACTCTAATGGATGTTACTACAAACGATATAATCTCAGCCTGTATGACCTTGGGTATAATGGTTACAATGAATCAAAGATTGGATGCTGAAACACTCTCTGTAGTTGCAGATGAGTTTGGTTATCAATTAGAATTTATTAAGACTGATATAGAAGAAGATAAAGAAGAAATTGAGGAAGAAGATGATCCAAAGTTATTAGAAGAAAGACCGCCAATTGTTACTGTTATGGGTCATGTTGATCATGGTAAGACTTCTCTCCTAGATTATATAAGAAACTCATCAGTTACTGAAGGTGAGTCAGGAGGTATCACGCAGCATATTGGTGCTTATTCTGTTCTTGTTAATAATTCAAAAAAAATCACTTTTCTTGATACACCTGGTCATGAAGCATTTACTGCTATGAGGGCAAGAGGAGCTCAAATTACAGATATAGTTATCATTGTAATTGCAGCAGATGATAGTATAATGCCACAGACAAAAGAGGCAATCAGTCACGCTCAGGCGGGAGGTGTTCCCATAATTTTTGCAATTAATAAAATTGATAAAGAGGGTGCTAATCCAGATAAGGTTAAAGAATCTCTTGCATCAATGAATCTAGTGGTAGAGGATTGGGGAGGTAAGATTCAATCGCAAGATATTTCTGCCTTAAATGGAAAAGGTGTTGATTCTCTTCTTGAAAAAGTATTACTTGAAGCAGAAATAATGGATTTAAAAGCTAATCCAAATAAAAATTCTTCAGGTTCAGTACTTGAGGCATACCTTGATAAGGGTCGAGGTTATGTTTCTACTATGCTTGTACAAAATGGTTCACTTAATATCGGGGATTATGTACTAGCAGGGAAAACTAGTGGAAAAGTAAAAGCAATGTTTGATGAAGGAGGAAATACAATAAAGATTGCACCACCTTCAACTCCAGTATCTGTTCTTGGGCTGGATGGTGCTCCTCAAGCTGGTGATCCATTCAAGGTTCTTGAAGATGAAAAAGAAGCTAAGTTGATTGCCTCTAAAAGAACACAGCTGGTTAGAGAACAAAATGTTAGAACACAAAAACAATTAACTCTTGATGAGATTGGAAGAAGAATTGCAATAGGGGACTTTAAGGAACTTAATGTAATTATTAAAGGAGATGTAGATGGATCAGTAGAGGCCTTAACAGATTCATTTGAGAATCTATCAACTGAGGAAATTCAAGTTAATATAATATTTAAAGGTGTTGGAGCAATTACAGAATCTGATGTTTTGCTGGCTTCTGCATCTCAAGCTATAATTGTAGGGTTTAATGTGAAGCCTACGGATAGTGCTAGAAAGCTTTCAGAAAAAGAACAAATTGATATAAGATTCTACTCAATTATATATGATGCAATTAATGACCTTAAGGATGCAATGGAGGGTATGTTATCTCTTGAAATGAAAGAGGAAAGTACGGGTGAAGCTGAAGTAAGGGAAACTTTTAAAATTTCAAGAATTGGAACAATAGCTGGATGTATGGTAACTTCTGGTAAAATATTCCGAAACTCAAATGTTAGAGTTGTTAGGTCTGAGGAAATTATTTTTGAAGGAAAATTACTATCATTAAAAAGATTTAAAGATGATGTTAAAGAAGTAGCTAAGGGGTATGACTGTGGTATTCAAATTAATGAATTTAATGATTTAGTTGAAGGGGACATTATTCAATGTTACCAGGAAGTTGCAGTCAAAAGAACATTATAAATCAGAAAGCTTTATTATAAAAGAGCTTGGATAAATCCTCCTTATTTCTTCTAATTTTTGAGATGCAACATTTATATCTTTATACTCACCGATCCTAACTTTATAATTAGGAGTTTCAAATATTAAATCAGATTTAATCTCTTGATAATTTTCTCTAAAATCTTCAAGAATAGAATCGGCTTCTTTTAGACCGCCATAATATATTTGAATAGTATAAAAAGTTGACTCAAAAATTCTTTTACTATAATCTTTTTTAAGTTCAAAAAATTTCTTTGTAACAGTATCGTTATAGTTAATATTATTCTCTTGACCATTTAATGGAATACTAAATAGACAAATCCCTATAAATACTAATAAAAATTGAACTTTTGACATAAATTTATTTTCCAAATTTAAGAAAATGATATAACTTGTTATTTAGAATGATTATAAATTAAATATTTGTTGATTTTAGAGTTTTTAAAATGACGTTTATGACTTAAATTTGTTGTCTTGAAAAAGTGCTTTAAATCACTTTATTAAAATGAAAAAAAACTTTATCGCCCCTAACTAATGTTACACCTTAAAAGGATTCTTTTAGTAACACTACTTTTGCCTTCTTTAGGCCTATCTCAAGAAGCGGATGTTCAGGCGGGAAAAAACTTATTCAATGCAAATTGTGCTGCATGTCATCAGCTTAATAGAAAAGCAGTTGGTCCAGCTTTAAGAGGGGTAACTGAAAAGTATGACAGAGACTGGTTGTACAGCTGGATAAAAAATGGAACACAGATGATTAAAGATGGTGACCCCCAGGCTGTTGCTATCTGGGAGGAATATAACCGTGCGGTTATGACAAACTATCCTCAATTCTCTAATGAGCAGATTGATAATATTTTAGCTTATACAAATTATATTCCACCAGCACCAGCTGTTGCTGTATCTGCGTCAGCTGAAACAGTTGCCCAAGGCTCTGACATTTCAATCAATATAATACTAGCAGTTACTATTGTGATTTTTACAATTCTGATAGTAATGCTATTCCTTGTTCAAAGAACACTTATCAAAATTGCAAATGCAAGTGGTGTAAAAATTGAGACTGAAACAAAAAGAAATATTAGGCCTTTATGGAAAGCTGTTGTAGAAAATCAATTTATAATGTTTGTTTTAGTTATAGGGTTCTTATTATCTAGTGCTTACTTTACATATGGTTATTTAATGCAAATTGGAATAGATCAGGGTTATGCCCCAATTCAACCAATTCATTATTCTCATAAAATTCATGCTGGGGCAAATCAAATTGAATGTAAATATTGTCACTCCTCTGCTAGGGTCTCTAAACATTCGGGAATCCCATCATTGAATGTATGTATGAATTGTCATGAATACATAGCAGATTATAATGGTGAAGAGGATCTAGAAAATGGATATACAAAAGATTTCTACACAAATGAAATCAAAAAATTATACAATGCAGTTGGGTGGGATGAAGAAAACCAAGTTTACACTGGAAACACTCAGCCTGTAAAATGGGTAAGGATTCATAATCTTCCTGACTTTGTATACTTTAATCATGCTCAACATGCTCAAGTAGCAAAAATAGAATGTCAAACATGTCACGGACCTGTTGAAGAAATGGAAATATTATATCAATACTCTCCTCTAACAATGGGTTGGTGTATAGATTGTCATAGAGAGAGCAATGTTGATAAGGATAATGAATATTATCAAAAAGTTCACGAGGAACTGTCCAAGAAATATGGTGTTGAAAAACTTACTGTTGCTCAGCTTGGTGGAATTGAATGTGCTAAATGTCATTACTAGTTTAAAATGGGAAAGAAGAATATTTATTGGAAGGGTTTTGAGGAGCTAAACAAGAGTAGCGAGATAGTTGAAAAGCTAGAACAAAATGAATTTGTTGAGAAGCTTCCTGTTGGTGAAGGAGATCAAGAAGGCAACCCAAATAGAAGAGATTTTCTAAAATATGCTGGTTTTAGTACAGCTGCTGCTGCTATAGTTGGTTGTGAAGGACCTGTTATTAAATCTGTTCCATATGTAGTTCAGCCTGAACAAATCATACCTGGTATTGCAAACTATTATGCCACAACCATTGCAGATGGATTTGACTTTAGTAGCATATTAGTTAAGACAAGAGAAGGCCGTCCAATCTTTATTAAAGGAAATAAAGATGCGAATTCGATGAATTGTACTAATGCTCGAATAAATGCATCTGTTCTTTCAATGTATGACATATACAGACTTCAAGGTCCAAAGGTTTCAGGTCAAAACATTAGTTGGAATGATTTCAACCTGTCTGTTAAGTCTGAACTTGAGAACCTTTCAGCTCAAAATAAAAAAGTAGTACTACTTACACAATCTTTTGCTAGTCCAACAACAGAAAAAATTATTACAGATTTCATAAACAAGTATCCTAACATTCAACATGTTGTGTATGACTCAATATCTAATAGTTCTGCATTAGATGCCTTTGAGAATTCTTATGGTAAAAGAGCATTAGCTGATTATGATTTTTCACTATCAGATACAATAATATCAATTGATGCTGATTTTATGTCTGACTGGCAAGGTGGGAATTATTCATCAGGTTGGTCAAAGAATCGTGTACCCAACAAAGAGAATGAATACTCTATGTCTTATCACCTTCAATTTGAATCAAATATGACTTTGACAGGTGCAAATGCCGATAATAGAGTAATGGCAAAACCTAGTGAATTAAAATATGTTCTACAAAGTATTTATTTAGAGTTAACAAATCAGAAATATTCTGGTCCAGCTTTAGGCCCTTATCTTGACAGATATGTAAAGTTAGCTGTTGACTCTATAAAACAATCTGGAAATAAGGCAGTTGTAATATCTGGACTTGATGATGTAGATTCTCAAGAGATTGTATTAATGATTAATGAATTTATCAAAAGTGACGCATTTGATATAACATCACCAAGATTAATTTATCAAGGAAGTAACTCTAATCTTCTAAACACAATTGATGAATTGAAATCAGGTAAAATAAGTGGAATTATTACAGCCGGTGTTAACCCAGGCTACACACTTCCAAACTCTGAAGAATTTTTAGAGCTTGTGAGTAAATTAGACTTTTCATTATGCTTTAGCATGAAAGAAGATGAGACTGCAAATAGCTGTAAATATGTAGCTGCTACTCCACATTATCTGGAATCATGGGGTGATTATGAATTTAAATTGGGTCATTACTATCTTAGTCAACCTACTATAAAACCACTTTTTGATACTAATCAGTTTCAAGATATAATTCTAACTCTATCAGGGTCTAATAATAGTTTCTATGATGAAATTAAAAGTAATTGGAGAACAAATATTTTAAGGGGTAAGACTTGGGGAAAATCTCTTCAAGATGGATTTTATTATTCCTATGAAAACAATGCTCCTAGGAGAATCAAAACCTCTTTGAATCTTGATAATTTACCTATTCAAAGCAATGATGAGTTAGAACTTGTACTCTACACAAAGATTGGGCTTGGAGATGGACAACAATCTTCAAATCCATGGCTACAAGAATTTCCTGATCCTATAACGAGAGTAACGTGGGATAATTATCTTACCGTATCATACAAGGATGCCGAAAGACTTGGACTAAAAAACTATAATGTATCAAATGGTGCATTAAATGGAAGTTATGTTAATGTTAGTAATGATAACAACAGTATAAAAGTCCCTGTAATTATTCAGCCTGGTCAAACTCCAGGAACTGTTGGACTAGCGCTTGGTTATGGAAAAACTCAAGCAATGAGTGAAGAGATGAATGTTGGGGTCAATGCCTTCAAATTTTATGATGATTTTAAAAAGATTCACAAAGTAAATGTGACGAAGGTAAAAGGTGATCATGAGTTTGCATGTATCCAATTGCATAATACAATGATGGGTCGTGATGAGATAATAAAAGAGACTACACTCGAAGAATTCATTCAAGAAGATAAATCAGTTTGGAATCCGACCGTTATGGTATCAAAGAACCATATTGAGACGAAAGTTACATCCAAAGAGGTAGATATATGGAGAGAGTTTGATAGATCTACTGGTCACCATTTTAATTTGTCAATTGATCTAAATAAGTGTAATGGATGTGGTGCTTGTGTAATTGCATGTCACGCTGAGAATAATGTTCCTGTTGTTGGTAAAGAAGAAGTTAGAAAGTCTAGAGATATGCACTGGATAAGAATTGATAGGTACTATTCTTCTCAAGATACAATTCAGGGAGATGTTGAAGCTAAAGACTCTACTAGTGGTTTTTCCGAATATAAATCAACATCTGCAGAATTAGAAAAAGCATCTGCTAATCCACAAGTTGTTTTTCAGCCTGTTTCATGTATGCATTGTAATCATGCACCATGTGAGACAGTTTGTCCTGTAGCTGCCACATCTCATGGAAGGCAAGGTCAAAACCAAATGGCTTATAACAGATGTGTAGGTACAAGGTATTGTGCTAACAACTGTCCTTATAAAGTTAGAAGATTCAATTGGTTTCAATATTCACAGAATGATGAGTTTGACTACAATATGAATAATGACCTTGGTCGAATGGCAATTAATCCTGATGTAAATGTTAGATCAAGAGGTGTAATGGAAAAATGTTCATTGTGTATTCAGATGACCCAGAAGACAATCCTCGATGCAAAAAAAGAGGGGAGAAGAGTAAGAGATGGAGAGTTTAAAACTGCTTGTTCTGAATCATGTGATGACAATGCTATGGTGTTTGGAGATATCAATGATAAAGAAAGTGAAATCCTAGAGGTAAAGGATGGAGATAGAACATACAGAGTTTTAGAAAGTATTGGTACTAAACCAAATGTTATATATCAAGTTAAGATTAGAAATAGTAAAAAAATATAGATATGTCATCGCATTACGAAGCTCCTATTAGAAAACCCCTTGTACTTGGTGATAAATCGTATGCAGATATTTCAAATGATATAGCTAGGCCTGTAGAGACTCCCCCAGATCGAGACTGGTGGATTGCTTTTTCAATCTCAATGGTTGTCTTTTTATGGGGTCTAGGATGTATAGCGTATACAATAGGAACAGGTATTGGAACTTGGGGTTTAAACAAAACTGTTGGTTGGGCCTGGGATATTACAAACTTTGTTTGGTGGGTAGGTATTGGACATGCTGGTACATTAATCTCTGCAGTATTACTTCTTTTTAGACAAAAATGGAGAATGGGGATTAATAGATCTGCAGAGGCAATGACAATATTCTCTGTAGTTCAAGCAGGTTTATTTCCACTTATTCACATGGGGAGACCCTGGCTTGTATATTGGTTCTTCCCAATTCCAAATCAATTTGGATCTTTATGGGTTAACTTTAATTCTCCACTATTATGGGATGTTTTTGCAATTTCAACTTATCTAACTGTATCTCTTGTATTCTGGTGGACGGGTTTACTTCCTGACTTTGCCATGATTAGGGATAGAGCTGTTAAACCTTTTAGAAAGAAAATGTATAGTTTACTAAGTTTTGGATGGTCAGGAAGAGCAAAAGATTGGCAAAGGTTTGAAGAAGTTTCTTTAGTTTTAGCAGGTTTAGCTACTCCTCTGGTACTATCTGTTCACACTATTGTATCATTTGATTTCGCAACTTCTGTGATTCCAGGATGGCATACAACAATATTTCCTCCTTACTTTGTTGCAGGTGCAATTTTTTCAGGATTTGCAATGGTTCAAACATTATTGATCATCATGAGAAAGGTGTCTAGACTTGAAAGCTATATAACGCTTCAGCACATAGAGATGATGAATATTGTAATAATGATTACAGGGTCAATTGTAGGTTGTGCATATATTACCGAGTTATTTATAGCATGGTATTCTGGAGTAGAATATGAGCAATATGCATTTTTAAACAGAGCAACTGGACCTTATTGGTGGGCATATTTTTTAATGATGTCTTGTAATGTTGTTTCACCTCAGGTTATGTGGATAAAGAAAATAAGAACTAATATTATTTGGTCGTTTATAATTTCAATTGTTGTTAATATTGGAATGTGGTTTGAAAGATTTGTAATAATTGTTACATCTCTTCACAGAGATTATCTTCCATCTTCTTGGACAATGTTCTCTCCTACTTTTGTTGATATAGGAATATTCATTGGGACAATTGGGTTCTTCTTCGTATTATTCTTATTGTATGCTAGAAGTTTCCCTGTAGTAGCTCAAGCAGAGATTAAAACTATTTTAAAATCATCTGGTGAAACATATAAAAAAAATAGAGATAAGTAATGAGTGCTAAAAGATTACATGTAATGTTTGATGATGATGACATCCTATTAGATGCAGTTAAAGAAATTGTGAAAAATAAGATGTATATACATGAAGTTTATACTCCATTTCCTGTTCATGGATTGGATAAGGCAATGAAACTTAAACCAACTAATATTTCGATAGCAACATTCATCTATGGATGTATTGGATTTACAGTTGCTGTTTTAATGATGTACTATATAATGATTGTTGATTGGCCACAAGATATAGGAGGTAAACCGAGCTTTACATTAATTGAAAATATACCATCATTCGTGCCAATAATTTTCGAGATGACAGTTTTTTTTGCAGCACATTTAATGGTAATTACTTTTTACATGAGGAGTAAATTATGGCCTTTTAAAGAAGCAGAAAATCCAGATCCATCAACAACTGACGATAAGTTTTTAATTGATATGGAATCTGGTTCAAATTTATCAAAGACAAAGACCATGTTAAAAAAAATGGGGGCAATATCAATAAAAGAAGTAAAAGAAGAAAGTGAGAAATAGTCTATTTATAATATTATCTATAAGCTTAATGCTTACCTCATGTTTTGATCCCTCAAAACCCAACTTCCAGTATTTCCCAGATATGTACGAATCTCTGGCTTATGAGACCTATGCTGAATCTGATGGATTCTCAAATGGAATAGAGGCTCAAATACCAGTTGAAGGTACAATTCCTAGGGGATGGGACCCTTATGATTACCCTGATTCAAATGAAGGATATGAGATGGCTAAGGCTAATCTTCAATCACCAATTGAATTAAGTGATGACAATGTAAGTCAGGGTAAAGAATTATACGAAATATACTGTTCAGTATGTCATGGAGATAAAGGGGATGGTATGGGAATTTTAGCACAACGAGAAAAATTTCTTGGTATTCCAGCATATATAGATAGAGAGATTACACCAGGTAGTATTTATCATGTCTTAATGTATGGAATAAATGCTATGGGTTCTCACGCAGGACAAGTTAATGAAGAAGAAAGATGGCAAATAGCTCAATATGTAATGAAACTAAGAGAAGAATCTAAAAAATAGTAAATGACAGATTATAAGTTTTCAAAACAAATCAAAATGTTCTCTATAATATTAATTATTATAGGTGCGATTGGTATTGCATTTGGATTTTATTCTGCTCCATCAAATGTTGAGGAGGCTAAAGAAATTGTTGCTAATATGAGCCATGATGATCATGGCGGTGGACATGGTGGTGGACACAGTGATGATGGACATGGTGGTGGACACAGTGATGATGGACACA
>Ga0207993_1000102_pt1 | contig 34681 bp, 22 predicted proteins | sample ETN01SmetaG_2_FD_185791 | JGI IMG/M metagenome (GOLD analysis project Ga0207993, IMG submission 185791) | Marine microbial and viral communities from oxygen minimum zone, Eastern Pacific Ocean - ETNP2014F12-01SV265 (SPAdes) (version 2) | ecosystem: Environmental > Aquatic > Marine > Oceanic ...
GTCATGCAGGAACAGCCATATCCTCCACTCTGCATCTATCTTGCAACCCAGCTCTGCATTCTCGTCAGGGACGCAGAACGTTGCGGTGACGGGTTCTGTAGAGTCTGGCCTATGGGCGTGGTTATTGTCTATTCCAAGCGCCTGGCCGTCCCAGCCAGTTACATCCTCGCCGTTGGCCGACTCAATCAACCAGTCCGCATGGATTCCTGAAACATCCGTCTCAAATCCGAAGTTTAGCTCGGCTGAGCTCTTGATCGCAGTCCTTGCATAGGCGCCTGTCAACACGTCCATCGATTGAGCGGCCCCGTCGATCGTGAGTTCGAAGCCCTCGCCTGCTATCTCGAATCCATCGGGATAGGGAGACAGATGGAAGTCGAGAAGATTAGACAGCATCGGGAAGTTGGGGTCTCCGAACGGTTGTGATACTGCAGGGTTCTCGACATCTATTGTGGTGATTATCATACCACCTTGGTGGTAGTTGCAAGTTGAAAGCAGGGACTGGCTTGGATTCTCAGAGTCCCTGATGATGGTATGGAATGTACCGCCATCGCTTATCTTGCCCCCTTCGGTCCCTCCTGCGGCACCATCGCTGCAAACCTGTGGGATATTGTCAGACTTAACCTGATTGAGGTCAAGTGCGGAAAGCGCTACGTGAGTCCCCCCATTTATTCCCCCTAGAGCCGATGGGTTGATGCCCGACATCAGCGGATGGAACGGATCGATAATGCTGATGTTCTCGGAGAGTATCCGATGGTCGACAGTGCTATTGAAGTGGTCCCTCATGACGACGTTCATCCCGAAAGGTAGCCTATCGTGCGCATTGGGGTTCTGAATGTCATCGTAATCTGAGTAATACGGGCCCAGGTGTACCTGCAAGGTCCCCCCCTTCCTCATGAATGTGATTAGAGACTCTGTCAGAGTAAGGTCTGCATTGTCTGGGTTTTCGGTCCCCATTAGTTCGTAATAGTCACCGTACTCTACACTGTAGTCGGTCTGCCATGGAAGTAGTACCTTGGAGTAGTGCTCTAACCAGTCCTCCATTACGTACTCGTTCCAGTCCTCTACCTCGAACTGAGTATAGGTCTTGTTCATGTCAGAGAGATCCTTCTTAACCCTCTGTAGCCTGTTCTGGTCGGTCGGGTTGGAAAGTATTGCAACATCGATGTTGTCCATGAATTTGATGTCGAAGTACCTCTCGTTTCCTGAGATTTCACCCGTCTCAATCAGAATTGACTGGAAGCTGATATTGTATGTGTGTGTGTCGAACCAGAGATCGTATGGAGCTGTCCAATTAGCCTGTTCCCTCTGATGAGGGTCAAGAACGAATGGCCCGTTGTCCGAGGACTGTTCGTAGACGGTCTGGCCGGTTTCCTTGTCGACTATCTTCATCTTGACCTCGTAAACTCCCTCGATTACCCCATTCAGCATGGGGACGGCGAAGTCGTGCGACTTCTGTCCCTGTGGGTTTGTTGCATAAACACACGAGTAAACAGCGTCTGCGACGCAGCCAAGCACATCGGCCTGCAGGAGAGTTATGTCTGCATTTGCTATCTCGAAAAGAATGGTTGAGACGTTGTTTGCGCTGCTAATCTCGGGCTTGTCGAACCACTTCGACGAGTTGTCCGAGTTGTTGTATAGGGTCATCAGGTCGATCCTGTATAGTCCACTCTCGAAGTCATGGGTCCCCATCTCGATAACCCTCTTCTGCCCAGCATCCATTCCAGTAACTTCCTGAGTGTATTCGCCATCTTCCGTGAATGTGTAGTCATCCACCCTTATGTTGTCAATTGCGAATCCGGCATATCCGGCGTTTCCGTTTACTCCGTCATCGTTTGAGTAGAATCTCCATGTGAATGTGACATCCGCTCCAGCTAGAGAGGTGCACTCTTCCGTCCATGCAAAAGAGTCCTCAGCAGTCTGGTTGATGAGGTGAACATGAGTCAAGTCGATCCTAGCGGTGTTGACGAGGTTGTCAGAGTCAAACCATGATACGAAACCATCCTCGCCGATTCCGCCCGAGTGGTCTCCAGCGTACTCCACTTCCTCGTATAGTCCGTTCTGGTCGAAGTCCTCACAGTAGTTGTAGATGGTCTCAGTGTATGGGTTGAAGGCATACCTGAGTCCATTCTCGTTGAGGTCCGTCCAGCTTCCATAGATTATTCCCTGGTATACCTCTCCATCCCTGACCCAAGACGCTTCTAGGTACGAGAAGTCTCTGACGGATTGGACGTTTCCATTCCTATCGGAGATATGATCCCCCTCGGCGAAGTAGTCGAATGTCAGGAATGTGAAGTCGGCTCCGCTATCAGTTAGCTGGATTGGCTCTAGAGTTAGGGTCTCATTCCAACTGTCCTCATAGCCCTTGTCAGGGTGCCCCAACCAGTAAGCCTGGTTCTTGAAGACGCCCTGATTCTGAGGGAGCAGCTCGTTCGAACCAGATGAGTCGTCCAACCTAGTGCCGTTATCGTTATTCTCGTCTTCCGACGAACTACTACTCCAGATTGACAAACCGGCTCCTGAGTCTGATGAGAAATCCTCGACTGCAATCAGTTCCGGAAGCGCATTGCTGATTTTGGCCTCGACGTCGAAGTCGACGAATGTGTTGCCCCAGTTCTGCACGCCCACCGTGATCGGCATCTCCCCCGATGCGTATCTTTCCCCATTCAGTAGATCCAACCAAGGCTCTTCGAACAGGCCAGGGTCGTAGAGGTTCCTGACGGTTAGCTGGAACCTAGTCTGGTCGTTGGTGGCATCCTGGTCCACCTGCCCGCCGCCCAGATTGAAGTTGGACAGCACGGTTGAGATGTAGTAGGTGGTGTTGTCAACGAAGTCAGCAGTTAGTTGGACCTGCAATGACTCACCTGCAACCAGGTCGAGACCCGTCAACTGTTGACTCTCAACTGTGGAGGCTCCGAAGGTCACATCCCTCGTCCTGATCGAGACATTGTCGATAGCGAACCCATCGAGGCCAGAGAAGTCCTCGGACCCCTCGGGCCCCACTGTACCCTCCAGTCCGCTTCGGAAGCGGAATCTGATGTCAATTGTCTGACCAGCGTAGGGAGTGAGATCGATCGCGTCTGCCTTCTGATCGAATCCTCCATCTTCCCAGCAGATGCCGAATCCGACGACACAGGAATCTCTGATCCCTCCTGAATCGGTGTAGTTGTTCCACATCGTCGTATGCCAGTCTCCGAAGAAGTTTGCATTGTAGTCGTTGTACTCCGGGTCAGGGGCGCTGGATACTCGCTCCTCGATTCGGTACTTCCTCTCATTGTCCCAACCACCATACCTCCAAACGGTCTCCCATCCACTTCCATCGCTCCAAACCTCGATACTGCAGGAATCCTCGTACAGCCATCTCTCGATTACGTCATACGGTTCTGCTAGGAATAGTTCGAAGAATCCTGCTGTGCAAATGGCATCCATGTCTAGGAATGCCGCATCGGCTCCAGAGAGGTCGATATCCTCGAGAATCAATGCCTCGTCCATGTGGTTGTAGTATCCCGAGTCCTCTGTTGTGTTGCCATCACCCAGATCGTAGCTGTGCGAGACTCCCGCCCAGTAGTAACTTGTTGGGTTTGCCTCTGCTTCCCAATTCGGGTAGGCGACTGGGCCGTCCCAAGACTCGTTGTTCTCCTCGGGGTTGCCGTCTGATGCGAAGCACTTGTCGGTTCCATTGGGCATGCACTGGTAGTCGCTGTTGTTGAAATGGACGACATCGTACTCGTCATAGTCTTGGCTTATCCAATACCTATCCCCATCTATGTGCCATGAGGAGTTCCCGGTTTCATACTCGCCAGTGTAAGAGTACTTGTTGAATGATGCCGAGCCAGTGTTGATGTTTGCAGACGAGGACTCGAAGTCATTGAAGTAGATCACAGTGTCAGTTCCGCCGAGAACCTCCCTGACCTCTAGATCGATATCTAGGCTACCACCAGAAATTGGCATTAGACCTGTGTTCTTGACCGTCACGTTGACCCATCGATTTCCCTCTCCGACGATGCTTTGGAATGTGGCAGGATCTTTTACTGACGGTTCGATCTCCACCCTAGTAATCCCTAGATCGAAGTTGTCCAGAACCAGTACTGACAGGTAATCCCCCTGACCGGCATATCCCTGTGTGTCCAGCCACATGGCGTTGTTCGAGAATCTGTAGGTGTAGTCTTGCTGTCCGATTACTACCTCGAGAGCACTGTTCTCTGAGCCTTGAAGTTGCCCTGGCATTGCCATTGTTGGTCTCCTGCCTACATCGAAAGATAGGGGGTCGAGATACCCGTTACTATCTGGGTCAGCGAGAAGGATCTGCACTGTGTTCAGAGCGCGAAGGTTTGGTCTTAGAAGGAATGTCTGATTCTGGACAGTTGACTCCTGGGTGTCAAGCAGGGTAATGGAAGTTGGCACGAAGAAGTCCAGCTCCCCATCCTGATTGACATCGGCTATCGTGACCGAGGCTCCCAAGTAGTCACCGAAAGCCACGTAGTTCTGGGTGTCCCATCCAGATGACGTCTTCTTTGCGTAGGAGACGTTTCCCGTAATTCCGTCGACTGCTGCGATGATGTCAATCTCGTTGACGTCATCGTCAGGAGTAGAGTCGGCGATGTCCAGCCCATACAATGGGAAGTCGTGCTCCGCATCTAGAGTGAATTCGTGAATGTTGCCTGAACCGGTTGGATCCATGGGGTTGGGATACTGTCCTGTAACACAGTCGTACTCCAGTACTGTCATGTTGTCAAAAGTTCCTGACGAGTAGCCAACGCCCGCATTGTATGGAGGAGTCCTTAGTAGCCAGATATCGAGATCCTCGCACTCCCCCGGAACTGGTTCGCCCGTGAGCGGGTTCTCCAACAAATCCTCGTTCCAATTGCCGAGCTTGAGGTATTGGTAGTAACCACTCGTGAGCGGAACTGAAATCGGAGCATGTTGGTTTGCGGGTATGCTGTAGTCTGGCCCCTTGTAGATCTGGATGAACTGATTTGCGAACGTGGAATCTGTCGAGGAGAATACTACGTCAGCGAATCCATCGTCATTGATGTCCCCGACGTCGAGGTCCGCTAGGTATGGGTTGATGACCGTGATCGTTTCGAACATCTCCTCCCACTCGTTTACCCTCTCATCGCATTCTCCCTTGAGGACTGTGAGGTTCGCGGGCCTGACGAATGACTCGCCGACGAACCTTACATTCTGCTGGTAGTAGATTACATCGTTGACGTCGTCTCCATCGACGTCGGCGATCTCAACCCTGTTTCCATCTGCCACGTCTCGGAATCCTGCCCTGAACGAGTCGTTATTCGATATCTGAACGTCCTGCCTGTCTGCGAATCCCCCATTGCCATCGTTGTACAGGAAGCTGATGAAGTGGCCGAACCCGCTACCTGATGCGATGTCGTTGTCTCCGTCGCAGTCCAAATCTCCTATGGAGATGTACAGTGGATCTCTCTGCACGGCGTATTGAGTGGTGTGAGAAGCAGAAGCGTACGGCACTGCTGAAACGAAGAGAGATGTTAGCATCAGGAACACAAGTCCCAATGCCCTCCTGCTCTTTCCATGCTCATGGTTTCCAGTCATACTTTCGTTCATCATGGTAGTTCGGAGTTTCCGGCCACTCTTATGCATTACCGAAACGTGTTTTTTTGCTGCATTGGCTGATTGACATCGTGATTACTTCATCTCAAGCCAACTGGGGTTGGGCGAGTAGCTCACTTCGGCCCCGCCGTAGACCTTCTCGAGCCTACCCATAATCCACAGCCTGTCTAGAAAAATCTCCAAGTCGATTCCCTCCCTGTTCATGCGCTCTCCGACCAGTACCTCGATGGTGCTGACCCCTAGAGAGGAGTGCCCGTGTTCCCTCACGATCAGGGCCAGTAGAATCTGCAACCAAGCTTCTGCCATTGGGTCTCCCGACAGGTTGTTGCTCAGGGGTTCTAGTTCCTCGACTTCGTCCAAGAATTCCATTATTGCACGAATGTCCGGATCGGTCTTCTTCGAGATTCCGTGGTCTTCGGCCTCGGATTGCAGGTTCAGGTCTCCCACTTTCCTCACTATCGAAGGGATCCTAGATGGATCTGGTGGTGGCCCTGGTAGGCCTTCTTCCTCAGGTTCTTGCTCGTCCCCTTCCATTCTACAACCTCATTTCTGACCTATCAGACTTCAATCCTTTGCCAGGTTTCTCAGAACCGTCTGAAGTATTCCACCGTTTCTGTAGTATTCGACCTCGACGGGCGTCTCTAGTCTAACGATTGCGGGGAAAACAATCTCTTTCCCATCAGCCTTCGTTACTGAGACCTCTATCTCCGAGAAGGGCTCCAAGTCACCGGAAGCAGGGATGCTGAATAGTTCAGTCCCATCTAGCCCCAATGAGTCAGTATCGTACCCTTGGGCGAATGCAAGAGGAAGAACCCCCATGCCTACTAGATTGGATCTGTGGATTCTCTCATATGACTTGGCAATCACTGCTCTGACGCCTAGCAAGAAGGTTCCCTTGGCTGCCCAATCCCTACTGCTACCTGAGCCATACTGTGACCCAGCAATGACTACCAGATCCGTTGATTCTGCAATATACCTCTCACTGGCCTGATGGATGGAAACGACTTCATTGGTCGGGAAATGAGTGGTTAATCCACCTTCAGTCCCTGGGGCAGTCTGGTTCCTCATTCTGATATTTGCAAAGGTACCTCTCACCATAACCTCGTGATTCCCTCTTCTACTCCCGAATGAGTTGAAATCCCTCGGCTGGACGCCTTTGCCAACCAGATACTGGCCAGCCGGCCCCGAGCTTGGGAATGCCCCTGCGGGGCTGATGTGGTCAGTTGTCACAGAGTCTCCCACCATAACCAGGACACGGGCATCAACAATCGGTTCAATCGAGGAAGGCTCGGGTTTGATTCCCTGGAAGAATGATGGGAGTCGGACGTAAGTAGAATCTGGGTCCCATGGGAATAGTTCGCTAGCCTCGCTCGGGATGGCATCCCATCTTGGTTCGCTCAGAATATCTGAATATCGGCTAACGAACATCTCGGGACCGATTGCGGCCTCCACGGTCTTTCTGATCTCCTCATCGCTTGGCCAGATATCGGAGAGCATTACGGGATTGCCAGAGTGGTCGTGGCCGAGAGGATCTTTTGCGAAGTCAATGTCCAATGATCCTGCAAGTGCATAGGCCACGACCAGAGGGGGGCTAGCGAGATAGTTTGCCTTGATCTTCTGATGTATCCTCCCTTCGAAGTTTCGGTTCCCTGAGAGGACACTGCCTACGACTAGGTCCGATTTGTCAATTGCCTCCTCTATCTCGGGGTCTAGGGGCCCTGAGTTTCCTATGCAAGTGGTGCACCCATATCCAACTACGCTGAATCCTAATGAGTCGAGATCCTCCGATAGTCCTGAAGCATCGTAGTACTCCTTTACCACCCTACTACCCGGTGCAAGGCTTGGTTTTACCCATGGTTTGATCGAAAGGCCTCTTGAACGAGCATTCCTAGCTACCAGGCCGGCAGCGATCATCACGCTAGGATTGCTGGTGTTCGTGCAACTTGTTATGGCGGCAATTACTACGTCACCATGTTTCAAATCGCAGTCTCGGCCATCTATGGGCGAGGTCGCATCGTTCCTGCTTGAGTCTACTCCGTGTCCTTGGTGCCCCATTGGAGCATTGAGGCTAGATCTCCAGTGAGACTTCATAGCTGAAAGCGAGACTCGGTCCTGCGGTCTTTTAGGACCTGAAAGTGAGGGTTCCACGGTTGACAGGTCAAGAGACATATTTGAGGTGAAATTCGGCGTTGGAGTATTTTCTTGGTAAAGAAGGCCCTGTGCTTCCATGAATCTCTTTACATCCTCCACGTGACTCGGTTCCCTTCCAGATAGTAGCATGTAATCGAGAGTGGTCTGATCCACAGGAAAGAAGCCGCAGGTTGCACCATACTCTGGGGCCATGTTCGCTATTGTCGCTCTGTCTGGAAGACTTAGATTAGACAGCCCCGGGCCGTGGAATTCGACAAACTTGCCTACGCAGCCGTGCTCTCTCAGCATCTCGACGATTCGGAGGGTCATGTCAGTGGCCGTTACGCCCGGCTCGAGGGAGCCGATTAGTTCGAAACCAACAACTTCAGGCAGCAGCATGTAGATTGGTTGTCCCAGCATTACGGCCTCGGCCTCGATTCCACCGACGCCCCATCCGAGTACCCCCAAACCGTTGATCATGGTTGTGTGGGAGTCAGTGCCAACGAGTGAGTCTGGGATCCAAAGACCATCTTCCTCCCTAGCCACTCTAGCAATCCACTCGAGGTTTACCTGGTGGACGATCCCCCTCCCGGGTGGGACTGCACGGAAGTTGTCCAGGCTAAGTTGCCCCCACTTCAGAAACTTGTATCTCTCTGAGTTGCGCTCATACTCGATCTCCAGATTGCGTTCTCGAGCATCGGGAAAGAGTCCGGATACATCCACCTGCACGGAGTGGTCGATTACCAAATCAACTGGAACCTGGGGATTGACCTTGCTTGGATCACCCCCGAGTTCCTTCATTGCATCCCTGAGGGCTGCAATGTCAACAATTGCAGGGACGCCAGTGAAATCTTGCAAGATAACCCTACTAGGGCTGAATGGGATTTCCTCCGGATTCATCTCTGGAGACCATGAGGCGATTCTCTTGACATCGTCTTCATTGACGAGAAAACCATCGCATTTCCTCAATGCTGATTCTAGAAGAATGCGAATGGAGAATGGAATCTCTGAAAGTTTGCAAAGGCCGTGTTCCTCAAGGGAATTTAGGTTCATGAAGCGAGCCATTGACCCGTCGTTCCTCTCAAACTCGGACTGAGCATCAAATGGATTCTCTTTCCCCATTATCTCACCGAATAATTTCTCCTTGTGACAGGCATATGAAGTTCACCTAGGGCAAACTGATTCATTCAGACTGTTCTAACTGACAGGATCCTCACAGGATCCACAGGACGATCGTCGTTCTGCATTGGGTTCACTGTTTCAACGTGGCTGATCGCATCAACGTGCTCCATTCCAGAGATGACGTACCCGAAAACGGTGTGGCAAGAGCCGTCGTCATTGTTGTCATTGGGCGTCAGATCGCCCCAGCAATCCTTTGCGGGAAATTCATCATAATCTAGGAAGTCAGCCCTACCGTCCGATGGAACGATGTAGAATTGGCTTCCATCGGTGTTTTGCCCCGCGTGTGCGGCAGCAATGGCACCTGCTGTGTGCTTCAGGCCGTTCTCGTGCTCGAATGGGATTGTGTAATCCTCCTTCTGCCGGCACTCGCTCTCTGGGGTCTGCACACCATTGCAGTATCCGTAGTAATGCGCAGCGTATCCTCCGGAACCACCCATGTTTTGAATGTCTCCACCTTGGATCATAAAGTCGTTAATTACCCTGTGAAACTGCACTCCGTCATACTGGAAATTCTCCGCATGTGTCAAGAAGCTCTCGACGTGCATAGGTGCGTCGTCTTCGTACAACTCAATCTGTATCTCCCCAGTTACCGACTGGCCATTGACGGTATACTGTACCTCTAGTGCAACAACAGGGTTATTGTCGTCGTCTAGGAACTCAGAAACGAGTTTTACCGAAACTAGGAGCGCTGCCATTGAGAATACCATGGCAAGAAGACCGAGAGGAGTGGGGTTTCCTTGATCGAACATCTGGAAACCTAGGCCAAGGGAGATCGCGTTCTCGTCCATCATCGAAGCGAGTTTGTTCATGTTCCTTCTAATCTCCTTGTTCTTCGGATCAATGGAGAGGGACTTGGTGTAGTTCTTGTATGCCTTCTGCCAGTGTGACTTCTGGTTCCTTTGGTCGATTATTCCCAACTCTGTGCTGGCATCGGCGGCCAGAGCAAGTGTCTTTGCCCTCTGAGCCTCGTTTTCTATGCTGCCCCAAGCCGATCTAAGTGCCTCCAATGCACCTTCTGGATCATTCTTCTCCCCAAGTAACTGGGCGGCGTCGTCCCAAGCTTTCTGCAGTTCTGATGGAATAGGCACGGGCTCGCGAAAGCCCTCTCATTGAAAACAGCAGCGGATAGGGCGATGGTGAAAATTTGTTGATTTTTCTATGGTAATGCATAAGACCCTCAGACTTCGCCGATGCCCTGCAAGCAACCTACTGGAAGCACTGGGGACAAAGAAAGCAATGGGAAAAATCGTCAATGATTTCGTAATCAATGTCGCGACCGCCAACGGGACGGGTTCCCAATCGTCTAATCTGATAATACTCCACTCGATGTTCGAGATGGGGATTCCTGTAAGCGGGAAGAACCTCTTCCCGAGCAATATCTCGGGTTTGCCAACTTGGTTCATTATCAGAGTGAGCGACCAGGGCTACCAAGCACCGGGAGATGTCACAAATATCCAGATTCTGATGAACAAGGATACTTGGATGAAGGACCTAGAGGGCCTTGAACCCGGAACTATAGTAGTCTACAACGAGGATGTCAAACTTCCAGTAGAGAGGGAAGACTGCGTCCTACTTGGAATGCCAATGACAAAGCTAGCGAGGAAGATCAATCCCAAACTCGGTAGGCTAATCGCGAACATGTACTATGTCGGGGCTGTTGCCAATCTCCTCGGGATTGATGAGAATGCTATCGAGAAGGCCGTTAAAGCACAATTCAAGGGAAAGGAGAAAGCCGTGGAGTTGAATATGCAAGCCATCTCTGAAGGTAGATCATACGCCGATGAAAACTGGGATTTCGATTGTCAATTCTGCGTTGAAAGCAGGGAGAAGGATCCCGATTCTTTCCTGATCGAGGGCAATGAGGCGATTGCGCTTGGATCAATATATGGCGGCATCAGTATGCTATCATGGTACCCGATTACCCCTTCTTCCTCCCTAGCGGAATCGATAATCGGATGGCTTCCAGAGCTCCGAAGTGATGAGGATGGAGGTAGCACTTGCGCAGTAATTCAGGCTGAAGACGAACTCGCTGCAGCTGGAATGGTGCTTGGGGCTGGATGGGCGGGAGGCCGGGGGATGACCTGCACGAGCGGCCCGGGGATTTCTCTGATGTCTGAATTCATCGGCTTGTTCTACTTCTCCGAGGTCCCGGGAGTTATCTGGGACGTTAACAGAGTGGGTCCGTCTACTGGCTTGCCTACGAGAACCCAGCAGGGTGATCTTTCCATGCTATACGAAGCGAGCCATGGGGATACTCAGCACATCGTACTAATCCCCGGAACTGTCGACGAGTGCTTCGAATTCGGTTGGAGGGCATTCGACTATGCCGAGAGATTCCAAACAATGGTGTTCGGATTCAACGATCTAGACTTGGGAATGAACCGTTGGGTTACATCTGGCTTCCAGTACCCGGATGAGCCATTGGACAGAGGCAAGGTCATCAGAAGCCAGGAGGAGATGGATGCAATTGCAAATTACGGAAGATACAGGGATGTCGATGGCGATGGGATAGCGTACAGGACTCTTCCTGGCAGTGGTCTGGATCCAATCCTGTACAGAGGCACGGGTCACGACGAGGACGGGATCTACTCTGAAGACCCCCAGGTATATCACGATACTATGGAGAGGCTGAAGAGGAAGATAGATGGCGCAAGGACACATCTTCCCGAGCCGGTAATTAGAGAGGAGGAAGACAAGGATCTAGGGGTAATATTCTATGGTTCCATGGAGAATACAATAGTCGAGATCGATGACATGCTGGAGAAGAGTGGGCTTTCAGTGAGCACGTGCAGGGTTAGGGCCCTCCCCCTACATCCCGAAGTGGAGGAGTTCGTTAGAAGGCACGATAAGACGATTGTCCTGGAGATAAATCGAGATGGGCAGTTGTTTGGAATCATTCGCAAGGAATTCCCCGCTGATTTGATACCGAAGGTTCACAGCGTCGCATACAGCGATGGGATGCCTCCAAGGGCTAGGGTATATTCCGATATGATGCTAGAAGTTCTGAAGGAGGCGTCGTGATGGTCCGTCTGAACGTACTGGAATTGGAAAAATCTGAGTACACCGGTGGAAAATCCTCTTTGTGCCCGGGCTGCGGTCACGACCAGATTTCGAATAACATCATCCAAGCGGCATGGGAAAACGGCATCCAGCCTGAGAAGATTGCCAAGATGAGTGGGATCGGTTGCTCCTCCAAGACTCCGGCTTACTTCCTCGGGAAGAGCCACGGGTTCAACACTGTGCATGGGAGGATGCCATCCGTAACCACGGGGGCTAACATGGTAAACAAGGATCTGAGCTTCTTGGCCGTGTCTGGCGACGGGGATACTGCGAGCATAGGGATAGGTCAGTTCATCCACGCCATTAGGAGGAACCTGGATATGGTCTACATCGTGGAAAACAATGGCGTCTACGGACTCACCAAGGGCCAGTACAGCGCCACTGTCGAGAAGGGCTCCAAGAAGAAGAAGGGGAGCGTCAACCAGCAAGCACCCATTGACCTATGTGCTATGGCAATCAACCTAGGATGCAGTTTCGTAGCACGCTCATTCTCAGGGAGCAAGAAGCAGTTGACTGCACTGATGAGGGCAGCGATGAGCCATAGGGGCATGGCATTCATTGACGTCATATCGCCGTGTGTCACCTTCGCCAACAATGACGAGTCCTACAGGTCTTACAACTACGTGAAGGAAAATGACGAGGTCCTCCACATCCTAGACTACATCCCCCACTTCTCCCCCCTAGAGGAGGTGGAAGTCCCAGAAGGGGAGTTCAGGGAGGTGAGCCTGTTCGACGGCTCGACCTTGAGGCTGGAGGCAGTGGCTGCAGACCACGATTACACCGATGCAGTCTCCGCATTGAGTGCCATCCACAAGTCGGAGAAGGAGGGGAGCCATGTTACCGGGCTACTATTCTACGACGAGAACGTGCCAACTGCAACGGACACACTGGGGCTTTGTGACACGCCCCTAGTGGATCTATCCGAGGAACTCCTGCGGCCCAGCGAGGACAGCCTGGATAAGGTAAATGCCGGGTTCAGGTCGTGAGCACGCAGTTCTGATTGCTCGGTTTTCTTGAAATATCCGGGCCTTGTCCGTGTTACACCAGTCCCTTGGTGTAGCGGTCCATCATATGGCACTCTGGATGCCATGACCCTGGTTCGAATCCGGGAGGGACTACCAAACCCAAGGTGAAGGTCCTACTGATTGCGAAGGTCTTCGAAAGAATATCCAAATTTTTCAATTTCCCAAGCACAAACCTGATTGATTTTTTCTATAGATTTATCATCATAGTATGTAGAATAGTGAGCCTTAGATGGGCGTACCCCTGACTTAGCGTTGGGGAGTTCTGCCTTGGGCAATCCAATTTTCGAAAGGGCATTATTCAATTCCGAGTCTAAATTTTCGTACCTGATGAACGTATCAACCATTGATTCATTGCCCTTCGTGAATAAATGCTTATCAGATAATATTTCTGAGTTCGATTGCCGGATAAAATCTGTGAATGTAGTTTCCGGATCCAAGTTGAAATAATCCGAATTCTTAATGCGCCAGAAATAAGTTGAGACTACTCTATCCCAAGGATTTCTAACGACACAGAATTTATGATAATTAGAAAATATCTCTTCTCCGATTATCCTACGGATTTTATTTGCCGAGATATGGGGGAAATAGTATTTATCAAAGCCCAATAGTCCCTTTATGTGATCTAAAATACCTCTAGGTTTTATTTTGAACCTCTGGGCTGGTTTGTATCTCAAGTTAGATTGTATTTTTTCTTGCAGAGTAATGACGTCATTAGGTCCGCAATTTACCGAAAGAGCAATCTCTATGCTGGTTCCTGCAGTCTTTCTGGTTTTGATGAAAATATACCTATGCTTATGTGATACTATCATCAAAATGAGGATAGTACGAACTGATTTAACAGTACCCATGGGGAAGACACTAGACATACTGGTAGAGGAGTTGAGATACCCAACTTACCATCATTATTATCATGAACCAACCCAAGGCGAGTTTTGCGATTCTCGTTGGTTTCTTCTTGGGCGGGAAGGGGTCAATTCCAGCTTCAAGAGCCTGGGCGATAATCTCTAGCTCCTCTTCAATCGTCTCAGGGGGCCTCATTATCGCACCCCCAAGTTACATTATCCGACCCCAGGAAGCAAGATCCCCCCTCGATTCGAAAGAACATGCTTTGCGAAGGCTAGCATGATATTCAATCGTTATCGTAGCCATGTTGAAGCATCGAATCCCCTCGAGCGCTCATGGACGAAGTTCCCGAGGGACTCTCGATACCTCATTTAGAGGAGAGGCCCCATATCCAGTCGGCTTCAGTGATGCTGAGCAGGGTCGGAGAGGATGGGCACGAGATTCTGATGGGTCACCGGAGTTCACAGCTCCCTGCATTCCCAGATCTGTGGTCTTTCCCAGGAGGAGGCGTAAGCAGAGTGGATAGGAAGTCTGCAGAAACCCATCCAGAGTGGTTATCGGACATGGGGGAGGATCGCCTCTCCGTATTCACGCTTCTAAGGGAGATGTTGGAGGAAGTGGGGATAACTCCCGATGGAAAGGGAGGCTTCGCAGAGGTGGATGATGAAATTAGAGAGATTGTCTGCAGGGACAAGTCTGGATGGTTGGAGGTAGCAGAGTCAGGAAGGATTTCCACTGCTGGTTTCGAATGCCAGGTCATCACTGAGAGGATCACCCCTCCCCAGTCCCCTACCAGATTCCACAACCTGTTCTTTCACGTTGCTCTCGGTGAATCTGACGTTGAGCCGTCATTCCCACCGGGTAGGAGTGAGTTCGATGAATTCCGCTGGTGGAGGCCGGAAGAGGTCATCTCCTCGTGGGAGGGGAACATGTTGCATATCCCCCCTCCGATCGTCACAATTTTCCGGGACTTGATCGATCTAATGGATGGAAGCGACCTGTTATCTGCATGCAGAGCCATGGCTGATGACCCTCCATCCGGGCCACATAGATTCGAGTATGGCCCGGGCGTAGAGTGCATTCTGATTCCAACGAAAACCCTCCCGCCGTCCACTCACACTAACTGCTTCATCATTGGAGAAAGGGGAGGAGATAGGCTGATTATCGACCCTGCGATTAGGGATCAAGAGGGATTCGAGTTACTGCGGCTTAAGGTCGAGGAGATCCATGCGGACGGAAGCGAAGTGATTGCCACGATTTTCACTCATCGTCATCAAGACCATCTAGGCGACCTAGGGATGATCGGGGAGATCTACCATGCACCGGTCTGGGGGAGCCATGAGACCCTTGAGGCACTTCCAGGTGGTGGTCAGCGCAGAGTCCTTGGGGAGGGGGATGTAATCGGCGTCAGGGGTCCCAGCGGTATTTCCAATTGGCAGGTGCTCGAGACTCCCGGGCACTGTCCGGGACAGATTTGCCTGGTAGGGGAGCCAGGGATAGTTTCTGCAGACAACTGCACGATGGTGGGGACCATACTGGTTCCTTCCACTGATGGTGACATGGGTGCTTACATCGAGGGGCTGGAGCGGCTCAGGGATTTTTCGGCACACACATTATTCCCAAGCCATGGGCCCCTAATCCCAAATCCGGAGTTTATCCTGAGTCGGTACATCGAGCACAGGAAGGAACGTCACGAGAGGGTCTTCGAAGCAGTCGAGTCCGGAGCTAGCACGATTTCCGAGATTTCGGACATCGCATACTCGGACACCCCGGATGCCCATCCGGTGCTAGCCGAGGACCAGACCCTCTCGCACCTGAAACTTCTCGTGGATTCCGAGAGGGTGGTTTTCTCTGAAGACAAGTACGAGTTGAGCGAGACAGTGTGAACGTTCAAAACGAAGGTCCCGACGCTTTGCACCAGCAATATGGCTAGCAAGGACCGTTGGTGGGACCATGATGAGGAAGGGCCATCGGCTGGCGCAGAGGATTCGAAGAAGTCTGTCGAAGAAATGATCGATGAAGCAGAGAAGGAGCGGATCAGGCGCCAAGAGGAGTTGGCAGAGGCCGAGCATGATTACAAGGTGGCCCAATTCAAGCATAAGACGGATGAGCTCATCCCAGGTGGGGTTACCAAGGGCGAGACAGCAGAAGTCAAGATTAGGGCCATTAATGGCATGTACCGGACTGAGGGTTCGATCAATGGGAAATCGGTCAATTTCCTGGTGGACACTGGGGCCTCCTTTGTCTCAATGAACACGGGGCAATTGGAGTACATCGGTGCAAAACCCGGCAAGACCCAGTGGTTGAATACTGCCAATGGGAAATCCAAGGGATACGAGGTCCATCTCGAAGAAGTCAGGGTCGGAGGGATAGTAGTTCGAAACGTAATGGGCAACTCGAGCGATGGCATGTCCATGGGCGGTGACATACTCCTGGGGATGTCTTTCCTGAATGAGATCGAGATGAACATCGACGATGATGTGATGACTCTCACTCAGACCGGTTCCGAGAGGGCCGTCCAAGAAGAGAAGAAGGGTTCTGGGGGTGGGGTCATGGGGCTTTGGTGGCTTTCTCCGGGAGAGGCGGTGGCGATTGGCCTCGCTGCTATGATTACTCTATTCTTCTTCGGGTTGGGAGCCGTCGTACTGGGAGGAGAGCCGGTATACGAGTCTACTACTGGGGTCGTGCTGGAAGGCACTGAGTGGTGGGAAGAAGAGTACGAAGTCGAAGATTGCCTGTATGACGAATACAATGACATCCACTATGACTGCTATTACTACTACGAGTACGAGTGCGGGGCCGATGTGCAGTACTCCTTCGACGTAGACGGAGTCGAGTTCAGGTCAGAAGGCGGCCTTTTCCTGGGAATATGGGATGATTACTGCCTAGAGCACGTGGAGGACGTTGTGCTTCCGTTAGGTAGCCCAGTGACGGTTTGGTACGATGTCGAAAATCCAGAAGCCAATAGTTTGGAGAGCCCGGCGCCATTAGGCTTCGTTATCCTCTTCTGCTGTGGAATGCCCTTCCTCCTCATCTTGGTTGTAACCTTGGTCAACGCCAGATTCAGCAACGGGCCCAAAACCGGCTGGGGAGTCAATTCAGGAGTCCAATTTAATCATGTAGGCGGGTATCACGGAGGGCCACAGCAGGGTTACGGCGGGAGATACTGGGGACCTAGCTGGGGCCCGAGGGTCCGCTTCGGGGGACCGCCTAGGAGGGTTCGCACCTCAAGGAGAACGAGGAGGAGGTCATCGGGTGGCGGAAGGTCATCGGGTGGCGGAAGGTCATCGGGTGGCAGAAGGTCATCGGGTGGCAGAAGGTCATCGGGTGGCAGAAGAAGATGACCCTCGCGGAAAGACTAACTCTGAAATCTGAGAGGTTGTTCTGATTCTCGTGGAAGGTCTTTGGAACGGTCCTCCGGATTTGGATGGACGAGTCGCTGATGAGCATTGGATCGAAGTGGAGTCAGGAGTCTCGATTAGGGTACTGGTCTGGGATGAAGAGGGGGTAGAGCCGGATTCCGGAACCGTGGTGATGGTGCCAGGTTGGGGTTCTCTCTTCGAGGGGTGGCGTCCATTGGTCACTGAATGGGTAAAGAGCAGACATCTAATCTACATCGAGACTAGGGAGAAGGCCAGTTCGAAATTCGAAAGGAGAATTTCCAAGGATGACTTTTCCATCGAGAGGCACTCGAAAGACATCGCCACCGTTCTCGAAGCCTTGGACGTCGATCAGGAGAATATTGACTGGTACTCTTCGTCTCTAGGCTCGACCCTCCTTATCGATGCGTTCGAGAAGGGTGACTTGGGTGGCAGGAGTTCTGTCCTCCTTGCTCCGAACCCGGACTTCAAATTCCCACTCTGGTCTAGGATGATCATCTACTCGCCGCTCCCCATGGTGGCTTTCCGAAAGATGGTTGGTTTCGTGGCCTGGGTAGTTAACAGGAGGACAAAAGAAGAGGGTCAGAAGGTCCGTTATCGCAGGGCCCTGCTGGCTCAAGACGTCCAACGAATGCTCCTCTCCGCTAGATGGAACCTAGGATACAGCCTTCCCAGAGACCTATCGAAGATCGAAGTCCCGTGTGCGGTGATGACTGCCGCATCGGACACCCTGCATGACTTCGACAAAGTCGAGAGGATCGCAGATTCAATTCCGGATTGCAGGATGATCAAGGTACCTTCTAACCAATACGCTCACGAGCCAGACGTCCTGAGTGAGATTGGAGATTTCCACTCTTCCCTGACTTGAGTGTGCAATCTCCCCTATCGATTCCCTGATGAAGGGGGCCGTTCCGGACAATAACTGGAATCATGCGGAGCCAGTCATCCTCTTTCGAAATCGCGCGAATTGTGCGAGAGCTGTCGGACATGGTCGGTGCTAGAGTGAGGAAGGCGTACCAACCGCACTACGAACAGATAGTTTTGCGACTGAACAGGAAGGGCGAGCCATCGACAGATCTAGTGATTGTAAGGGGACTGAGGGCATACGCATCTAACAGGGATAGGCCAATGCCGACACAACCCTCGCAGTTTGCAATGATTCTTCGGAAGCACCTCAACAACTCCAGGTTGGTTGGGGTCGAGCAATTCGGATTCGACAGAGTGATTCGATTGGAATTCGAGCATGGAAGAGGGACTCTAAGCATCGTGATAGAGCTATTCCGAGATGGTAACGTTTTGCTTCTGGACGAGGAGGGAGTGATAATCCGCCCTCTTACACACGCCAAGTACGCCAGCCGTTCGCTGAAGAAGGGAGAGAGGTACGCCCCTCCGCCAGAGGCAATTGATCCAAGGAATCTGGATAGGGCTGCCCTTGATGAGATTCTGGCTGGCAGCGATCATGGCCTTATCAGGACCCTAGCCTCAAGGGCAAATCTTGGCAGGGTGTACGGGAGTGCAGTATGCTCCATCTCAGGATTAGGCGAAGACGCGCAATCTGATTCCCTTACCGTCGAGCAGAGGGATTCGCTCGAGGCCGCTTTGAAGGAAATGCTAGGTGACCTAGATGGCGGAGAGGGGGGGAACATCTGGCTTTCCGATGCGAAATCAAAGGCCTCATGGGTGGATGCAGACAACGAGTCTGAGAGGGATTCGGCAGCGGCTGGAATCATCGAGTTCTCCCCAATCAACCTGCCATCGATGGATGATGCAATGAGGGTGAGCGCCAGCAGCCTATCCCAAGTCTACGATTTCATTTTCGGCTCACATGATGCTGCAGCATTCATTCGAAGGGAGGAAGAGAAGTTGGTCGAAACGGGTGAGAGCGCCGAAGACGAAAACTCGAAGTTGACGAGGAGGGCATCCCAGCAAGAGAAGGCGATAGAGAGGTTCAACCAGAGAGCGGCGATCACTCAGGAGCTTGGCAAGTCGATCCAGGATAACTGGGAGCACGTGGACTCGATTCTGACTCAGCTTAGAGCTGCCGTGGAAGAGAAGGGGTGGCATGATGTTGCAGAAATTGCCCGTGAGGTTGTTTGGGTGGACAGCGTGAACCCTTCCAAGCATACAGTTGTTGCATACCTTCCAGATGAAGACGGCGAGCCAGGGGCCAAAGTCACGCTAGAGAGTTCCAAGACCGTGCATCAGAATGCGCAGAGGTACTTCGAAGAGGCGCGAACCCAGAAGAACAAGGCGAAGGGGGCTCAAGAGGCTCTGGAGAGGACGGAGAGATCCAGGAAGAATGCCGAGAAGAAGGCTGCCAAGGAGGCGGCTTTGGGAAGGCTCAAGGGGAGGAAGAGGGCCAGAAGATTCTGGTTCGAGAAGTATCGCTGGGCGATAGTTTCTGGAGGGCATCTGCTGATTGGTGGGAAGGATGCGAAGGGGAACGACGTGTTGGTGAGGAAGCACCTCACGTCCAGTGACCTGTACTTCCATGCTGACCTACATGGGGCCCCTTCATGCTCCCTGAAACTCAAAGACGGTTTGATTCCGAGTAATTCTCAGCAAGGAATCGTCCCGGAAGGAGTGGCATCACTGCAGATATCTCAGACACTCGGCGAGGGATTGGAAGATGCTCGTGAATTGGATGACTCCGTCATCTCAGAAGCGGCTCAGATCTCTGTTTGCTGGTCGAGAGCGTGGGGAAGCGGTGGTGCCGCGGCTACTGCCTTCCATGCCAGATCGAGTCAGGTATCCAAGACCACGGAGACCGGGGAGTCTCTAGCAAGAGGGTCATTCGTGGTAAGGGGGGAGAGAAGTTGGCATCGGGACACCCCATTGGAGATTGCGATCGGTTTGGCCGTAGTGAATGGCGTTCCCATCCCTGTATCCGGAGTTCCCAAGGTCATCTCAGAGATGTGCGAAAGGTGGGCTAGGATAGTCCCGGGCATGGAGAAGAAGGACAGCGTCGCTAACAGGATCTCCAAATCTACTGGATTGGCGCAGGAAGACGTCCTCTCCTGCCTCCCGCCCGGTGGATGCTCGGTAGAAGACCACGGGCTAATTCAGCCATGATTTCTAGACTTCCACTCTGGTGCAGTGATTGCGTATAGTGAACTGTCAGTGAAGTGGTCATACAACCACTCCCTATCCTTTGAGATCCCCTCGATCCTCATGCCCAGCCTCTCTGCAACTGCTCGGCTTGGGTAATTCTCTACTGCTGCCTCTATCACTGACCTATGGAGCTTCAGATCATCAAAGCAGTGATCCATCAGCCTTGAGCATGCCTTGGTCATTATCCCATGTCCAGACGAAGACTGAGAGAGCCAATACCCCAATCCGAAGCTCCTGTTACTCCAATCCACCCAGTTCAGGCTTATCACGCCCACCAAATTCCCGAATTGACGAATTATGTAGAGGGTGAATTCATCGGACTTTTTCTCTGAGAGGCTCCGGATCAGAGAGAGTTCGTCATCCACTGACTTGACATCATCCAACCAAGGAAGCCACTTCCTCAGGTATGCTCTATTCTCATCGACTATGTTGAACAGCTCTTGCGCGTCTCCCTCCATTGGGGCGGCAATTTCCAAGCCTTCCTCCACGAACAATGATTTTGCAGGTTCGGGATGGGGGGCGTCGGTGTCCTCTGGCCAACCAATTGAGCCAGACATCGACATTGCCACACATTGGGGAGTTATAGAATTTCTAATTCGGCGGCAACGCTTCAAGTGGGCTGCCTCATGCGAGGCTATGAGCGGAAGCGGGGGGTCTGGCAACTGGACCTATGGTGACTATCTGCGACTTCACGAATTATTGGACCTTCAAGGCGATGAAAGGGGGATTTCTTCCGATGAGATGCACTTCATAATCGTCCATCAGACATTTGAACTGTGGTTCAAGCAGGTCATTAGGGAATTATCTGAGACAAGGGACATCCTGGCACAGGTACCAGTTCCCGAGGACGATATCCCTCGTGCTGTCGATCATTTGGGAAGAACTACTGAGATCTTCCGCTTGATGGCAAGCCAGTGGACGGTACTGGAGACTCTGACGCCACAAGGATTCCTGGCTTTCAGAGATGGATTGGGCACTGCCTCTGGATTCGAGTCGTTCCAGATGAGGGAGTTCGAGTCCCTACTGGGTTTGGAGACTGAGGACCGAATGTTCGGAATGGACCCCATAGAGACGTTCAGAAAACTAGCCGAGAAAGGGGGCAAGGACAAGGAGGTCCTGGAAAGGCTAGAGGAGGAACAGGGTAATGAGTCGCTCTATGACGCTCTGATGAGGTGGATGGAGCGCACCCCAATCATGGGATCTATTTTCGAAAGCGAGGGTGATGAGTCAATCGTTAGGGAATATGTCGACTCTCACTTGCAGGCACACCTTCAGATGGGGAACGAGGCACTCGAGAGAATGTCCGGGATGGACGGGGATGCCTCGGCTAGGATGAAGCAGAGGTTGGATTCTGCTCAGGAGTCTGCGACCTCATTCCTAATTCCAGAGGGAGGTGTGAGCCGGGGTCGCGCCGGCCTGCTATTCATCGAGTCTTACCGGGAATTGCCCCTACTAACATGGCCTAGGAAACTGATTGATGCATTCGTAGAACTCGAGGAGTCGATGGCCAAGTGGAGGCATGATCATGCGAGAATGGTCGAGAGGATCATCGGGAAGAGGACGGGGACCGGCGGTACCAGCGGGGTAGACTACCTGGATGCCACTGCACGATACAGGATTTTCAAGGACCTCTGGGAAGTTAGGACAATACTAGTGAAACCACAGAATAGGCCCGAGTTGCTCAATGCGGATTTTTACGGATACACTGTCGATTCGTGAATTATCTGGATGGGTCAGCATCGTGCCATTGAAGGCTAGGTCGTCAGTCGAGCGGGCATGCCTGTTCCAGTCATATGTGCCTATGCCCGGACCCCGATAGGCAAGTTCAGAGGTTCTCTTTCTGATTACAGTGCTGTAGACCTAGGAATTCTGACAGTAAAGGAGCTCTTGGAGCGTGCAGGGATCAACCCTGGAATGGGCGTTGTTGACCAGGTGTACATGGGACAGGTTCTCCAAGCAGGTTGTGGGCAGGCTCCTGCGCGCCAGGTCGCGATTGGCGCGGGTATGCCGGTCACCACGCCCTGCACAACAATCAACAAAGTCTGCGGATCAAGCCTGAAGGCTGCGATGATCGCTGCAACAGAGATCAGAGCCGGGGTATCCAGAGTTGTGGTTGCCGGTGGGATGGAGTCGATGAGCAACGCTCCTTACTTGGCTAGGGACGTGAAGAAAGGCGAGGATGTCTCATTTTCCTCTCTTGAGTCAGTAATGATGGAGGACGGATTGAAGGATGCGTTCTCGGGCGAGTCGATGGGAAATACAGGCGAGACGGTTGCTGAGGAGCATGGCATTAGCAGGGAGGATTCGGACAAGTTCTCTGTTCGCTCGCATACTCTTGCCAACAAAGCCTGGGACGAGGGGTGGTTGGACAAGGAGGTCTTTCCAGTTGGCTCACTAGTTAGGGACGAGGGTATCCGCCCGGAGACTAACGAAGACACGCTCTCAGGACTAAGGGCTGTTTTCTCCAAGGAAGGACAGGTGACAGCAGGAAATGCTAGCCAAGTATCTGATGGCGCCTCTGCTGTACTGATTGCTTCTGAGGAAGCTGCAGAGGAGCTTGGGTTGACGGTATTGGCTAGGATCGAAGAATATGCCACCTCGGGAGTCGAGTCAAGTAGGGTGATGTCGGCTCCGATTCCAGCTGTGAATAAGTTGCTAGAAAAATCGGGAAGGTCAATCGATGAGATAGACATATTGGAGCATAACGAGGCATTCGCCTCCGCGTCTTGTGCCATCAGGAAGTCACTGGGCATTCCGGACGGTTCCTTCAACCCCCACGGTGGGGCGATAGCAGTCGGACACCCCCTGGGTGCAACGGGAACTAGATGCCTGATGACCATGGTCAATGCACTGAGCAGAACCGGTGGGAAAAGGGGCATTGTGACCGTTTGTCTGGGTGGAGGGAACGCCGTGGCCATGATGGTTGAGTCCCCATAGCCGCCAAATGAATCTAGAAATTGAGTCATAGACCTTATTTGGGGGGCTCCGGTCGACCGCCCCGATGGTTGAGCCAGTAAGAGCCCACACACGCTTCGAAAAGGCCAGAATAATTGGTGCCAGAGCGCTTCAGATTAGCATGGGAGCACCGCTCTTCGTGACTGAGGACGAGTTGCGCGAGAAGTACAGCGGCGAGTTGATCCAGCTCTATGGTGTCGATGACGCCAAGGAGAAGGTAGTGCTTGACCCAATGAAGATCGCGACGCTTGAGTATGAGCAGAACAAGATTCCAATCGACATCGACCCGCACGAAGAGTGAAGCGATGTGGCCCCTTACAGGGAGCGATAGAATTGGCTAACTGGAAGTCCTCGAAGAGTCTGACAGCGTGGCTGTTGGGGCTGACAATTGTAGTAATCGGGTTGGGAGGCCTGATTCGGATCTACGATGCCGGTGAGTCTTGCCCCGATTGGCCGTTGTGTTTCGGGACATTGGGTTTCGATGTCTCCGAGGAGGAGCAAGAGGCATGGTGGTCAGAGAACCCAGATGAGGTCGATTCGCGTGGCTCTGGGCATAGATACTCGACCTTCCAAATCTTCACGGAATGGTTCCACAGATTCCTTGCAGGGGCTTTTCTAGGGCCGCTGGTTCTCCTCAACTGGTTCTTGCTGAGGAGAAATGGAGATCCGGGCAAGGATGTCAGATTCGCTTCCACTTTGACGGTGATACTGATCATCTGGCAGGGGGCCATTGGATGGTTGACGGTTGAAATGGACAACCTACACTGGAGCGTCGCTATTCACTTGAGCTCGGCATTAGCATTCACGCTTAGCATGTTTTGGCTATGGTTGGCGATCACAATGGCGGAGGGGCCAATTCCCAGTTGGTTGGATTTTGGTCGCGTCATCTCAAGCAGATGGAGGAACAGGATCGCTTGGTTGTCCATAGGTGCATTCATTTCGGTATTCTCGGGGACATTTGTCTCCACCACCCCGGGTGCTAATCTAGGGTGTGGCGTGAATGGGGTTCCCGATGCATGGCCCCTTTGTGATGGGGTCCTGGTTGATTCAGTGGAGGACATAGTGTTGCAGTCGCAGATGATTCATAGGTGGCTAGTCGGAGTCATGCTGGTTGCAATGATTTGGTGCTCATACCTAATTTGGAATGAGACCAAGGGGGACCCCACCCCCGCCATTCTTAGAAATTGGGTTTGGTCCTCAACCGGACTCTTCGTCACCAATGCGTCAATTGGTGCGTTTTACGTAGTCTCATGGGACATGGAAGAAGGGTTCTTTGAGTTTCTTTCATTGGCTCACCTAATGCTGGCTTCGCTGACATTCCTTGCATTGGCCACGGCTTGGATTGGGTGTTCAATCGCAACGGAGGATGCAGTATGATCTCGTCGAGAATGTCAGATTACTTCTCATTGACCAAGCCAAGAGTGGTGATCCTGCTACAGATCACTGCAATATGCGCAGTGATAGTCCATGACTCCCTAGAAGGCGGTCTATCCGAAGATTCGGCTGGTACGATGCTAGTTGTTCTGATTGGCGGTTACCTTACCGCAGGGGGGGCCAATGCAATCAATATGTGGTACGACAGGGATATCGACCCGATGATGAGACGAACGGAAAACAGGGCCATCCCTTCGGGCAGAGTCAGTGCCAATTCGGCTTTAATTTTCGGAGTCTCGATATCCTCCATCGGGGTTGCTTGGTTCTACTTGATGTCCAATGAGGTCGCTGCATTCTGGTCCGCATTCAGCATTCTCTTCTATGTCCTGGTTTACAGCATGTGGTTGAAGAGGAGTACGCCTCAGAACATTGTAATCGGGGGGATCGCAGGCTCAACGCCTCCGGTTATTGGGTGGGCGGCTAGCGTGGAGGGGCTATCCATATCGAAAACCTCCATGGGGGCTTCGATTGAGTCGGTGTTCGACCTTGGAAGCCAAATTCCTTGGTTCATGTTCATCCTGATCTTCCTGTGGACCCCCCCGCACTTCTGGGCCCTTGCACTATACAGATCAAAAGAATATGAAGAGGTGGGAGTCCCCATGTTGCCCAACGTTAAGGGCCCAGAAAGAACGATCATCGAGATGAAGGCTTATTCAATCCTGCTAATCATTCTCTCGTTCGTGGCACCTCTTTCTTTCGAGGGGATAGAAGTGGGCAACAGGGAGTACGGTGTCCTAAGTTGGACGATAATCGGGCTAACCGTGTGGTACGCGTCAACCGTTTGGAGAATCGACATTGGGGAGCTCCCGGATGAGACGGGCAGAATTGCCAGTGCGGCGAGCTCATTCTTCGTCTCGATGGTGTATCTTGCGCTTATGTTCGTAGTGATGGTGGCTGGCAGTTTTGGACAATTCGGGACTGGTTTCGGGGCGATAACCTCCTTGGCTTTCATTGGGCGATATGAGTTCAAAGATAGCACTTAGCCCCCGATGGCTTCAAACACCGAGGGCACCAAGGGGGGGCAAGGGTGAGACAGTGGAAGAGCATGACCTAATCTATGACTGGAATTCTATTGACTACACCATCGATAGAGACGAGTCCAAACACCCACACGAGTTGTGGTTCGATGATGAAACTCTCAGAGACGGCCTGCAGAGCCCGAGCGCCAGAAACCCGTCCATCGAACAGAAGATCGAGTTGATTGACTACATGGAGAGTCTCGGGATCCAGAAGGTAGACCTCGGGCTCCCAGGTGCAGGTCCCTTCCATGTCGATCACATAGACGCGATGCTGGAGCACATGGGGGAAAGGGGGTACGGGCTAAGGCCCGGGTGCGCTGTTAGAACGGTGGTCTCCGATATTGAGCCCCTAGTAGACCTGCAGGCAAAGCACGAGACTCAGATTCAGGCAAGTGCCTTCCTCGGGACTAGCCCGATCAGGCAGTTCGCAGAGGGGTGGACTATGGACAGAATTATCTCTACAGCGGAAAAGGCGGTAACCTTCGCCGTTGACAACGACATACCAGTGATGTTCGTCACTGAGGACACCACCAGAAGTAAGCCGGAAGAAATCAAGGAGGTCTACTCGAGGGCTATCGAATTGGGTGCAGATAGGATTTGCGTTTGTGATACCTGCGGGCATGTAACCCCCAATGGCGTCAGGAAACTGCTGGGTTTCATCCAGGACGAGGTCATCCCAGACTCCGGGGCGAAAAGGAGGGACATCGAGGTCAACTGGCACGGGCACCAGGACAGGGGGCTCGGAGTGGCAAACAATCTGGCGGCCTACGAATCTGGCGCGGATGTGATCCATGGGACCGCCCTGGGAGTGGGGGAGAGAGCCGGCAATGCCCCTCTGGATCAGACCTTGGTCAATCTGAGTCTGATGGGCGTAATCAAAAATGATCTTACGATGCTGAACGAGTACACAAGGAAGGCCCACGAGTACGTTGAAGTCGCTCTGCCCCACAATTACCCTGTTTTCGGCGAGGATGCCTTCGAGACTGGTACCGGGGTTCACGCATCTGCGGTGATCAAGGCGATGGACAAGGGGGACAACTGGCTTGCTGACAGGGTTTACTCTGGAGTCCCTGCTGGTGATTTCGGACTTCAACAGGTCATCAGGATAGGCCACATGAGTGGGCGCTCGAACGTGATTCACTGGCTAAAGAGGAATGGATACACGGTAGAAGACGATCTGGTTGCGCATATGTTCGAGGTAGCGAAGAGCAAGAGGAGAATGATGACTGATGAAGAAGTCCACTCTGCCATATCTGAATTCAGGGAAGAATAGTTGCAATTGGGATCTGAAGATGCATGATGGGAGCATTCGCCCTCAAGGCCCCGTTTGAGATGGTCGATTCTCGATTGAAACCCTGATAACCAACTAGCAAAAAAAACGAACGGCTATATTCTCCAGATTTCCGAGATGAGTTGTGAGAGTCGCAGCATTGGTGATCCTGATCATGGTTTTCTCGCCATTTGGCCAGGCTTTGGCGGAGGGGGAGGATGTCGGGTCCGCCACCATAGTTGTCGATGACGTGATGCAATCCTACTCCAGAACGGTACAGATTGCCTTCGATAGAGTGTCTGACATGGGCCTGTATGACGAAGAAACTCTTGCTGGTGTTGATTCTTGGCTAGTGGTCACAGGTGTGGCAATGGGGGATCACCGCCATACAGAAGCACAACCCGATGAAATCGAGCCAGTGGCCCTTCTCAGAGGCTCTTTTATCTGGACATTCGAAGACTCCAGAGGCGCACTGGGAAAACTCACCAGATCATTTGAGAAGGGCGAGATAGAGTCATTCTCACCTCTAATTGAGAGTGCCTTCTCACCCAGATTTGAGCCGAACGACCCGTTCTTCGATGACCAATGGCACCTCAACAACTCCGGACAGACCAGTGGGGTTGCTGGAGAGGATGCGAATGTGATGGGGGTCTGGGACTCATTCAACGGGTCGGGCGTACTGATCAGCGTGATTGATGATGGCGTGGAGCATTCGCACCCCGATCTTTCTGACAACTACATGTCGGTCCACTCTTACGACTGGTGTGATGATGACCCCGATCCAGATCCCAACTCTAACGATGGTCACGGGACGGCTGTAGCAGGAGTTGCCGCTGGCTCTGGAAACAACTCGATCGGAGTAACAGGGGCTGCCTTTGGGGCCAGTATTGCCGGGCATAGGCTGATCGCCTGCGGTTTTTCAGACTCGACTTCTGCCGGTGCACTTAGCTATCACAATGGCGAGATAGACATCTACTCGAACTCGTGGGGCCCATTCGACTCCGGAGACATCCTGGACGGTCCCGGTCCGATCACTGTCGCAGCAATGGAAGACTCGGTCTACAATGGGAGGTCTGGCCTTGGAAACATATACACTTGGGCCGCAGGTAATGGACTGGATGCCGACGACAATTCAAACTACGATGGATATTCCAATAGCAGGTACTCCATCGCAGTGGCGGCTATTACTCACTATGGGGAGCAGTCTTGGTATTCCGAACCCGGTGCGAACATTTTGGTTACCGCGCACTCAAATGGGGGGGACCCGACCTACGAGGGCATCACTACAACGGACATCACAGGCAGTGGGGGGTACAGCGGAGGCGACGTGACTCATGACTTCGGAGGCACCTCGAGTGCCACTCCACTGGTTTCTGGAGTCATCGCCCTTGTCCTTGAGGCGAATCCCAGTCTGACTTGGAGGGACGTCCAGAATATACTGGTCCATTCCTCGAGGAAGAACGATGCGAGTGACTCATCCTGGAACACTAATGGGGCGGGTCACGACGTGTCCCACAAGTTCGGCTTCGGCGCCGTTGACGCAGGTGCGGCTGTTTCATTGGCGCAGAATTGGAGTAGCAGCGGCGAAGAGACCAATGCTAGCTTTGGGCCTTTCACCCCTGATCTTGAGATCGACAATGGCCCCTTTACTTGGACCGAGTTGAACCTATCCGTACCAATTGACTTGCGCTTGGAGTCGATTGACGTGGTCGTCGACATCACTCATGACGCCAGGGGGGAGTTGGACATAGTCCTCCAATCGCCAAGCGGGCACGAGTCTTGGCTCGCAGAGGAGCACTCCGACAACAATGCAGACTACGCAAATTGGAGGTTTGGCACCGTACAACACTGGGATGAGTCTTCGCAGGGCGATTGGAAGTTGAAAGTTAGAGACACCGTCACTGGGTCAAACTCAGGCACGATCAACTCATGGGAGGTGATCTTTCACGGGGTTGGGAATGTCACGGACTTCGATGGGGACGGATGGCCGGACTACAACGACGAGGATGACGACAACGACGGCTGGGACGACTCGGTCGAGCAAGGTTGCTCAACGGACCCTCTGGACAACTCGTCGACTCCGACTGACACCGATGCAGACGGGGACTGCGACTTCCTCGATGACGATGACGACAACGACGGCTGGGGCGACTCGGTCGAGCAAGGTTGCTCAACGGACCCTCTGGACAACTCGTCGACTCCGACGGACACCGATGCAGACGGGGACTGCGACTCCCTAGACGACGATGACGACGGGGACGGCTTCTTTGATACTGTAGAGGAGTCGTGCGATACTGACCCCTTGGACAACTCGTCGACTCCGACGGACACCGATGCAGACGGGGACTGCGACTTCCTCGATGACGATGACGACGGGGACGGGTTGAGCGATCACAACGAGACCCAGATGCACAGGACCGATCCACTGGATCCCGATACAGACGGGGATCAGTTGGACGACTACGAGGAAATCGTGGTCTACGGCACCAACGCAGTAAATCCAGACACCGATGATGAGGGTCTGAATGACTACGAGGAGGTGGTGGTCTACGGCACGAACCCCAATTCGGCAGATTCCGATGGCGATGGCCTGAATGACTACGATGAGGTCCTGAACTTGTGGATTGGGTTGTCTGACCCCCTCGTATTTGACCCGGATAATGACTCGGACGAATACTACCACTTCGAGGACTGCGACGATGAGGACGCAGGTGCGAACCCAAGTATGCAGGAATTGCTAAACGGCAAGGATGACGATTGCGATGGGTTGGAGGACGAAGGATACAATCAGTCAGACCGGGATGGCGACGGTTTGACCGACTGGGAAGAGTTCCACGTCTATGGGACCAGCACTATTAGCTCGGATTCGGATGGGGATGGGCTTTCGGACGAGCAGGAGGTCCTGGTCTATGGGAGCGACCCATTAGCCGCGGATTTGGACAGTGATGGCGATGGCGCGTATTGGTTCGAGGACTGCGATGACAATGACTCCAGTTTTGCCCCCGGGGCCCCGGAGGTCCTGGATGGCCTGGACAACGACTGCGACGAGGAAAGTGATGAGGATTTCTTATGGATCGACTCGGATGGCGATGGCATAACCGACTACTCGGAGTTCCATTCCTTCTCAACCGACCCGGCTAGCGGCGACTCGGATGGCGATGGCCTGCCTGATGGGGTCGAGCTGAATGAAATGATGTCCGACCCACTAGTTGCTGACCCGGATGCGGATCAAGATGGCTGGTACCACTTCCAGGACTGTGATGATGATGACTTCGAGAGGGCCCCGGAAAGGCCCGAGGACCTTGATGGGAAGGACAATGACTGCGACGAGGTCGTAGACGAGGACTTCTATGACCTAGATACCGATGGCGATGGGTTGTCTGACTACTCCGAGTACCACAACTACAGTACGATGTTCGACTCTGCCGATTCGGATCAAGATGGGGTGGACGATGGCACAGAGGTCGCTCGTGGGCTCTCGAGCCCCAACTTCCCCGACTACGATAGCGACAACGACGGCTTCTACGAGTACGAAGACTGTAACGACCTAGTGGGGAGCATATTCCCCGGTGCGACCGAGCAATGGAATGGGATAGACGATGACTGTGACGATGAGGTAGACGAGTTGGTGAACAGGCTGGAACTAGTGATCGCGAACCACGAGAAGTCTAGTGGGACAGTCTTCCTGAGCAACCGTGAGATCTTCGATGGCCCCTATAGGTTCGAGTCAGGGCCCCTGAATTGGGACTCGGCAAACGAGTCTTTTTGGATCTCGCTGACCGGAATCCGACCATCGTTGGGAGCGACCATCTCTTGGTCAATGAGTGGCTACTCCCTGGAAATGAACTCCAGCGATGATGGGAGGGGAGTCTCCCTACTCCCCATCGATTGCAAGAGCCCGGATGGCAATCTGCAGGTGCAGGTTTGCGATGAGGGGGTTTCGGTTCAGAAGATCCGTGCCGTTATCTCGGAAGGCGGTTACGACACGGAGATCGAATGGGACGTGATAGTGTCAACATGGGTCGAGCCGGAGTCCGAGAATAGGCTCATCTCGATGGTCTCTAGCCCTAGTGGGATTGTCGGGATAGTCGCCCTACTAGTCGGGCTAACCGGCGGCGGGGCGATAATCGGGGCTAGGATCTCCAGGAAGAGGGACCTGCAGGAGGCTCTGGAGGCATATGGCGTGAGTCCGGAGAGACTGGCGATCAGCCCGGAAAATAAGGGCATAGACCTTCCAGAGGCCCCGAGTTTTTCATGGTCCAATGATGAAATCTGATCCCCCCTGCCGCAAAGGCCGAGGATGGGGCCAGCTCCTCAGGATTGATAGAGTCTGGCTGGTAGCACGGAACGAGATTCGGCATGAGCATTCGGAGTAAACTCGTTTCTGGACTGCTTCTTCGGCCGAACAAACTCCTGTATCGGATCCTTCGGCCTTCTCCGAAGACGATTCGCTCGATCATCCACCCGGTATCATCCCTTGCTAGCCTCCTGGCATCCCCCACTCTGAGGGCAATGTGCGAGAAAGAGGATTTTGATGGCGTTCCCGGGGTTTCTTTTCACCCCAAGAAGAGCAGGGGCTCGGGAAGAGTCCTCGTATACCTGCATGGGGGTGGCTATTGCTGGGGCTCGTCGAAGAGCACCCATCGAGTGGGCCTGTCTAACTTTGCCAGCATTTCTGGGATGCCGATTTACTGCATCGAGTATAGATTGGCTCCGGAGCACCCGTACCCAGCCGCACTTGAAGATGCGGTGAGGGCTTGGAACGGCATCTGCAGAAGGTTTCCCGATTCGGAGATCATTCTGGCGGGAGACTCGGCAGGCGGTGGTTTGAGTCTGGCGCTAATGATGAGGATTCGTGACAATGGCGGCAGGATGCCGGATGCATCCATACTGTTCTCGCCTTGGACGGACCTTACATGCTCGTCGGAGACTTACAGCACCAGGGCCAAGTCTGAGCCGATGTTTCCGAGGAAAGCACCTGAAGACCACGCTAGAAACTACGTCCCTAGTGGGATAGATGCCTCGATTCCAGAAATATCCCCGGTGAATGGCAGTTTCATAGGATTTCCACGGATGCTGATTCTAGTCGGGGATAGGGAGATTCTGCTTGATGACAGTAGAATTGTGTGCGAAAGGGCATCTGAAGATGGGGTGGATGTGAGGATGGATGTTTGGCCGGATATGTTCCACGACTGGTGGCTGTTTGGATTATTGATTCCCGAATCGAGGAAATGCCTCCAAGAGGCGACGAGGTGGATTTCTCCGAGTGATGGATGCATTAACTAGGTCGACCTGTTCGGAATTGAATATGACTGACGAGAATATGTACTACCGGATGATGGGGAACACTGGCATTCAGGTCTCGGTCCTCTCATACGGTTTCTGGGCCACATACGGAATCAAGGACAGGCTTTCGGGCGATGAGGGAGTAAGGACCGCTAAGGACCTCATGAGGATGGTTCGGAGTTCCGGGGTGAACTGCTTCGACCACGCAGAGGCTTACGGGAACCCGAACGGAGAGGCGGAGAGGATTTTCGGAATAGCTCTGAAGGAGCTCCAGGAGGAGGACCCCGATCTATGGCGTCGCTCAGACCTAGTCATAACGACCAAGACGTTCTGGGGCGGGCCCGGGGTAAACGAGTCCGGGCTTTCAATGAAGCACTGCAGAGAGGGCCTCGATGCATCCCTCTCTCGCCTACAGCTAGACTACGTTGACCTTCTTTTCTGCCATAGGCCGGACCCGCACACGCCCACCTCGACCGTCGTTAGGTCGATGTCACAGATGGTTCGCTCCGGCAGGGCCACGGCTTGGGGGACCAGCGAGTGGTCCGCCCAGCAGATTACCGAGGCCTTCTGGATAGCCAGAAGCGAGGGTCTGGAACCGCCCCAGTTCGAGCAGCCGCAGTACAACATGCTACACAGGGACAGGTTCGAGAACGAGTATTTCCCGCTGTTCAACCAGCCGTACAACATCGGCACCACCATATGGAGCCCGCTGCGATCGGGCTTCCTGACCGGAAAGTACCTGGAAGGGGTCCCCGATGACTCCAGAGCAACACAGGAGGGTTACGAATGGCTTCTGGAGGATCTCGAGGAGAGGAGGCTCAGGGGTGAGTTCGAAGTGGTCTCAAAGCTCGTTGATTACGCAGGCAAGATTGGTTGCACGCCTGCTCAGCTTGCCCTGGCGTGGTGCCTGAAGAATCCCAACGTCTCGACCATCTTGATGGGTGCGACGACCCCGGCCCAGATTGAGGACAACATGGGCTGCATAGATGTCGCGAAGAGGCTGACTGATGATGACATGTCAGAACTAGATGAGGTCCTGGGCAACAAGCCCGATTCCTGGATGGGGCCGGGTGGCGTGGGCACCAGGCAGTTGAAGACGCTCTGAGCCGATTTGCCTAGGGGTCTTGATCATCAGGGGAGTCATTCGACCCCCTGCTGACTGCAGGAGTCAGGTCCCTCGATTCCCTGGACTGTCCGAATAGGGACAGCATGTACCACCCCACAGATAGTATGGGGGTGGATACCAGGAGGACCAGGGCTAGCCAGACGAACACCATCCCCTCCGAAATCGGCCATGCCCAGATGCCAATCCCCACTACGGTAATCAGGAGGAGCAGCCTAGATGCCTCACTTGGAGTATCCAACCCCCTGTGGTCCCTCCTGGGGGACAGAAGGAAGTCTGCTATGCCCAACTCCTCACCCCTTCCCACAGCCATCAGATGCTTCTAATCAGGGTCGGTTCGAGGCTTCTCGATTCGATCAACCCCGAAGAAGCTCGCCAGCCTGCCTGGCCCACTCGTCCCGCTTGACACGGCCGGGGAAGAACTCGATCGCCACGTTGACCTCCTCCTCTATCTCGGGAGTCATCTTGCTCACCTGCGAGAACGTGTAGATCCCGAGGGCGTACAGCTTCTCCTCGATGAAGGGCCCGATGCCCTTGATCGTCTGGAGGTCGTCCTTGTCGGCAGCGGTTGCGACGCCGAGGGTGGCGAAGTCGATGCTCTCGGCCTTGGCCGCTACCCTCTGCAGCTCCTCGGTCTGCTTGAGCGCCTTCTCGTCGAGCTTCACGTCCTCGCCCAGCAGGATCTTGGCCTGCGTCACCCATTGGTCCCTCTTCACTCGTCCTGGGAAGAACTCGATGGCCTCGTTGACCTGATCCTCCAGGTCCGAGTCCATGTTGGCGATCTGGCGATAGGTCGTGATTCCGAGCGCGTTCAGCTTCTCCTCGAGGAAGGGGCCGATGCCCTTGATGACCTGCAGGTCGTCCTTGACCAGCAGTATCGAGGCAGCGGCGAAGGTCCTGGTCACTCCCGAGACGCCGGTCAGTACGTTTCCGTCCTTCCCGGTCCAGGCGATGACCGAGGCGCCAGCGGAGTCGCTTATCCTCGCGGAGCCGCTATCGGCGAAGTCTGATGCGCTCGCGACCTCCAGGGTCTCCGCGCCTTCCTCGACATCACTCTTCAGCTCTGAAGAGGATGCCTCGCCGAGAGTCTCGAAGTTTATCGTGCTCGCTCTCTCCTTCACTCTCTGGAGCTCCTCCTGCTTCTTCTCCTCCTTGCTGGAGGATTTGGATGCGGCTGCCTCCTTGGCGGCCTTCTCTTCCTCCTCCTTGGCGAGCAGGGCCGCGGCTGCGGCGTCCTCCTCGGCCTTCTTGGCGGCCTTCTCTTCCTCCTCCTTGGCGAG
>Ga0207993_1000103_pt1 | contig 34620 bp, 34 predicted proteins | sample ETN01SmetaG_2_FD_185791 | JGI IMG/M metagenome (GOLD analysis project Ga0207993, IMG submission 185791) | Marine microbial and viral communities from oxygen minimum zone, Eastern Pacific Ocean - ETNP2014F12-01SV265 (SPAdes) (version 2) | ecosystem: Environmental > Aquatic > Marine > Oceanic ...
TGTTTTTTTTTTGTTAGAAAGAATATTTTTATCTATTGTTATTTGATTCTCTTTGTTAGTGTTCATTCCTATTGGAATTTTATTTACTTCTAATTTGTTGACTCTTAGTGCTTCTGATAGAGTTTTGTCATCTGAGTTATAAATTAAATAGTCAGATGATTTTTGGTTTTTTGCAATTTTCATTTTTGCATCAACATACTTACCAAAGTCATTCTCATATCTATCTAAATGATCTTCTATAATATTTGTAATAACAGAAATATTAGGTCTAAATTTTTTGATATCATCAAGTTGGAAACTACTAATCTCAAGTACATAGATATCTCTATCACCAGATAAAAGCATTTTAGAAAAGCTATCACCAATATTACCTGCCAGACCTACATCTAAACCTGCTCTTTTTAGTATATGGTAGATAAGCTTTGTGGTAGTTGTTTTCCCATTAGTTCCAGTTATACAAATCTTAAATGAATTTGAATAATTACTTGCAAATTCAATTTCAGATACTACAGGTATACCAGATGACTTAATTTTTGAAATTATTTCAGACGAATTAGATATCCCAGGACTTTTAATTACATAGTCTGATAACTTAATTTTATCAAAAGAGTGATTTTCTTCTTCAAAAACTATAGAATTCTTAGTCATCTCTACTTTTCTATCATCATTTATTTTATTTGAATCAGAAACAAAGACTTTTAAACCCTTCTGACGAGCTAACATAGCAGCTCCAAATCCACTTTCACCCGCACCAAGTATTGTAACACGCTTCATCTATCTAATTTTAAGTGTTAGTATTGTTATAACTGCTAAAAAAATTCCTATAATCCATAGTCTTGAAACTATTTTACTTTCGTGATAACCGGCTTTTTGAAAATGATGATGGATAGGCGACATTAAGAAAACACGCTTTCCAACTCCTGTCTTTTTTTTAGTTAATTTGAAATAACTAACTTGGATAATTACAGATAGTGCCTCTAAGAGGAATACTCCACATAGAATTGGAATTAATAATTCTTTTCTAATGAGAATTGAAATTACCGCAATTAAGCCACCAACAGTTAAACTTCCTGTATCTCCCATAAAAACTGATGCAGGATATGTATTGTACCAAAGAAAACCAACTAATGAACCTAATAATGCAGCAATGAAAATTGTTATTTCACCAACTCTTGGTATATACATTATATTCAAATAATCTGAAAAGATTATATTTCCTGATGTCCACGCAAAGACTCCAAGAGTAAAGACAATTATAGCAGAGAGTCCTGCAGATAGTCCATCTAAACCATCTGTTAAATTATTAGAATTTGAAACTGCAGTTATAATAAAAATTATAATTGGGATTATTATAAGCCATAAGTAATTCGATCCTTTACCAAAAATAGCTTTAGATACTTCTTCATAGTCTAACTCATTATTTTTGAAAAAAGGTATTGTTGTCTTATAAGATTTTACTTCCTCAATTTTAGAAAATTCTATTTTATCAGAATTTAAGTTATTATCAAATTCAACTATAGTTATATTATTATTGGTTAATAAGACTATTCCAACAAAAATTCCTAATAGTGACTGACCTGCTATTTTAAACTTTCCTTTAAGTCCTTTTTTATCTTTTTTAAATACTTTGATATAATCATCAATTAATCCAATTAATCCAAGAATTATAGTTGATATAATTAAAATTTGGATATAAATATTTTCAAGATTTGACATCAAAATTACAGGTACCAAAGTGCCAATTATGATAATTATTCCACCCATTGTTGGTGTCCCTTCTTTCTTGTCCTCTCCATCTAGACCAAGCTCTCTTACATTCTCACCAACTTGTTTAATTTTTAAAAAATTGATTATTTTTTTCCCAAAAACTATTGATATTACTAGTGACATTATAACAGTGACTGCAGCCCTAAATGATAAATAACTAAACAGACTAGCTCCTGGAAGATTAAATTGACTTTCTAATATTTCAAATAGATAGTATAACATGTTTATTTATTAAAAATTTCTTTAGCTATTTTGTAATCATCAAAATAGATTCTCTTATTATTATTTAACTCTTGATAGTCTTCATGACCTTTTCCTGCGATTAAAACTATATCACCTTTTACACTATTTTCTTTAGCTTGTTTTATTGCTTTTTTTCTTTCAACTTCAATTAAAACTTTATCATTGTTAAAATTTGAAACCCCTTGAACCATATCATCAATGATTGATTGTGGATCCTCAGATCTAGGATTATCTGATGTAAAAATTACTCTTGAGCTAAGATCAGTAGATATCTTTCCCATTATAGCCCTTTTATCTTTATCTCTATCACCTCCACAACCAATTACAGTAATTAAATTTTGATTTGATTTTTTAATATTATTTATAGTAGATATAACATTTTCGATTGCATCCGGAGTATGAGCATAATCAATTATAACTGTTACTTTATTTATTGAAAGAAAAGACTGGAGCCTCCCAACTACACTCTCCAGATTACTAATACCAGTTAACAAATTAATTTTATCTAGATTATATATCCTTCCAACAGAATAAATAGCAAGAATATTAGAGGCATTGAACTTACCAATTAGCTTAGTCCATATCTCACTATTATCGATACTTAAGAGCATTCCATCCAGTTGCTGTTCAATAATTCTACAAGAAAAATTTGACTTTGATTTTAATGAATAAGTATAAATGTTAGCTTTAGTATTTTGAATCATATATTCAGCATTCCTATCATCTTTATTAATTAGTGCAAATGAATTTTTACCTAGAGAATCAAAAACAATTTTTTTGGTGTCTCTATAGTCTTTAAATGTTTTATGGTAGTCAATATGATCATGTGTAAGATTAGTAAAGACCATACCTTTAAATTTTATCCCCTGAACTCTCTTCTGAAAAATTCCATGAGAGGAAACCTCAATAAAGCAAACCTTAATTTTTCTTTTTATCATTTCAGATAAATGAAAATTTATTGTTATTGGATCAGGAGTAGTGTTATTGGAATTTTCAATATACTCTTCATACTTTATGTTAATTGTTGATATTAAACCAGATTTAACTTGTAATTCATTAAATAAATTATTTAACAACGAGGAAATTGTTGTCTTTCCATTCGTCCCTGTTACACCTATTAAATCAATTTTTGAAGATGGATTATCAAAGAAATTTGAAGCAATAATCGAAAGTGCATTTTTAGAACATTTGACACATATAAATACAATATTGCTTTCTTTAAAATTGGAAGGTAACTTCTCACATATAACAACTGAAGCTCCACTTTTAATAGATTGATTAATATAATCATGGCCATCATAATTATGTCCTGATATTGCAACAAAAAGTGTATTATTTTCTACCTCTCTAGAATCAAAAGTAATTTTAGAAACATTTATCTCAGTATCACCATATACTGAGTCAATATTTACTTTAAATAATATTTCTTTTAATTTTTTCAAAACAATATATCTGTGTCTTTTTTACTTATCTGAATTTCATTTGGAATACCTGTTATAATTTTTTTTGCTACATTTTTAAAGACAGGAGCAGCTACTGAATTACCATAATACCCCTTTGATTTTTTGGGCTTATTGATTACTACAATTGCTGAATATTTTGGTTTATCTGAAGGAAAATATCCTACGAAACTAGAAACATATTGAGTCTCCTCTGAAGTGTAATCTATTTGACTTGTTCCTGTTTTCCCAGCAATTTTAATATTTTCATCATAAATATTATTTGCAGTCCCCCAAGGTTTTTCAACTACATTCCTCAACATCATTTTAACCGAACTTAAGGTCTCTTCTGAACAAATTGATGACATAATTATCTCTCTATCAATTTTATAAACAGGTTTTTCACCTAAAGCACCAATACTACTAATAAAACTAGGTTTAACCATTTCCCCATCGTTAGCTACAGCATTATAAAAAGTCAGAGTCTGTAGAGGTGTCATCATTACTCCATAACCAAATGCCATCCATGGTAATGAGATTCCATTCCAATTGTCATCTTGTGGATGAGGTATCCTAGGCTCACCCTCACCTTTTATATCAATATTAATTTTTTGGTTAACTTTCATATTTATCAACCTATTGACTAATCTCTCAGGATTATCCTTGTAATTATCATATATGAGCTTAACCATCCCTGTATTTGAGGAGACTTCAAATGCCTTAGATATTGGAATTTTTCCATACCCCCTTCTATTAGAATCTTTTACTTCGTATTTATTATAAAATTTCAATATTCCATTACCTGTATCAACTGAATCATTAGGACTTACAACACCATCTTCTAGAGCTGCAATTAATGTCATTAACTTAAATGTTGATCCAGGCTCCTGAGTCTCCCATATACCATAATTAATTTTTTCAAAATATTTTCCTTCTTCTGTTCTTGCTAAGTTTGATATACCCTTAATCTTTCCGGAGTTAGTTTCCATAATAATCATAGTTCCATGATCAGCTTCAAATCTTTCTAATTGAGATAATAATTCGTGATGAACAATATCTTGAATTTGAGTATCTATAGTTGTATGTACATCATATCCCTGAATAGGTTCTCTTTCAAAATTTGGAGTCATAGGTTTCCATTGTCCATCTGCTATTTTTTGCATTAGTCTTAAGCCACTTTTTCCAGATAGATATTCCGTATACGCGCCCTCTAGACCAACCCTTAAATATTTTCCATCTTGATCAACTTTTTCATATCCTATAGTCCTCTCTGCAATCTTACCAAGATGACTCTGCCTTGTGTGACTTTCATTAATTATTAAGCCTCCTTTATAAAGGCCTTTATTGAAAATTGGAAAAGATTTAATCTTTTCTACTTCAGTTATAGATAGATTTTTTCCAATTAATAGATATCTATTATTTTTATCTCTTGCGTTATCAAGATATTTTTTATAGTGATTTTGATCTTGTCCAAAAAAATTAGATAATCTCTCTACAAGGGGAATAATATTTTTTTTATAATCTGACTCTGAAGGAATCTTTGAATCCCATCTCAATTCATATTTTACTACTGTCGACACTAATAGGTCTCCATTATCTGAGTAAATATTGCCTCTAGGTGATTCAACCTCTATATTTTTAACTGCCTCAATTGAGTTCCTTATATTCTCATCAATTTCAAAATTTTGTAAATAAAATATTTTACCAATCAAAAAAAATGAAGACAATAGAAATAAAAAGAACATTATGTTCATTCTATTTACAATTCTATTGTTTGATTTCTTCATTTTAGTCAGTGATTATAATTTTTACAGGTGGATAGTTAGAGATCTTAAAACCGTTATCTTTCAATTTCGATGTTACTTTAGACTGCATCTTTATGTTCATTAAATCAACTTTAGTTGATACTGAAATACTATTTAAAGTATTAACCTCTTTATTAAGTTTTGTTATTAAGAATATTTTTTGATCGGCACTATGGCTACTGTATATAGATGTCATTAATAAAAATGATATAAATAGTAACATTCTCCAGTTTTTAGATGAATCTTTGCCGGCTAAGAAATCTATATTTAAAAATGATAGAAAGTTTTTCATATTTTTTCAGCAATTCTAAGTTTAGCACTTCTTGATCTATTATTTATTTTAATTTCTTGATTTGATGGTGTAATCATTTTTCCCACTTTTTTAAAAATGGTATTCTTATTTCCATATAAATCAGAGGTAACTTCATCATTAAATCCCCCATTCTGAATAAATTTTTTTACAATCCGATCCTCTAATGAATGATAAGATATACAGACTAGTCTACCGCCTTTTTTAATATATTTTGAAGACTCACTTAATAAAGTTCTTATTACTTCCAACTCATCATTAACCTCTATTCTTATAGACTGAAAAACTTGAGCTAAAAACTTATTCTCATCTGTTACTCTAACTAAAGGAGCTAGGATTTTTTTTAGGTCTCCTGTTGTCTCTATAGGCCTCTTTGCTCTTTCAGAAATTATTTTTTCGGCTACCTTTTTGTAGTTCCTTAATTCACCAAAATTTTTAAAAATATACTCTAATTGATCTTTATCATAATCATTGACAATGGTCTTAGCATCAATTTTTTGAGTACTGTTCATTCTCATATCAAGTCTAGAATTAAACCTTGTTGAGAACCCTCTATTCTTATTATCTATTTGATGAGATGATATTCCAAAATCTGCCAAGAGTCCATCAATTTCATTTATTTTAAAATAGTTTAAGAAGTTATTTAAATACTTAAAGTTTGACTTAACAAGATTTAGCCTACTATCATTCGATTTGTTTTCAATAGCATCTTGATCTTGATCAAACGCAATTAATTTACCATTGGAATTAAGATTTTTTAATATTTCTTGAGAGTGACCTCCACCTCCATAAGTTACATCAACATAGATTCCACTTGGATTAATATTTAAGCCGGATATTGATTCATTAAGTAAAACTGGATTATGATACATTATTATCTGTTTTATCACCCATCACATCTTCTGCAAGATTTCCAAAGTCACCTTTTGCGTCATCTATAGCTTCTTCATAAAGCCCCTTATCCCAAATCTCTAGGATATTTACAGCAGAGGAAACAACTATATCTTTAGAAATTTTAGCATGGTTTATTAAGTCTTTAGGAATTAATATTCTTCCCGAAATGTCAATATCAATTTGTCTAACTCCAGCTGTAAACCTCCTTATAAAATCAATATTTTTTTTGTTGAACCTGTTTAATTTATTTATTCTAAGCATTAATTCGTCCCACTCTTTTAATGGATATAACTCTAGGCAAGAATTAAAAACGGCTCTTTTTATAACAAATCCATTTTTCAACTTATCAGATAATTGTTTTTTTAAGGAAACTGGAAGCATAATTCTTCCTTTTTCATCTGCCTTACATTCATATGTTCCTATAAAGTGTTGCATTAAATGGTTGCTTTACTCAAATATAAAATATATTTACCACTTTTTACCACTTTTTACCACTTTGTTAATAAATTATTTTTTCTCTTTTTAAGAGACTGACTAACAATGAATTAACATGTAAAAAAAATAGGTTATTCTTTATGCATATATTTGTGCTTTACAAAATAATCATGGAAGAAAGTTTAATTAAAGAAGGAGGATTTGCATACATTGAAAAAGGTGAAGGGAGACCAATAATTATTCTTCATGGACTTATGGGAGGTCTTAGTAATTTTCAAGGTGTTTTTGAATACTTTCCATCAAAAAATTATAAGGTTATAATACCGGAGCTTCCTGTTGACTCGACTCCAATTCTCAAAACAAATGTTGCCAGATTTTCAAAATTCGTTTTTGATTTTATTGAATTTAAAAAGCTTAAAGATGTAATATTGTTAGGAAATTCTCTTGGTGGACATGTTGGCCTTCTATTTACTAGAGATTATCCCGAAATAGTTAGTGGACTTATTATTACCGGTAGCTCAGGGCTATATGAGAAGTCAATGATGGGTGATGGTTACCCTAAAAGAGGTAACTATGAATATATTAAAGGTAAAACAGAAGAAGTTTTCTATGATCCTAAGATTGCTACCAAAGAAATAGTCGACGAGGTATTTGCAAGTGTAAATGACAGAGAAAAATTAATAAGAACTTTATCTTTAGCTAAAAGCGCAATAAGACATAATATGGAAGATGATCTTCCTAAGATGATGACCAAAACTTTAATTATTTGGGGTAAGCAAGATATTGTTACACCGCCTAATGTTGCTGAGGACTTTAATTCTCTTCTACCTAATTCAGATCTACTTTGGATTGATAAATGTGGACATGCTCCAATGATGGAACATCCTGTTCATTTCAATAAATTAATGGAGAAGTGGCTTTCGGAAAATAACTTATAATCAATTTGATTATGAAAGTAGTTAATTCAGTTTTTGAAAAAAGCAGCAAATCAATTGACCAGTGCCCCGAAAGTAAACTTCCAGAATATGCTCTAGTAGGGAGATCCAATGTTGGCAAATCCTCACTTATAAATTCTCTTTTAAATAATAAAAAAATTGCAAAGACATCATCAACACCCGGAAAAACCATTTTAATAAATCATTTCAAAATAAATGAGAGCTTTTACTTAGTAGATCTCCCAGGATATGGATATGCAACTCTTTCAAAAAAAATTAAAGAAGAGATTAAAAAAACTCATAGGAGTTATTTTAAATTAAGAAAACAGCTTCTATATACTTTCTTACTTATTGATATTAGACATGACTTACAAAAAATTGATATTGAATTCATGAAATTCTTAAATGATAATTTATGCCCTTTTGTTATAATTTTTACAAAATCAGATAAATTAAAATCTGGCCAGATTGAAAGTCAAATTAATAATTTAAGAAAGCAACTTTCTGCTTATTGGGATGAACTTCCAAAATCATACGTGACATCCTCAAAAGACAAATCAGGAATCGATGATATTTTCAATTTTATAGAGGACTCTATGAAAGAATATCAAATCTAATTTTTTTCAGAAACTCTTTTTTCAAATTCAACACAAAAGTCATCAACTAAATTGACAAGATTTTCATCTCCAGTAGCTTTAGAAATTGAATTTTTCATGGAGACAAAAGTCTGTAACATAAAAGATTTCATTTCATCAATTGGCATTTCTTTAGTCCATAAATCCATCTTTAAAGTTTCTTTTTTAGCACTATCCCAGAAAGAGAGAAGTATAGCTTTAGACTGCTCATCTTTCATCCCACCATCTGGGGCAGACCAGTATATTTCTTCAGGAATATTATTAGAATCTAACTTAACTTTAATTGTTATTTCTGTTTCTTTCATTTAATTTTAATATGTACTAGATTTGCACAAATATATGATTAAATATTATCTATGAAACACCCGGAGAAAGTCTCAAGACATATAGTAAACTGGATTAATACATATTTGGAAAATAGCAAAATGGATGGTTTGGTAGTTGGGGTTTCAGGTGGAGTTGATTCAGCATTAACTTCAACATTATGTGCTGAAACTGGGAAGAATTTGATCTGTATTGAAATGCCTATTAAACAAGGAAATGATCAAATTACAAGATCAAAAAAACATATTGAATGGTTAAAGTCAAAATACCCTAATGTAAATTCAATTTTGATAAACCTGGATAATACCTATAATATGTTTGTAAATTCTGTACCTAAAAATGAATCCGATAAAAATGATCTAAGTTTAGCTAATACCAGATCTAGGTTAAGGATGGTTACACTTTATTATTTTTCAGCCCTAAATAACTACATAGTGGCTGGCACAGGAAACAAGGTTGAAGATTTTGGTGTTGGATTTTATACTAAATATGGAGATGGTGGAGTTGATATTAGTCCAATTGCAGATTTATTGAAATCTGAAGTCTATAGTCTTGCTAAATATCATAATATTATTGATGAAATTATTAAGGCTAGACCAACTGACGGTTTATGGAATGATAATAGAAGTGATGAAGAGCAAATAGGAGCAACATATGATGAACTTGAAAAGGCAATGTTAGATGAATCAAAATCTGAATCAAATCTATCAAAAAGAGAGAAAGAAGTTATGAATATATTCAAATCATTTAATTCGTCTAATAGACATAAAATGTTACCTATACCTGTGTGTAAAATTCCAAAAGATTATATTTAATAAATTGAAAAAGTTAAAAATCATAGTTGCAGACCCAAATCCGATTGTTTATATCGGACTAAAGTCTATTTTTAAAAACTCATTAATCTTTGAAGTTTCATGTTATAGTGATAACAGAGAAAACCTTTATGACTTATTAGAGCAGTTTAATATTGATTTAATTATTTCTGAAATTGATTTTAAAAAAGGTAGTATAAATGATACCTTAAAAAAATTAAAGAGAAACAAGATTGAAGTTCCAATAATTATATTTACATCAGAAGCAAATAACAGTAAATCAGTCAATCTACTTAAGCTTGGAGCTTCTGGTTTTATTACAAAAAATTTAAAAAAGAAATCTATAAAAAAAGTAATTCAGGAAATAGCTTTTTCAAAATATGGCAATAATGAATTAAATAAATTCACTAGACTGAAAAACAGATTTAATTTTGACTACAACACTGAAAAATTAAACAGTCTATCTAAAAGAGAACTTCAAGTTTTAAAATTATTTTTTAGAGGTAAGAGAAACATTGAAATTTCTGAGAAGTTAAACATAAATCAAAAAACAGTAAACACATATATAACAAGGGTAATGAAAAAGCTAGAAGTTAGTTCAAAGACTGATCTTTATCTTCTCGCTAGCAAGCATATTAAACAACCCTATTGAGTTTAGCTGATAACATTTTTTTAAGCTTATAATAGCTCATTACCTCTTCCAATAAGTCTAGTTTACTTCCATCTTTTTGAAATTCTTGTAGCTCATTTATCTTTTTATCAATAAGATATCTTCTCATATTTAAGATTGTCTCATTAACAAGTTGACTTAACTCACTTCCAATTTTTTTAACATATATATTTTTTCTCTCCCAGTCATGTAATTGATATTTATCATCATTAATTAGAATATCAGAAACAATTTTACTTGAGTTAGAATCTAGATCATTAATGAAATTATCGATAGAGAGAGATTCCTGATTATGAAAGCCATCAATTAATTTATTATATATACTTTTAAAAGGAGAATGAGTAAATTCTATTTCATCTTGCTGTAAATCCAAATAGATTTTTTCAAATACCTTTGATCTAATATCCTTCTTGGTTTCAATTAATTTGCCATTTTCATCCTTACTTAGTATAATATCTTCAAACATAATTTCCTCAGCTCCATATTTAAGTAGAATACTGATTATCTGTCTTTCTAATTGATATATATATGTTGAAGTATTCTTTTGGTCTGAAGTCTTTACTTTAGTTATTTTAGATTTATAGAATTTTTTTGAGGATCTATTTAATGTTTTAGCTACTCCAATGTTTGAGAAAGATCTGAACAATGAAGACTCATCAATTTCTAAAACAGATGACAATTTTTTTAAATAAATTTCCTGTTTAAGAGAATCTGGAATTAGTGATATAGATTTTAATATATTTTTAATTAAAGAAACCTTCTTATCCTCATCATCTTGATAGTCTTTATTTATTGATAGTTTAAAGTCAACAAAATCTTTTGACTCATCATTTATAAATTCTAACATTTTATCCTTCTTGTTTTTCCTAACAAAACTGTCTGGATCATCTCCATCTGGAAAAGAACAAATTTTTACGTTTAGGCCCTCTTCTAGAATCATATCAATACTTCTCAGGGAAGCTGCTAGTCCTGCCTGATCCCCATCAAAGAGAACAACGATATTAGATGTCAATCTCTTAATTAGTATTATTTGCTCTTTTGTTAGAGAAGTACCAGATGACGCAAGTACATTTTTGATACCATGTTCATGCATTTGGATCACATCCATGTACCCTTCTACTAAAAGACATATGTCATCTTTAACTATAAATTGTTTTGACTCATAAATTCCATATAAAGTTTTACTCTTATTATAAATTTTACTTTCAGGGGAGTTTATATATTTTGCTATTTTTTTATTTGAGTCAATTATCCTCCCTCCGAACCCTAGTACCCTTCCTGAAATACTCTTTATGGGGAATATTATTCTTCCTCTAAATCTGTCAATTTTTTTATCATCATTAGATATAACCAGACCTGTTTCCTCTAAATACTCATCTGAATATCCATTCTCATTTGCTTTTTTGTAGAATTTGTTTTGTGAATCAATACTATATCCAAGATTAAAATTTTTAATGGTAGATGTTGAAAGCCCTCTCTCTAATAGATATTCATTTATTTCCTCTTTCTCAGTTAGGGTGTCTTGAAAATAAGATGATGCAAAATTATTAATTATGAATAATGATTCTCTTTCGTTTCTTTCTTCAATATTTTCTGCAGTCTCTTCTGTTTCAATTATTTCAATATTATACTTATTAGCAAGATATCTAATAGACTCTGGGTAATTAAATTGTTCATGCTCCATAAGAAAAGCAATAACATTGCCTCCTTTCCCTGAACTAAAGTCTTTCCAGATTTGTTTTGAAGGGGACACGACAAAACTTGGAGTTTTCTCATTAGTGAAAGGACTTAAACCCTTATAATTTGCACCAGATTTTTTTAAAGCAATAAAATCAGATATTACCTCTTCTACTCTTGAAAACTCAAAAACCTTATCAATAGTATCTTTACTTATCAAAACTTATAATTTATTGTAATATAGCAAATTAATACTTTCGTTCTATGATATAATCTAGTAGAATTTTTACAGAATTATTTGATTCATTCTGTGGGAAATCTTTTAATAATTCTAGAGCATTTTTTTTGAAATCATTCATTCTTTGGTGAGCATATTCAAAACCATTGTACTTTGTAATAAACTCATTAACTAATTTTTTATCACTTAATAAATATTTTTTCTTCTTTAGAATTGATCTTATTTTTCTTTTATCTTCTAAACTTGATCTTTCAATGGAATGAATTAATGGTAAAGTAATTTTTTGAGTCTTCAAATCTAATTTTGTAGGTTTTCCGATTCTCTTTGTGGAATAATCAAATAAGTCATCTTTTATCTGAAATATAATTCCAAGATAATTTCCAAATGTATTTATTTTATCTAAGTCCTTAATTCCAGAGGATATTGAACCCACCTTACAACAACAAGCAAAAAGAGATGCAGTCTTTTTAGAGATTATATCCAGATATTCCTTTTCAGATAAAGAAAAACTCCTCGATTTTTGTATTTGGAATAATTCTCCTTCAGAAATTTCTTTAACTGCTAATGAAACTTCGTTTAACAAGTCATAGTCCTTATTTTCAGTCGAAAGTAGTAAAGCTTTTGATAGAAAGAAATCTCCTACCAAAACTGAGATTTTATTTTTCCAAAGAGCATTTAGAGTAAGGAAGTTACGCCTAATGTGACTATCATCAACTATGTCATCATGAATAAGAGAAGCAGAGTGGATCAGTTCAACTAAGTTAGCCGCCCTATATGACTTTTGACTAATATCTCCTTTAGAAAACATCTTTGCAAAAAGCAAAACTAAGGTTGGCCTAATTTGTTTTCCTTTTCTATTGAGGATATAAATTAAGATTAGGTCTAATAATTTAACTTTTGAAGATATAGATTTATAAAATTGTTTTTCAAAAATTTTTAATTCTTGAGCAATAGGTTTTTTTATTTTATAAGTAATCTTCAAAATTTAACTCTAGATGATCATCATTGCATCACCATAAGAAGAAAAATTATATTTTTTCTTCATTGCCTCTTTATAAGCTTTCAAAACAAAATCTTTACCTCCAAATGCAGACACCATCATTAAAAGTGTTGATTTTGGTGTATGAAAGTTTGTAATCATTGAGTTAGCAATGGAAAAATCAAATGGTGGATATATAAATTTATGAGTCCAACCATTGTAAGGATTTAATGTTCCAAAGGATGAAACAGAACTTTCAAGGCCTCTCATTACTGTTGTACCAACTGCACAAATCTTTTTATTATTCTTAAGTGCATTATTTATAATTCTAACAGATTCCTCATTTATTTTTAATTCCTCTGAGTCCATTTTGTGCTTTGATAGATCTTCTACATCTACTGGGCTAAAAGTACCAAGTCCAATATGTAATGTTATTTCAGGGAGAAGTACACCCTTTATCTCTAATTTTTTTAGCAAATGTTTTGAGAAGTGTAATCCTGCAGTTGGTGCAGCAACAGCACCTTCATTTTTTGCATATATAGTCTGGAATCTATCCTTATCCTGAGGCTCAACAGGTCTATTTATATATTTAGGTAAAGGAGTCTCTCCAAGTTCTTGAAGCTTATTTCTAAATTCATCGTATGGGCCATCAAAAAGAAATCTCAAAGTTCTACCTCTTGACGTAGTATTATCTATAACCTCTGCAACTAGGCTTTCATCTTCACCGAAATATAATTTATTTCCAATTCTTATTTTTCTTGCAGGATCTACCAAAACATCCCAAAGTCTCTGATCTTGATTAAGTTCTCTTAAAAGAAAGACTTCAATTCTAGCACCAGTTTTTTCTTTGTTACCAAATAATCTAGCAGGAAAAACTTTGGTATTGTTTAAGACAATAACATCCCCATCATCATAAAAATCAATCATATCCTTAAAAACCAAATGTTCAATTTTTTCTTCTTTTCTATTTAGAAGCATTAGCTTACATTCGTCTCTCTCATCAGAGGGATACTGAGCAAGATATTTATCAGGTAATTTGTAATCAAAGTCAGATAATTTCATGGTAATTTATTAAGACCGCAAATATAACCTTCTGAGATACCGAAAGTCAAGTATTTATCTATTTATTTTTTAAAATATTAAATCCTAAACTTTCTAGATCATTCCAAAAGTTAACATAAGATTTAGTTACAACCTCAGGATTATTTATTTTGATAGGTACTAAAAGTGATAAAGGAGCAAAAGACATGGCCATTCTATGGTCATTATAAGTATCAATAACTACTTCATGCTTTAGATTTGAATTATTTTCAAGAGTTATTGAGTTTTCTGTTATTTCAACTTTATCTACATTAAACTTTTCAATTTCATTTTTCAGAGCAATCAGCCTATCTGTTTCTTTTATCTTTAAAGTATGTAAGCCATCCAATCTACAGTCAACTCCAAGTCCTAGACAAGTGACAATTATAGTCTGAGCAAGATCTGGACTGTCTTTTAAATTTAGGTTGATGCTTTTAGGAAGATCAATTTTATTCTTCATTAAAATAATATGATTTTCCTCAAATTTTGTTTCAACACCAAATATTTTATAAATATCAACAAGTCTTGAATCCCCTTGTAGACTTTCTTTAAAGAAGGTAGAGAGGGTTAGTCTTGCTGAGTCAGATAAGGCTGCAATACTGTAGAAGTAAGAGGCTGAACTCCAGTCTGATTCAACAAATTGCTCTGGAATAATTTTTTCTTTAAATGGCTCAATTGTAATCTCCCCATCATCAATTTTTGTAATTCCACCTATTCTGTCAATGATTTTTTTTGTCATCAAAATGTATGGTAAGGATGTAATCTCTGAAGACAACTTAATCTTTAGACCATTTTCAAGAGAAACACCCAACATCATTAAAGATGAAATATATTGTGAGCTAACATCTGCAGGTAAAGTAACTGAGTTAGTTAAAATATTTTTTCCATTGATTTTTAAGGGAGGAAATCCACTTTTATCAATGTACTCTATATCACAACCTAGGTCTTTTAAGGCATCTACTAAAATAGAAATAGGTCTTTGCTTCATCCTATTTGATCCAGTTAAAACTTTTGAGTTTTCTGAAATGGATGAATAATATGAAGTTAAGAATCTCATTGCAGTTCCAGCATGCCCAATATTAATTTCTTTTTTATCAGATTCAATTGCAGATAACATTAATTGAGTATCATCTGAGTTTGATAAATTAAAAATTTTAAAATAAGACGTATATGCTCTTAATAGTATCAGCCTATTTGATTCACTTTTTGAGCCACTAATACTTACAGCACCTTGAATGTCTTGAAATTCTTTTGAAATCTTGTACACTATTTTAGTTTAATATTAGACTTATGTCTATTTTTATCCCTTCTAGTTTTTTTATTTAAATTTTCATGAAAAGATTTCTCCAAATCAATTCCTGTCTGATTTGCTAAGCAAATTAAAACAAATAGCACATCCGATAACTCATCAGCAAGATTATCCTCATTGTCACTATTTTTTGAACTTTGCTCGCCATATTTTCTGGCAATTATTCTTGCAACTTCACCTACCTCTTCAGACAGAATAGCCATGTTTGTTAACTCATTAAAATATCGAACACCATGTTCATTTATCCACTGATCAACTTTTTTTTGTGCATTTTTAATATTCATAATTATTTTTTTTGATTTAGTATTTTCCAAAGCATCTCTTTCAAACTATTTATACCGTAAGAGCTTACAGATGAAAATATAGTAAATGGAATTGATTTAAATTCTTTTTTTAAGATATTTTGAAATTCTTGTAAAAGCTCCTCATCCATTAAATCTGATTTACTAAAGGCAATTATAAAATCTTTATCAGCTAATTCAGGATTATATTTAATAAGCTCTTTTTTCAAAACCTCAAAATCTTTCTTTACATTTTTTGAATCTACTGGAATAATATAGAGCAAAATAGAATTTCGTTCAATGTGTCTTAAAAAATAGTGTCCTAGACCTCTACCCTCACTCGCTCCCTCAATTATTCCAGGTATATCTGCCATTACAAATGATCTATAGTCTGACATTGAAACTATCCCAAGGTTTGGTTTTAAAGTTGTGAACTCATAATCAGCAATTTTGGGTTTAGCATCAGATAAAACTGATAATAACGTTGACTTACCAGCATTAGGATATCCAACGAGCCCAACATCTGCAAGAACTTTTAATTCAAGAGTTATCTGAAGTTCTTGACCTGTTAGACCTGATTGAGAATATCTTGGTGTTTGATTTGTTGGAGATTTAAAATGGGAATTTCCTAAGCCACCTTTTCCTCCTCTCAACAAGATAATTTCTTCTTTATCCTCGTTTATTTCAAGTATAGTTTTTTCAGTTATTGAATCCTTAACAATAGTTCCAAGAGGTACTTTAATAAAAATATTTTTTCCACTTAAACCTGATTTTTTAGAGCCACTACCGTCACCCCCGTTTCCTGCTTTAAAATGTTTTTTAAATCTAAAACTTTGAAGAGTCCATAGGTTTGAATCCCCAACAACTATAATATTTCCACCATCTCCACCATCTCCACCATCTGGGCCTCCTTTAGGAACGTATTTTTCTCTTCTAAGATGAGTAGAACCTCTTCCCCCCTTACCTGATTTAACAGTAAGTTTTACATAATCTACAAAGTTATCAACTATCATAACATTAGATTAAACTATCTACTAAACCAAAAAGTCTTAAAGTGATATCATTAACTGAACCCTTACCATCAACTGAAAAGAATTTATCTTGTTTACTGTAGAAATTTATAAGTATAGAGGTCTTTGTGTTATACTCGTTAAATCTATTTTTAATTTTTTCTATATCCTGATCGTCAGATCTATTGGTAGTTTTACCACGATCCAGCAATCTTGTAATTAGTTCATCTTCATTAACATCAAGTGCAATTGTGGCATTTATCTTTAAATTAATTGAACTTAAGAAATTATCTAGAGATTCAGCTTGGTTTAAAGTTCTTGGAAACCCGTCAAATATATATCCATTTACTTCTTTATTTGATAAAACTTCATTCTCTAGCATCTTAATTGTTACAGAATCAGGAACTAGATCTCCATTATCTAGGTATGATTTTGCCTCAACACCTAGCTTAGTTTGATTACTAATATTTTTTCTAAATAAATCTCCAGTTGAAATATGATATAGATTATATTTTTCCTTGAGAAAGTTAGCCTGAGTTCCTTTACCAGATCCTGGTTTTCCAAAAATTACAATATTAAACATAGGAACAAAGATATTTAAAATGTTTCGTATTCTTTACCGTGTTTAAAGTTATGCTTATTTTTGCCAAATGTTTACTGAAAAAAAGAGAATTGGAATATTAGGTGGGGGGCAACTTGGTAAAATGGTGCTTGACGTTTCAAATAAATGGGGACTTGATGTTTTTGTTCTTGACCCAAATAAAAACTGCCCATCAAGTAAACTTTGTAATAGATTTTTTGAAGGTGATTTAATGGACTATGAAACTGTTGTTGAATTTGGAAAGCTTTCTGACATAATCACCATTGAGATAGAAAATGTTAATGTTGAAGCATTAAAATATTTAGAGTCTTTAAATAAAAAGGTTTATCCGCAAGCCAGTGTAATTGAAATAATTCAAGATAAGTCAAAGCAAAAAAACTTTTATCAAAATCATGGAATTCCAACTTCATCGTTTAATATTCTAACTGGAAGCGATGAGATAAAGAATAAGGTAAGTAAAGGTGAGATATCCTTCCCGTTTATATGGAAAGCATCTAAGATGGGATATGATGGATATGGTGTAAAGAAAATAGTTGATAACAAAACTTTAGAAGAGATTACTAATTCTCATTGTATAATTGAGGAGTTAATCGATATAAAAAAAGAAATCTCAGTTATGGTTGCTTCGAGAGAGTCTGGAGAAAGAGTGGTCTATCCTGCGGTTGAAATGGAATTTAATAAAAATTCTAATCAAGTTGAGTATATTCTGTCTCCAGCTCAAGTTGATGATAAGATTAAATCAAAAGCAGAAAATCTCGCATTTAAAGTCTCTGAAAAATATAATATTATTGGAATTATAGCAGTAGAAATGTTCTTAACAAGTGAGGATGAGTTGCTAGTTAATGAGGTAGCACCAAGGCCACACAATAGTTATCATTTTTCAATTGAAGGCTCCTATACAAGTCAGTTCGAACAATTTATAAGATCAATCCTAGATTTACCTCTTGGAAGTACTAAAATAATTGAAAATTCTGTTATGGTAAATCTTGTAGGAGATTCTGATTCAGAGGGAGAAGTGGTTTATAAAAATTTCGATCAAATTGTTGGAATAGAAGGTGTTAATCCTCATATTTACGGTAAATTTGAATCTAAGCCAAATAGGAAGATGGGGCATGTAACAATTATTAATAAAGATTTAGATAGAGCTAAAAAGATAGCAAAAGAGGTAAAAGATACTGTAATAATAACATCAAAAAAATGAGTCAAGTAGCAATTATAATGGGTAGTAAATCTGACTTCGATATAATGAAGGATGCAATTGATATTTTAAAATCTTTTGGTATTGAGACAGATTATGATATTGTATCAGCGCACAGAACACCAAAAAAAATGATTGAATATGCAACAAACGCTGAAAAAAATGGAATTAAAGTGATTATAGCTGGAGCGGGTGGTGCAGCTCATTTACCTGGAATGGTTGCCTCAATAACTAGTCTCCCTGTCATCGGCGTACCCATCAAGTCTAGAAATTCAATTGATGGTTGGGATTCAATTTTATCAATTTTACAGATGCCTGGAGGAGTACCTGTTGCAACAGTAGCTCTTAATGGATCAAAAAATGCTGGAATTCTTGCTGCACAAATAATTGGATCTTTTGATTCAGTTATTTCAGAAAAAGTAAAAAATTACAAAAAAGATTTGGAAGATAGTGTCATTGAAAGCAGTAAAAACCTCAAGAAAAAATCCTAATCCTTAATCCAGTCATTATATCCTTTTTTATAATGATATATAATTTTAAAACCAAGAGATTTCATAATCAGACTTGCCTTCTCACTTCTGTTACCTGACATACAATAGATAATATATTCTTTCTCTTTATCAAGCGCGTTAAGGTTATCAATAAATTCTCGTTTTTGGAAGTCAATATTATAGGAATCTTTTATGCTTCCTTGGCTAAACTCTTTATTAGTTCTAAGGTCAATTATATTTATACTACTTTTCTCTATTAGATCATGGACTTCCTCTTTGTTAATTTCTTGTATTATAGGAGGTTGCAAAAAAACTAATAGAGTATAAAAAAAAAGTTTTAACATTTAATGAACATTATTATTATAGTATTCAATATTACATATTTTTGCTAAAAAGTTTTAATGTATAAAGAAAATTTTTCTCGAAGACATATTGGCCCAAGCACTTCTGAGTTAAACAATATGTTACAAACAATTGGGGTTAATTCGATTGAGGACTTGCTGTCTCAAACCATTCCTGATAAAATTAGATTAAAAACTGATTTAAATATTCCTGATGCAATTTCTGAAATGGAATTTTTAAAAGAGATTAAAAAGTTTTCATCATTAAACAAAAATTTTAAAACATACATTGGGTTAGGTTATCATGACACTTTTACTCCTTCAGTTATACAAAGAAATATTTTAGAAAATCCAGGATGGTATACAGCTTACACTCCATATCAACCTGAAATCGCTCAAGGTAGGCTTGAGGCATTATTAAATTTTCAGACAATGGTCTGTGATCTAACTAAGATGGAGATTGCAAATGCTTCTTTACTAGATGAAGGTACATCTGCTGCAGAAGCTATGATCATGATGTATAACAATAGATCAAGAGATCAAAAATCTGAAAACCTTTCTAGATTTTTTGTTGATTCAAATATTCTTCCTCAAACTCTTTCAGTCATTAATACAAGAGCTTATCCTTTGGGTATTGAAATTGTAATAGATGATTTGGCAAATATAAATTCAAACGATTATTTTGGATGTATTATTCAGTATCCAGGTAAAGATGGTAACCTACCAAACATTGATAAAATTTTGTCTGAAATAAAGAATGATGATTTTAAAACAGTCTTGGCTGTTGATTTAATGTCTTTAGTTATTATTGAACCTCCAAATCCAGAGAAAATTGATGTTGTAGTTGGAACAACTCAAAGATTTGGGATTCCTCTCGGTTATGGTGGGCCTCATGCAGCTTTTTTTGCTACAAAAGAAAAATACAAAAGAAATATTCCAGGCAGAATTATTGGTGTTACAAAAGATGTTGACGGTGACTATGCTCTAAGGATGGCATTACAAACTAGAGAACAGCATATAAAAAGAGATAGGGCAACCTCAAATATTTGTACAGCTCAAGTTCTACTTGCAGTTATGGCTGGCATGTATGCAGTTTACCATGGATCAAAGGGACTTAGAAATATATCTAGCTCAATCCATCACAAGGCTGTTTATTTATTTAATAAAATTTCATCCCTAGGTATAGAACTAAAATATTCTAAATTCTTTGATACAATTACCATAATTTCTGAATCTAAATCTATTCAAAAGATTGCTCTATCAAAAGAGATTAATCTTTGTTATCATTCAGATAATGAAATATCAATATCTGTAAATGAGAAGACAGATTTAAAAGACCTTGACTCAGTAGTATCAATTTTTGAAGAATTTAGTGGGCAGAAATCTAAACATATTGATTTCCCAGATAAACAGTTGACAGAAAATGATAGAAAATCAGAAATTTTGTCTCATCCTGTTTTTAATTCTTATCACTCTGAGACTTCTTTAATGAGATATATTAAGTCTCTTGAAAACAAAGATCTATCTCTTACCCAATCTATGATTTCTCTAGGTTCATGTACAATGAAACTTAATGCAGCCTCTGAGATGATTCCCCTTAGCTGGAGTGAGTGGAACAGTATTCATCCATTTGTACCGACCAATCAAGCTCAAGGATATCATGAAGTAATTGGTAGGTTAGAAAATTATTTAAGTGAGATAACTGGATTTTCAGCTACCTCTCTTCAACCTAATTCTGGAGCTCAAGGAGAATATAGCGGATTAATGGTAATAAAATCTTACTTGAACAAAATAGGAGAAGAACATAGAAATATATGTTTGATTCCTTCTTCTGCTCATGGCACTAACCCTGCATCTGCAATTATGGCTGGATTAAAAGTTGTAGTAATAGCGACTGATGAAAGAGGTAATATTGATATAAATGATTTAAAATCAAAAATTGCAGAACACAAAGATAGCCTGGCTGCCTTAATGATAACTTATCCATCAACTCATGGAGTATTTGAGTCTGAAATTCAGCTAATAAATGAACTTATTCATCAAAATGGTGGACAAGTATATATGGATGGTGCTAATATGAATGCTCAAGTTGGGTTGACAAGTCCAAAATTAATTGGAGCAGATGTTTGTCATTTAAATCTTCACAAGACTTTTTCAATACCCCATGGAGGTGGAGGTCCAGGTGTCGGACCAATTTGTGTTGCTGAACACCTTAAAGATTTTCTTCCCTCTAATCCAATTATACCCTCAGGTGGTAAATATCATATTGATGCGATTTCATCTGCACCCTGGGGTTCTGCATTAGTTTGTTTAATTTCTTACGGCTACATTAGAATGCTTGGAAAACTAGGTGTAAAAAACTCAACAGAAATTGCCATTGTTAATGCTAACTATATGAAAACAAAACTTGAAAAAAACTTTAAAATTCTATACAGTGGAGAAAATGGAAGATCTGCTCATGAATTTATAATTGATTGTAGAGAATTTAAAAAATATAATATTGAAGTAGTAGATATTGCAAAGAGATTAATAGACTATGGGTTTCATGCACCAACTGTTTCATTCCCCGTGCCCGGAACTATGATGATTGAACCAACTGAAAGCGAAAATTTAAATGAAATAAACAGATTTTGTGAGGCACTTAATTCGATCTATTCTGAGATTACCTCAAATGATGAATCAGACAGAGAGATGCTAAGGAATTCCCCTCATACATTAAAGATGCTTACTTCAAGCGAATGGAATTATGAATATTCTAGAGAAGAAGCATCCTTCCCAAAAAATTACTTGAAAGCTAATAAATTTTGGCCCTCAGTGAGAAGGGTTGACGAAGCATACGGTGATAGAAATTTAATTTGTAGCTGCCCACCTATTGAGACTTATCAATAATTTAAGTAATTTTATAAGATGAACTACAGAATAACTGGGACAGGAAGCTGTATACCAGATATCACAAAAACTAACTCAGATTTTCTTAAAAATAAATTCCTTGATTTGGATGGGAATAATATTCAAAGTTCAAATGCTGAAATCATAGAGAAATTTAAATCAATCACTGGTATTGTTGAACGAAGATATGCCCCCGATGAAATAAATTCCTCTGATTTAGCTGCTGTAGCTGCTAGTGTTGCAATCAAGGATTCTAATTTAGATAAGGAGACACTTGATTACATAATTGTTGCTCATAATACAGGAGATATATCATGCAAAAGTGGGCAAGTAGACACATTACCATCAATTGCCTCAAAAGTTAAGGCAAAGCTCAAAATTAAAAATCCTAATTGTGTAGCATATGATATTATTTGTGGCTGTCCAGGATGGGTTGAAGGAGTTATTCAGGCTAAATCATTTATTAAATCAGGTATGGCAAAAAAATGTTTAGTTATAGGTTGTGATACTCTTTCAAGAATACTAGATGAAAATGACAGAGACTCAATGATATATGCAGATGGAGCAGGTGCAATAATTTTAGAAAGTGATAGCTCTTATGATGGTGGAATATTATCTCATAAGTCTGCTACATTTACTTATGATGGTGAAAATGATTTTATCTTTTATGGGACTTCATATGATACTAAAGCAAGAGCAAAAAGTGATCAGAAGTTTATTAAGATGCAAGGAAGAAAAGTATATGAATTTGCTCTTACAAATGTTCCAGTAGCAATGAAATCTTGTTTTGATGATACTAATTGTAAAATTGAAAACCTAAAGAAGATATTTATCCATCAGGCAAATAAAAAAATGGATGAGGCTATCATCAAACGATTCTTCAGACTATATAAAACATCTGCGCCCAAAGATATTCTTCCAATGAATATTGAGGAGTTTGGAAATAGTTCAGTTGCAACTATTCCTACTCTTTTTGATCTAGTTAAAAAAACTAATTATCAAGGACATAAGGTCTCCAAAGGTGATATTATTATGTTTGCTAGTGTCGGTGCTGGAATGAATATTAATGCAATAACATATAAAGTTTAGAAACCAGATGAGAATTTTTTTTCATATTGGTAGATACTTCTTAATGATAAAGTATACTTTCTCAAAATTTACCAAGTGGAGTGTACTTAAAAAATTGATTTTTCAAGAAATTGAGGATTTAATATTAGGATCAATTGGTATTGTTGCTTTTATGTCATTTCTAATTGGTGGGGTTGTAGCGATTCAAACAGCCTTAGCTATTGAAAATCCGTTACTTCCTGGTAATCTTATAGGATTTGCAACAAGGCAATCTGTCATTTTGGAGTTCGCACCAACCCTTATTTCCATAATAATGGCTGGTAAAGTTGGCTCATTTATTACATCGAGTATTGGAACAATGAGAGTAACTGAACAGATTGATGCTTTGGAGGTTATGGGTATTAACTCATTTAATTATCTTATTTTTCCTAAAATTATATCATTATTACTGTATCCCTTTTTAATTACTTTAGCAATGTTTTTAGGTATACTTGGTGGATATATTGCAAGTGTCTATGCTGGTTTCTCAACAAGCTTTGATTTCATTCAAGGGATCCAACTTGACTTTAAAGTATTTCATATTATCTATACTTACATCAAAACAATTTTATTTGCATTTGTTCTAGCAACTATTCCCTCATATCATGGATTTTTCATGAAGGGTGGTGCACTTGAAGTAGGTAAAGCCAGTAATATTTCATTTGTTTGGACAAGTAGTGTTATTATCATTATTAACTTTATTGTAACTCAACTTCTTTTGGCATAATGATAGAGATAAATAAAATATCGAAATCTTTTGATAGTCATAAAATTATTGAAGATATATCAGCAACTTTTGATAAAGGAAAAACTAATCTAATCATTGGTCAAAGTGGATCAGGTAAAACTGTTCTAATGAAATGTCTTCTTGGTCTTCATGAAGTTGATAACGGGGATATTCTGTACGATGGAAAAAAGTTTAATAAAGATGAGATTTCCGAGGTTTCAGATTTAAGAAAACAGATGGGGATGGTTTTTCAGGGTAGTGCATTATTTGATTCTATGTCTGTTCTAGATAATATTATATTTCCTTTAAGGATGTTTTCAAATATGTCTCAATCAAAAATGATTGAAAGGGCTAGAGAAGTAATTCATCGCGTAGATCTAAAAGATGTTGATAATAAGTTTCCCTCAGAGATATCAGGTGGTATGAAGAAAAGAGTTGCAATTGCTAGAGCTATTGTACTTAATCCAAAGTATCTTTTTTGTGATGAACCAAATTCAGGTTTAGATCCTAAAACTGCAATTATAATTGATAAGCTGATTCAAGAGATTACCGTTGAGTATGATATTACTACTATTATTAATACTCATGATATGAATTCAGTAATGGAAATTGGGGATAAAATTATCTTCTTAGTTGAAGGGAAAAAAATATGGGAAGGTAATAATGAAGAAATATTAAATACGGATGATAAATTGATAAACGATTTTGTTTATTCTTCAGAATTATTTAAAAAAGTTAAACTTTCTCAGAAAAAATAAATCTTAAGGATTAGAATTTGATACAGAAATTAATTTACCATTAAATAATTTATTACCATTAATGGCAAAATCAAGTATATACTTAGCCATTTCTTCTGGCTTTGTATCTGCATTGTAATCTGGAAATGCCTCTTTTAACATTTTTGTTTGAACAGCACCTAAAGCTAGAACATTAAATGATGGTCCATTTTGATATTCTTCAGCTAACACTTCAGTTAAAGCTATTACAGCTGCTTTGCTGCTAGAGTATGCTGATAAGCCAGGAAACTTCTTAGATCCATTAACACCTCCAATACTACTTATGTTTATAACATGTCCATCTGAATTAATTATTGGGATCAGGGATCTAGTAATTTCTGCAAGCCCAAACACATTTACATCAAATGTTTTTTTAAAAGAATCATACGTGGTATCACCAAATAACTCACTCACAAGATACCCAGCATTATTAATCAAAATATCGATTTTAATTTTTTTACTTTTCAAATTTGTAATAAACTCATCAACAGAATCTTTATTTGTAATGTCTATTGCAAATGATTCAATACCACCTATATCTTTCAATGGTTCAATATTTCTTGAAACCGATATTACATGAAAATTCATTTTTGCAGCTTGAATGCATATTTGATGTCCAATGCCAGAGCTTGTTCCAGTTACTACAATAGTCTTCATTAGATTAAAATTGAGACTGGGTTTTCAATATACTCTTTTAGAGTTTTTAAGAATAGTGAACCTGTAGCACCATCAACAGTTCTATGATCACATGCTAAAGTTAATTTCATTGTGTTTCCAATTACTATATCACCGTTCTTTACAATAGGTTTCTCAATGATTGCTCCTATAGAAAGTATAGCAGAATTAGGTTGATTTATTATAGAAGTAAAACTTTCAATTCCAAACATACCTAGATTTGAAATTGTAAAAGTGCTTCCCTCAATCTCAGCAGGAGTTAATTTTTTATTTTTTGCACGCACAGCAAAATCTTTGATCTCTATATTAATTTCGGGCAAGTCTTTAGAATTTGCATATTTAACAACTGGGACGATAAGACCATCATCAACTGCAACAGCTACTCCTAAATGAACATGATCATAAAAAACAATTTTATCATCATACCATCTAGAATTTACCTTTGGATGTCTTGCTAATGAAAGTGATACAGCTTTAGCAATAATATCATTAAATGAAATTTTTATGTTTTGAGTATTAATAAATTGATTTCTGAAAGAGATCATATTATCCATCTCACACTCTATATTTAAATAGTAATGAGGCGCAGAAAACTTAGAGTCTGATAATCTCTTTGCAATAGCTTTTCTCATCGTAGAGTTTTGAGACTCATTAGATGATTCAGTAACACTTGGTCTTGGTTGTATAAATTGAGAATAATCTGAAGACTTATATGAATCAATATCTCTCTTTATAATTCTACCATTATCTCCTGAACCTTTAATTGATTTAATATCAATTCCTTTTTCATTTGCCAGCTTTCTAGCAAGTGGAGATATTAAAATCCTATCAGTTGATTCATTAGTTACTACAACTGATTTAACCTCCTCCTTTACCTCTGGTTTTGGCTCTTCCTTTACCTCTGGTTTTGGCTCTTCCTTTACCTCTGGTTTTGGCTCTTCCTTTACCTCTGGTTTTGGCTCTTCCTTGGCTGTATTACTACCTTTAATAATTGATGAAATATCTTCACCCTTTGATCCAATAACAGCTATTATACTATCAACAGGTGCAGTTGAGCCTTCATCAATTCCAATATGAAGTAGAACACCATCATGAAAAGACTCAAACTCCATAGTAGCCTTATCTGTTTCAATTTCAGCTAGAATTTCACCCTCTTTTACTGAATCCCCTACTTTTTTGAACCACTTAGCAAGAGTTCCCTCTTCCATGGTATCGCTCAATCTTGGCATGTTTATAACTTCAGCCATATTAATCTATTTTATGTTTAATAAAAGGATAATCTTTTTGCTCATATACAACATCGTACATAATAGACTTATCAGGGAAAGGTGAGGATTCTGAGAATTCTTCACATTTTGTAATAATATTCTTTACTTTTTTATCTATTTTTTCAATATCAGATTTTGTTCCATACTTCTTTGAAAGAATAATTTTTTCAACTTGAGTAATAGGGTCGATTTTTCTATACTCTTCAACTTCCTCTTTAGTTCTATATTGTTGAGCATCAGACATTGAATGTCCTCTATATCTATAAGTCTTAACGTCTAGTAAAGAAGGTCCTTTGCCTGACCTTGCATGTTTAACACACTCATCTATAGCTTCTGCTACTTTTACAGGATCCATCCCATCAACAGGCATTGAAGGCATTTCATATGGCTCACCCAGTTTCCATAAATCTTCTTGGCTCGTAGTTCTTGCCACAGATGTTCCCATTGCATATCCGTTATTTTCAACAATGTATATAACAGGAAGTTTCCATAAAGCAGCGAGATTGATAGATTCATGAAATGCACCTTGACGAATTGCACCATCACCTAGAAAACATAGTGTAACACTATCTCTTTTAAAATACTTATCTCCAAAGGCAATTCCTGTACCTAAAGGTATTTGTCCACCAACAATTCCATGTCCACCAAAGAAATTATATTTTTTTGAAAAAATATGCATAGAACCACCCAATCCACCTGAAGTACCCGTTGCTTTTCCGAATAGCTCAGCCATTACAAACTTTGGATCTTCTCCAAGCCCAATAGCATGCACATGACTCCTGTATGAACTTATCATGCGATCTTTCTTTGGATCTATTGAGTGAAGACATCCAGCTAGAACAGCTTCTTGACCATTATAAAGATGGAGGAACCCTCGAATCTTTTGCTGAATATATTTTGCAGCAAGTTTATCTTCAAACTTTCTCCATAAAAGCATATTTTCATACCAATCCAAATAAGTCTTTCCTGTTATTTTTTTCATATAAATGAGTTGAAGTCTGTTAGTCTAAGACGAAGCAAAAATACTCATTTCTTTAGTATATTGCAATAAAATTAGATTGGACACGAAAAAATTATATTCATTATTTACCTCATCAAGCGGAGTTTCAATTGATACAAGAAATCTTATCAGTAATCAAATTTTTTTTTCATTAAAAGGTGAAAATTTTAATGGGAATCATTTTGCTTTGGAAGCATTAGATAAAGGTGCTTGTTATAGTATAATTGATGATAAAAGTATTTTAGATAAAAATCCAAATCTTATATATGTCGAAGACTCACTAAAAGCTCTTCAGAAATTAAGTAGTTATCATAGGTCTCAATATGATACAAAAATAATTGGAGTTACTGGAAGTAACGGAAAAACAACCACTAAGAATCTAATTTATTCAATACTTTCTCAAAAGTATAATGTAGTAAAAACAAAGGGTAATTTAAATAATCATATCGGGGTTCCTATTTCTCTCTTTGATATAAATGAAGATGTTGATATTGCAATTATTGAGATGGGAGCAAATCATATAGGAGAGATAGAAAATCTATGTGAAATTGCAATGCCAGATATTGGATTAATTACAAACTACGGTAAAGCTCATCTAGAAGGTTTTGGTGGATTTGAAGGAGTAATCAAAGGAAAAACTGAAATGTTTGACTACTTAACTCAAAATTATGGTCATATAATTTTGAATAATGATGATGAACTACAGATTGAAAATTGTAAAGGAGATTTGGCAGTGACCTTTGGTGAAAATCAAGATTCAGAATATACATTTAACTATATTAAAAGGGATAATCAATTAATTCTAAAAATTGAAGATTATGAATTTAGATCAAGTATTTATGGAGACTATAATTTCTCTAATATAGCATCAAGCATATCAATAGGTAAATTTCTTGATTTGACAAATGATGAAATTCAAAAAGGTCTTGATATATTTAAAAATGATTCTAATAGATCAGAAATAATTCAATTTGGTTCTAATAAAATCTATCTAGATGCATATAATGCTAACCCAACTAGTATAAAAGCCGCAATATCTAATTTTGATAAAGAAGTAGTATCAAATAAAATATTAGTTCTTGGTGATATGTTTGAACCAGGAGAACACTCTGAAAAAGAGCATCAAGATGTTGTTGACTTAATTGATAATAAAAATTATAAAAAAGTTTATCTCGTTGGTAATATTTTTTTCAATTGTGAAAGTAAAGAAGCACATATTGAAAAGTTCAAATCTTTAGATGAAATGTCTAAAGCAATAAATTTGAATGATCTTCATTCAATGAATATATTGATTAAAGGGTCAAGAGGAATTGGCTTAGAAAAGTTACTTAATTACTAGAACCTTTAATAATTTCATCAACAACATCTGGGTTAAGTAAGGTTGAAGTATCACCTAAATTATCAAAATCATTACTTGCGACTTTCCTTAGTATCCTTCTCATTATTTTACCCGATCTTGTCTTTGGTAAACCACTTACAATTTGAATTTTATCTGGTTTTGCAATAGGCCCAATAACTCTTCTTACAACATCTGTAATTTCTTTTTTAATTAAATCATCTGATGATTTAGAATTAACTATAACATATGCATATATTCCTTCACCCTTAATCTCGTGAGGATAACCAACAACAGCAGATTCAATTACTTCCTCATGTTCGTTTATTGCATTTTCAACCTCTGCAGTTCCCATTCTGTGCCCCGAGACATTTATTACATCGTCAACTCTTCCAAGGATTCTCAAGTACCCATCGTGATCTCTTTTTACTCCATCTCCAGTAAAATACATACCCTTATAATGGGAGAAGTAAGTATTTATACATCTCTGGTGATCTCCATAAGTAGTTCTTAATATTGATGGCCATGGAAATTTAACACATAGATTACCTTGAACATTATTACCAATTAATTCGTTCCCATCCGAATCAACAATTACAGGTTGAATTCCAGGCAGAGGAAGAGATGCATGAGCTGGTTTATTTGGAGTAATTCCAGCAAGTGCAGAAATCATTATACCACCTGTTTCAGTCTGCCACCATGTATCAACTAAAGGACAATTTCCTTTTCCAATATTATCATGATACCAATGCCAAGCTTCCTCATTAATTGGTTCTCCTACAGATCCTATTACCTTTAAAGAATCTAAAGAATTATTTTTTAAAGGTTCTAGTCCATGAGCTTGAAGTGCTCTAATTGCAGTAGGAGCAGTGTAGAATTGATTGACTTTATATTTATCAACAACATCCCAGAACCTACTCACATTTGGAAATGTTGGAACACCTTCAAACATTACTGAGGTAGCACCGCAAAGTAGAGGTCCATATACTATATATGAGTGACCAGTTATCCAACCAACATCTGCAGTACACCAATAAATATCATTTTCATCATATTGAAATACATTGAGGAATGTATATGCAGAATATACCATATATCCAGCAGAGGAATGAACAACGCCTTTAGGTTTTCCTGTTGATCCAGAAGTATATAATATAAACAACATATCCTCTGAATCTAAAATCTCAGGAGCACATTGTGAGGAAATACCATTAATACAATCATGCCACCAATAGTCTCTCCCCTCTGTCATACTGACTTTTTGTTTTGTTCTTTCTAATACAATGACACTCTCAATTGTTGAGCACTTTTCAAGTGCCTCATCAACAACAGGTTTAACGGGAATGGTTTTATTACCCCTAAAATTACCATCAGAAGTTAGTATCATTTTTGCTTGACAGTCATTTATTCTATCAGCAAGAGAGGTAGATGAAAAACCTGCAAAAACTACAGAGTGAACAGCACCAACTCTAGCACATGCTAACATTGCAATTGCTGCTTCAGGTACCATTGGCATGTATATAATTACTCTATCTCCTTTTTTAATTCCTTTATCTCTTAGAGCATTTGAAAACTTACAAGTTTCTTCATAAAGCTTGTTGTATGTTAAATGAATTGAGGGCTCATTTGGATCATTTGGTTCCCAAATAATAGCTGTTTTGTCACCACGATCCTTTAGATTTCTCTCAAAAATGTTTTCAGTTATATTAAGCCTCGCATTTTTAAACCACTTAATATCTACACTCTCAAAATTCCAATCTAATACCTTGTCCCACTTTTTTTTCCATATAAAAGTATCAGCTATCTCTGACCAAAATTTTTCAGGATCTTTTTCACTTTGTTCATATTTTTTAAAATAATCAGAAAGACTAGTAATTCTTTGCATGTCTATTTAGGGTATCTTATACTTTCAACTAAATCTTTAATTTTATTTGGTGTTGGTCTTGTAATTCTTGAAACAATTAAAGATACTATAAAGTTAATAATCATACCAATTGTACCAATACCTTCAGGAGATATTCCAAATAAGTAATCTTCTGGTAAGCCTGGGCCACCTAGTTGAGGCTTGAAATAGAATATATATATAGTTGTAAAAACTATTCCTATTATCATTCCAGATAAAGCTCCCTCTTTATTCATCTTTTTATCAAAAATCCCTAAAATAATAGCAGGGAAAAAAGATGAGGCTGCCAAACCAAATGCTAGTGCAACAACCTCTGCAACAAAACCTGGTGGGTTTAGCCCTGCAAGACCTGCAGCAACTACTGCTACTGCTATAGAAATTCTTGCAGCCCATAATTCTCCTTTTTCAGAAATATTTGGATTAATATTTTTCTTCAAAAGATCGTGTGAGATTGATGTTGAAATTACTAGAAGTAAACCAGCAGCTGTTGAAAGTGCAGCAGCTAATCCCCCTGCAACTATTAATCCAATTACCCATGCTGGTAAATTGGCAATTTCTGGATTTGCTAAAACCATAATATCTCTATCAATAGTTAACTCATTTACTTGACTATCTGCAACATATTGAATAACCCCATCTGCATTTTTATCATCAAATTCAAGAAGTCCAGTGTTTTCCCAATTCTTAAACCATTGAGGCATTTCAGCATATTTAGCATTTGATACTGTATTAATCAAATTCACTTTAGCAAATGCAGCAACTGCCGGAGCAGTTGTATAGAGTAATGATATGAATAATAAAGCCCATCCTGCAGAGATTCTTGCATCTCTAACTTTTGGGACAGTAAAAAATCTTACAATTACATGAGGAAGACCTGCTGTTCCAAACATAAGAGCAGCTGTGATAAAGAATACATTTATTAGAGTTGTTTGGTTAATATCAGTATATTTTTCAAATCCAAGATCTACGGAAAGTTGATTTAAATTTTCTAATAGATATACTCCATCTAATGTTTTACTTCCAAATCCAATTTGAGGTATTGGATTTCCAGTAGCTTGAAGAGATATAAAAATTGCTGGTACGGTAAAAGCAAATATCAAAACACAGTACTGCGCAACTTGAGTATATGTTATTCCCTTCATTCCACCGAGTACAGCATAGAAAAAAACAATACCAATACCAATGATTACTCCTAAGTCATATGGTATCTCTAAAAACCTTGAAAAAGCGACACCTACCCCTTTCATTTGTCCAACAACATATGTAAATGAGACAAAGATTGCACAAATCAACGCAACTGTTCTAGCAGTTTGGGAATAGTATCTTTCACCAATAAAATCAGGAACGGTAAACTTGCCAAATTTTCTGAGGTATGGAGCTAAACATAGTGCTAATAGCACATATCCACCTGTCCAACCCATCAAGTATTGTGAACCACCATAACCAAGAAATGAAATTATTCCAGCCATAGATATGAATGAAGCCGCAGACATCCAATCAGCGGCAGTTGCCATTCCATTTATCACAGGATGAATACCTCCACCTGCAACATAAAACTCTTTAGTGCTTTGAGCTCTAGACCAAATTGCTATTCCGATATAAAGCGAAAATGTTACACCAACCAATAAATATGTCCAAAATTGTGCATCCATTTTATTCTTCTAAATTATGTTCTTTGTCTAATTTGTTCATCAAATAGACATATATGAAAATTAATATTACAAATATGTAAATTGAACCCTGTTGTGCAAACCAAAATCCAAGAGGAAAACCTCCTAAAAAAATTGAGTTAAGTTTTTCTGCAAATAAAATCCCAAATCCAAAAGATGATATAAACCAAATGGTCAAGAGGATTCTTAAATACAAAATATTTTTTTTCCAGTATTTTTCCTTCATTTAATTTTCATTTTGCGTTAAATTATCAATTTAAATTAAAAACATAAAAAATAATAATACTTCATTATTACTGCTCATCGATCATATTTTTTGGAAATTTTCCGTGCTTTCTCATATCTGCTTTAGTAAGTATTTTAAAAGAATCTGATTTTGAACAGTTTTTAAAAATTTCAAAAGATTTCTCTGGCATTGATGTCAGTTTCCTTGTTTCTGTATTTATAAGACCAAAAGCAAGATCTAGATGAGCAAGATGATTTCCAGCATTATCATAAAAATTTTGAAACAGCGAAAAGAATCTTCCATCTTCACTATATCCATTTATTTCAATATTAATTCTAAATTCAACTTCCATTAAAATTTCCTTGTAGTAGTGTATATGTTCATAGAACAACACTGGTCCAATTTTAAAGTTTTCAAAAACATCTTTATTCAGTTTAATAAATGAAAAAAAAGACACCCTTGTATCAGCTGCATATTTAATATATGCATGATTTGCGACATGCCAATTTGGATCTAAATCTGTCCATGATGCAAAAAAGGTTTTTTCAAATTTTTTCAATGTATTTATCTAATTGGTAAATTCAATTTAGGAAATTATTTTAAAAGAAACTCTCACGATATCCCCAAAAAATATCAAAATAAAAAAATAAGAAACTTAGACTAATTAAAAATTTAATAACACTTCCTGCAATTACACCAACAAATGATCCAAAAGCAGGTTTTATTGAATCCTGAAAGGATTTTTTCTCAGACATTTCACCTAATAATGCTCCCAAAAAAGGACCAATAATAATACCTATAGGTCCTAAGATTATTAGAGCAACAATTAAACCGACAGTAGTTCCAATTTGGCCAGATCTAGTTCCACCTAACTTTTTTACACCTAATATTGGAATAATATAGTCTATGATTCCAACAGATATTGCTACGGTTAGAGTTATTAAAATGAAGTTTAAGTTAAATTCAACTACTGACGTTAAATTTAAAAGTAAAATACCCAGCCAAGCAGTTACTGGGCCAGGTATTATTGGTATAAAGCTTCCAACTATTCCAATTAAGCATAACAGGAACCCTATTATTAGTAAGAATAAATCCAATTTATATTTTAATTCTGAGATGAAGGTCTTGCCTTCTCATAAAATATTATTCTGGAAAGTTTATCCTCTGTAAATTGAGCGTCAACCATTAGTAAACGAGATTGTTTGCCTTCTTCAGTAGTAGTATCTTCAACAGAACCTGCAATTATCCAAACCTCAGCATTGTTAACTCCTACATATGGCAATGCCCAATACATATTAAGCTCAGGATCAAGAGTAAAATAGTTTTCAAGACCTTGTCTATGAGCTTCCTTTCCTTCTACTGTAGTCCCGTCAGGTAAATCAAGAATAACACCATCAGTTTCGTACGATAAAACTTTATCTATATCTTTCTCGTTATGAGCTTCAAGCCATTCTTTGAATATATCAGTATAATCGTCTGAAGCGTTAACAAATTTTTCGTTACCATCTTCTGCTATCCAGTATCCTGAGCCTTTTGGTTCTTCAACTGGCATTTCACATGATGCAAGTA
>Ga0207993_1000104_pt1 | contig 34391 bp, 22 predicted proteins | sample ETN01SmetaG_2_FD_185791 | JGI IMG/M metagenome (GOLD analysis project Ga0207993, IMG submission 185791) | Marine microbial and viral communities from oxygen minimum zone, Eastern Pacific Ocean - ETNP2014F12-01SV265 (SPAdes) (version 2) | ecosystem: Environmental > Aquatic > Marine > Oceanic ...
TCCTGAACTGTGTATTGGTTTGGCGATGCCGAATTGTTACTTTTGTTTACTGTGTATGCCATTTATTAGTATCCAGTATTACTTCCTGAAGTTGTTCCGCTTATTGTGTTTGATGTTGATAATGCTGTTGAACTTGTTTCAGTAAATGTTGTTAATGATTGTATTCTTAAAGTGTAATCAATTTGTATTAATCTGTTTAAAGATTTTTGCACAGGGTGAAATACAACGTGTGTTAACAATTTGTTAGTGCCGCCGTTTTCTGTACCTTCCCAACTTTTTAGTCCTAGTTCATCAAATACGTAATCACCATTGAAATTTGTAGTGTTGTCAAAAGCCGCTTGTCCAGTTGGTTCACCGTAATCTAATGTGCAAGTTACAACAATGTCAGTATACTTGTTACCTGCTGTGTGTCTTACTTCCATTTTGTTTCTTGTTGTGTCTTTGTTTGTAGATGAATTATCATCTATAACTTTGTAATATGTTTGATTATAAAGTGCGGCATTCGTGCCTGTTGAATTAGGAGTTAGATACGTAATAACTCCTGTTGTGTCTACAGATGTTCCGCCATTACCCAATGCAAGTTCATGTATAAAACCATTGGATTTGTTTGCTAAAGAATTAGCCAATGCCTGAGACATATTTTCATAGTGAATAGCATTCCTTTTATCCACCATTACTTCACCAGTCTCTGGGTCAAAAATTTTGATATGCCCCGTCATCATAACACCAGTGTTATCTTGGGGTTTTTTATTTTCTTCTTTTTCCACTTCTGTTTGTTTATTATCCTGTGTCATCTAGTGTATTTATTCAGGTGCATTTGTCGGCTCATCCGCTATGAATCTAGCCTGTTGAGTCGTAGAAGCCTGTAATCCTTTACCATTTGCTGGATTACCGTCTTTACCCGTGTACCAAACCTGTCCTTTCTTATGTAAGATTTTAACCTGTGTGCCAGATGCTGGAGCAGTGCTTAAAGTAACTGCTGTTGTCGATCCGTCCACAGAATAGTTAATAGTTGATCCATCCTCGCTAGTAAGCAACAATCGTTGGCCACCAATGAATATGTCTAACTCACTAGCAGAGGCTGGGGTTTGTGATAGTGCAAACGTCTGTGTACTGCCATCACCTGTGAAAGTGTTGGTGTGTACTGTGTCTGCATAAGGTATGGTTTGAGTACCGGACGCATCTACCACTTCAGCGCCTGATCCATGTGCCTTAATTCCTGTACCAAGTGTACCACGTCTAAGTTGTCCTAAACGATTGTTTGTCTTGGTGAAATATTCAATTCTTTCTTTGTCGATAAAGATTACACCTGGTGCATTGGCTGTTATGTCAGGTGTGGATAATATGCTTCCATCTTTGACCACTATTGTTTTATCTCCATCAACTATATCTTGTGTTAATTCTGTTGTAGCATTTTTGTTAATACGTTTGTAGAAAGTTCTATTCAACATATCTTTGAATATTCTAAATCCTGTGGCTCCTGTTGCCGATTCCATAGCAAAATACAATACATCTAATCTATCTGAAGCAACTATCGTTATGCCGTACACTGTGATTGTATTGCCACTTAACATGAAATCCTTACCTTGAATTAATTGTTGTCCATTCAACCATACATAAGTGTATGATGCGTTCAGTGGTTCAAATCTTAATTTAAATATTCCGTTAGTTCTTCCTTCTAAAACTTCTCTTCTATGTTTCATTCCAAGTGCATTATTGAATGTTGTGATTGAAAGTTTATCACCTGCTGTTAATGAATAAGGTGTTGTAATTCTGCTTGGAATTAAAATTACAGAAGTTGGATTAGAACCATCTATAAAATATTGATTATCAACTAATGTAGAAATACAAATAACATCTGAGGATGTCGGCACTGATTCCACAGTGAAAGTTATATTTTGATTTCCTATGTCAACATCATAATCAGCACCATAGAATTGCGGAGTACCGTTTACAAATACTTCAACTTGATTTTGGTTAGTTATAGTTTTTGCCGGATCCACTGTTGAATCATCATCAAGTCCCGACACAACTCCGTAAGTATATGTGCTTCCATCACCAATGTAATAAGTGTTGTCAGGTCCTCTTAACACCCTACCATTACATTCTACAGTTGTCAAACTAGAGAATGGTCCAATCGCCCCTGCAGGATAAGTCAAATCCATTCTTGTTGTAGAACCATCGTAAGTTAATTCTTCATTTCTAATACTTGCATAACTTCTTGTGCTAATGGCCGTTCTGGCAAAACCTGCCACTTGTATAAATGCGTTTGCCGCCGGAGCAGTATTGAATGTTACTTGCAATCTTTTCGCTACACTTTTTGTTGTAAATTGTGTGGTAGGTACACCGTCTACTGTAATGTAGATTTCAGATGCTGTTGAGTCGAGTGAGAAATCATCACTAGTAGCAGTGGTGTAAGTGACAGTGCTTCCATCACCTGTGTATTGATCCAACACTCTATAATTTTCTCCACTTATTGCGAATACTTTTATTGTTACAACACTTAGATTTGCAGGCGCAGATCCAAAAGTAATTGTTTTATTTTTTACATCTACTGTATAATGTGTTGTAAGTTTTTTCACAACTCCATCACAACTTACTGTTACTGAACCTAATGTGCCTGGTGTGTCACCGATAGCAAACCTTACAGTCGATCCATCACCAATGTAATTGTTTTCGCTTATGAATGGTACACCAGATTCTGGTGAAGTATAAACTTTGATATCCACTGTGTCAAACATCTGTCCAGGAACTGTTTCTTCAGGTGCGTAACTTGTATCCGGACTAATAAAATCATCACCTTCTAATAATATATCACTAGGAGCATGACCTAAAGCACTTGTAAACAAACCTCCCTTGACTATCGAATCTAAAGTTCTATCGTCAGTCGGTGTTAGTACACCGTCTTCATCAAACGGAATAAATTCAACCAATGTACCATCTGCTGGAGCAGAAGTTAATGTGACCGTTTTTGTAGTACCGTCGCCTCTGAAATGGTCAACTGTTGTACCTGAAGGATCTAAAACATTAACTTTGGTACGTGTTTGATTAATTTTTGTATACACTTGATAAACTTTTGTACTATCAGGTGCTGTGCTGAATGTAAACTGCGTTGTAGAACCATCACCACTGAATGTTACAATGTTTGATGCTCCATAATTGTCCCATGGAAAATCGTACCAACCTGATCTATCCCAACCTTGATCTTGTGAGAATAATAATCCTGTCACCATTGTTCCACCGTAATCAACACCTGTCATTACTTGTGATAGTTCATTTCCTGGCATACCAGATCCCGGCGTGTAGAAACCTTTAGTTCTATCTGCCGCAGTTAAACCTACTTCGTCTCCACGCACTTTGTAAACATTTCCAATGTTATCATCAAAATCTTTTGTCGAAGTAAAGGCACTTGTTGCTTTGTATAACTGATTGTTATGTCTGATTAGATCTCCATATGCAAAATATGTAGATGCTGTCCAATCTTTTACTCGTGAAGTACTTGATACTCTATCAAATTTAATTGTTGTATCAAAATCCCTTACGAGATCATTGTTAAGATTTGCGTATGCTTTTGCAGTGTTAGATGGAGTATTCCCATTTTTCAAACCGCCTGTCAAAATAACTGTTGGTGTTGTTGTGTAATTAGAACCTGTGTCAGTTAAAGTAATTTTTGTTACTTTACCTCCTTGAATTATTGCTGTTGCTTTTGCTGATGTAGTATTTGGAGCAACATACATTTTGAATGTGCCTGACTTATTGCTTTGTGCATGATTAGTAGAACCTGTTGGCATATAGAATGTGCCTGATATATCATCAAACGTATGTGTATGTGCAGTTCCACTTCCGCCATTTTGTGAGTCATATATTTTTGCTTGTTGTTCGCTTGTGAACAATGGATAATAATATCCAAAACTACCCGATGTAGCACCGCTTGAACTTGTGCCTTGTATTTGGAATGGACCTGTACTGCCCACTGTGCCGCCTAATATTGTTACTTCTGGAGCAACCTCATATCCCGATCCTGCACTTGTAATTGTAATTGAAGATACATATTTTTTATGATAATCATTCCACATCTGATGAGGATATTCCGTCAACTTGTCAGTGTCCACATCAACATTTAATGGTCTAATTTTTTTAGTAGTTGTGTCGTAGAATGGCGGATTGTCAAAGTCACTAAACAAACCATCCTGTGTATCACTGCCAGAATATGTAAGTTTGTATTCCCTTAATTTTGTATGGAATGGTTTAACTTCTTTGATGTAACTTTCAATCCAAGCATCTGTGCCAGTTTCATAACTTTTTCTCTGATCTAATTCTCTGACAGAGTTTTTAACATTTATAAAAGATGTTTTGAATACCCAATCAACATAAGTTTGCTCTGCAAGGACTTTTCTTAAACCAGTAAAGAATAAAGTGTTGTATTCACCAGCAAGATCGTTAATAAACAAGTCATCTCTCAATGCTGTCAAAATCATTCTCGTTTCTTTTGCAGGTTCTTGGTCAAAGAAATTTTCATCAAAAGTATCTTGGCCTGCGAATCCAGTTGCATCCTGTGAATAATCATAAAGTTTTGTTGATAATCTTATTGTACCGTTTTCAGTTCCGGTGTTTTCCCATCCTGATGTTGTTTTTGTAAACAATTTCCATCCACCCGTGTCAGCACTTGTTACTTTAACATTTTTGCCCGGTACTAAATCTAAACCATCTAATTCGTATTCGAAGGTAACTTGTTTATCAATTAGTGTTGTTTCACTATACCCTTCTTTGTACCAATCTGTGTAGTTCCAATAATTAGAAGTGTTATAAGTCTGTAATTTTGTTCTAGACCATATAGATCCGTCCCAAGTGTATATTGCCCAAAAGTTGTTTGATGTTTCATCTGCTTTTACAAGATATTTTACAGTGCCCGATAGGTCTGCTGTATTGATATATGTAAGTTCAGCATAAGTGTCAACTATTGCGTCCCATTCTAAACTTTGTGCAGTAGGCTCAGGTTCTTTCGAATCCAGATTGTCTAGGTTTATCTGTCCAACTAATTGACGTTGTTTTAGAACTGTATTTGCATAGTCAATGATTTCTTTTAGTGCACCAAATCGGTCAATGTACCAACTTTGCCTTGGACGTATGTTGTTTCCATATCTTTGATTCAATGGTAAGTCTAAATCTGGTACCTTGTCACCAGCACTATTTGAACCTATCAGTGAATCCCACCAACGTGTTTCGATTTGTGTTCCGGGTCTATAATCTTTATCTCCCTCTCTAGCAAGTTTCCATACTGAGTGTGAATCACCCTCATAGTCATTTGATCTTATATCAACACTTAGAATTATATCACCATTGACTAAATTTGCCACGTTCCATAAAATAAATTTGTTTCTATTCGTAATTGCGTAATATTTTATATCATATCTTTTTGGATCTCGAATTAGATTTGCAATATATGCCACTGTGTTATTTCTTTTGACAACACTGTCCATTGGCATACTTGCTTTGTCTTTGACCCAGTAGTAATAATAGTCTACAAATGTATCAAGTCTAGAATCATACTGTTGTTTTACTGTGTATTTGTTAATGTCTAACACTGTTCCTGTTATAGTGCCACCTGGTGTGTTAGATTGTATGTTATATTGTTCTGGAGTTAAAAGAGATTCTGTCCATTCGTAAATGTCTATACTAGACCCAGGAAAAGTTTTACCCCAATTATTAATCTTGTATTCTTGAGAACCTTGTTCATACCATAACCATTTAACTTTTGATAGATCCCACCACACTTCACCTAAATGTTCTCTGCCCCATGGCGTTTTAGTATTGGCGTTATCTCCTGTATTGTATACTGCCGGATCCCAATTGGTTTTAATATTGATTTCTCTGTCTGCTATTCCTAGTATTCTTCCTTTGATAGGATCATACAGGTCATAATGGTCTCTTATTTCTTTTGATCTATTATCGAATTCAAAAACTTGTCCTACTTTTGAAATATCAATTAACGGAGTTTCAGTAACAATATTCTTCCATGCATACTTGCCATTTTCTTTTAAATCAAAAATAGTTACAGTTCCGTCGTTCACTATTTTCGTACTTCCGTCTGCTCCTACATTACCGTCATCTTTGGGTGCTCCAACAAATACTGAATTGTCTATTGCACATACCCCTCTGCCAAAATCATCCATTGCTGAAACGTTATCAGTCATTAGTCTATCATCAATAACAAATTTTGTGTTGTACATAGTGGCTGTGTATGCTCCGCCTGATTGTATATTGTTATCAACCACTGATGTATCTTGTAAATCAAATGTTGTTGCTCCTGCATCAAAATTCATTTCTCGTGGACTTGCAAAACTTTCAGCACCTATAACTAATCTATTTCCTGCAGGATTTATTGCAAGTGTAGTTCCAAACTTCATATTAGTTTGTGAGTCTGGTGCATTAACAGTTTGTTGTAATGTGTAAGTGTTTGTGGAACCGTCTGCATTCCATTTGTAATAATAAATTGCTCCAGCATCTGCTTGGTCTGATTTATCAACACCTGGAGCACCTATTATTAAAGTGTTTCCATCTTTGCTCATTGCAATCGAGTCACCAAATGCAGTGTTAGCCGTTGAACCATCTGATGTTACACCTGTAAGTGTTTGAGTTAGAGTAAATGTTGTTGCTGAACTTCCGTCTGCTCCAGATCTTACAAATATTTCTACCTTGCCTGCATTTCCTGGTGCTAATGAACTTACTGCAAGTACATCGCCGTTATCGTTGGCTTGTATTCTGTGTCCAAATCTTTGTCCGCTACCACCTGCTGGTGCTTCTAGTGTGTAATCTTTTGTCCATCTGTCATATGTTGAACCGTCTGATCCTACTCCCCAAGTGTACACATAGACCCTACCTTTATCACTGCTGTGTCCTGGTGCTGATACAAACAAATATTTTTGTGCTGTATCTCTTGTAGAACTTGTGCCAGACTCTGTAATTTTATGTGCCCAACCAAAATTCTGTGAGGCCGCATCTACTGGCGGTAAAAGTGTTGACAATGTTCCGTATTTGAATGTGCTTGGGTTCCAAACAAAAGTTTTTATTAAACCAGCATCTGCAAATCTTGTGCTACCATCTGATCCTAATGAATTTGTGTACGGTCCACCTGCAACAACAAAGTTTTCATCTGTACTCATCGACAGAGATTCTCCTAATTTTCCTGTGGAATCATTTCCAGCAGTAGTTGTGATTGTTGACTGCGTTTCAAACACACTGCCTGATGTTGCTTCTCTTCTAAATAAGAAATTAATTTTTCCTTGCCCGTCACCAGGAGATGATACAACTACTGTTCTTCCATCATTCCTAGCAACAATTTGTTGTCCAAAGTTTTGTTCCGCTGTTGAACTATCAGGCGATAACTGAACTTTTATATTGTATGGATCTTGTTTTTGATATACTCTCCATAAACCTGAATGATCAGCATCAGTCCAAATTCTGTCACCAGTATATCCTACCGCAGGTTTTTCATCTTGATAATCACTGTATTTTAACAAATCATTTACATTATCTATTGAATTAAATCTTACCGAAATAAATTTATAAACATTTCCAAAAGAATCTGCTGTGGATTCATCTGAAACATTTTCTACAAATGGAGTGTTTAAGGCAAAATCTATCACAATCGTTTTGTGATCTACAACAGAAAATACTTCGTATACTCCATTTAAGGACGGAGTTTTTGCGTTTGTTATTGCAAAATAGTCTGCTAAACTTGTTGTTGTTCCTGCTGATAGGCCATGTGAATCAGTAAATGTAATTTCTAATTGTGTAGCATCGTTAATTCTTTGTAAATTTTTAATTTTGTAATCTTGATTCGTAAGTCTATACACGTCCCAATCATTGTTAGATTTGTTTGCTACCCATATCAATTCATTTTGCGTAACTTTAGTAACATCTAGTTTCAATAGATCCACTTCATTAAATGCTGTGTGGTGCACGTGTTCAACTTGTGGATATCCCGCAGTTTTGTAAACCTGTGCATGGTCTCTTGTGACTCCTTCTTTTGTGTAGTCTAATCTGCTAAAAGTTTTTGATGCATCATAATCTACAGGCTTGTAGAACATATCGCTTTTAACTATTGCATCTGATCTAGCATATTCAACTGTTTCATTGGAAGTGTTTAATAATTCAAAACTGTTTGGATTTGCTGTAATCTTATCGTCATCTAAACGTATTTGGATATTTTCAATCCTATCAACGTTTCCAAATTGTCCTGTTTTCAACATCCATTCTGGATATAAATCAAGACTAATGTCTTGTTCTTCATATTTGGCTTTAAGTAATCTATCTATTGCGTTTTTTGTACCTTTTTCTCTGATATATCCTTGATAAAATTTATACTGAGATACATCATTTACAAAAAGATTTTCTAAATAATCTCTAGATTGATAACCAATAAGTCTTTGTGCTAACTTCTGCTGAGATTCATCAAAGTTGTTTGTTTCTAAATTATAAAAATCATTAAACTGTGATATCTTATAATCAAAGTTTGGTATTAATTGTGCTCTTGGTTTAGCATTTTTCAATATCCAGTTTGCGTTATCAAATTTGTTACCCGATCCATGATTAATTTTTGCAACGTAAAACTTGCCTTGATATTCTACGCTGTCACCTATCTTGTAATCCGTGTTTGCTGTCCAGTATGTAACGTTTGCCGAATCAAACATAAAACCAGGAGCATAGTAATCGCCATTCCATCCGCCTGTTTTCCAACCTACAACTTTTAATCTTTGCTGTCTAAAACCTGTAGTAGGTTCATGTATAATATCTGCAAACACTGTTTTATTATCAAAAATAATAATGTGTTCTTTTTGAACGGTATTCAATATTATATTGTATAGTCCAGTGTTTTCATCTTTGATTTCAATATCAAAAGTTTTACCTATTCTTTTTGTTGATACTTGTCTTATTGGAATTTTTCTTCCACCTGCATCTAGTAATGAATAGTCACCTGCTAAATTTCTAAGTTTGCCAACAATCGAATTCTCTGTATCTAATTCAAAACCTTGTGCGGCAGGTGAAACTGTAATTGCAGATCCAGGTGCCCATTCTTGCGTAGTCCAAAATAAAAATTCTTTTACAGCGTTTTGCCAATTTAATGTTTCTTTGATTTCATTTGAGTACTTGTTAAATTTAAATCCTTGCTCTTCTAAATAAGATCCATAACCTAAAAGAAAGTCTGCAACTTCCTGAATTGTATCGAAAATGTAACCGTAAGGTATTGTTTGAACAGTATCTTTAAAGTCATTGTAAGTTACAACCTCTACAGATCCTTCTACTTTTAGTTTGTTACCAATTGATGTTTTAACAGGATATTTAAATTTGAAATATGGTTTTACTGTTGAGTAACCTAATACCTTGTATCCACCAAGTAATGTCGAACCGTCATGTGAAACATCTGTGTTCTTTTCTATAAGCACACCGGAATACGTAAAAGACTGTACCGGATTAGATGTTCTAAATAATATTTTGTAGTTTTCATCTGGAATAAATTTAGATCCAGATGTTGATCCAGGTGATACAGAATCTGTCAATACTTTTAAATTATCTTTATCTGTAAAGCCACCTAATTTATACGTAAGTTGTGTTGTAATGTTTGACATTTTTTTATAATAAAAAGTGTCTGCATCTAAATTTTTTGAAATTAGATAGTTTACAATAATAGGTTGATAGCCTGCTGTGAGATATGTTGTTGTTTCTCCAGTTGCATTATCTGTGATTGTCTGCAAATGGTATTTTGCATTCTTAAGGCTTCTTCTAATCTCAGTTTCCGTGTCAATTTGGTTACCGGCAATGTTTGTTGACTGTCTAGACGGATCAAACATATTTGAAAAGAATCTTGCAGGTTGCGTTAAAGCCAATGTTTTCATCACAGTAAATGGATAAGCGGATGATCTTATCCAAGCAGTTTCTTGTGGTGCTTGGTCACCAAATTTCCAACTTGATCTTCTGCCTGGAATATCTAAAACATCTATCAATCCGGCGCTGATAGGATCTAATAAATTTCCTGAAGCATCGACTGGCAAATAGTTTTTAATATCTGGCTTGCCATATCTTCCTGTTTTTGTTGCAATAGCAGTCCACAATACATCGTTTCCTGATGTGTATGGTGCAGTGCCATAAGTTTTATCCCAATTACTAGGTTTCTCAGAATGACCTAACATCTCCCATGGTCTGACATGGGGTGCATCTGTGTCATAGAAATATTTGTATATCGCCCTCCAGTACCCCGGTAATTTTTCTTTTTTAATTCTGTCGGTACTGTTTGCATAATTGTATGTAAAAGGTGAACCTTCTGAAAACGTGGTGTTGTTAATGTATTGGACATTGTTACGTCCTGCCCATACATGGAAATCTGATGCCATCACATCATTTATTTCACCAAGTGTAAAATCTGTAGAAGTAAACACACTTGGCATCACATCGGATATGTTGGTCAGTGTGCTATCATATTCAGTTTTAATATTGTTGTAAATTCTTCTTTCTAGTTCTATAATTAAATCATCTCTCTCATCACCGTATGCTTTAATAAATGATCCGTCATGCCTTCTAATCATGTTTGTTGTTGTAATGTACGTGTCATCTGAAATTATTTCTGGTTTGTATTTCGGATACATACCTAGTTTTGTAGGAGAAGGTGGCAAGTAACTACCTTTTGTATCTGAGTAGTCCTTAATTACAATTTTATCTCCTTCTGCTAGTGATCTAGTAACTGTTATACTATCATCTACTGTACTGAATGTGTAATCTGTTCCTAATATTAAAAGTTCATCATTTAGATAAATGTAAACCGCTCTATTGCTTAATTTTGTAATGTCGAATTGCGAATCAATAGCATAATCAGTTTGAGATGATCCTGCAACAGTATGTGTTCTTGTTGAAACATTTTCTCCCCAGCCTAACATATCTTCGTAGAAGAATGGAAAAGAACTTGTTCTGCCTTGCGTGATTGCTGTGACAATTTCGTCTACTCTATCTCTTGCAACTCCTTCATATGCTGTATCTGTAGCATGAGTTAAAAATGCACTATACCATTTTTCGTATTCTAAATTAGCATAATCTATTGCTGAAACAAAATTAGATTCTCTATCTACCAAACTAAAAATAGCCGGAATCAATGATCCCTCGTGTTGAAGTATTGTTCCACCTTTTAATTTTGCATCAGGTTTGTCTCTTAGATTAGATGTGCCAGGTATTTGGCCAGTTACATCTTGATTTTTATCAAAGATATCTTGGACGTGTTTTAATATTTGTCCATATGTAAATGTACCTAATGATGCGTTTTCACTGTTTATAGATAAGTTTTCCGGCACTTCATAAATGCCTTTGTCTTTTATTTTTTTTGCAGAACTATATCCAGCAATTCTTATTTGATCACCTTCTGTTAATTCTTTATTAAATTTTACATATTTGTTTGTTGTTCCATCTACCAGTGTGTAATCAGTGTTTATTGTTTTTCTGACGCCATTTACTTTTACTGATACTTCTAAGTCAGTCAATGACGAAGAATCTTTATAAAAATCTATTGCAAATAATTGCGTTTCTGTAGAGTCAACTATGTATGTTCTAATAACTCTTTGTTTGCTTTTGCTTGTTCTTTTTACCCAAGGTCCCAGATAGTTTGTTACTTTTGCCAAAGTTGAATAGTGCAAATGTCCTGACGCTAATCTTTTGGATACCGTGCCTTTTCCTAGTTTGTAAGTGAAAGAATCGGACGTATGATCAGATTTGAAAACTATATTTCCTACATTATTAATTGTTTCATATTTTACTTTGATTCCAAGCACTGTATCTTCAACAGCAGAATCGCTTGTAGCAAATGAAAATATTTCTGCTCCAGCAAAAGTAGAACTTGGATATTTTATCGGATCATCTAGATCTACGTGCTGTTCATCATGCAAATTAAACAATGGCTGTTGATTTAATTTTGTTTTTTGTTGTGCATCCGCCCAACGGCTTGTACTATCATCGTAATATAAAGTTTTGCCTTGGTGTGCTGTACCAAACTCTATAAAGATAGAATCGTTTGCAGAAGGTGTACCATCTGTTGCTTTGGTAAGCGAAATCACTTGCGTGGAATCTCCCGCTGTAACAAAAGCCACATCATAAATTGTTCCATTCACTAGTGGATCTGTGTCGTTGGCGAAAATTACTCGCATACCATCCGCAAGTGCAAGTCCATCAACAATATAACCTGTTTGTTTTACAACCTGTGAAAAAGCGTCTGTTGTAGTTGTGTCATATAAAGTTACAGACTTTTTAGCAACCTTACCGTGATTGTATAGTTCTAGTCCAGAATCGAATTCAATAATTGGTCTTTTCGCTCTGTCATTTTCATCTAGGACAGGTGTGTACCCACCAACCCTTGCTGTTTCTTCAATAACAGATTTGTGAAACCATCTATTATATCTCGACCAAGCATTTTGATCACGTGAGTCTCTTTTGATTGTAATGTAATCTTTATCCTTAGGAGTATAAAATGATTTCGCATATGGCCTTGTGTCATATCCTACTGTGTCATAAAGTATTGTGGTTTCTTCAGAATATGATGCTGGTGTAATTAAATCATCTACGTCTGTAAGGGTAATGTTTTCTCCCACACCTTCCACATAGTATTGTTTGTCTTTGTACTCCGGAGCAACTATGTTGTCATCAAATTTTATTTTCATTCCATTTGATAAATCTAATGTTCTTAAACTGTAATTTTTTACCCCAACGATATCATCTTGTGGTTTTATTTTCGCAGTAGATGTTACGTCTTTGATTTGTAATATACCATACATAGAATCATGATTGCCGCATTGGTAGTACAATGTTGCAGGTCCAGTTGCAGGAACTGTGAATGTTACAGTACCATAGTCTGTTCCGTTGTTTGTTACACCAGTTGAATAAATTGTTGACGTCGAACCGTCTTCACTAATTTTTGATTTATAAGGTTCTGTCATTATCCATAAAGGATGACCTTTTGCGTTTACTTCAAATTTATAAGTGTTTCCTCTGTATAAAGTTAATATAGGATTTCTTTCATTCTCTCTGTGTGGCAAGTGCCAAGCACCTAATGAACTACCATCATCAGGCCATGCTTCAACTTTATATTCTGCAACTGCATTCGGTCCAACTGAATCTAATGATATTACACTAGGTCCAATCGGCATCCAATAGTATTCTCTGTAATTGATTAACTTGTCATAATCTATTGCTGGATTCCAAGAGTAAACATTTTCTTTTGATATTCTATCATGATTATCTATGTTACCACCTAAAAATTTTATTTGATTAATATAATCGTCGTATGTTCCTGTAAACTTGACTTGGTCCTCAGGATTAAGTGATGTTGTATCTCTATCTGTGTAAGTTACCGCTGGCTCCAATTGATAAGCCATTCTGTCTCTTGACGTAGCAGAAATATATCTGTCTGTTTCTTTCCTTGTGCTGGCATCTTGTCTGCCTATGAAACCATCAAGTCTTTCTAATGCTCCTTTTTGTACTAGAGGATCTAATGTACTTCCTAAAAATCTTTGGTTGGAGTCTGTTCTATAAAAGGCAGGTAGATGTTGTACAGTTCTTTTGTATTCATTCTTGCCCTGTTTGACAACTTCGTTATTTGTTAATGAATTGATTTGTCTATCTGCCATTAGTATCCTGCCCCACTACTGCCGGAACTTGATCCCGAACCTGATGTAGTAGAGCCTGACACTGTTGATCCTGTAGAAGTGTTTGTAGTAGTTGTTGATGTGCTTGTGACTACTGTACCAGAAGCAGAAAGTTGATTGGCTCCTAGTGCTGAAATAATCGAAACATCATTAACGGTGGCCCCACTAATAAAAATTTCATCTGCCGCTGAATCTATCTGGAACAGAGACCCAAAACCCTGTCCTGATTGATTTGGCACTATCACCACTGTAAGTAGATCTGGCGCTAGTGCGTTATGAACATAAGCGGCTAATTCTGTAAAATAAAAAGTATCTCCAAAGTCCCAATTATCTAATGCGAAAAATTCATTTATCGCGGCAATCACTCTTGTTTTTATGACTGCATCTGTAACATTTGTTTTTAAATTTTTAACAACTTTAAAAGTTGCTTGTAATTCTTCATCAGCCTGTGTTCCAAATAATATTTTGTATTTTACAGGGTGGTAAATTATTTGATCTGACAATGATTTCAATGGGTTAAGTATACCTGAATAACTTATCCTCAATTGATTAGAAGTCGACGGCGTTGGCAATGTGCCACCATCCTGTAACCATATTCTATATAAATTGTCATATGTTCTTTCAAGCATATACACATCAATAATATTTGATACACTAGGGTCTATCCTAGTTTCCTGTCCAGCATTATGTTTGTATTGGAAATCAATACTGCTTCTTCCTCTTCTTGCTATGTAATCTGTTGTTGTTGATAATGTGTTTGATGTTGCATCATATTTTTTAACAACATCCTCTGCAGAATCATAAAAATAAAACAACTGTCCGTCTGTATAAGTCGACGTGCTTAATGTAATGTCAGACTCATTTTGAGTTGTAACAAAATTTGATGATGCATAAGGTCTAAATCTTGATATGTTATTGTATGAAATGTATTTTTCTTGGAATATAAATTTTGTAGAAACACTTGTATCAGGTTCAACAATTATGTCAAATATTTCAGGATTGTCTACAACACCATCGTCATCGTTATCAAAAAATCCTACTTTAACTTTTCTATTGTCCTGGAACCCATCTGATTCTGTAACAGTATCTACTACTTGCCATTTGATTGGATATCCAACTGCATTTCCTGTAGAAACAATCGAATTTGTTTTTAAAATTTTAACTGTGTCCTTAACACTAGTTCCTAATTTGTAATCATAAATTTTTTCTTGTGCATCATAATGAAACTTATTTTGCGATTCTGATTCAAAGATGTAATCTAACTTTCTGTATTGAACAGTGTAAGTATTTCCATCATTTGTAAATTTGAACCACCAACTTGCATCTGCGTTTGTTCCTGCTGTCGACCCTTGGTTAGTTAAGTCAAACACAGAACTTGAACTTAGGTTTGTTGACGTTATAACTTTCCATGTTTCTGAATCCCAATCATATCTCAATCCAAATTCTTCATATGCTTCTATTCTGTCAAGCATATCTGTTTCTAAATCCGATGAAAAAGAAGTTGTAAAGTTTGGAATTATAGCATTAACAACTGCACCATTCGGTACAATATTATTCAGTGTTACAGGACCTGCACCTGACTCTAAATTTCCTACACCACTGTTTGCTCCATCTCCTACCACTGCACCAATTTTTGCCCATGATCTATCCTCACTATCTTCAGTTGTTGATGTGACCAACACACCATTCAAAAATCTTCTTGTATCAGGAGATGTAAATTTTATTAATGCACCTGTCTTAGCATATTTTAAGTTAGAAGTTGCAAAGTCTCCTAGCACCAATGGACCACTTGATTTGATGTACCCAGTATTAGTGTTTGTTGCTGTTGTTGTACTGTTCCAAGTTGCAGATAGTGTGCTTACATCTTTTGTGCCGTATTTGAAATAGTAGAATTGTCTAGCATATGGCGTTTTTAATTTTGCTTCAACATTAGAGTCTAATGTAGATTGAATATCGTTCCTGTTATTAAATGTAAAAGTAAATTTTTGTGTCGATTCTTCTCTGTATAATATACCGTCCTCAGCGAAAACACTTACATTTGAATAAGCACCTGTTGGATCTAAAACTTCTTTTGCTCTTGAAATACCTGATGCAGATCTGTTTACAGATTTAACTTTAATAATTTCCTGAGACGCTGAAAGAGGTACAACTTGATAATCTTCAGCAGTAATCATTCTGTTTTGTGAATAGTATACTTGTCCTGCTTTTTCTTTAATCGAATCATTGGATTCAGATGCCGCGGCATTGTATACAGATGCTTGTAAACTTAATGTAATTGTGATTGTTTGTTGTCCACCATTTGCATCTATGTAAGGTATTGCAACAGTTATGTTTTGCATATCTGCCGGTTGTATAGCAAATTTGGCATTATCACTTGTTCTGTAAAATGTTTTAAACGATCCTAAAGGTAAATTTGAAAAATTTCCATCACCAAATACTAAATCTACTCCATCATTGGCTTTGGTTACAACATTGTAAATATTTCTTTCAGATTTGGACAATGAATTATAAATTGCGTTGTTGCCAGATAAAGATGGAACTTGTTTCCATTCTCGTGTGATTTGTCCAAATTGATCCAATTGATACAACCAAACGTCACTGTTGTTGATGTTTGATAAATCCAAAGGTTGAATATAATTTGTTATAGCAGTATCAACTGTAAAACTTTGTTGTTGCATTCTTCCTTGTTTGAACAAGAAGAAAAATCCTGTGTTATTTGAACTGTCACCTGATCCATCACTTCTGTAAGTGTAAGTAATGCCCGTTCCTTCTACTGGTCTCGCTTCATAAATTGATTCTGACTCTTCAATTGTAGATGACACAATTTCAAAATCTCTGTTGACTCCACCGACGCTCGATGTAAAATTAAACATTGGCAAATCTACTTGATTTGAACTTAACGTATAAACTTCTGTGTCAATGCCTCCGATTTTTTTTGACTCTCTTGGATTTCCAAAAAGTTGTCCCGACTGGTTTGCCGCATTTAATATTGAAATAAATTGTTCTCTGTAATTTGAATTGGCCGAATCGTTCCATAACACTGTTTGATTTGATAGATTGGCTCCTGACGAATCTCTAACATCTTGCGTTGTAGATATAGCATCTATTTTCAATAGTCCAGTTGCTGGTTGGTTTCTTTTTGCATTATAGTTTATTAATCTTGCCAATCGTAAAATAGAATTTCTTCTTTCTGCTGTTTCTAGAAAGTTTTCTCTGGCATTTAAATCAACTCTAAAAGATAAAGCCTGTGCTATGTAGGCGATCAAATCTAATAGTGCAACATATTCAGAACTTTCAACAAAATCATTGAAATCATCTGGATAATTTTCTTTGAGATATGCCACCATTGTCCTACGAAGTGTTTCAAAATCGTAAGATTTGAAGTCCGCTTGTTGGAAAGATTGGTAAATTTTTCGCCAATCCTCGGCAACTAATAATCTGTTTTGTCTATCTGTTGTGGCCATAATACTTTAATAATGATATTTATAGTATTAATTATATGCGTACTTTAAGATAGGCGTAACAACGAGTTTTCGTCGAAGTTAAAGGATAGTTTTTCTGTGATGTTAAGTGGAACATACGTGATAGAAGCCTGTATTGCGATTCCTTTATCGGCTTCTCTCACAGTGATTTCATTGGTAGATATACGAGGATCAGCATTCAAATTAGCAGTAACATCTTCAAGTATTGCGTCTTTGAGTGATTCCGTAAATGGTTCAAATATTGCATCATAAATGATAGTGCCAAATTCTGGATTTTCAACACGTTCACCCTTACGCACTGAAAGTCTATTAATTAAATCTTGTTTTGCAACTTCAAAATCATATATCTTAAAATTTTGTTGGTCCGCTCGAGACGAAAACCCTTTGAACGTTATCGTTCCCCCGCCTTTGCTATTTGATGAATTAGAACCGTATGCCATTTGTAATATTTATTCTACCAAAATTTCAATTTTTTAATGAAACTACCTGCACTTTTAATTGCTGTGGATAATCCTGATGGATTTCTGTACATATTAGCAGGTCCAGTTTTAGACCCTAAAAAGAAACTTTCTGCAACATCGGCATATTTTTTTATTTGGGCCACACTTTCAGTAATGTTGCCTGATGTTATACCTTGAACAAAAGACAGAGATTCTTGTTTGATTATTGCTTCAATGTTTTTACCTGCATTAACTATTTCAGTAATATCCTGTACTTTTAAATTTACCTCGTCATTTAATGCTACAAGTTTTTTGACCTGCGTTGATACTCCGTTAATTGTTTTGTTTGCCATCAATGTTTCTCTAATTTCTTTTAGTTTTGCATCTGATAGATTTGGATTGTTTTCTTTAATTTTTTCTATCACACCGCTAATATATTTTTTCTTACGTTCTTGACTGCTTTGCCTTGCATATGGCTCATGGGTAACAAAGTCTGATACTGTTGTCCTCACTTTTATTGTGTTTGGCTCACCGCCCTCTTTAATTGGTTTTTCTACAGATATATCGTTAGCATCTGTTACAATGATTGCCACGTTTTGGTGATCTGGTGTTAACCAACTACAACCCCAGGAAGGATTTTGTTTACTGCCTGAGTTTAGATCAATCCTGCCACCTTTTAAGTTATGTGCACCACTGGCACTGTGCAACTGTGCTCCAGCATGTGACATTATTCCGTCTCTAGCAAAACTTTGTATAATTCCTTGCTGTGAAGAATTAAAAATTCCTGCTTCTCCCATGTTGTATATTCTTGGTGAACTGTTGGCAATGTTTATGTCACTGACCATTCTAATTCTCTGTTTGGCATGGAAATTAATATCCATGTCTGAGTGTACGTTAAAGTCTCCTCCGGATCTTATGTTAATGCCTGATGCAGAAAATATACTAACTGTTCCATCACTGGCCATTTCAATGAATGCTTTACCCGAACCATTAGCGAGATATATTACACCTTCAGTGTCATGCATCAACAATTGATGTCCCGATGCTGTTCTTAACCTTGCTAGTTTATTGTTTCCAACTTTGTCTCCGTCATCTAAAACAAAACAATGTCCCAGATCCCTATCCACTTGTATTGGTGTGTTGTCTAAACCAATGTTAAGTGTTCTCGACGTTTCACTTGTGGCACCCGGAGTGTTCCAACCAAACACTTGGCTTGGTGATTCTCTTCTGGCACTAGATGATGTTGTACCTCTTATATCGTCCTTTATCAATCCTTCTTGGAACAGTTGTTCCGCTAATACATCATTGACAGGAAATCTCCATTTGTCTAATCCTTGTAAAGATTCTCCACCTTGGTATGACTTTTTATTTTTTTCTTCGACAGGTAAAAAATCTGTTCCATAATTTTTCAGTTTAACTCCTGCGTTTGCACCTATCTGTCTTTCTCTATTAGTGATCTGTTCTGTGTTATTCACAGTAAATTCTGATGATCCCATTCCAGGCACGTTCTGATTTGTTAAAGGCTCTTGTATACAACCCATCCAGAAAGCGTTACGTTGGCCTTTTTCGCCCTTTGCGAATATAACCATCACATTGGTATCAACGTCTGGTGGAATCGCCCACATACCATATGAACGTTGCTGTGGTCCGCCCGTCTGATCCATTGTGTTTGCCTTGAAAGGTTTGGCTCCGTAGAAAGGCGACAAGTACTGGCACCATATAACTTGATTAGCAGTTATATCTTGTCCATCTGTCTTTGTGAGTGCAGGAATGACAACACCCAGTCTGCCCATTTTTAAAGGATCTATAGTATTCTTTACAACACCGATATAAGGACCTGCGTCTTTGGCATTGGCCTTTTGATCATAATTTTTAAGATTGTCGTGTGTGTCTGCGAATCCGCCTGATAATATACTCATGTTTTAAAATAAATCATCCTTCCAGTTGCTCCATGGCGTTTTACCCAATATTGCATCTTTCTTGCCTAAGTTGTCCATCTTCTCATCCTGTTCCTTGGTAAGTCCCGATGATACTTCTTCTGTAATACCGTACATCCTATTCCAACCAGTCACCTCAGTTTCAGTCTTTTTACCATCTATTTTTTTAGCATCTGCTTTAATGTTAGTTACTATCGTTCCTACTCCAGTACCTTGTTGTTGGTTCAACCTTACACAGTGCAGTGTTTGTAGAAATTGGCCGTTGTTAATCTTAGAATCCACTTTGACAACCTGATATATGCCAGTGAAGAAATGACTTCTTGATCCTTCGTCTGTGGTCGAATGTGTCAACAAGTTATAGGTACCTTTCACATCATTAATGTCCGGTGGCGTAATAAAATCTAATTGTATCAACGGTTGGAAATTCTCTGAATTAAAACTTCGGAATCTTTGACTTACTGCTGAATTACCTATACCGTTTGCTCTGTTCTTACTTCTGTTTTTATGAATTGGTATGTATTGGTCTTGGCAGATAAACGCTGGATCTCCCAAAATCTCCATCTCAATCCTTATCATGTCAGCCTGCGGATTGGTGATGTAATCATAGAACTGCTGGGTTTTGTCTCGTCCTGCTATCATCGTGTTACTGCCCTTTTGGATACTAGCCTCCTGCCTTAAAGGCGCCACAGGCTCTCCTGCATCTTGTCCAAATATTTCTATTAAATTTTTTTCAAAATCTCTGTATTTCCCGTCTTCCTTGCTGTCCTTATCAAACGGTCTCACATTTCTCAAATAATATGCAGTCTTGTAATTGATTCTCAAATTTTGTATATCTACGTTCTCACCTGTGTAAATGTATTTGTATTTTTTCCTTACCCATTTGGACCAATCTACAAACCCCAATGTCACACCAGGTGGAAAAAATTTCAGTACGTGTATTTTTTTTGGCACTGCTTTGAACACTATCCTTTTTGGACTTACTTTCCTTATGGAGTCGATTACATCAGGTTTTATGTGTTCAACAGAAACTTTTATTTCAAACCAATCAATCCATTGATTATTTTTTGCGAGATCTTTAAAGTCTTGACTCTTATAAAAATCTAATAAATCGTCTCCTTCTTTGAATGTAGTTGTTTCTGCTCCACCGTCAGTCACGAACTTGCCCGATTTGTTAGTGGCGTTTCCTCCTGTGGCTGTCATTCTCATATGCCAATGTTGCCAGAATCTGTCCACAATATCTGAGAAGCCTCCGCCTATCCTTATGGCATCTTCAAAAAACTTCACTATACTTGTCTGTCCATTAATGTTTGCATCTGCCAATTTGATCTCTGGATTTTGAGCACCTCCTAACCATCTTTGTATCCAATTCTTGTTTGATTCTGCTATTACCGTGCTGTAAATATTGTTGTACTTGCACAAAGCCTCTACCTCAGAAGAAAGCACAAATTCATATTCGTCAAATAATTCTCTTTTCTTTTCTGTTTTTTCCTGCTCCATTATTTCGTTCAGTTGTTCTTTTACTTCCTTTACCCATTCACTTATGCTGTTCACAGTAAGGTTAAGTGATCCTCTCGGATATTTGAATCTATCGTCGTGTGCTAGGTCACCAAATGGCACAGCGATAACATTGTAAGTTGTTCCCGCTTCGTTGACATCAAATTCAACTCTAACGATCAATATAGGAATCTTCCTTATGAATGCCTTATCCGATGATGCACCCAACGGGCGACCATTCTCGTCTGTTCCTTTAAACTCTATAGTCAACAGCAAAGGTGCGTCTTGAAAATCTCTGTAACCGTTTATGAACGTGGCCGCTTTGACTTTTTCCACAAATGAAACACCAAACGGTTCGGACAGTTCAAAAGACATTTTGGTGAAGTTTGCCAATCCTCTCTCAGGATTTGGTCCAACTGTGCTTAACATATCCAAGTTCTCGAAAAACAAGTCATGCCCCTTCGATAGAACTTTGACCGATTCTTCCGGATTATAATTGTCATTGTATTTCATAGTACCTGAACGGTTCTTTTCTCTTATATCTGCTCTGAGTTTGTCGTTCTCTTCTTTGTATCGTCCACCGCTGATGTTGGGATCACCTATGCCGCCCGACCTAGCAATCACATCATGTATTGGATTTTCTAGGAAAGCGTGAGTAGTTAATTCTTCTTCGCTTATTCCACTCAATGTAAAAAGTGTGTTATAGGTAGCAAATTGATGTAACCCATTTGTTTTTAATAAATCAGGATGACCTGTGTCTTCTAAGGAAACATCAGACACCACAGTGCCTTCAAAGCCTGCCGCATTGTAGGCCTTATTTTTCATCCAAGCATCTAATTGCTCGTTGTATTTTTTCCGTATGTTTATTGCACTACCACCATAGAGGTATTCGCCGTCTTTTCCTTTTTTGAATGCGTTAAAAATTTCCTTAGACTTCCGTTTAACGCCAAATTTATCGTTATCGAACAAACCCATTCTATACTCCTAAATCACTAGAAATATTTTCTGCTTTGGGTAATTGGATTGTTACTCCTGGTTTGAAGTCATATATTGGATCTTCGATTTCGTCTGGATTTCTCTGTGCAAACACCCACCAAAGTCTTGGTGTACCATAAAGGTCAAAAGCCAACAGGTCCGGTCTGTATGCATAAGTTCTTTCTATCGTGTAAGTCTTATCGTCCGCTTCGGCAGTTATTGATCTCGGCACATACATTTCTAAATTAATTTCATTCTGTGGAGTAGCATAGTAGGGTGATGTGTTTGAATATTTTGCCATTATACTAATCCTATTCCTCTTTCTGTGTCTAAAGAACCATCAGCAAATTTTCTCAGTGAAAATTGTCGTAACGTCTCTCTGCTGTAGATTGGAGTCACCATGCAAGAAATTGTAGATATCGTTGGTGCCCAAGATGAATCCTCAACTCTATTTTCGTCTATGATATAATTGTCAAATTTATCAACACCTATTGCCTCTGATGATCCGTTACTTTGGTTTGTTGATATGTAATCGATGCCTGGTCTTAGTTCAACACTAAATTGGCTTATCACGACAGGAACTTTATTGTACACGTGATCTCCATAACCTGATAGATGTACTATTGGTGGAGGTGAACCTCTAAACTTGCTTTGACCAAAAGCCATTTTGGTCATGGTTCTTAAAAATTTTACTGTGGCTATCCAATGTTTGGCATCATCGGAGTTTTGTACTGGAAACTCTCCCACTATACTGATAGTGTCAACTTGTGAATTTTGATATGCTTGGAAAGGATAGTTGCTGTGCGTTTGTGCAAGTGGATTGTAGTTTGCAGAGTTCTGTACGATCACGGCAGGTGTTACTGGCCAAAACACACCTCTGGATTTTTCCAACGGTGCAAGTAATTCGTTGTTGTCTAACAAATACTTAAAATGTGACTCATTAGGAAGTTGTAATCTTACTCTCCAATCCTGTGCACCTGATCTTCCAGACCATTTTGCTTTGGCTGACTGTATACGGCTATCGTCGTCAATACCAGCACCTTTAAGTCGTGCTATGGTCTTGTTTAGGATGCCAGTTCCTAGGTCCTTAAGTGTTTTACCTAAAGTAGGTTTTTGTGGTACGTTAAATGTCATACTAAATGGTTGCTTTCCTTTTCATAATTTTGTATACTATAAAGTATATTTATAGGCACAATAATAGGCGCATTTAATTACCCTTAAGGCACGATTCAACAGACCTGTTTGTGGTCAATTTTACACTAATAATTTGGAGAAACATGAAAAGAGTAAAGTACCTAAACAACCGTGATCTGTTGGCACAAATACACGCCAGCAAAAACACTTATTGTTCGTATGTGAGCGATGATGACTCGCAGTACGATCTTATAGTGCCTACACTAAAAAAATTAAATGCCAGTGCGGTAGCACAGGCTAGAAAAGCCAAAGCAAAAAGGCTCACACAAGAAGCATGGGAAGAAGCAAAAGCGGCAGGTCTCAAAAAAATTAAACTTTCAGATTACACAGTAAGTCCAAGAAAAATTGAAAAAACAGATTTAGTTTTTAGGGTGATGATGTTCGATCATATCCCAATGGATGACGACAGAAAGAAGAATAAAAAAACAACTGCTGATCATCATGCAAAAATTAACTTTCCACCGTTCCAACATTATAGATTAGACAAAAAAGGCAAACCAGTATGTGTGGGAAAATCACATTGGGTTGGCGGTATGGAAAACGGCAACTTTAGTTGTGACCATGGCAAAATAACAAACAGTTTAGCACTGATGTTTATGAAATTGTGTGAAAGATACGGCACAAGATCAAACTGGAGAGGTTACACTTACAATGACGAGATGCAGTCACAAGCACTGATGCAACTGTCACAGATTGGTTTACAATTTGACGAGAGTAAATCAGAGAATCCATTTGCATATTATACAGCGGCAATAACAAATTCATTTACAAGAATACTAAACATTGAAAAGAAAAATCAAGCAATCAGAGACGACTTGTTAGAAGTAAACAATATGATGCCTTCGTTTACTAGGCAAAACGAGAATGATGCTAATTCTCCCGCATACAAAAAAAGAATGAAAACTGTACACGGAGAAGTGCGTCAAGTTAATAAAACTGGTATTGCAAAATTAAACAAAGTATTAAAGAAAAAAGGAAAAATCACAGAAGAAGATTTTGAAAGTGTAAACTCACGAAAAGTTGATATGACTAATCACAAACCAATTGTAAAAAAGAGATGGTAGTATAATGGCATTTTTTAAAAAAGTTGCTTGTTTCACAGATATACATTTTGGCATGAAAGGTAATTCAAGAGTACACAACGATGATTGTGAGCAGTTTGTAAAATGGTTTATAGAAACAGCAAAAGCAGAAGGTTGTGAAACTTGCATATTCTTGGGAGATTGGCATCATCACAGATCCTCAACAAATGTTTCCACAATGAACTATACAGTTTCCAACATGGAACGACTGGGTGAGGCATTTGAAAAAGTTTATGTGATAATGGGCAATCACGATTTATTTTACAGAGAAAAAAGAGAAATTAATTCTATGGAATTTATAAGAAATATTCCTAACGTTCATATTGTAAATGAATGGCTTGTTGAGGATGACGTTGCAATTATTCCGTGGATTGTGGGGGATGAGTATAAAAAGATTCAAAAAATGAAACAACAGTATGTGTTTGGACACTTCGAACTGCCATACTTCAAAATGAATGCAATGGTTGATATGCCTGATGTTGGCGGAATACAAACTGATCATTTTGCAGGTTGCGGACAGGTTTTCTCAGGACACTTCCATAAAAGACAGCAAATGAAAAATGTAACTTACATGGGTAACGCATTTCCACACAATTACGCAGATGCTTGGGATGAAGACCGAGGCATGATGATAATAGAATATGGCGGAAAACCTAAATATATCAATTGGCCGGAAATGCCGAGATACATCACCATAAAGATAAGTGAACTATTAGAGGATCCAGAAAAATATTTAAAACCTAAAATGTATGTAAGGGTAACACTAGATGTAAAAATATCATACGAAGAAGCAAATTTTGTAAGAGAAACATTTATCGACAAGTATGAATTGAGAGAATTACAACTAATACCTGAACAGATTGATCAAGCACAACAACCAACTGTAGAAGTACAAAAGTTTGATAGTGTTGATCAGATTGTAATAAAACAACTACAAGGAGTAGATTCTGAAACGTATGACAAAAACATACTTACAGCAATCTATAATGATCTAGATGTCACAAGTTAGTAAGAAAAAATTTTGGGAAGCGTTAAAAAAGGAACCAGACAAAGAACATTCTATTTTTGAAATATTCAACAAACCTATCACACAGGAAGAATGGCTAAAAGGCTACAAGCAATGGAAAAAACAACAACAAAATGTTAACAATAAAAGAACTAACAGTTAAAAATTTCATGAGCGTGGGAAACCAGGCTCAAGCAATAAACTTCGCTAACAAAAGCCTCGTGCTTGTGATTGGTGAAAACATGGATTTAGGCGGTGATGATGCTGGTGCTAGAAATGGTACTGGTAAGACTACAATTATTAATGCATTATCATATGTGTTCTTTGGCGAAGCATTGACAAACATAAGAAGAGATAACCTTGTAAACAAGACAAACGAAAAGGGTATGTTGGTTAGTGTTAAGTTTGTAAAAAACAATGTTGAGTACACAATAGAACGTGGGAGAAAGCCGCAAGTATTTAGATTTTATGCAAACAACATTGAACAAAACTTAGAATCAAACGAAGCACAAGGTGAAAACAGAGAAACACAACAAGAGATAAACAAACTTATGGGCATGACCCATGCCATGTTCAAAAATATAATTGCACTAAACACGTACACACAACCATTCTTATCCACAAAAGCAAACGAACAAAGGGAAATAATAGAACAGTTGCTTGGTATTACTCTACTTTCCCAAAAAGCAGATATATTAAAAGAGAAACAGAGAACAACAAAACAATTATTAACCGAAGAAAAATTAAAAATAGATGCCAAAGTTGCATCAAATGAAAAAATTAAAGAATCAATAGAAAGTTTAAAAATAAGATCAAGTGCTTGGCAAACACAAAAAGAAGAAGATTCAAAAAACTTCGCAGAAGCAATAGCAGAACTAGAGAAAGTAGACATTAAAAAAGAACTTGATGCACACAAACGTTTGCAAAAACACAACGAAAACTACATTAAATTATTAAGTTTACAAAAAGAAAAAGCGTATCACGAGGATTCATACACAAAGGCAAAAAGTACAGTGGACAAAACTGTCTCGGACTTGGAATACGCAGAACAACAAAAATGTCCAACTTGTGAACAAGAATTACATGATGACAAGCATACTCATCTTGTAGACAAACTAAAAGCCACATTGACTGAATCTAAAGAGTACAGTTCAAAACTTGAAAGTGATCTTGCAAAAATACAACAGAATATAGATGCTATTGGCGACTTGGGTGTTACGCCAGACACGTATTATGATACAATGGACGAAGCATACAATCACAAAGGATCATTGAAGGACCTCAACAGACAACTAGAACAGAATGAAAAGAAACAAGATCCATATGCTGAACAAGTAGAAGAATTAACTAAAACAGCAATACAAAAAATTGATTTTGAAAAGGCAAACGAACTAGAAGACTTGCACAGACACCAAGAGTTTTTATACAAATTATTAACAGCAAAAGATTCTTTTATTAGAACTAGAATTATAGAACAGAACTTAACATACTTGAATCAAAGATTGGCGTGGTTCTTGGGCAAAGTAAAACTGCCACACACAGTAACTTTCCAACCAGACTTGTCTGTGCGTATTGAAGAACTAGGTAGAGAACTGGACTTTGATAACTTATCCAGAGGTGAAAGAAACAGATTGATATTAAGTTTGAGTTGGGCGTTCAGAGATGTATGGGAATCATTATATCAACAGATCAACTTGTTGTTTATCGATGAACTTGTAGATGCTGGTATGGATATATCGGGTGTTGAAAGTTCTATGTCTGTGCTTAAAGACATGAGTAGAACACAGAAGAAAAATATATTTTTAATATCACACAAAGACGAATTAGTAAGCAGAGTAAATTCAGTACTAAAAGTTGTAAAAGAAAATGGATTTACAAACTATGCTAATGACGTAGAATACAAAATATGACGATACTAATCACTGGCGGAAATGGATTTCTAGCAAACAGTCTAAAAGCATACATAGACGGTGATTACTATGGCAAAGATATGCTGGATATAACCGATAGGAATTGCATACGTAACTTACAAACTTATGATGTATTGATACACACAGCAACAGGAAGTCGTACTATAAATGATAATTTGCCATTACTTTTCTCCAAAGCAAAAAAAATATTTGCGTTTACAAGCAAACAAGGGACATTCGTGAACTGGCAGAAATCCGGACCTATTGATTATGGTTTGGAAAAGTTAACATTAAATTTTTTGACATACAGGCACAACATGGAAAACCATAATGCCCAAATTTTTGAGCCTGGACATATGGAAACGCCAGAGCAATACAATGCAATCGCTAAAAAATTTAGTGATGTTTACTTGGACTGGTCTTTTGAAAAAAATATGATTTATGATCTATCCACAGATAGATACGTTGCTTATTGATATCTAACGTACAAACTAGTTCTTCCGTCTTCCTCAACTTCTTCCACACCATGATAACTGTATGCACCATTGTACAATGCATATCCATAATTGACCTTGAATGGAAAAGTATATAACAAATCTCCCTGTGGATTGTAAAGTGATGTTCCCTCATTGTTGTTGCTGAGATAAACTTGCAGATGTAATTTAATTCTTTTATCGTCAAGATGTGGTGGTAGTTTATATCCTTTGCTATCTATCCAAACATCAACAGAATCAAATTTTAGATCTGTCCTAAATTTTTTTTCAAGTGCTTGAGTAATGCTAGAGTTCATAAAAAACACAGTTAGTTTTTTCATGACTTCATCATCTTTGGACAATTTCAAACGGTTCAAGTTGGTTTGATTTTCTAATTTTTCAAAATTTTCTTTCTTGCCAAAGTCAAAATCAAAGGTATTACCAAAGAAGTTAGGATACTTTTGGTAAATTATTCCATGTTTGATTTCCAATTCTGCTTTTTCAATTGACAGAACCACTTCTTTTGTGCTTAAATGTAGCATATGTTAATTAATTATATCGTATACGAATAAGAAGGAGAAAAAAACATATGTCACAGACACACGAAAGTATCATGAGTGAGATCCAAGCATACTCTGAAGAGAACGGAAAGTTCACAGAGAAAGGTGTTAAGGCTTCTGCAACTAGAGCCAGAAAAGCACTTGCTAATCTTTCAAAATTGATCAAGTTAAGAAGAAAAGAAATTCAAGAGGCTAAAAACGCGGCGAAGACAGCGGCGTAATCAATAATTGAATTGCAATTCTATAAACCCTCGGCTTTAACCAGTCGGGGGTTTTTTTATGACTTGAGGATTCCTTTACCGTGTACTCTCACACGTATATGACCATTATAATAATCGTTTGATTCTAAAACCTTACGTGCAAACTGTTCACGTGCTTCTACATAGGATAATTCTGCTTTTGACTTGCAGTAGAAAAGTATTTCTCTTGTGAATTTGTCTTTACCAAGTTTGTTGACATCGATTGTCAAATCATCACTAGATCCATAATAGTCCTGCCAGTCAGAATCAACTTTGTATCTACGCTTGTTCTTTCTGCCTTTTAGTGGTGGACGAGATCTTTTGAATCTTGCTAGTTTTTTCCCAATGTACTTCCTACCGTTGGTTGTATTTGTTATGAGATAAACAAATCCCACAACATCTTCCGGCATATTGGTAATTTCATTTCCTTGGTATGTCCAATGCATAACGGTATTTAAAGCCAAAAAGATTGACCAACATTTTTATCTGTGTTATATAGTAGTTGAAGGGCAACCGTATCCTTCCGCCAGGCACAACAGGCAAACAAATTTCAAATAGGCAAACATAGCATCGCAACCAGTGAGCAGGGAAATGCGGCTAACAAGCGACAGGTGAATCCCTTGATGCACACAGCAAAAAATGATGAGGCTCTGAGAAACAGCAACCTCAGGTTTACTGTAGATTATCATACAAAGATGCAGTAGGCTCGCGTTGGATAGTATAAGTTAACGGGTACAGCACAACCGCCCGGCGATAGCAACGATGTATGGTGACTGCGAACTCAGTACACGGGTTAAAGTCGATACTGCTAGAAATAGCAGTATTGTGACTGCTCATCTAGTACAGCAGGCGCATACGTTAAAAAAATGCGTTTGCGTAAATTAAAAAAGGAAACGAGCGTAAGCGAAGTTTCAGATGACGTAAGTCATCTCACAGCATGAATTAAGTACTTGCATGGAACTACTTTTCGATCACACTTTCGGCAAACAGGAACAACAGGATCTAGTAATATGTAGACCCATGGCCATAGTTGATGAGGATGAAGAAGCGGAAGCCATCGACAAGGGTTGGCTCGCATTGGATCATCCTGTGGCCAACAGGCCTGAAGTTTTTTATCAATCACGTAGCACACGAATTGACCTAGACAAATTCCGTCCTCGCTACAAATCGCACACCCACAACGGCAAAGAGATCGGCGTAAAAGTTATCGACGCAAGTGAAATGGTTAGGCTTTTGGGACTGCCGCAAATATACAAGCAGTACATGGAGAGAAAAAAATTTGGCGCGGATTACAATCCTTTCGGCCACTATCACAAACGTGATCAGTTCATGCTGTTCTACACAGGCACAGCAGATAACATCATAGGATTTACCAAACAGAAACGATACAGATATCAAGAAGAAAACTATTCTACCATAGACACATATGACTCCCAGGATCTTGCCGGGTTGGAGAGTGTCATCCATGCCAACACCGTTCCCGTATCAGACATCACGTTGGATTTGGAGATCCAGTGGGCCAGCAACAATTATGTGAGATATTTCTACATGGGATCAGGCTATGAACAGTCATCTGAATACAAAGCCAATTATCGAGGATTCGAGTGGTGGACTGGCACAGAATGGAGCACCAATAAAAAACAGTACAAACGATTGTGTAGGAGGGACAGTAAACTTACTGATTTTTCTTCTCTCGGAAACCTTTCACTGATTCCAGATAATCTTTAGACCAATTTTTGTAGTAAGGTCCCGCTTCCAACATCTTGGCGAACTTGTTCAATTTGGATAGACGTTGTGCTAGTATCAATGTGTATGAACCATTGTTCAATTTGACTGTGCCCACGTGTTCCGGATCCTCTGGATGGTCTTCCAATATGACAACATCCTTGCTCATGAAATAATTGTTGAGATCTTCTGCTATCTTTTTGGTTTCCTTCAGACTAAAATGATCCGGTTGTGCTATCTGCACCAATACATCGATCTCATCAAAGTCTGCTTCTGTTATGTGTTGGTACACTGTGGCATAATCGGCCACACTATCCAGTTCTAAAAATTTTACTTTGTTTTCCAACATGGCCTTCCTGGCAAACGGGCAAGGTGGCAAATCGCCAAACACAGGATTAGGTTTGGTCACAAAGTCGTCGATCCACTGTGTTATAAACTCAGTAGGACTATTCGCTGTCTTGTTCTGTGTCTTCTGGTTCTGTTTTTTCTGTTGAGTCGTCATGTATGCCTTTTAATCTTTCTAGAGCCTCCTCTAGCAGTTTTTCTTTTGTTTCTAATTTAGCCTGGAGGTCTGAGATAACTTTATTTTGATCACCTATCTTGTGTCCTAAACTTTGCACATCAGATGTGGCGTGTTCAAGTTTGATTAACACCTGCTTCATCCGTGACTCTTTGCTTTTCACTTTCGCAAGAGCGTCATCCCTGTCCTGTGTGAGATCAGCGATGGCGGATTTTAGTTCTTTGACTAGGTCTTTTTCAGACATACAGTTTGTAATTATACATATTTTCTAATACCATTATAGTATACTATATTTTAGAAGAAAGGTTGACCAGTTTTTTTGGTTGTTTCGAGGTTGTCCTTGACTAAATTACCAATAATCTCACGTTCTGTAGGACTCATAGCATTGGCCTCATCATACGTGACACCACCTCGCATATACCAACATATCTTAAGTAGATCAAATTTAATTTCCTTTTGTTGTTTCTCCATATCATTTAAAGTTTTCATGATATCAGATTCCGATTGTGACAGCAAGGTTATACGAAAAAATTTGCAGTATCAAAAGTAATAGGAACTTCGTAAGTTGCAGGAGCACCTTTTTTGATCTGCTCTTCTGTGGCTTTTAATTTTAGAGGTTTCACTGCACCTTGTGATCTAAGTGCAATTATTTTATTTTCAATCTCTTTGATAATTTTTGCATTTGCGTTTTCCATGAATTCTTTTATCTGGGCAGGGTCGGTCACCGTGGTACCATCTTGCATCGTGATAGTAGAAATATTTTTTAACATTATCGAACTGTTTAGATCAGTCAATGCTTTGAAACTTTCATTGAATCTCTTTGCTTTATCATCGTCCGACAGTTGAGAATCTTGCACAGCACTATACATTTTTTGTTGTGTGAATGTTTGCTGTGACGCTGTCGTCATGTCTTTGTATGTCAATGGTCTAATGGCAAATTTTAATCCGTCCTCAAGCACGAATTCATCCTGTATCTGAGTGTTTTTGATTTCGTCCAGTAGTGCCGGTAAATTTTGTGAGTGTGTAACCTGTTCATTTGCACCAGGAACAGTAAAAGTAAAGTCCATTGTTTCACCATATGTTGCAATTCTGATCGCTATTAATATAGTGTCAAGGTCATAACTTTTTACCTGCCATGCATCTTTGATCTGTGGCACACAACTTTGTATTACTTCTACAACTCCCTCACCATTCATTAGTGCATCTGGAGTCTTAAACCTAATCTCGTCTTTGGCAGTCATTGGTTGTACACCTATTTCACCGGATTGTGATTGCTGTAACACGTGCGGAGGGTATGATGCTTTGGACGGCAACGTAACATAAATGCTAGGTTGTCTAAAATACTTGTTTAGTGGGTTACTATTTTCTACCATTTTTTTATTCTATAAATATACACTAGTTGCGTATATGTGTCAATATTTATATGCGTATAAAAAGGGGCAAAATAAAGTCGTATGGCTACATTAGAACAGATTATTAAGGACTTACAAGCAATAGCAGACAGTGGTACTACGGGCGGTGCATCGACTGGTAGAAGGAAAGCCGCTGAAGAAAGTGCAAGACTCCTTAAATTAGCCAAAAACATTAACAAGATTGACGACGAATCATTAAAGCAAAAACAGAGACTTTTGGAACAAGCAAGGAACCAATTCAAAATTGGTACCAAAGAGTACAGGCAGATTGAAGAACAGGTCAAAAGCACAGAAAAATTAATTACCGCCCAAGAAGATTTAAGAAACGTAACCAAAAAAGTTGGTGAGTCTTTCGTAGGATTAGGCAAGGCGGCATACAGAGGAACTGGTGCCTTCAGTGATTTCACAGATAATATTTTAGGTCTACAAACCATTGGTAGAGTATTTGATACAAACCTTGAAACGTTTAGACAACTTTCAATGGTTGGTGGAAACTTTGGAAAAAGCATAGTCGACTTAAGACTGGCGGCAAGATCAGCGGCACTTCCCTTAGATGATTTTGCAAAACTAGTCGGAGGCAACGCAGAACAACTTGCGGCATTGTTCGGAAGCACAACACAAGGTGCACAAGGTATTGCAAGACTAGGTGCGGCGACAAGAGAATTTGGTTTAGACAGATTAGCACCACTAGGATTCACAGTAGATGAAATCAATGAAACACTATTGTTGAACTTAGATTCACAAAGAAGAACAGGAATACTAAACCAACTCACTGACAGACAAAGAGTGCAAAGTGCAATTAATTTTGCAGAAGAATTAGATAGACTTGCAAAACTTACAGGTCAGCAAAGAGATGAATTAAGAAAACAAATCGAACAACAACAAGCGAATGAAAGATTCCAAGCGTTCTTGCAAGGAGCGACAGACGAGACACGTCAAAGACTTCAAGCATTTGCGGCAACGGTTGGTGGAATATCACCTGACCTAGCAGAAGGCTTCCAAGACTTGATTGCTAACGCAGGTGTGCCAGTAACTGAATCAGCACTTGCACTTGTTCAAAACATTCCGGGTGCTAGAGCAGTTATAGATGATCTAATTTCCGGAGTAACAACAAGTGAACAAGCACTTGTAAGGATAAGAGATCTTTCAGCGGGTAGCGTTGACAGATTTAGACAAGCAACTGTTACCGGACAGGTAGAATTTTTAAGATTACAAGGTGGAATCATAAACTTGGGAAGAAGAGTTACAGATACCGGTGCTGTTTTAAATGAACAAAACAAATCAGCAACTAGTCTTGTAAGCAACTTGACATCATTTGAACAGGCAACTAAAGTTTTATCAAGCCAATTCCAATCAATTGAAACAGGATTATTACAAGCATTTGGTCCTGCCCTTGGAAAACTAGTTGGCGGCATACAAAGTATCATGAGTGGGTCGGGAACAATAGCCACCGCACTTGCAAACTTGCCTGGACTAACAGCAGGATTATTCATTGCAGGACTATCAGGAAAATTATTATTTGGTGCGGCTAAACAAACATCCATTATTGCCGCTGGTACTAGAATAGGTACAGCACACTTGAAAGGTGGCATGGGTGGATTATTTGGCAAAGGTGGTGCGGCAAGGACAGTAGGAGGCGTTGCCGCTAAAGGTGTTGGCGGACTTGCAGGATTAGGAATAGCCGCAGGAGGATATTCACAAGCCGCGACTGCAGAAACAACAGGCGGCAAAGTGTTAGGAGTGGCACAAGGTGCGGCAGGTGGTGCACTTACTGGTGCTATGATAGGATCAATGATACCTGTTGTGGGAACAATGATTGGAGCCGCAATAGGTGGAATACTTGGTGCAGGTTCATCTTTATATGCGGCGTCACAAAACAAAAGGGCATTTGGTGGCCCGATGGCAGAAGGGCAAACATACCTAGTGGGTGAAAGAGGACCTGAAATGGTTACAGCAGGAACGGCCAGCACAGTCACAGCAAACCAAGATCTTGCAAAAACATTTGACACTTCAGCATTAGAAACTAAAATGGCATCAATGGTAAATGAATTAAACAGCGCCAACAAGACCCTAACAAGTATGGTAAATGGCGTAAATACCCTTGTAGCAGTTGAAAGCCGGGCCTTAAAAGCAGTTGAAACATCCGCTCGTAAAGATGTAAATCAAGTAGGCATGGTTTAGGTTGCTCAAATGAATAAAAAAGTGTAATATATAGTATGGCTTGGAAAAAATATTTTAAAGATGCAAATATGTCTCCCATAAG